>OHAY01000111.1_pt1 | contig 85015 bp, 55 predicted proteins | sample 1577191 | NCBI WGS metagenome assembly OHAY01 (sample SAMEA3541504, study PRJEB24748) | human gut metagenome | biome: human gut; feature: human-associated habitat; material: faeces | place: China | collected 2012 | reverse complement strand
ACTTGTTATTACTCACCACTTGCAGAAGTGGGAGTCTTCTCGACTGAGATAAAATTGCACTGCCGCATCAAATCCATTTGTCACTGTTCAATGACCTGCGTTTCGGTACACCCCCCCCCGGATTTTATGCTTCTTACCGTCTTTTCCAGCGTCTTCATATCAACCGGTTTTGAAATATGGGCATTCATTCCGGCTGCCAGCGAATGCTGGATATCTTCTGAGAATGCATTGGCGGTCATGGCAATGATCGGAATCTTCTTTGCCAGTTCATGGGAACTGCTGCGGATCGCTTTTGCTGCCTCATAACCATTCATAACAGGCATCTGCACATCCATCAGGATCATGTCATAATCACCTGGAGCAGACTGCTCAAATGCTTTCAAAATCTCTTCGCCATTTTCACAGATGGTACATTCCGCGCCTTCAATCTTTAACAGTTCCGTCAGGATCTCTGCGTTCAACTCATTATCCTCTGCACACAGGAATCGCATTCCCTGCAGGATATTACCATCCTGCTCATCTGTTTCTTCTTGTGCCGCCAGAGCAACCATTCTATCCTCTGCAATTTTCAGATCCATGAGAACCTCAAAACAGCTTCCCTGTCCCAGTTCGCTCTCCACGTCAATGGTGCCTCCCATTGCCTCAACCAGGTTCCTGGTAATAGCCATTCCAAGTCCGGTTCCCTGTATCTTATTAGTCACAGAACTTTCAGCACGAGTAAACGGATCAAAGATTGTTTTTTTGAAATCTGCCGATATTCCCAAACCATTATCGCTAACTAAGAAACGGTACTTTGCATAGACAGATGACTTTGTCTCACATTCTTCTACCAGAAACTGAATTTTTCCACCTTCCTGCGTATATTTTATGGCATTAGACAGCAGGTTGCTGAAAATCTGCATCAAATGAACCTGATCCCCATTCACCCACTCATGCTGAATATTTTCTTTTATGATTGTAAAGGTCTGCTGCTTTTCATATATTTGAGAATGAAATATAGTGTCAAGTTCCTGCAAAAAATCCAGAATAGAAAAGTCAGAATACTTGAAGACTGTTTTTCCTGCCTCAATCTTACTCATGTCCAGAACATCATTAATAATTCCTAACAGATGCTGTGATGAAATATCTATTTTATCTGCATACTCTATAACTTTTGCTTTATTACCTGCATCATGTCTGATCAAAGATGTGATACCAATGATTGCATTCATAGGTGTACGAATATCATGTGACATATTAGACAGGAAATCCGTTTTCGCCTTATTTGCATTTTCAGCTGTCTGCAAAGCCTCTGTTGCAACGTTCTTTGCCTTTTTCAGTTTTTGATTGACTACTTCCATTTCCTTCATTGTTTGTAAATGAAGTTCATTATTTCTTTTTTCATATTCTGCTTTTTGATCTGCAAGACTAAGTCTGGAAATACTGTAGAATAATCCGGCAAAAAGTAAAAGTATAGAACCTGCCATGAGTATTGTTGTAAACAACACCGTCTTCTGGTAATCCATCAGCACATTGTCAACAACTCCCTTTTCCACAATGCATACCAAAATGGTGTTGTTGCTTTCTATCGGGCAATACCCCAGATAATAGGGATTCTGTTTTCCCAAAAGTGCAACTCCGGATTCTCCGTTATCAAACTTCTTTTTGAACAAATCAGCCTCTTCTTCTGTAATGGCCTGTTCCCCTTTTAAATGTTTTAACAAAGAATAATTACGCTGGTATTTATCACCACTCAGGTTCGTATACGTAATATTTCCGTCATGATCCAGCATGAACAAATATGCTTTCCCATCATAACCTTTCAGTTTTAACATGGAATCCAGTTTCGAATGATCATACACAGTTCCAATTGCCGTATAAGTTTCCCCATTGATCGTATATTCCTGACATGGGATCGCAACCAGATAACCGTCTTTTTTCTTCTGATCATAATCAAGACGCACCAGTTTTCCAATATTGTATCCATTCTTTAAGTCCAGCAGAAGTTTACTTGGCATATCAATCCGCATTTTTGTTCCACCTGCGGATACTGCCTGACCATTTTCCTGAATGAATATAAGGGTGCTTTCCGATTCTTTTTCCCATGCTTCAAAGAAATTTTTGTTCGTATCCGTTTCAAGAGACAGCTCCCTCTCATGAAGTAAAAATTCCTCAACCAACTGCAGCTGGCTGTAGTACCCACTCACCTGAAGATCATAGGTCTGCTGTATCTGTTCAACAACAGCTCCCATACTGCTTTTTCCATTTTCGCTGATATACTTGCTAGACTTACTTATAAGATACTTTATACAAACTAAGCTTAAAAGAATAATAAGTAGTATAAGCAACAGCCTTGTTATTTTTTTTCTTTTATTTACCGTTTGTTCTATCTCCACTTTTACTGTTCAACCTCTATATAGTCTTCCGGTGCTGACGGCTGCTGTCCTTTTGACATTGCTTCGGTCCATGCACTTGATAATGTTGTATCTTTAAGCTGCTCAATCTCACATTTCGGATTTATTTTTTTCAAAACAGACATTGTGGTGTCTGTAAGAAGAATCGAGTATTCCTTTTCTTTGTCTATTTTCTTATCATTAACTGTTAAGTCCTTTAATGAAAATCCACTTTCCGCTTGATTGACGATCGCTTTCATACCGGATGCAATTGGTAATTCGTATTTGTTGGTTACGTAAAAATTCTCATCAGCATCGGCGAGATAATTTTTCACGAGTTCATAAACCTGTTTACCATTGATTTTTGCAACATATAATGCTGTATCTGAACTCTTCGCTGTCATCATGCCAACCCGGCTGCTGGTGCATTCTCCTTTGTACATAGAGGAAGTGAAATAATAATATGGTGCCAGAGCCAGCTGTGCATCCTTTTCTTCTCTAATCGTGGTTAAAATGGAAGATGCTGCATCACGGCCATTTCTATCGTTCAGTGAAATGGAATATTCATTTTCAAAATTCACCGTTGCTTTTTCTTCTGGATCTTTACGATTCATTACACTGCGAAAAGTATCATAAGCCTGTGTTTCATCCATTTCCCCTGACAGTAATCCGTGAACAGCCTCAAGACTTGCATCAAATGATTTTTGAGCGGAATATCGGATATAAACAGCATTATTATTAATTTCCTCTTCCAGTCCAGGCACATCCTGCATCATGGTTGGAACATCTGTATTCAATGAAATAACACCGCTTCCATCCGCAATCAGCTTTTGCCCCTCTTCTGAAATCATACAATCCAGCACATCCAGTGCAGTATCCAGTTTCTCCCGGTCTTTTTCCAGGTTTTTGTTAAATGCAATGTTTAAGGACGGAGTCATGTACACATAGGATTCATCCGATGTCTGTGAAAAGTAAGGAATACGGATCAGCTCCGCATCCATCTGTTTCTGCAGCTGCTGCATAACCGTCGGATGTCCATGAAACATTGCTGATTTTCCCTCGACAAACATCTGGGTTCCTGTATCGATGTCAATATTGATATCTTCTTTACCAAAGTGCGAGTCCTTAAGAAACTGACTGGTTTCTGAAAAAATACGTTTCCATAATGCATCATCAAACTTTACTTCATCCGCTGCAGTCTCTGCACCGTTTCGCCATTCAATACCATCCAGGCTTGTAAACTCACCGATTGCCGCAGCCTGGATGATTTCATTATTAGACCAGTCTTCACCAAGATCCATGGAATACGGTTTTATGCCATTATCATAAAACTGCTGACAGGCCTGTACATATTCCTCATAATTTTCCGGAATCTTAATTCCATACTGATCAAACAGTGTTTTGTTGGCAATGATCGTCTGCGGAATACCACAGATTGGCAGCCACTGGATTTCATCCTCCGCATTCTTATAATATTGCACCGCATAAGAATAATACTTGGAAACAACATCATAAGAAGCAAAATCCATAAGATAAGGCTGTAAGTCCTGTGCATCTGTTCCGGAGAATCGACGTACTGTTATGATATCCGGTAATTCATCATGTTCTTTAAAATAACTGTATAAATCGGTATCATTGTTACCAATAATAAATTCAATATCCTGATCAGGAAACTGTTCATGGATATAGGGTGCAATATTTTTCATCAAACGATTTTCCCACAGATAAACGGTAAGATGATCATCGTTTTTAGATACCTCTTTCTTTGACTGTCCACATCCAGACAAAACAGCAGTTGCTGCAAGTACACCTGACACCAATGCTATCAGACCGTATTTAGCCTTTTTCATACTCTCATTTTCCTCATTCTTTACTGATAAAATCATTTATTGTTACGTCTATGAAATAACACCGGAACAAAGAATTTCCTTATTATAGCTTTTAAATTTATGCAAAAAAACTGATTTTATTATACTTTAACGTTCTACTATGCACAAGAAAAAAATTACCGTTTTAACGTTCAAAAACAAAAAAGCACAAATCATTCAAAATAAAAAATCCGGAAGTCACAGTGTTATCTGTGGCCTCCGACTCGTTCTGCTTATTTTACACTGTTCTTACACCCAAAGCAGCCTCTCTCCGGCTTATCTTTTCCTGACTAATTGCCCAAAAACTCTTTTCAAATGGAAGTTCTCTCTGTAAGATGATGTTTCAGACTATTTTGCAGTGCACAGATCAGTTCTTCCATCACGATTGGTTTGGATAAGAAGCTGTCCATACCGCATTCCAGTGCTTTCTTTCTGTCCTCATCAAAAGCATTGGCTGTCATGGCAAGGATCGTAATTCCTGCCAGTGCCGGATCTGGCAGGGCCCGGATCTGTCTGGTAGCCTCATATCCGTCCATTACCGGCATCTGCACATCCATCAGCACCAGATCATAATCCCCTGGCCTTGCATTTTTAACTTTCTCCACTGCTTCTGCTCCATTTTCTGCCGTATCAACCACAAAACCATATTCATTAAGGATCTCCACTGCAATTTCACTGTTCAGTTCATTGTCTTCCACAAGCAGTACCGACCTGCCCCTGAAATTCAAATCTGCTGCCTGAAAAACCGAAGTCTCTGTCTTGTCCTTCTTCTGACCGATGGCAGTCAGCAGCGTCTCTCTGATATCTGACATAAAGAGAGGTTTTGCACAGAATGCAGTTACCCCTGCTGCCCTGGCTTCTGTTTCTATATCAGACCAGTCATAGGCGGTCAGGATAATGATCGGCGTATCATCACCGAGACTGCGAATCTGACGTGTAACCTCAATGCCATTCATATCCGGCAGACGCCAGTCAATGATATAAGCATGGAATGCATCTCCAAGTTCCAGAGACTGCCGTGCACGCAGAACAGCCTCTTTACCGAAAAGTGTCCATTCGGAACGCATCCCAACCTTCACAAGCATCTTCGTCACACTGTCACAGGTGTTAAAATCATCATCGACAACCAATGCCTTCAGACCTTCCAGCTCTGCGATTTTCTCTGTGCGGCGGTGCTCAGGCTGAAGTCTCAATGCCAGGCTGACAATAAATTCGGTGCCTTTGCCCTGTTCTGTCTGAACTTCAATCGTTCCTCCCATCATATCCACAATGTTCTTAGTAATGGCCATACCAAGGCCTGTCCCCTGGGTTCTGCTGACGGTGGAAGTCCGCTCCCGTTCAAAAGGAGAAAAAATCTTCTGTACGAATTCCGGACTCATGCCGATTCCGCTGTCTTTTACCCGGATCTCATACAGACCACTGTCTTTTGTTTTTCCCGGGAACTGTTTCAGCCGAACGGAAACGGTTCCGCCGGCAGGCGTAAATTTGACCGCATTGGACAAAAGATTCAGCAGTACTTGATTCAGACGCGTCTTATCGCAATAGACGTCCTCATTCGTCACATCCATAGCATCCATATAAAGCTCCAGCTGCTTCGCATGGATCTGCCCACTGATAATGGTTTTCAGATCATGGAGCATTTCTGACAGACTGATCGCCGTTTCTTCCAGATGGATCTTTCCACTCTCGATACGGCTCATATCCAATATATCATTGATCAGTGAAAGCAGATGATTGCTGGATGAAAGAATCTTGCCCAGATAATCCCTGACCTTTTTTTTATTATCAATATTGCTTACAGCCAGGGTCGTAAAACCAATGATCGCATTCATCGGAGTCCGGATATCGTGAGACATATTGGAAAGAAAGGTACTCTTTGCCTTGTTGGCATTTTCCGCAGCATGGACCGCCTCATAGAGTGCCTGATTCATCTTTTTATCAGAGGTACGGTCAGACATAACCAGGATGTATTTCTTTTTCCCGTTTACCTCACTGCACATTGCAATATTATGAAACCATCGTTGTTCCCCTGTTTTCTGATGAACACATTCAAAATCCCCTTCCTTCTGTTCATCAACCTGGATCTTCTCCAGATAATTTTTCTTAGGATCTTCCGATTTTTGAGGATGCAGTTTCCCCAGAACACAAATATCTTTGCGGATCTGTTCTACTGTAATGCCCAGCAGCTTTTCCACATTCGGACTGACGTAATCTGTCTTATATGTTTTCGCATCCAGCATCAGGAAAACATCATCCACATTCATGGAAAGCTTCTGAAACAGCTCTTCCCTGTACAGGATCTCCGTATCTTTTTTCTTGAGGCTTACCCTGCTTTTCCTTAGGATCAGCCAGATAAAAAGACCGGCAACACTCAACACTACTATGCCTACAAGCATCATGGTACTGCGCTGCAGAACATTCATGCTGGCATTAACAATCTCAGCCTTTACAAGTCCCAGAAATACCCAGTCCTGAATTTCTGATTTTTCATAGACCAGATAATAGTTCTTTCCATCCAGGTTTACCAGCATCGCATCGGTATCTCCTGCTTTAAACTTCCCTGAAAGTTCAAGGATCTCTTTTTCCGGGATATTGGAATGCTCTCTGAGAATGCCAAAGAAATTATATGCATTTCCCCATTCCTTAAAAGAATGATCCACGACAACACGACCATCCGGATGAGCAACATAGCTCTTTGCATTTCCATGAAAAGCAGAAATATCCAGTATATTTACAATGTCAGAATTTTCATAGGCAATCGCAATCGCATCGTATCCAAATCCCTGATAGTTTCCATGAGCCCTGGGACTGGCAAAAACAAACATCTGGGATTTTCCTGGAACTACTGCATTCGTTACGATATCATTCCCGTTTTGGATCTCATCTTCAAAATTTTCCTGTAAATCAAGATATCCCGTTTCTCCGGTCAGCATTTTGTAGTTACCGTCCATTGACAGAAAATAAAAATTTAAAAATCCGGCGTCTTTTTGTGCGTTCTCTATATAATCACGAATTTTATCTTCATCGGAAGTCTCCTGCAGATACGCCCCCCACATATGAAGATAGGTCAGATTCTTATCTGTCAGTTCCCTTAACATATTATCAGACTGGTGAAAAACCTCCGTCAGGTGGGAAACACTTTCCTCATAAACCGTTTTCGACACAAGCTTGAAATATCGAAAAACAGTCAAAATAATTCCCGCAAAAAGAAGAAGAAAGACCGCTGTCCTGAACCGTTTTTTCATGACACGTTTTTCTCTGTTTGTATTATGGTTTTTAGCTTTCATTCTTCTCACCTCAAAGTCAGGTAGTCTTCAGGCTCTGCAAGGACTGTATTCCCATCAGAAACATTTTCAATCCAGGTGTCTTTCACAGAGAACTCCCCAACATCAAATACCATATTTTTGCCTGTCGGATAAGCCTCCATATGTTGTGGTGTCGCCAGACAGGTTACCATAAAAGTATCCGTATCATGGATTTCTTTTCCATCCTTTGCAACTTTACTCAATGTATAACCATCCTCTGTTTCCCTGATCTCCACAGAAATACCACTGAACACTGGCAGCGATCCACGGTTAAACGGAAGGAATCCTCCCGGATAGCCTTCTGTAAAATTTCTGACCGTCTTCTTCAGTTGTGCCCCGCTCATCTTGCAGCTGTAAGCCAAAAGTCCATTTGGCATAATCATGTTTCCTGCCATTTTTTCCGTATACCCTGCTTTCAGTACGCTTCCAGTAAAGCTGTTTCCTGTCGCGATCAACACATCCGCCCCATAAATACCACGCAGAGTGTTTGCCATAACCGAATATGCCGCATTCCCTCCTCTGCTGTGAAAGCGGTTGGAATAGGATTTCTGTGAATCCAGCACGATATCCTCCGAAGTAGATTTTTCCTCAAGAAGCTGAGAATTAAATGAGCGGTATGCCTGCTCTGCATCGTATTCTCCTGAGATCATCTTCGAAACTACGTCCCTGGAAACAGAGAAAAAGTCATTTGACGCAATGCGGATATACATATGGTTTTCTTCAATCACCGGTTTCACATCTTTGAGATATTCCGTAAGATGAAGATTCACATCCTGGCTGTAGCTTAACAGATCCTGTCCATCATAAATGATCCTGTTCTGTGCATCCTCCGAAAGCATTGTCTCCAGTACCTTCATCGCTTTCTGCCGACGTGTTTCATCCCGTGTCAGATCGCGGTTCAGTGCCACCTGGAAATATGGTGTGGTCATCAGCCACTTTTCGCCATTCTCCTGAAAGAACGGCAGAAATGTTGTATTAATGCCCTGATCCTGAAACATTTTTACACCGGAAGAGCTGCCAAAGTACATGGCAAGCCTGCCGCTTTGATACATCTCCATTACAGAATCATAGTCCATATCCAGATCATCCAGTCCCAGACCTGTATCTTTTATAAACTGTTCCATACGTTCAAAAGCCTCCGGCCAGACTGTACTGTCCAGACCTTCTTTCTCTGTATTATCCGGGTCACTGTAGGCGGTACGCCACTTACGTCCCGCCGCAGAAGACAGCTCTGACGCAGACAGCCCCTGCAGTGTTTCCATACACGTATAATCATAAGAATAGTCTGCACTAAACCCACGGATCCCCACCTTGTCAAATGCCTGACAGGCAGAAACGAAGCTTTCATAATCGGTTGGAAGAGGGATATCGTACTTCTCAAAAAGGTCTTTGTTGACTACAAAACCATGTGCATCCGCACACACCGGAAGCCAGTTTACGCTTCCATCCTCATTCTTGAAATTGTTGAGATATGTATCATAGACAGCACCTGCCGCATTGGTTGTGGAAAGATCCATCAGACTGTCTTTCAGCGGACTTGCATCATGCAGTGAAAAACGACAGCAGGTTATAATATCCGGCAGTCCACCGTTTTCATTCAAAAATCTGTAGAAATCCAGATCGTTATTCCCTACCACAAATTCAATATTGATATCTGGAAGCTGTTCCTGAATGTATGGTGCATATTTTTCATACAGCTTTGTACTCCATAAATACACCGTGATCGTTTCTTCATCTTCTTTTTCTGCACTCTTTTTGCTGCAGCCTGACAGAAGTGACATGACTGCCATCATCACAAAAAGTACACAAAATAACCTGTTCCATCTTTTCTTTTTCAATATAATTCCCTTTCTGAGATTGTTTTCTACTAATCCACTGATTCATAAATCACCTTTACCAATAATTTCGGATCCACAGGTTTTGCGATATGTTCATCCATTCCTGCTTCTTTTGCTTTCAGCCTGTCCTCCGTGAATGCATTTGCCGTCATTGCAATAATCGGTATTGTCTTTGCATCCTCCCTCTCCAGAGACCGGATCATTTTCGTGGCTTCATAACCATTCATGACCGGCATCATGATATCCATAAGAATCACATCAAATTCACCCGGTTCGCTTTTTCTGAAGATTTCAACAGCTTCCTGTCCATTCCATGCTTTTGTCACATCAGCTCCTTCATTCTGAAGCATAAATTCCGCAATTTCCATATTCAGCTCATTATCTTCTGCCAGAAGAATATGCAGTCCCTTTATAGAAACTTCTGGTTTTTCTTCCATTTCAGCTCTGCCGCTCCTGCCTGTATCGATCCGGAACGGAACCCGGATCACAAATGTAGTCCCTGTGCCTTCTTCACTTTCAAAGGTAATGGTTCCTCCCATTTTTTCGATCAGCTTCTTTGTGATCGCCATTCCAAGTCCTGTTCCGGCATATTTTGTGCGGCTTCCTGTATGTTCCTGTGCAAATGGTTCAAAAATATGTTTCTGAAAGGTCTCTGTCATTCCAATTCCGGTATCCCGGCAGACAAATTCTATCGTTGTCCATTCTGGCTGTTCTGATGGGATCTCACGGCAGCTGATATAGATCTGTCCGTTTGCCCTGTTATATTTCACCGCATTTGACAGAATGTTCATCATCACCCGTTTCACGTGCCCCGGGCTTCCGATAAGATCCCAGTGTGTGACTGCTTTTTTCTCCCATACGATCCGGATATTTTGTTCGGCAGCCATCTGATCGATCACAACAAATACTTCCCTGGAAATACGGATCAGATTGAACGGGATTTCTTCGAGCACCACTTCATCCGACTCAAGCTTACTCATGTCCAGCACTTCATTTACCAGTTCCAGCAGCAGATGGGATGCTTCTTTCACCTTTGCCCTGCATTCCGTCTGTTTCTCCATATCGTCTGCATAATGGTCTGCCATATTGACCATGCCGCAGATTCCATTGATCGGTGTCCGGATATCATGGCTCATCCGCTGGAGAAACTCGGTTTTTGCCTCGTTGGCAGCTTCTGCCTTTTTTGCGGCTGACAGAAGTTCTGCTTTATATTTTTCATCTTTTTCCTGTTCCAGCTTCCGGTGTGCCAGATTGGTTCTGTATGACCAGAACCAGAACATCGTGAATATCAGAAAATAAAGAAAAATGACACCGGTCACACTTAATGGAAGGTTATGGAATACTTCCGTATCCGGGAGATATGCATAAATATAATAATCCCGCTGCTTCAGCATGATTCCGTAACATCCGCTTCCTTCATTCGTCACATGAAAAATATGCTGACTGTCTGTATGCTTTTTCATTGCCTGGACAACCTCGTTATCGGCTGTATCTTCTCCCAGCAGACACTCATCATTGCTGGCAACAACTTTCCCATTGTCTGCAACAATAATCGTTCCGTCCCTCTGGACACTGTAACCATTTAAAAGACCCTGTATCGTCAGGGTATAGTTCCTGGCAAATTCAGGAGATGTGTAATAGTAGATCGCAACAATGCCTGGTGCATCTTTTCTGGCACAGGCCGCAATGTCGACATATGCCCCGTCTTCCCTTTCAAACCGTTCCGAATACGTTCTTTCTTTATATCCGGTAAAATCCATGATAATGTCTTTTTGCAGATAGTCCGCGATTTCACCTGCCAAAGACTCATCCGTGCTGTATTCACAGTCCGTCTTTCCTTCCTGATCCAGCACAATGATACCATCCACCCAGAGCGTCTGCAGATTTTCTTTCAGGAACTCCCGGCTTAGCTGACCGCCGTTTTCTGTTTCCATGTTAATATTCGTGCTCATCTGTCTGGCACTTTCGATCGCACGGAGAAGACTTTTGGATTCCGAAGATTCATTATAGTGGGTGTAAGTTGAGCACTGCACTTTGACATAATTTACGATCTCCACCATCCTTTTCTCTGCTTCCGCTTTTTCCACATGAAAAAAATAAAACAACGAGACTGCAGCCACACAGATTCCAAGCAAAATCCCGACTATTTTTATTCCTTTTTCTTTTATTCTTTCCTTAATACCCAAGATCATCCACCTCCAGGTACTTCTTTGGATCATCCAGATATTTTTCGATGATTTTCAGAGATGTGCCATCCTTGCGCATCTCTTCCAGGGCCTGATCCATCTGCTCACAGATCCCCCGCTCATCCTCTTTTGCAAAAGCAACTCCTATCCCCACGATCATCAGAGGTTCTTCCAGAATGCGGAAGCTTGTATCATAATCCTTCATATACTGGACGATGGATTCCTCATGTGCGGCAACTGCATCCACATATCCTTTTCCCAGAAACGTATAGATCAGTTCCCTGTGCCCGAGGCTGATCAGATTTCCCAGTTTTGGGATCCTCTCATCCGTCCGGTTCAGGAAGATGCCTTCCGGTTTGGTTGTAGACTGAACCGCCAGATTCTTTCCCTCCAGGTCACTCAGTTTATAGATATCACTGTTCTCATTTACAGCAACCACCTGGCGGCTTGCTATGTACGGTCCTGCCCATCGGTAATCGTCAAGGCGTCCTTCCATGGAAAAACAGCCCATGATACAATCGATCTCCCCGCTCTCCACCAGCTCTTTTTTCTTCTCCCAGTTGATCTGGACAACGTCCACCTGATACCCCATTCTTTTAAAAGCTTCCGTAGCCAGTTCTACATCAATCCCTGTCGAGATTCCGTCTTCATTCAGATAATTGTATGGCGGATAATTGTCACTGCCCAGGGTGATGACCGGTTTTTCTGTTTCTTTTTTACTGATATCCTCATTTTTGCATCCTGCCAGGGTAGCTGCTAAAATTCCCACAAGCAGAATAGCTGCAATCACTCTTTTTCCTTTCATATTTCTTCTATACCTGCTCTGTTGTATTTTCAGATTTATTCTTTAAAAACCTTTTATATTTTACACCAGTATCTCCTGTTCATGCAAGAAAAACGTTATCTCCTCCCATGGAAAAAATCTGTTTTTGCTATAAGAAATCCATTTCGTTCTCTGTCTGTGGAAAAAACGGCCGGGCCATGTTACAATGAATAATATTTCATTCGAAAAGGAGTATCTTATGATTTCAAACTATGAAAAGCAGGTGGATATCGGCAAAGCTCATTTCCTGAAATATGATCAGGAAGCCCTCTCTGCCAAATTTCACCTAGATCTTGATAAAGATTATATTTATCTTACTTATCTGAATACGCCCTGCAAGATTGATCGCCCAAGCGGAACTGTTTTCGAAAAAACATCGGATGGTTTTGCAGAATGTCGCTCTTATGAAACAGTCATGACCATCTACGATATGCTCTGTCACGGTCAAGAAACGGAACTGCCCCCTCTTGGCGGCAAATGGACTCCAATCGCAAATTTTGCTGCTGCCGGTGCAAGCCCAAGTGCCGAAATTTTTTCACAGAAATATGCAGATTTCTTTTCCGGCAAAGTAGATGCCGTCAAAAAAGCATGTGTTTCCATCGGCGGGATTTTAAAGCCAGCTCTTGCCGGTGCTGATATCACTGCAGAAATCCCGGCATTTTCTTTCTTCCCGGTTCTGCTTCAGTTCTGGGAAAGCGACGAGGAATTCCCGCCGCAGATTAAAATCCTGTGGGATGATCAGACGATGCGTTATCTGAATTTTGAGACTACCTACTATCTGCAGGGCGATCTGCTGAAGCGTTTACAGGAACTTCTGTAGAATAGAAAAAGCGAATATTCGCAATCCACTTTGCTGCTTGATTTGGTTAAAAAAACAGTATGCCGGGATGATCTCCCTGCATACTGTTTTCTTTTCCATTGTACTTGCCATCTCCCACCTTAGAGATCGGAGTCTTCTTGCTGGAAGAGGATAAAAGAGACTCCATCCTGATGTTTTAATATTCACCCTTTTTATTTTCTGATGATTCTTCAAATTTCATCATACGGTATCCGACGCCGACATGCGTCTGGATATACTGAAGAGACTGTGGGTTTTTTTCCAGTTTCCGTCTCAGTGTCGCCATAAATACTCGAAGCGAAGCAATGTCCTTTTCCCAGTTACTGCCCCAGATATTTTCCATGATAAAGGTATGGGTCAGGACTCTTCCTGCGTTCTGTGCCAGCAGACACAGCAATTTATACTCGATCGGTGTCAGATGAAGCTCTTCTTCCCCAAGATACACACAGCCCGCCGCATAATCAATGCGAAGATCTCCGTTTACAAAAACTGCACTCTGATTCAGTGCGTCACTTTTCATCATCTGCAGTCTGCGTCTGGTCACACGAAGCCTTGCAAGCAGCTCTTCTACTGAAAATGGTTTCGTCAGATAATCATCTGCTCCCGCATCGAGTGCTTCGATCTTGTCAGCATCTTCGCTTCTGGCACTGATCACGATGATCGGCATCTGCGACCATGTCCGCACTCTTTTTATTACTTCAATTCCGTCTATATCCGGAAGTCCAAGATCCAGCAGCATGATCTCCGGGTTGTGGCTCGCTGCTTCCAGGATCGCCACTTCTCCATTCTCCGCCGTCAGAAAATGATAATCATGTGCTTTCAAAGTTGTTGTGATCAGATTTTTCACCGAATTATCATCTTCCACAACCAGTATCCGTGGTTTGTTCATACAAATATACCTCCCCTGCCGGTAATGTAAACTGAAAAACTGCTCCATGTGGATGTGCATCTGAAACTTTGATTTCTCCTCCATGGACATTTACGATGGATTTGCAGAGTGCAAGTCCAAGTCCAAGACTTCTCCTGCTGTCTGCAATCTTATTCGTCCCGGTATAAAAAGTTTCAAAAATATGTTCTTTCATTTCATCGGAAATTCCAGGTCCGTCATCTGCAACTGAGATTACGGCATTTTTCCCTTCTCTTCCTGTCCTGATATCAATATGGGATCCCTTCTGCGTATATTTGATCGCATTATCCACCAGATTGATGACCATCTGCACGATCAGCCTGGAATCCATTCTGGCCAGAAGCAATTCGTCCTCATGCTCAACCGTGATCGTGTGTTCATCTTTTTTCCGGTCTACATGGCGAAGTGCCTCCTGGATCACATCATCCACCAGTTCTACTGATATGTTCAGATTCATCCGACCTTCCTCCAGTCTGGTCACGGACAGCATATTTTCAATCAGATTGATCAGCCACATAGAGTCATCATAAATATCCAGATACAGCTGCTTTTTCGTCTCTTTGTCAAAATAATCTGCATTGGAAAGCAGATTGCTCGCATTTCCGGAAATCGAGGTCAGCGGTGTCCGCAGATCATGTGAAATCGCCCGCAGAAGGTTTGAGCGAAGCTGTTCATTTTTTGCCAGAATTGCCGCTTTTTCTTTTTCAATGGTAATCTGTTCATTCTCCAGTGCCAGTGCACACTCGCCGATAATCGCCTGAAGGATACTTTTTTCAAAACTTTCCAGCTGCTTCTTTTCTATGCTGATCCCCAGCACTCCATAAACTGTTTCATTTACACCGACCGTCAGATAAAGGCATTCTGCACCCGGGAAATTCCCTGTGCCTGCACCTGCACGTTTCCGGTGTTTTAAAACCCATTCTGCCACATACTTTTCTTTTTTCAGCTTCTGCTGTTCTGACCACTCCCGCTCTTCCATCATAAACACTTTGCTTTTTTCCAGTTCATGATCTTTTACACTGTAAAAAATCACATTTCTTCCAAGGAGTTTCCGAAGCTGCTGTCCCGTTTTACTGATGATTTCTTCCCTTCCTCTGGCACACTGCAGAATCTGGTTTGTATCAAACAAAATCTTTGTGCGGAAAGCCACCATTTCTGACTGTTTTGCCTGATTTTTTAACTTCAGTGCCAGCGTTCCGGTCAAAAATGCAATACCGAACATGATCAGAAAGGTAACCGGATATCCCTCTCCGTAAGCATGAAATGTATACCGCGGTGTCGTAAACAGAAAATTAAAAATAAGTACACTCAGCACGGCGGCGATCATACTGTAGGTCCTGTGATTTGTAAGCACTGCGATCAGCTGTACTGCAAACACAAACACTGTCATGATATTGGCATTTGCAAAACCCAGACTATTGAAAAAATATCCCATCACACTGGCTGCCAGTAAGATCAGAATACTGGTATACAGATCATGGAAGTTCTGTATTTTCTTTTCTCTCTGAAATGCAGCGAGCAGTTTTTCCAGGCGGCCGTTCCGTTCTGCGGAAACAGAAGAGGAAAGGCAGTCATCCATCACCTGTTCTGCACTTTCCTCTTTTTCTTCCGGTACCGCATCCTCCTCCAGCCAGAGATTCTGTCTGTTTGCATCACAAAATGCATCAAATTTTTTCAGCATTTCATACATAAATATAAAAATGCCTCCCACTGCCGGCAATAAAAGAAATTCTTTCATATTACCATCTTCTTTCGTTTCAGATATGGAACTGTTTCTGGATGTTTTTAATATTTCCCAGTACCAGCATGGTCTGGTCATCTCCAAGCAGAGTTTCCGACGCAATATTCATATCCAGCACGCCGTTGCACCGCAGTGCCATGATATTTACATTATATTTCTTTCGGATGTCCAGTTCTCCAACCGTTTTTCCGATCCAGGCATCCGGAATGGAAATTTCAAAAATGCCATGTTCTTCATCTAGCTCCACATAATCAAAAATGTGATCTGCACTGTAACGGATCGCCGTCCAGGATGCCAGCTGTTTCTCCGGATATACAACCTCATCTGCTCCGTTTCTTAAAAGGAACTTCGCATGTACATCTCTTGCTGCTCTGGAGACTACCATCTTTGCTCCCAGCTCTTTTAACAGAGACGTTGTTTCCAGAGAACTCTGGAAATTATCTCCGATCGCCACAATGCAGACATCGAAATTGCGCACGCCGAGTGAACGGATAAAATCCTCATTGGTCGCATCCCCGATCTGTGCGTTACGCACATACGGCAGAACTGCCTCTACTCTGCTCTCATTGTTGTCTACTGCCATAACCTGATGATTCAGTTCATCCAGTTTTATCGCAATATGCCTTCCAAATCTTCCAAGCCCGATCAGTAAGATTGATTTCATGTCTTCTTTTCCTCCATCTATAGCTTTTTTCATTTTTCATCTTGATCGCATCATAAATATCCTGCTTTTTCCTGCAAATCAAGCACACTCTGTATCTGGTGGATACTCCTATCCTACGTTAATCTTTTCCTGCGGATATTTATACTCCGTCCGCTTCCCGGAAACGGTCGCAAAGATCAGCGTCAGTCCCCCGACTCTTCCAAAGAACATCAGACAGATCAGTACCAGTCTCGAAGCCAGACAAAGTGTCGGCGTCAGTCCAAGAGAAAGTCCTACCGTTCCGATTGCCGATGCGGTCTCAAAAAATGCCGTCACAAGCGGTACTTTTTCCACATAGCTGATGAACATCGCACTTCCTGTAAACAGCATCATATATAAAACAAAAATTGTAGCGGCATTTCGCTGCGTCTCTTCTGCAATTCTTCTGTTATAAAGATGTGCCTGCTCGTTCTTTCGAAATACGGAAATCGCCATGGCAAACAGAACCGCTGCGGTTGTTGTTTTCATTCCGCCTGCTGTAGATCCCGGAGATCCTCCAATCACCATCAGAAGCACCATTCCCATCTTTCCAGAATCTGTCATTTTATCGAGATCAGCAGTATTAAATCCAGCTGTTCTTGTTGTCACAGACTGGAAAAAAGAACTCCAGATCCGTTCTCCCAGCGGCATATGCTGAAATTCCAAAAAAAAGAACATGATCGCCGGAACCAGGATCAGAAAGGCACTGACTCCAAGAACTACTTTGCTCTGCAGCCGATATTTTTTAATATGCCATTTATTCTCCTTGATATCCAGCCAGGTAAAAAATCCAATACCGCCAACCACGATCAGTGTCATAATCACAAGATTCACAACCGGGTTTGCCGCAAAAGAAGTCAGGGATGAAAATTTTCCTTTTACTCCCATCAAATCAAATCCGGCATTGCAGAATGCAGATATCGCATGAAATACAGCATACCAGATTCCTTTGCCAAGTCCAAATTCTCTGTAAAAAACCGGAAACAGAATAACTGCCCCGATCAGTTCGATCAGAAACGAGGTTTTTAAGATAAAAGTAGTCATCCTCACAATCCCGCCCATTTTCGGAGCTGCGATTGCTTCCTGCATGGTACTTCTCTGCATCAGTCCGATCTTCCTGCCGGCGATCGTTGCGATCGATACTGCCACAGTCACAACGCCGAGACCGCCAATCTGGATCAGCAGCAAAATAATAACCTGACCAAATTCAGACCAGTAAGTTGCTGTATCCTGCACAACCAGCCCTGTTACACAGACTGCTGATGTTGCAGTAAATAACGTATCAGAAAAGGAACTCCATCTTCCGCTTCTGGATGCCCACGGAAGCATCAGCAGCAAACTCCCTGCCAGGATCACTCCCATAAATCCCAGTATAATGATCTGAAACGATGTCATATGCCGGTGTCCGGCTTTTTTCTTTATCTTCATGATTCTTTTTGTCTCCCAGTTCTGTTTCATGACTATCATAACACCATGTACCTAAAAATAGTATTAACAATTTTTTATCCACATTAAAATTATATAAAGATACCTGCAAAAATGTATCACACTTTTGCAGGTATACTCACTCTTTAGAATTTTCCGCTGTGACCTCCGTGTACTTCACCGGATGAGCTGACATGCGTGCTGCTTCCGCCGCCTCCACTGTGTGAGTCATTATCATTTTTTGGAACCGGACGGCTTGTAACCACTTTATTAATAAAGCGATCCTGTTTCACGGTAAGATCCAGACTGCCTTTTTTCATATATTCTTCTGCTGTGGTCCGCTTCACAACGGAAGTCAGTTTGGAACGTTTGATCGATGCTGTGATCAGTGCAATCACAAATCCGATTGCCAGGCATACAACCAGCCAGAATGCATAGGCAAATGGCTCTTGCGGCATATTATCTACATCATATGGCTCGCCTGTCTCTGCCTGTGTCAGGAAACGGTCGCACTGTTCTGCAAAACAATTAAATGCTTCTGCGTACTCACCATCACCAAGGTAGGATACCAGCTTTTCTTCTATATAACTAAGTCCGGCATCCGTAAATGCCGTGATCGCATAACCATGTGTGCTTGTTGTCCAGTTGCGGTCGCCCATATCCACCAGGAAAAGTATCCCCGCTTTGTCTTCGCCAAGTCCATAGCCATCGTAATCAAATGCATCATCGGCGTATTCGGTTGCCGTTTTTCCCTCCAGGGAATTAACGGTCATTACCACTGCATCACAATGATGCAATTCACTGACTTCATCCAGTTTTGCCTGGATCTGCTGCTGTTCTTCTGCCGTGAGCAGCTCTGCCTGGTCAACAAGTCTTGCCGGATGATTCGATGCTGCCTGAATATTCAGAAATGGTACGAATAAAAATAATACCATACTAAGCAGCAGAGACATGATTTTCATTTTTGTTTTCTTCATCTCGCCACCTCCTTACAGCAACACCATGAAAACCCAGAGCAGTGCATAAAGGACAAGTCCGATCCCTGCTCCCCACATGGCAATAAATCTCCAGAATGCTCCATTGTCTGCCGGAAGATCACCGACAATCTTTCCGGTCTGACCGTTCATGGCAAAAATGTATTTTTTACCTTTCCAGGTCGTATTTAAGATCCATACCGGATAGAGAGCATACTTTGCCTGGTCCTGGATCTCCATATTTGCTTTTTCCTGATCGATCACATGATAACCTTTGACGGTATTTCGGAATTCACGCTCTGTGCTTCTCCGGATACGTTTTTTCGCACGCCCGATGCACTCCTCTTTCGGCACATCGTAGCGGTCTGCCAGATAGCCTGCCATATACGCCATGCGAAACGGCACTGCTTCCTTAAAATCATATGGTTCCACCGATTCCATCAGCGTATCATCCATCTTTTTTGATCCGTCTGCCGGAACTTTTTCAAACTCTACTGTTCCTGCTCTTTTTACTTCAAAATTCTCATGCTCGGTGTACTCAATATCATTTGACACCCATACACGCGTCTTTTCCGCATGATAGGAGAAATCTGCCTTTGCTTTCAGATCAAATATCCAAAACGGAACATAAACACCTTTGATCTCGTCGATATGGTTCTGCTGTTTGAAAACACCCGGCAAAAACTTTTTGCCTTCGAGATGTTTCCGGTATGCTTCTTTTGCCTGCTTTTTATCTTTCTTGAACGGAATGATGTAATCCGGTCTTAAGGCACCGTCGAACTGCCCTTTCATAACAACTTTGTTGCCGCAGTACGGACAGCTCGTGGCACCGGTCGTTTTATCTGCCAGGATTTCACCACCGCAGGATTCGCACACGTAGAGCATCATTGCTCCTTCTTCTGCTGCTTCCTGTGTTTCTCCCTGTTCTGCCCCTTCTTTGGAAGCTGTTTTCTCCGACTGCGTTTCTTCAAAGTCGGACAGATCTGCAACCGTATCACAGTAAGGGCATTTCATTTTCTGAGTTTTGCTGTCAAATTCCATTGCTCCGCCACAGGCAGGGCATTTGTATTCTCTGATATCTGCCATAGATTCATCCCCTTACTGTACAATATCACCATCGTTGAACGGATCTCCGCATTCCGGACAGAAACGCGGCGGATTTGTCGGATCTTCCGGCTCCCATCCACATTTATCACAGCGGTATTTTTTTGCTGCTGCCGGTCTCGGACTGCCGCATTCACTGCAGAATTTACCTTTGTTCAGTGCCCCGCAGCTGCATCTCCAGCCCTCTTCCGGCTTTGCTGTTCCGCATTCCATGCAGAATTTGCCGGTATTTACAGCTCCGCAGCTGCACTGCCAGCTTCCTGCCTGTGCGGACGGACGCATCGGCTGGGCCTGTTTTTCTTCCGGTATATACTGCTGCTGTCTTTGTGCCTGCTGTCTCTGATTTCCCATCTGGAGAAGATCCTGGATATTGGCACTTCCGGCTCCTCCTGCCATATTCAGTCCCATAAAGCCCATCATCGCACCGTTTGGATTGGATGCGGCTGCTTTCATGGCTTCTGCCTGTGCACTGCCAAGCGTTGCCGCCATCATCGTCGGATCTCTCAGAACAGCAGCATCCTGGATTTCCTGGATCTTCTTGAGGTCTTCTTCTTTGAGGGTGATCGGGTTCATCGCTACGGATACCACGGAAATACCGCGTTTTTCCGCCCACTTTTTGGTGAGTGCTTCGTTCATCGCCTCTTCGAGATCTCCCGCATGTGCCGGGATATCACTTGGCAGAAGCTCCAGTTTTGACAGCTGTGCAAATGCCGGCTGCAGTGCGGAGATAAACTCTGTCTTTAACTGTCCGTCGATCTCTTCTCTGTCGTAAGTCATCTCTACATTTCCGCAGACATTCTTATAGAAAAGGATCGGGTCGGTAATGCGGTAAGAATAGATACCGTTGCATCTGACCTGTACGTCACGGCTCAGTCCGGTATTGTGATCCACTACATGGAACAAAAACGGATTTGCCGTGCCGAATTTGTTATCCATGATCTCTTTTGTATTGATATAATACACTCTCTGATCTTTTCCGGTATCTCCGCCGTAGGTAAAACGTTTTCCGAAGGTGGCAAAGGTCTTTTTCAGACCTTCGCCCAGTTTTCCGGTAAAAATACTTGGTTCTGTGGAGCTGTCGTAAGTAAACTCTCCCGGTTCTGCACAAACTTCCACAATTTTGCCCTGTTCAACGATCATCATACACTGACCGTCTGCAACTGCAATACCGGAACCGTTTGAGATGATATTCTCACTGCCCTTGGTGTTTGAGGACCGCCTTCCCACCTGCTTCTGTCCTTTTACAACCAGGGTATCTGCATCCATTGCCTCACAATAGAAAAACTCCCTCCACTGATCTGCCATTGTTCCGCCGACTGCTCCGACGGCTGCTCTGATAAGTCCCATAATATTTTACCCCTTTCTTTCCTTTTGTTTCTGTTACTTTCCCTTTACTATTTTATCTTTACCTTTTTGGAAAGTTTCGCTTTGTTCAAAAGTTTTGCATACTTTTTCTTCTGTGCTTTCGGCACTTTGACCGTTGCTTTTTTATTTATATTTTTAAACGCATTCTTTCCAATGGTATTGATCTTTTTACTCTTAATAGTAACTTTTTTCAGCTTTCTGCAATTTGCAAAGGCATTCTTTCCAATCTTTCTGACATTTTTTCCAATTGTCAGACTTTCCATCTTCTTGTTGCCTTTTAATGCATTTGCTGCCACACTGGTTACTTTCCATGTTTTTCCGGATGCCTTGATCTTATCAAAGATCTTCACACTCTTCTTTGCTTTGCCTTTTGCAGTGATAGATTTTACCTCTACCGTGTCTTTTCCGGTTACTTTATAAGTAAACACTCCATACTGACCTTCTGCTTTGATCACCTGACCAACTTTCACCGTACCATCGTTTGGAGTTTCCGGTGTCTGTGGATTTGTAGATGGTGTTTCCTTTTCCGTAGACGGTGTTTCTTTTTCCGTAGATGGTGTTTCTTTCTTAAGTGCAGAGGCTGCATTGCGAAGAGCTGTTAAAATCTGCTGCATCTCTTCTTCGGTTGCTGTTTTTTGCTCTACGGCTTCTTTCGCTGCATTCAGTGCTTTTTCATAAACTTTCCAGGTTTCTTCTGTATAGTCACTTTCTTTCCTGCCTTCTGCTGCTGCGATTTCATTTTTCACTTCATTCACCAGTTCTTCCGGTGCCGGAACTGGTACATTTGGAATCTCCACAGTCACTTCACAGGCTGCTGTTTTCTCTCCATCTTCGGTCGTTACGGTGATGGTTGCTTTTCCATTTGCTACTGCGGTCACTTTTCCGTTTCCGTCTACAGTTGCTACTTTTTCATTACTCGTTTCAAATATCACATTTTTATTTGTTGCATTTTCCGGTGCTACTGTTGCAGTAAGATCTACTGTCTGACCTTTTTCTGTCAGTTTCGCTGTGCTCTTATCCAGTGTAACTCCGGTTACGGCTACCGTTTCCGGAGTAGTATCATCTGCCAGCTCTGTGATGAATTTTGCGTCTGCAAAATCTGCGTGATCATTGCTGTCGCTGCCATTCTGATCCACGTTCAATCTGAGGATTTTGACACCTTCCACAGAAATATCCAATTTTGCCATCTCAGATGCTCTCGTAACAGCTTCACCTGTGTAAACCTGTTTATTATCCGTATAAACATTGAATTTTACATTTCCATCCTGGTTTGCTTCACGGTCAACGCCCATATAAGATGTAAATTTCTTAAAGCCCATACCTTCGATATTGTAATAGAGATTTGCGGTCGCATGAATACCCATACCTTTCTCAAAGGTTTTTTCCTGGCTTCCGTCATAAAGTGTCAGTGTCTTTCCGTCTACAGATTTGTCTTTCATGATGGAACCCCATCCAGTTGCAGAATTGCTCTCGTAACTTAAATCAGAAAGGTAAACTTCGCTCTTGCCTTCGACTCTCCAGATATAGGTTTCGGTTCTGCTCTTGTCTGCAGATTCTACTGTAACCTGTAACTGGTTGTTTCCTTTTTTCATCGTTACAGAAGTCTCTACGCTTCCCGTTCCGGTTGCAGCAGTTACATTGTTGCATTTTACAGTAATTTTTGCATTTGCTTCCTGTGCGGTAAACGTTACCCTAGAAGTTCTTGTCATGGTTGATGCCGTATACTCTTTGAGATTTGCATTAAAGTTTCCATTGCTCTGGATGGTACTGCCAAACTGTACTTTTTCCAGTTTTGCATTGCTGTCAGATGGTACACGCAAACTCAGGCTGTAGTGCTCTGTTACGCCGCCGTCTGGTGTGATTGCAATACCAACGGTCATGTTATCGCCTGAAACAGGAATGTTCTCTCCCGGGTTATATGTTTTTCCATTTACATTCAAAACTGCTTTTGCACCTTCGCCAGGATTTTTCAGAGCGATTTTGACTTCGGTCTGCCCTTTTGTCAGAGATGCACTGTAGGATTTTTCAGAAGCATCAAAACCTGCCACTTCTTTGTTATCTACGCTGATGCCGCCGATGGACGCATCCTGTGCTCCGGTACGTGTAACCAGGAAACGATAAATTTCCTGTGTTGTTCCGTCTTCTGCGATTACTCTTGCTGTAATGATATTTAATCCTGCCACAAGTGCAACTTCCTGATCTGTGATCTGGTTTTTGCCGTTTTCTGCGGATACGATCTCATTGACATTTTTCAGTCCGACCGCATTTCCCACACCATTTCGGCAGATCTCGATTTTCGCATTGTCATCTTTTGCTTTCAGAGAAATCTTCACGCTCTTTACATTCTTATCGGCAGTTGTCACATAGCTCTTTGTCTCAGATGAGAAGGCCGGGAAGGATACGCCTGATACAGATGCACTTTCCAGAATCGCATTTCCTGATTTTACATTTTTCAGTTTTTCTGCATCACCGCTGTCACCGCCTGTCGGTGCATCTTCGGTCAGTGCTACTGCCTTGCCGTTGATCTCCAGGTCGGAGAAGGTAAATGCGGTTCCTTTTGTGCTGTTTCCGGTACCGGCAACCAGTGCCACGCCAAAGGAATTGCCGATTTTATCGTTTGTGATGCTGTTTCCTACTTTTGTCCAGTTTTCTTTATCAGCACTGCAATATCCGGTAAAGGTATTTCCGGATTTCTCCAGTTTCAGCCAGATTGCCTCTGCATTCGGATTTTCTGTGTTCTGGTCTTCATTTGCACTTCCGTTTGCTTCGGTCACGACATGGACCTTCGGACTGTTCGTGCCATGTTTTCTCTCGACTGCCACATAGTTGTCATCATCTTTGTAGATAAACAGACCTGCTTCGTCCCAGTTGTTGACGGTCTTGCCGCTCATTTTGACGATGGCTGTGAAGGTTCCGTCACCGCGGTTTACATTTTCACCGCTTACGATCACGTTATTGGCTGTCTGAGTTGCCCAGAGTCCCTGTCCCATTGCTTTGATGGTCACGCTGTCACCGCTGACACTGTAGCCGCCGTCGCTTGGATTTTTCACGGTCAGATCTTTTGCAAGCACTTTCACTGCTGTCACGGTTCCGCTGCTCTGATCTGTCACCGTAAAGGTCACAGGATCTGCCTGGAATTTACGTCCGCCGACCAGCTCATAAGCTGTCACGGTTGCTGTTCCCTTTTTCAGACCTGTCACATGACCGGTGCCATCCACACGTACAACTTCCGGATCGCTGCTGACATAGATCATTTCGCTTGCCGGCTGTGTGCCACTGCCGATGCTTACGCCTTCATTTTCACCGATTTTCACTTCACTGTTCTGCATATTCGTGATATTGACTCTGCGTGTCACGCCTTTATCATAAATATTATCAGAAATATTTACGTTGCGGCATCCGTTGAAAGTAAATGCATTGATATTTGCACCTTCCACAGCAGAAACATTCATGGCAACGCTCTCGCCGATCGCCAGCGTGGTTTTTGCCGGGTTTGCCTTTTCATTTACAGAGAAACGCAGAACTTTGTTTCCGGTAAAAGTCAGTCCGTTTACGCTCTTTGCATTAATAATATTGCTGGTTCCGTTTGTAAAATAGAATGTATTGTCTTTGATCCTTACATTTTTATGTACCGGTTCCGCTGCTCCGTTGTTGGTCGGATCAAACTGGATAAATGCACTGTAAGAATTCTGGTTGACACCACAGCGTCTGAATACATTACCTTCGATCAGAACATCTTCATCATGCCCTGACTCGTACCAGCTGTTTACGTCATCGGAAATGTAAACGGCTGCACCGGCTACGTTGTCAAATTCGTTGTTGCGGATCACGACCGGTTTTCTGGTTGTCACCAGAATACCACGTACCGGCATCTCACGGAATACGTTGTTCTCAATCTCAACACTCGGTGTATAAGTAACATTTTCCAGAGCTGCCGCATTTGCAGACACGGAAGACGGCATATTTGTATCCAGTGTTACAATGATCGTATCCAGATCCGTTTTGGAAGCATCGGCTTTGTCACCATTTCCGGCAACCATGGTTCCGCCATGTCCGTCCGGACCTACCACTCCGGTTACTTTTGCTTTTGCCCCGTCGATTGGAAGCAGTGTTCCCTTAGAAACAAACTCTACTTCATCTCCCACATAATAGTTCGGAAAACCGGAAGTTTCGTGGTGCTGATAGTGAACTTTGAACTTATTATCAGAGATTCGTTCTGTTACCTGTAAGAATGTTCCATGGATGTTGATCGGGTCATCCTGCGGATCTTCAAATGTGCTGTTCACAATGCGGATTGTTCCGCCGCAGCCGGACATCTGCACAAAGTCAGCAGAACCAACGCCGGTTCTTCCGCTTCCTTCATAGTTGCGGAAATTTACATCATCCAGTGTAATGTTTTTGGAAAGCTGTCCTACCACACCAAATGCATGCAGAAAATGCAGTTCGACATGCTGCATCGTCACACCATCACTCTCCCAGAAAAAGGCTGCGGAATGATCACGTGTAGTCCTTCTCATCTGCTGACCATATCCTGCCTTGAAAGATGGTGCAGAATTGTAAGTCACCTTCAGACGATGTCCGTCCAGTTTTTCCATGCTCTGTACGTTGTTGAAAAATTTATCGCCGGAAGTAGTCAGGGTAGCGGTTGTCATATCAAATCCCTGTACATGTCCGACATTGTTCGTATAACTCCAGTATGCCTGTCCGGTGTATGGGCTGACATCGCTGCTCCAGGTAACGGTTGTTCCGCTTACGGAATAATTATAACATTCCGGAACATATAAAATCGCTGTATTGCCTTCTACTTTTTCTGCTGTTACACTGACTACCGACGGTACCTGGAAATCGGTGTCAAAATTCTGGATTCTGATGTTTTTACATCCGATCGTGGAAAACATCATCATCTTGCCATGGAAGATCAGACTGGACTGATTTCCTTCCAGTGTCACATTTTCCATATTTTCCAGCAGAATACCGATATTTTTCATTTTGTACGTGCCACGGTCACCGTTATTACGGCTTAAAGTATTTGAAATATACAGTTCCCGTTTCTGTGCATGATCCGGGTAAATCTGATATTCCCCTTTCGGGAAATCTAATACAACCGGTCCTGTCACTTCTTTTGCTGCCTCGATAGCTGCCTGTATGCCCTCGGCACTGTCCTTTACTCCGGTCGGATCAGCCCCCTACTGTGTGACATCAATAACTGTTACCTTATCAGAAGCTGAGGCTGCATTTGACACCCTCCAACTACTGGGAAACACCAGTGACAGCAGCATACAGATCACCAGCATGACTGAAAATGTTTTTCTTGTTTTCATGTTGTCCTCCTTTTCTTTGCTCAACTCTTATTTGCAGTATTTCAAAGAATATCAGGCAGAATGACTGAAATATGAAGCACAAAACCATTCTTGTGACATCTTTAGTTTAATACCTACTAAAAAAATACTATATTTTCGTCATTTTGTCCAGTTAATCTCAACATCATTTCCTGATAAATCCACAAAATATCTAAATTTAACAGCCCGGATACAGATTTATTATCTTTTTCCTATTGACATAAAAAATGCAGCATACTCTTCTTCCTTTTTGTATGCTGCACTTTCTATTTTTTTATACAATTACAAGGTTTCCTTATGTCTTTACAATCTCTCCGTTATCCGCTCTGATATTAGCATATCGTAAAACTTACGGTCGCTTTTATACTTTTTATTTTCATATTTATCCTGCATAGCTGTTTCTGATACCACATGCCTGCTCAAACTCACGCAGTTTGCGTCTGGCTTCCGGAGTAATGTTCCGTGGCACCTGTACCTGGACGGTCACATAATGATCGCCGTGTACCTGCGGGTTCTTCATGGAAACAATACCTTTGCCGCGCAGACGAATCTTGCTTCCGGACTGTGTGCCTTCCCTTACTTTGCAGATCACATCGCCGTAGAGCGTATGGACTTTCGCTTCGCCGCCAAGGACTGCCGTGGAAAACGGAACATTGACGGTCGTGTAAACATCCATGCCTTTTCGTTCAAAGCCCGGTTTCTCTGCGATTTTAACTTTCAGAAGCAGATCTCCTGCCTGACCGTTTCTGCCCATCTGACCTTTGCCTCTTAAACGGATGCTCTGACCGTTCTCAATACCTGCCGGAATATGAACCTTAAGGGACTGCTTTCTGCCCGGTGTAGCCGGGTCAGACAGATGGATCACCTTATCGCCGCCAATTGCTGCTTCATCGAAGCTGACGGTAATATCGGCGTGAAGGTCACTGCCCCTGCCGCCAAAGCTACTGCCTGTACCGGAAAATCCATCGCCGAAACCACTGTTTCCGCTGCCAAAGCCGCTTCCGAATCCACTGTTTCCGCCTGAGAATCCGTCTCCAAATCCGCCGCCGAAATGATAAGATCTGCTTCCGCCGCCTGCTCCGGCACTGCGGCCGGAGAATCCGCCGCCAAAGATATTTTTCAGGATATCATCCATGTCACCGCCATCAAAATGGAACTCCTGGTATCCGCCATTTGCTCCGCCAAACGGTCCCTGACCGCCCTGGTAATCGGCAGTGCCAAACTGGTCATACATTTTCTTTTTCTCCGGATCACTGAGTACCGAGTAGGCTTCTGTGATCTGTTTGAACTTCTCGGCTGCCTGTGCATTTCCGGCATTGGTATCCGGATGATATTTCTTTGCCAGTTTACGGTATGCTTTTTTGATGGTATTTTCATCTGCGTTTTTATCTATTCCAAGGATTTTATAATAATCTTTTCTTTCTTCCATTTCTGATTCCTCCTCTGATCATGTCAAATCTTATATCCATAACGTTTCTTTTGAAATGCCATGTCTGTCATCTCAGGGTCTTCATTCATCAGAATATTCTATCTGATCTGATTTTACAGAAATATCCGAAAGCTTTTTTATTCAATATGATGTAATCGGATATTTTTGTTCTATCAGAACTATAACACCCGATTCTCAATCTGTCAATACTTATGCACAAAAAACATGGCCGATCAGCCTGGAATCTTCTTTCTCCAGCAGAATTTCCCTCACTTTTTCAAAAACTGCCTCTGCCAGTGCTGCATGTCCTTCTCTTGTCATATGCTCCTGATCCTTTTCCCCCGGCAGTGCCACATCCGATGCCGCCAGAAATGCAATGCCTCTTCTTTTTGCGATCTGTTCATAGACTCTTTTCAGACCTTTTGACACTTCTACGGAACGGCGGTCAAATTCCCGGTCGTATTTCTCCACATCTGCTCCAAGATGAATCGGTGAGATCAAAAGCACCGGAAGATCCTCTCTTTCCCTCCAGATCTGATCCAGAAGACGCTCAATGCCCACGCCGATCTTCTCCGGTGTCGTCTCATAAGCCGTTTTGCAGTCGTTTGTCCCGAGCATAAGAACCACCAGTTCCAGCGGGCGGTGCGTCTCCAGGATGGCCGGCAGCATATCGATCCCACTTCTTCCGGGACGGTAAGCATCTGCAAACATAGTCGTTCTGCCGCACAGTCCCTCCTCGGCAACCCGATAGCCGTAAAACTGCAATTTCTCATCTAAAATGCTCGTCCATCGCGTTCCCCAGTTGTAACGGTTCGCTGTTCCCGGGATCAATCCGTACGTGTTTGAATCACCAAAACATAAAATCTGTCTCATATCCATATCCTTCTTTCTGTTTTGCTGTTTTGCTGTTTTGCTTTTCTGCTTTGCTTTGCTTTTTTTCGTTTGTTTATTTCTTTTTTACCTATTTCTTATTTTCGCTTTTTGCTTCGTTTTATATTCCTAGTAATTTGATATGTTTACTATATATTATTCTTTTCCATTTGTCAAGTACAGGCTTGCACAGAATTAAAAAACATGCTATGGTCAGAGTACCTGATGCCATAGACCATCGTTTAGTGCCGACCGAAGCGGATCGTAGATTGCAAAAGTTACTCTGTTACAAAGCAATTCGCAGGCATCAGTGAACTATCGATAAATTCGCAGGCATCCTCTGACTGCTAATATTTGACTGTTATTATCATATAGAAGGGATTCATTATGGAAAACACAGAAATGAAAAAAATCATCGACCGCCAGCGTACTTTCTTTCAGACTGGAATGACACTGGATGTCTCTTTTCGCATCGCCGCACTGAAACGGCTGCAGCATATGATCCGCCGCCACGAAAAAGAGATCGAGGCAGCTCTTCTGCTCGATCTGAAAAAGAGTTCTTTTGAGAGTTATATGTGCGAGACGGGTCTTGTTCTGAATGAGATCCACTATATGCTCCGCCATATCCGCTCATTTGCAAAAGAGCAGGATGTCAGAACACCGCTGGCACAGTTCTGCTCCAGAAGCTACCGGAAACCTTCTCCTTACGGTGTCACGCTGATCGTAAGTCCCTGGAATTATCCGATCCTGCTGACTCTTGATCCGCTTATTGATGCCATTGCAGCCGGAAATACGGTGATCTTAAAGCCAAGTGCCTACTCTCCTGCCTGCAGCGATCTGCTTGCAAAACTGATCCATCGCTATTTTCCGGCAAAATACCTGACGGTGATCACCGGAGGACGCTCTGAAAATACCGCCCTGCTTCAGCAGCATTTTGACTATATCTTTTTCACCGGAAGCAAAACGGTCGGAAGGGAAGTGATGCGGCAGGCTTCTTCGCACCTGACTCCTGTAACACTGGAACTTGGTGGCAAAAGTCCGTGTCTGGTCGATGAAAGTGCCGATCTTGCACTCGCCGCCAGACGCATCGTATTCGGGAAATTTTTAAACTGCGGGCAGACCTGCGTTGCCCCGGATTATGTTTACTGTGATGAAAAAAGAAAAGAGGCTCTGATCTGCGAACTGAAACGTCAGATCACGAAACAGTTCGGCAGTGAGCCTCTGAAAAATCCTTCCTACGGAAAGATCATAAACCAAAAACATTTTGAACGCATCCGAAGACTGCTCAATCCTGAAAAAGTAATCTTTGGCGGAAATGTCAATCCGGATACTCTCCAGATCGCTCCGACCCTTCTTGACCACGTGACCTTTGAAGATGCTATCATGCAGGAAGAGATCTTCGGACCGCTCCTGCCAGTCATCACTTACCGCACACTGGATGAAGCAATCGCCAGGATCAATTCCATGGAATGTCCGCTCGCCCTCTATCTTTTCAGTAAAAAGAAAGAAAATATAGAGAAAGTGACCGCAAAATGTCAGTTTGGCGGCGGCTGTGTCAACGATACCATCATCCACCTCGCCACCCCGTACATGGGATTTGGCGGCTGCGGTGAAAGCGGCATGGGAAATTACCACGGAAAAGACGGATTTGAAACCTTCTCACATATCAAAAGCATCGTCGATAAAAAAACATGGATGGATCTGCCGGTACGGTATCAGCCATATCATAAAGTCAAAAAGTGGATTTTAAAAAGGGTACTCGGATAAATCTTATTCTTCTTCCAGTCTCTGGATCATTTCATAGATTGCCTTTGCGGAATTGAAGTTTTCCGGTTCCATTTCTTCGGATGGAATCTCGATATCATACGCATCGGTGATCTCTGAGATGATCGTTACAACGTCCATGGAGTCGATCACTCCGTCATCTACGAGGTCTTCTCCGTTTTCCCAGTCTACTTTCGGCATTGCTTCTTTTAAGATGTCTAATAATTCGTTCATGGTTTTTGTCTCCTTTGATTTTGTATTATTTTTTTAATATAACAGTCCGGTTTTTACTCTGTCTTTTCTTTCTCGGCTTCGATCAGTTTTTTACGCTGCAATTTTCCGTTATAGGTTCTCGGGATCTTGTCGATCTGCTCGATGAGTTTTGGCACTTTATATGCCTCCAGTTTGCCTTGCAGATACTCATAAATGCCCTGCTCATCAAATGCGGCACCGTTTTCCATCTCCACAAAGAGCTTTGGCTCTGCCCCAAGGAGCGGATGTGGCACCGGAATGCAGGCACAGTCGGCTATTCCTTCAAATCCCTCGGCGATCTCTTCAATCTCATCCGGAGCGACTTTGTTGCCGCCGGTTATGATGACATCATCTTTTCTGCCCAGCATATAGATCAGTCCGTCCTCGCCCACATAAGCAAGATCTTTGGTGCAGATATAGTCATCACGCATGATTTCCTGATTGAGCTGCGGTTCATGATAATAACCCTTCATATTCATGGTTCCGCGGCAGGCGAGAAAGCCCGGTGTCTCTTCGGTCGCATCGATTGCATTGCCCTGCTCATCAAAAAAGACAAATTCTGCATGGCAGGACGGTTTTCCGATGCAGTTTTTCTTATCCGGCATTGCATTGAAATCCAGGATACAGGAGCATCCGGACTCTGTTGTTCCGTAAAAATTATAGAGGCGTGTGTTCGGAAGAAGCTCTCGCAGATGCTTCTTGTCGTGGTTCGGGATCGGTGCGGAACCAAGCTGCACATAATCGAGCTGGTCTGCATATTCACCGAGTTTGTCTCCGCTTAACTTGAACAGTGCCGCCAGTGCTGCCGGTACAAGGTCTATCGCTGTCACATGATATTTTTCGATCGCTCCGAAAAATTTCTTTGTAAAGATCACGCCGTCGATGATCACCACGCTGCCGCCATTTAAAATATTGGAATAATAACGGCGAAGTCCGTGCGAATGGCTCAGGGGTACCGGGATCAGTTCGACACTGTCTTTTTTCATTTCGACGGAACCAATCACATTTTCAGAAACGGCGATCACACTCTCATAAGTAAGCTCAATGCCCTTGGATTTTCCGGTTGTTCCGGTTGTAAAGAGAACTTCTGCGGTTTCTTCAGGCTCAGGAAAGCGAAAACTGTCTCCATTTTCATCATCGCTTTCGGATATTCGCATTTCTGCGGCATCGTCCATTTTATACGATAATATATCTTTTATCGTTTCCCATTTGCAGGAAAACTCACCCTGCTTCGCTGCCAGATATAATTTTGCCTCCACTGCCCCGATGATCTCTGCGATGCGGTCATCTGCCGCATTCTTCTCGATCGGCACAAAGACTGCTCCGACAAGCTGGATCGCCAGTTGACTGATCACCAGCTGGGCATTTTGTGAGTTTCGCACAACGACATGGTCTCCTCTTCGGATGCCAAGTTCTCTTAAATGCACGGCATAACCGTACACACATTTCCAGGCATCCAGATAAGTCAGTTCCACTTTTCCATCTGCCAGAAACAGTTTGTCCGGCTGTACTTTTGCATATTCTGCCAGTGCTTCCACGATGGATCTTACCATATGCTCCCCTTCTTTCTTTTGATCTGATCTTTCTGTTTTCGCTTTAAACTTCATAATTCAAGTCGAACGCACGTGAGACTTGGTGCGTGATTCTGGTCAGCGAAAGCTGACATATTCTTCTCAGAATCACTGCACATTCTCGCGGAGCGTTTATCTCAGTCGGAGATTGTACTCCCACTGAGAAAGACTTGTTATTACTCACCACTTGCAGAAGTGGGAGTCTTCTCGACTGAGATAAAGCTTTTCTTGCACCTTCGGCTGTACTACTGCTGCTCTGTCTGATCAGCCTTTGCTGCTTTGATTGCTTTTACTGCCTTTTTCAGTATCTTTTCGGCTGCCTTCTCATATTCTTTTTCTTCTTTTTCGGCCGCCTTATCCCAGCTTGCCGCCACCTCTTCGCTGTGGTCGGTCTTAATATCATAATGTTCCCTGATATAATTGCCCAGGTATGTGGTAAATTTCGCTGCACCGATCGCATTGGTATGCTTTGGATTGTAAAAATCCACGTTATATTCCAGCCCCATTTCTTCTGCATAGTAATTACCGTCCAGGAACCGGAAGCCTGCTTCTTCCACAATGCGTTTGATGTAGTTGTCTTTCTGATGTTCTTCCTCTGTCACCTGCCATGGTGTTGCCACAAAAAGTACCTGAATATTTTCTTTTTTACATTTTTCTATAATTTCCCGCAGTTCTTTTTCGGATTTTTCTGTGATCGGTATTTCTCCGGTAATGTCTTTCACATCCAGATAACTTAGGATCTTATGACGGCTGTTGACCGACCATCCTTTCAGCGGATGTTCTTTTGCATTAAACAGATATTCCCAGGATTCTTCTGTCAGATTTTCCCAGTTTCCATGGTATTTTATCAGGTCAAAACCATAGCTGAGCCGATCTTCAAATCCTTCGGTCAGTTCTGTGACCATCTTAAAACGGTTCCAGGAAACTTTCATATTATCTGCGATCTGGCGAAGACGATTTTCTTTGATCACTTCATTGTCTGTATCTGTAAAACGTCTGGTTTCTATAATATACAACTGCGGTGACTGTGTTTTTTCCACTTCATCGATCAGTGACGGTATCACATAGACCGGCTGGGCTGCCGTGGCGATCCCATAGGATGTGATGCCCTGCTGTTTCCAGAGCAGCGGACTGTTCAGATAGCGGTAAAGTGCACTGCTCCCAAATCCTACCACATCCAGACTGTCCCTGTCTTCTGCATAAAATCCAGCTACTCTCGCCCTGAAAAAATCTTTGTCCGTCGGACGCATCACATAAGTGGTCAGCGTCAGCAGAACTGCTGCGATTGCAAGAAATACAGCGGTTCCGAAAATGTATTTGATCTGCTTTTTTATCTTCATCTGCCACGCCTCCCCTTAAAACTTCTCATAGATAAATGCGGAAGGATCATACCCAGGGCCGTACATGCCAAAGATAACAACCGCAAGCAGAAGTGCATAGATCAGTACCCAGCGAAAGACCAGATTCTGTTTTTTCAGTGCTTCCAGAACATCCATCTTTTCCTGCAGGATACTGACGGTCAGAAGTACCAGCATTGCAACGATCACAACGGTCATATTCGCCTGGTTCAGTCCATAGTTATAAATTTTGCCGTTTGCCAGGCGGTACCATCCGATGCCGGTGCAGGCTCTCTTTAAGATGCCGACCGCACTTGCGAAATCATCTGCCCGGAAGAAAACTCGTCCGAGACAGCAAAGCAGGAAGGTTCTTCCCATCTGGAAAAGACGGAAACTGAAACAATCTGTTTTGATATGTAATTTCTGCACCAGTTTTTCGTTGTATGGTGTGAAGATCATGCTCAGCATGATCAGGATACCGTGAAACAGTCCCCAGGTCACATATTTCCAGTCCGGTCCGTGCCAGATTCCGGTCAGGAGCCAGACCGCCAGGATCGGGATCGCTGAGGAGACGATTCTTCCAAATTCATTGCCGAAACGTTTTCTCGCCTTTTTATTTAAATCCAGTGAAAATTTGGAGATCGAGATCGGATAAAATACATAGTCTTTAAACCAGTTTCCAAGTGTCACATGCCAGCGTCTCCAGAACTCCGGCATCGTCTTTGAAAAATATGGACGCAAAAAGTTCGGTGTCAGGCGTATCCCAAACAGTCTTGCCGTTCCGGTCGCGATATCCATACATCCCGAGAAATCAGCGTAGATCTGGATGGAAAAAGCTGCCGTTGCCACAAAGAAAAAGAGCATACCGGTGTACTGCGTATAATTTCCATAGATCTGATCTACAAACGTACCGAGACGTTCTGCAAGGATCAGCTTCTTTGCAAATCCCCAGAGGATCAGAAGTGCTCCGTCCCTGAGGTTATCATACTCAAAACGATGCTCTTCGTACAGCTGTGTGCCAAGATCTGCATAACGCGGGATCGGTCCCTGAACGACACTTGGGAAGAAAGAAATATAAAGCAGATATTTTAGAAAATTCTTCTGTGCCTTTACTTTCCCCTTGTAAACATCGATCAGATAGGACAGAATTTGAAATGTGAAAAAGGAAATGCCAAGCGGCATAATCAATTTAAACAGGTCATCTCCGTGTCCGATCCCGAAAAGATCGAGAATAGAATAACCGGTCTTCAGTAAAAAGTTCGTGTATTTGAACACGATCAGAATCCCGATATTGAGCACCAGCCCCCAGATCAGGATCCGTTTTCGCTGTTTTTTGTTGTTTGCCTTTATCCGCTTGATCTGTTTGCGGTCAAGGCCTTCTTCCTGTTTCTGTTTTTCAAGTTTTTCATGCAATTTCCCCATCTTGCATGCCACAACGTAAGATACTGCGGTTGCCAGAAGCAGCACCAGAAACTGGTCAAAGCCTGCTGCCAGATAGAAGATCACATTTGCGACAAGCAGCACATACATACGGTGCCGGGGTCTTATGATATAATAAATACAGAATACTGCCACAAGAAAGAGCAGATATGTTGATGATGTGTACGACATGATTTTCCCCTTATTAACCTTCCTGATGCAGTGCTTTGTTAAACATATCCCACATCTGTCCATAGCCTTCCGATGCCGGTGTGACTGGTTTCGGAATCGTATTTGGCACATCCATCTTGATACCGCCCTGCTTTGCCATGACCAGGATCCTTGTTCCCAGGCAGACTGCCTCCTGGATATTGTGCGTGATAAAGATAACGGTTACTTTTTCTTTCTGGTGCAGCTTCATCAGCTCTTCCTGCAGATGATTTCGCGTCATGGCATCCAGACTGGCGAACGGCTCATCCATCAGAATGATCTGCGGCTTGAGTGCCAGTGCTTTGGCGATCGCCACTCTCTGTTTCATACCGCCGGAAAGCTGATGCGGATAGAGCGTTCTTGAAGAAAGCAAATCGACTTTCTCAAGTGCCGCATCTGAAATCTCCCGCAATTTTGTTTTATCTTTTAAACCCTGTATTTTCAGAGGGTACTGCACATTTTTTTCTACTGTTTTCCACGGAAGCAGCTGATTAAAGTCCTGAAAAACCATGATGCGGTCCGTCCCCGGCTCGCTTACCTCTTTTCCGTTTACTTTGACCGTTCCGTCAAAGGTTTCAAAACCGCCGATGCAGCGAAGAAACGTAGTCTTTCCACATCCGGACGGTCCCAGGATGCAGACAAATTCGCCCTCATTCATCGTAAAGTTTACGTTTTTGAGGACTTCATTTCCGTCCCCTTTTCCACCATTGTCATAGATTTTTGTCAGGTTCTGCACATCCAAAACGGGAGTTTTCCCCTTCTGCTCCTGTGTCATCTGCTCATCCCCCATTTCTTAAGTGTCATTTTTTCTATGGTGTGGAAAACTCCGTATTCTACTACAATTCCGATTACAATGATCACCAGAAGTGCCGCAAAAACACCGGCGATATCCACATTGGTACGCTTCATGAAAATAAACCATCCGATACCGGCTCCGGAACTGGTCGTTCCGAAGATCATTTCCGCACTGATCAGACCTCTCCACGCTCTCGCCCATCCGGTGCGGATACCGGAAAGAATATAGGAGAACGATGCCGGAATGTAAATGCCGGTCACAAGTCCGAGTTTTCCAAGTCCCATATTTTCCCCAGATTCTATGTAAATCTGCGGCACCGCCCGAAATCCGTCCATAATGCTTCTGGACATCGGCCAGATGATCGAATGTACCACGATCAGGATGATCGTCCCTTCCCCGATCCCCATCCACAGGATTGCCAGTGGCAGCAGTGCCACACCAGGTATCAGGTCACACAGGGAAACGACCATATGGTAAATGGAATAAAATGTCTTGCTGACGATGGACAGTCCGGAGAGGATAAATGCCAGCACGATTCCGATCAGCAGCCCTTTTGCGATCAGACTTAAGGAATAAAGCGTCATCGCTCCCAGCCCGTCCCGCGAAAATCCTTTGATCAGCGACTGAAATATCTTTCCAAGTGACGGAAACATCAGTTCCGGAAAGGAACCCATCTGATAGACGACCTGCCATACCACCAGAACAGCAACAATAAAAACAATCTGATTTCTTAAATTTTTCATCGTTCTCATCCTTATTCTTTCTTTTCCGACAGATCTTATCTTGCCGACTCTGTTGTGATTGCTTCAAAGGATTCCGGTGCCTTGTCTGCAAAATCATTCTCCGCCATAAAGTTTGCCATATCCATGACGCCCGGAAGCTTCATATCATAGACACATCCCGGATCCTGCATCCAGCCCAGCATCGTTTCTGCCGTGACATCTTCTTTTTGGCAGAGAATATTTGCTGCTTCTTCCTGGTTGTTGTTGATGTAATCCATCGCTTCCTGCGTTGCGTCTACAACTGCCTGATAGATTTCTGGCTGATTTTCATACAGGTCATCAGATACCAGCCCAACAATAAAGGCATTTCCTTCCGGCCATACGGAATCCAGGCTCTCAGCTTCTTTGATATTATCCTGTTCTTTTGCCTTGAAAATATAAGGTGCGGTTGTGAGCTGGCAGGCTACACTTCCGGACATCAGGGCAGTCATGCCATCCGGATGGGACATTGCCACCAGATTGTTGTCCAGTGCATGGGCATCTCCAAGTTCTTCCTTTGCGAGCATTGCCAGCAGAATATGCTGAATACTTCCGATATTTACAACGGAAATCTTTTTATCATCTGTGATATCTTTTAACGAATGGATCGAATCATCGTTTGTAAGCAGTTCATGTGGCTGTGCTGCGATCGTTCCGTACATTTTATAAGGAATGCCTGCTGTGACGCCGGAAATAAACGGTGCAATTCCCATACATGCCACATCAATATCCCCGGATGCCATCCCTTCATTGATCGCCGATCCAGAATTTAAGCTGACCCACTCAACCTCGATATCTCCATCGTAGTTTTTCTCGATCAGTCCCTGTTCCTGCATGATGGTCAGCGGTGCATAAGCCAGTCCGTACTGATAAGCAATCTTTACTTTTGCTGTGTTCCCACTATCCTGCGTACTTTTCTGACTTTTTCCGCATCCGCTTACCCCCAAAACCATGGATGCCGCCAGAATCATTGCTGTTATTTTCCTCACCCTTTTTTTCATCGTTTTTTCCTTTCTTTTGGCCACCCGGTCTACTGCCTGGTGCATTTTTAATTTAAGCCACGGACATTATTATAACATATCCGGGTCATTTTGCATCAGCTTATTCTATAATTGTGATATAATTATGACATTTTCATTACATACAGCACTGTTTTCGTCATTTTTTCATAAACTTCCTGGTCAGGAATCTGGACAAAGCGGCATCGGAAGGCAAAAAAATCCCCCGGAAATTGCTCTCCGGAGGATTGTATGTTCTGCTTTATGCTCTGGCTGCCGCCTTTGCCTTCGCTTTCTCACCCAGGAAATCAATGGATGTCTTGCAGATTACCTTATCAAAGATAATGAACATCGCCGGCAGGATGAAGATTACGCATGCCATACTGATCAGGGCACCTCTTGATAACAGTGTACAGATTGCACCGATCATATCAACTTTGGAATACCATGCCACACCGAACGTTGCTGCGAAGAAACTGAAACCACTTGTCATGATAGACAGTGCACATGCTTTGTGTGCATTCATGACGGCTTCTTTCTTGCCAAATCCTTTTCTTCTTTCCTTCTGGTAACGGCTCGTCATAAGGATCGCATAGTCTACGGTTGCACCAAGCTGAATGGTTCCGACTACGATACTTGCAACGAATGGAAGTTCGATTCCCTGGAAAAACGGGATTGCCATGTTGACGTTGATGGCAAATTCAATAACCGCAACCAGAATGATCGGAACGGAAATGGATTTGAACACCAGCATAATGATGATGAAGATGGCTGCTACGGAGGCAACGTTTACATTTACCAGATCGATGTCCGTTACATCCTGCAGATCTTTCATCAGCGGAGCTTCACCGATCACCATACCGTTTGAATCGTATTTCTTTACAAGATCGTTGATCGCTGCGATCTGACTGTTGGATTCGTCTGTTGCGGAGCTGTACTTTGAGCAGACAAATACCAGTTCCTGTTCATCACTTTGCAGCATATCTTTGACATCTTTCGGGATCATGGAAGCCGGCACGTTTGCACCGAATACGCTGTTCAGTCCAAATGCCCATTTCACACCGTCCACCTTTTCGATGTCTTTCATCAGCGTAGTCTTGTTTGCATTGGAAATGTTTTTATCCATCATGATGATGTGCATGGTGCTCATGTCGAAGGTATCTTCCAGTTTTTTGTTTGCCACATTTGAATCCAGTGTTGACGGAAGCGATTTATCAATGTTGTAATAAATCTTGGTGTGGTTGTTTCCGTATACTGCCGGAAGCAGTCCGATGCAGAAAACGGCCAGCCAGATTTTATAATGCCTGATGATAAAACCGGACAGTCTGTTCGTATTCTTGATCAGCGGTTTATGTTTTGTCTTTTCGATCAGCGGATCAAAGATCAGGATGATCGCCGGAAGCAGGGTTACACAGCAGATAACACCGATGATAACACCTTTTGCCATTACGATACCAAGGTTTTTACCAAGTGCGAATGTCATCAGACACAGGGCTGCGAAACCGGCTACCGTTGTGATGGAACTGGATACGATGGATTTGAAGGTATTGGATATTGCATGACCCATCGCTCTGTTCTTGTCGCCAGGGAATCGTTTTTTATTCTCCTCGAAACTATCCAGCAGGAAGATCGAGTAGTCCATCGTAACACCAAGCTGAAGGATCGCTACCAGTGCCTGTGTCAGATACGAAATCTCACCCAGGAAAATATTCGTTCCCATGTTATACAGGATCGAGATTCCGATACAGAGCAGGAACAGGATCGGCACCACAAAGGATGTTCCGGTAATCTCCAGCACGATGAAAGAAAACAGTGCTGCGATCGCCACGTAGATCGGCAGTTCCTGCAGACACAGATTCTTGATATCGGTTACGACACCGGACATACCACTGATAAAACACTGTTTATCTGCAATGGCACGCATATTTGTGACTGCTTCCATCGCTTCGTCTGAAGATGTCGTATTATCAAAAAGTACCAGCATCATTGTGGAATCGTCCGCAAAGAAGATATCCTTTAAATCTTTTGGCACCATGCTTGTCGGAACGCTGATATCAGCGATGTCATCATACCAGAGTACCTTTTTGACATGTTCGATCTCTTCGAACTTGTTTTTCAGTTTCTGCACATCTTTAAGCGGCATATCCTCGACGACGACCATCGAGAATGCACCTGTGCCGAATTCATCCACCATAACATCCTGACCTTTTACCGTTTCCAGAGATTCCGGAAGGTAACTTAAGATATCATAGTTGATTCTTGTTTTTATGGTTCCAATAACAGATGGAATGAGAAGCAAAATTCCGATCAGTACGATCAGGATACGGTGTTTTGCTATCCATTTTCCAGTCTTGACCATTGTTGTCATCTCCTATCTTTCCTTAATATTTATGATACCGGGGAGCAAAGATTTTATTCCCCTGACATCCCGTTTACGGATTCTGTGTCGGCTGATCATTCTGTGCATGGATTGCCTCCAGTGACATCAGCAGTGCATAATTTGATGCCTGCATCGCAAAGTCCAGAAAGTACTCTGCCAGCAGTATCTTATTCTCAGCTGAGAGTTCTTTTGTCGTTTCCTCCGTAAAACTAATCCCAAGCTGCTCCTGTGCAATCTGGATCACCTGGTCGACTTTGTCGTAAGCTTCTGCTATCCGTCCTACCAGTTTCGCCTTGCTGTACTTCATTTTATTGTGGAGCATTTCACGGTTTTCTCTGCATTCTCTGCGGAGTTCCTGGATATCTTTTTCTACCTGTTCCGGACAGTCCATCTCGCCCTGCTCAATGCGGCTGTGCATCTGTCCGATCGCCTTATCCAGCTCATATAGCTTTACAGAAAGTATATCATGTGTCATACGCACACCCCTTTCCTTTCTTTCTCACACCATTTTAGCAAAAATCTGCTTCGCTGATATAGACAAAATATCCGCAGTGTAAAAGAACTTTACACTGCGGATATTTTATAAATCGTTATTCTCATCTGAAACAAGGACTGCTTTGCCCATTAACAGAAGATAAATCTGATGTACTATATAACTGATGTTTTCGGTGTCCTGCTTCGTCCACTCGCGGAGCAGTCCCATAACCGCCTGACAGTGGTAATGCAGGATAAACTCCCGGTCTTTGTCTGAATAACCCTCGTACCAGTGCTGCATCTCCGTCACTTTCTCAAACAGATCATAAAAAACCTGCTCCAGCATACGTCCGATCTCGTCACCATAGTTGGACTGCATACCGCGGATCGCATAAGGCTGAAGCTGAATCGCAATCTCAAAAAAATGGCGAAGCCCCTTCTCAAGATCCTTCTTTGCAATACATTCTTCCAGGACAACTTCTGTCTCCTGATATAAAACCCAGTGGATCAGATCCGGAATATCCTCAAAATGATAGTAAAATGCCTGTCTTGTGATGTGACATTCCTCCACAATATCCTTTACCGTCAGTTTTTTTACTTTTTTCTCAAACAGAAGGTTGCTGGCAGCTTCTGCAATTGTTTTTTTCATATCAATAGCCATTTTACCTACTCCTATTTCACTCAAAAAACCGCTTTGTTGCTTATGCTACCGTACATTTTTTCTTCTGTCAAGTAAATTAATTCTAAACTGTTCCTGAGGCTAACGATATGCAAAATGAACAAATTCCCCAAGAAGGCACTTTTACGTGCCCTTCGGGGAATTCGTTCATTTGCACATTCAGAAAATCTCCGCATCTTCCTAATAAAACTGATGTGCTCCGATCTTCACTCCGGTTCCGGATCCTGTATTAAAGTACAGTGCTCCTCCTACCGGATTCTCTCCGTTCAGTGCTGCCTGAGCTGCTTCTACGCAGTCACTCGGTACACCGCTTGCCAGTGCACTTGCCAGTGCTCCGCTGTACGCCGGTGTGAACTGTCCTGCCTGGTAAACAACCTCGGAAATGCTGTTCGGGAAGGAAGCACTTGCCACACGGTTGAGAACAACGGCACCGACTGCCACTTTACCTTCGCGGCTCTGGTTGCCTGCCTCGCAGTAGATGATCGCTGCCAGAAGGTTCAGATCACTGGAATCTGCTGTGGTAACAGTCTCTTCGCTTCCGGTTGACGCTGTAGAATCGTAAGTGTCGTCTGCGGTATCATAGGAAGCATCTGCTGTCGTATCTTCGCTGTAGCTGTTGTCGGTATAAGAACCGTCTGTGCCGTATGTACTGTCGGACTCATAAGTTTCACCGGCATAAGTACCGTCTGTATAAGAATCGTCTGTATAAGAATCGCCTGTATTATAAGTATCACCGGTATAAGTACTATCTGCATTGTAGCTGTTGTCTGCATAAATGCTGTCCGCAGAAGTATCATCATAAGCACCATCTGCACTGTAGCTATTGTCGATATAAGTATCATCTGTACTATAGCTGTCATCGCCATAGCTGCTGTCTGCATATGCATCCTCAGTATAGCTGTCATTGTTGTAAGTGCTGTCTGTATCTGCCGTGCCATAGCCTGCTGCATTCCAGCCCCAGCCGTTCGGATCGTAATAGCCCTGTGCCACGCTGTCCGTTGTGTCTGTATTGGCGTCTGCATCACTGACGTTGACATCCGCAGTTGAGATTGCAACGGCACGGTCTGTGATGATCGTCTCTTCGGCATCCTCTGCCGGAACGTATGCAACCGTAACGTCATCCATCTGTACCTGATACCAGTCACCATCCTCGGAAATCAGGCTGTACTCGCTTCCGTTGTCTGCACTGTCCAGAATGTCTGCTGCTGCATCCGGTGAAGAGAACAGGTTTACACCATCCCAGTTGACCTTGACGCCCTGTGTACCATAGACATTTGCCAGATATTCTGCATCTTCTCCATATGCCAGATAATCATTCTTGATATATCCTTCCACGCCGTTTGAAATGATGTGTGACCATTTCTCGCCCTTTTCGATCAGGTCTGCAGATGCTCCCTTTGGAAGATAGCCGACGATCTCACTTTTGGTGGATGCATTTGCACGGATGTTGACCTGTGTATCTACATCTGCCACTGCACGATAAGACCACACGCTGTCTTCTATATTATTACTGTCTGTAGACGGTGCTGCAAAAACAACTGTGGAAGATAATACTGTAAATGCAAATACCGTCGCACTGCCGCAAAGTACCGTTTTCATTCTTGCTTTCATGTAAAAAAACCTCCTGAACTCCTATAACTTCACGCTTTTTTGGCATTTTTGTTATATTTGTTACAAATGTATTAATTTTTGTTACGTTTGCATCATATAACAGTTACAGTATTTTGTCAACCCTTTTTTTATCTTCGTCAAATGATGAGAAGCAAAGGATTGCACTCCCACTAAGATAGCCTCCGGCGGATTGCAGAGGCATTCTTGAATTTTAAAGTTTGAGGATATACCGCAAAAAAACATTGCTCTCATAAAGTAAGGTGAGAATCGGACTTTCTTTTATCATCGAAAGCAGCTGGCTTCCGATCTCTGTGTTAGAACAGATCGCCACTACCAGAAAGAACAGCCAGACGATGCAGATCCCTTTTACAAATCCGAGTGCTCCTCCGCACATCCGGTTGACGCCACGCAGGATCGGCAGCCTTGTCATGATCCGCAGTGCCCGTGCAACGGCGTGCAGGGCGATACTTACCAGGTTAAAAGAAATAAAGTAGGTCAGCATGTTCAGGATCATATCCGCCAGATAGGTGGAAATATATTCCGAAAAGGTCTGAACCGCCATATTTGCATACGTGTAACTGTTGTTATTATCAAGAAGCTGCGTCTGCAATTCTTTCGGGATCGGCAGTGATTTGATGATCTTGTTCTGATCTTTTCGCGGCACATCGCTCTGCTGTGCAAATTTCTGTGTTTCTTTATCCAATTTGTCCATGATCGCATCTTTCACCAGCGTCTCGCATTTGCTCTCCACAAATGAGTAGACGGGTGTCTGCGTTTTCAGAAAATCATTGACATAGGGTGTCGAATAATAGACCAGTACACCGGAAAACACGAAAAAAAGCAGAGAGGTCAGCGTCCTCGCAAAACCTCTCATATAGCCATTGATCGCAAATACCAGCAGTACCAGTAAGATAATGATCGTAAGTAAATTCATAATTTCCTTTCTGCTATCCAAGCCGGATCAGATCTGCACTGTCCTCGGTGATCACCATATATTTGCGGAATCCACGGATACTCAGCACATTCTGGATTGGCTTGCGGTATTTGCCCTGGAATGTTTTCTGACCGTTTAACTTATAAATGGCAAATTCTTTTTCATTGAACAGCACGATTTTGTCTTTCTGCAGGGTAATACTGTTGTACTGCAGATCAAAATATTTCTGCATGGTATTCTTACCGCCGGTATTGTAGACCTTCATCAGATATTTATGTCCAGAGTCGCCTCCGTCAAAGACAAAGCCGATGCGGTTGCCGTCATGGAAAGTACTGATGATCTCCTGATCAAACTTCACCGTTTTCTTTTCTTTCGGAGACTGGCTGCCGGAAAATACCGTAAACCCGTCGGTGCGGACGGCAACTGCCGTGCTGTTGTCACAGAAAAAAATCTGCGGAGCCAGCACGTCGTCCACATTTAGCTCACCGACCTGATTGTTCAGCTCCATCTGACCTGCACTTCCGAAGTTATAAAACGCAATATGTGTACTGATTTTGTTTCCATTGACCCGCATATAGGACACTGCCATCTTGATCCCGTCCGGAGAAAGTGCCATATCCAGCGGATAACCAAAATCGTCGATCGTCGTGCGATTCTCGGCGATCAGTGTCCCGGATGCATCGTAAAAATTGACCCAGGTCACATCATCATCTGCTAGGATCACCGCCACAACACCCTGCATTGCCACTCTTGCCTTCTGGATCGGCAGTTTTGTCTGGAACTGTCCTTTCAGTCCCTCTTCATCAAATACATAGACCTGCATCCCCTGCTGATCTGCGATCACAGCAGTCGTACCGCAGACATCCACGAACGGTGCCTGCATACTGTAGGTCGTACTCCATTTTATATTCGATTTGCTGTCCACACAGGCTACCCCGTCGGAGCTGTATTTCAGGAAATAATCTCCAAACTCCAGATACTGCGTACTGCTCACGTCATTTCTCTCAATGCGGTCTGAGGTAAGATAGGTGCTTCCGGTGTGGAAGAATAAAAATGTCCCAAGCCCGAACAGCAGGATAAACAGAAGTCCCATGGTGATCGCATTGCGGTTATGTACAAACTTCTGATGTTTTTTAATCTTATCCCACAGTTCTTCTTTTACCTGTGGATCTTCCGTCATCTCATATGTCTCGATGCGGATATCCGGATCGTTGAGCTCTTCGTCCAGATTCAAATCCAGATCATCCTCTTTTTTTCTGAATAATTCTTTTAATTTTATTTTCATCCTCATTTCGTCCTTACTGTGCCAATTCTGAAATTTTCCTGATGCTCTGCAAAAGTTCTTCTTAAGTACCCTGCAATGTTGTTATTATAGTTTAAAAGGCATGGGATAGTCAACCATGCCTTTTACGTTCCTTATTCTTTTTACGGCAGCACGATCTTCTGTCCCGGAAGGATCGTGTTTGGATCGGTAATGCCGTTCAGATCACAGATTTCCTGAAGCTTGTCCAGATTTCCGTAGTACATCCGGCAGACGATCGCCAGCGTATCGCCGTCCCGCACCGTGTATTCTGCCTGATACTTCGTCACATCCGAAGAGGATGCCGCACGGCTATTTGCAGAGGAACTGCCGGATGTGGTGCTATCCTGCCTACCGGAAGTTCCGGCACCTCCTGTTCCATCGGTTGCTGTGCTGCTTCCCGCTGTTTCTGTGCTGCCTGTTGTTCCCATATTGTCTGTGGAATCGCCTGTTGTCGTCGTATTGCTCTCTGTACTGCTCTCTTTTAAGATCCAGGTCTTTTCGGTCTCATCCTTTGCGGCACTCTCCTTTGCGGCACTCTCCTTTGCAATTTCTCCTTCTGCCTGTGCCGAAGCTGCCAGAGCATCCGTTTCTTTCTGTTTTTCGGTTCCTTTTGACAGGCCACTGCTCTGCCCATCACTTCCAAGTGCCATCTCCTGAAGCGTCACTTCCATATCTTTCATGCGATTATAGTTGTTGACCATCGTCGCCCCGATCACCAGGATCGTCAGCACCAGAAACATACTTGCACCATATAAAAAACGCACCATCGTCGGAGTTTTGCTTTTCTGCTCCTGCTCCACGTTCTGTGCGTCCTGTTGTTTTTTTGCGATCCGTCTGCGGAAGTTCTGGATGGCTCCATCCTGATTCTTTGATTCCGCCTCCACGGACTGCCCTTCATTTTCTTTTACCATATAGCTCTGCATCTGCTCGTTTTTTTCGTAGTAGATGTAATAGCCGCTCTGCTTTCGGATCCCGGTGTTCTCCGTCAGGAAAACGCTGGCATTTTCTTCGCTGTCATACAGAAACAACAGCCTGTCCTCACCCGGAAACTGTTCCCGGTGCAGATCAAAGAGCTTCTCATCCGGTTCTTCTTCCGGCTCCTCCATCTTTTTCGCCCAGCCGATCACTTCTCTTCCCGGAAAATACTGTTTCATTTCCCGGTAGATTTTCTCCCACATATCATCGTTTGGTTCACCCTCCGCGATCTCTACGGCTCCGTCCGCAAACAGACACTTCATGTTTTCGTTCTGCCAGACTTCACCGAGCAGCACCGCACAGCCTGTCTTTTCCAGAAATGTGATCACATAATCTTCTATATAAACCCTTTTATCTGATCCTGCATCTCCGATCTGCCGGATATTTTTCGGCAGGCCTGTCCGTTCCTTTCCCTTTCCGTCCTTTGAGGTTCCCCTGTAAACCATTTCGATCATACTCCCAATCCTCCTTTATACTACTTCCAGCTGATGCCCCTATCGTAGCACAAAGAATCTGCAAATTTTAGCAATCCGTGGGATACTTTTCAAGAACTTTCCGACATGTTTTTCATCGGATTGATGCGAATAAACCTTCCTTTTTTCGGATACACTGTAAAAGCCTTTAACACGGCAAATTTTTAAGAGAGGGATGACAATCATGTTTTCTTCCGATACGATCTGCTATTTTAATGCAGGCTCTTCCGATACCGCAGAGCTTCTCGGAAATTATCTTTCTAAAATTCTGATAAAAAACGGTTTTTCAGATATCGCACCTGTCCTTCTATGCATCGGAAGTGACCGTGTGACCGGTGACAGCTTAGGTCCGATGGTCGGCAGTGCACTGGAAGAACGGTACAAAAAAAGCATCCCCGTGTTTGGTACACTGAAGATGCCTGTTCATGCTCTCAATCTTGAGGAAACCATCGATGCGATCCATCTACATTTTCCGGATCATCCGCTGATCGCTGTCGATGCTTCCTTTGGAACAAAAGAACATCTTGGCTGCATTACGGCCGGCAAAGGAAGTCTCTGTCCCGGTGCCGGCGTCGACAAAAATCTGATTGCAGTCGGTGACTTTTTTGTAACCGGAATCGTAGCGTCCTTTTCTCCGTTTTCACATCTGGTACTGCAGTCAACACGGCTGTCTGCCGTAATGCCGCTCGCCTCGCAGATTTCCCGTGGGATCGCTCATGCCATTGACGAAATTGCTCCCGGCTATAACCTTTCTTCGCAGATACTTTGAAACTGCATGACTGATCTTATATGCATTTTGTCCTCATTACAGCTCCACGCGGCCTTCCAGGGCACGCAGCAGAGTAACTTCATCAATATATTCCAGATCTCCGCCCACCGGTACCCCGCTGGCAATCCGACTGACTTTGATACCGGTCGGCTTGATCAGCTTGCTGATGTACATCGCCGTTGTCTCGCCTTCCAGGCTGGAATTGGTAGCAATGATCACTTCATTGACATCGCCCTGAAGTCTTGTCATCAGCTCTTTTAATTTTATGTCCCCCGGTCCGATGCCGAGCATCGGTGAGATTGCCCCGTGCAGAACATGGTAGACACCGTCATACTTGCCGGTCTTCTCGTACGCCGCCAGATCTCTTGTATTTTCCACGACCATGATCGTCTTGTGGTCTCTTGCATCGTTCTTGCAGATCGGGCAGAGCTCATCGTCTGTCAGCGTAAAACATTCTTTACAGTATCTGACGTTCTTCCTTGCATCGATGATCGTATCCGAGAGCCGCTGCACTTCCTCAATCGGACGGTTAATAATATGAAACGCCAGGCGTTGGGCTGATTTCGCCCCCACACCCGGCAGTTTGGACAGTTCTTCGATCAGTTTTGTGATATGACTGCTATAATAATCCATCAGAACGGAAATCCTCCACCCATACCAGTAAGTCCGCCTGTCAGTTTTGACATGACTGCGTTGGTCTCTTCCTCTACTTTTCTCAGAGCTTCGTTGGTAGCTGCCATGATCAGATCTTCGAGCATCTCGATATCATCCGGATCTACGACTTCTTCTTTGAGCGAAACTTTGGTCACTTCTTTCTTACCGGAGATCGTCACTTCTACCACGCCGCCGCCTGCTGCTGCCGTAAACTCTTTCTCTTCCAGTGCTTTCTGGTTTTCTTCCATCTGACGCTGCATTTTCTGTGCCTGTTTCATCAGATTGTTCATATTGCCCGGAATACCTCCGCCCGGAAATCCTCCACGTTTTGCCATTTTCTAATCCTCCTGAATAATCTTTCTATTAATCATCTTCGCAACTGCTCAATACTTCGCAGTTACGATGCAAAAATCCATTAAAAATTGCTTTGCAATAAGATTTTTGCACACCTGAATCATATTCTTACGGTCTTCGCAGCAAGTGCTCCGACCTGTGCCGAATCATTAGTCATCTTCTATTTCTATATCTGCATGGACCAGATTTTCAAGTGCCTCCTCGACCTGCACTTTGGAAAGTCTGGTATTTGCCACATGCTCATCTGCCTGCAGGATCATCTTGACTTTGACCTGCCTGCCTGTTTTCGCTGCAATGATCTGCTCGAGTACTTCTGCTTTCTTCGGATCATTGACATAAGTCTCTCCCAGAAAATCAGAAAATACGATATAAAGCGTACCATCTTCTTTTTCTGTATTAAATTTCGGAACGGCACTTGCCAGAACCACACGGAAACGCCCTGAAGTCTGTGCCAGGATCGTCCGCCACATACCGACGATCTTCTGCAAATCTTCCGGTGCTGCCTGCTGAAGCTTTGCCGGGTCTGTGCTGCCTGCTGTTCCATCCGGATCTATGCCTCCCGGAGCCACCACATTTACCGGATTTTGATAGTCAAAATTGCCCTCCGGTGTGTAACCACCGGTGTCCTGCCGTCTTACCACCACGCCCGATGCCAGCTGCTTTTCCAGTCTCCGCACGCGTTCCAGTACGGAGAGCTGATCCTGCTCCATCTGCGGACGGCACAATTTGATCAGTGCCACCTCCAGCATCACTCGCTTGGATCCTGCATATTTGATTTGATTCTGCAATTCTGAAAAAATGCGGATATAACGCATCAGCGTATCATCCCGCACCATCGCTGCCTCTTCTTTCAGCTGCTCCAGATTCTCTGCAGAGACATCCAGCACATCTTCCATATTATCGGAACTTTTAAGCAGAAGCAGGTTTCGCAGATACCAGGTAAAATCGTTTACAAGCTGCGTCAGATCACGTCCCTGCATGATCATATTTTCCAGATGCAGGATCACCTGCGTAACATCCCCGTCCAGCACTTCCCGCAGCAGTTTGCTGAACTCATCGGTATCCACCGCACCGAGGACATCCAGGACATGCTCATACGTCAGCTTTTCTCCTAAATAAAAGGCAATACACTGATCCAGAAGACTTAACGCATCTCGCATGGAACCGTCGCCTTTTTTGGCGATATAACGCAGAGCCTTATCTTCGACTTCGACCTGCTCCTCATCCATCAGCTCTCGCAGACGGTCCACGATCGTCGTGCGGGCGATCCGTTTGAAATCATAACGCTGACATCTGGAGAGGATCGTGATCGGGATCTTGTGTGCCTCCGTCGTCGCCAGAATAAAAATGACATAGGAAGGCGGTTCTTCCAGTGTCTTAAGCAGTGCATTAAACGCACCTATAGACAGCATATGGACCTCGTCGATGATGTAGACCTTGTACTTGCCGCTGGTCGGTGAGTAGGCAACCTCTTCCCGGATCTCACGGATATTGTCCACACCGTTGTTGGAAGCTGCGTCGATCTCAATCACATTCATGGAATTTCCAGCGGCGATCGCCTTGCAGGTCTCACACTCGTTGCAGGGATTTCCATCAATGGGATGCTCACAGTTTACCGCCTTTGCAAGGATCTTTGCCACCGTCGTTTTACCTGTTCCTCTGGTACCGCAGAACAGATAGGCATGTCCGATACGCTGTGCCCTGATCTGATTTTTTAATGTCCGCACAATTGCGTCCTGGCCCTTCACATCTTGGAAGGAGTCAGGACGGAATTTACGGTATAAAGCAGTATAGCTCATGCTTTCCCTCTGTTTCTAAATACTTCAAAAATGTCTGTGGCAGACTCTCTGCCCTTACATCAGATGTGAAGTGACTCCCATCCGATACCGTCTCGGTTTTATACACCAAAGCTGATGCCGATGCATTTTGCTTCTTTGATCAGCTGATCATCCGGAGATACCATCTTCAGCTTGCCGGCTACATCACCAAGCGGTACTTTCTTGACTTTGCCGTTGATGATACCTACCATGTAACCATATTCCTTTTTCATGATCAGAGTTGCTGCTTCTGCACCCAGTCTGGTTGACAGTACACGGTCATACGGACAAGGGCTTCCTCCTCGCTGTGTATGTCCCGGAACGGTAATACGCACTTCGATACCGGTCTTTTGGAAAATCTGCTCTGCCAGTTCGTAGGATACGGATGGATGTTTTCTCTTTTTGATCTTTTCTTTTAATTCTTTTTTCGGAAGAGCTGCATCTTCTTTGGAGATTGCACCCTCTGCAACTGCCAGAATGGTAAAACCATGTCCGGATGCCGCTCTCTTGTGGATCGCTTCGATGATCTTATCGATATCGTAAGGGATCTCCGGAAGCAGAATGATATCCGCACCGCCGGCGATTCCTGCATGAAGCGTCAACCAGCCGACTTTGTGTCCCATAACTTCAACTAAGAATACACGGTTGTGGGATGCTGCGGTTGTGTGGATACGGTCGATTGCATCGGTCGCAATGTCAACCGCACTCTGGAAACCGAATGTCATATCCGTTCCATAAATATCATTGTCGATGGTCTTTGGCAGATGGATGATGTTCAGTCCCTCTTCACGCAGCAGATTTGCTGTTTTCTGTGTTCCGTTTCCCCCGAGGATCACCAGGCAGTCCAGACGCAGTTTGTAGTAATTCTGCTTCATGGCCTCTACCTTGTCCAGTCCGTGCTCATCCGGTGTACGCATCAGCTTGAACGGCTGTCTGGATGTTCCAAGGATCGTTCCGCCCTTTGTCAGGATTCCGGAAAAATCTTTTGCAGAAAGCATACGGTAATTGCCGTAGATCAGACCTTTGTATCCATCATAAAATCCATAAACTTCGAGTTCCTGCACATTTGCACTGAGACCTTTGACTACTCCTCGCATTGTTGCATTGAGTGCCTGACAGTCACCGCCGCTTGTCAGCATACCAATTCTTAACATTTGCTACCACGCTCCTCTTTTTTAATACCTTCTTATGCAGATGTCGAAGCAAAAAAACTTTCGGTCTTTTCACTTCAACGGATGCCTGCGAATTGCTTCGTTACAAAGTAATGCTCGCAATTCTGTAAACATTTAATATAAGGCAGGTGGTCCCTGCCTTCGACACCACCTGCCTTGATTATATAATATTTTTCTTCCCACTACAACGGTAAAATCAATAACTTTCTGTTTCCTTATCCAGGATCACTTCCGCAAATGTTGCTTTCCTCTCCATCAGTTTTGTCAGTTTTGCCATTTTTGATACATTTCCGATCAAGATCACACCGCAGAGCTTTCCGTTCAGGAAATACAGTTTCTCATACTGCTTCTTGCTCCTGTCACAGATCTCCAGTGTTTTATAGAGAAGATTTTTGTTTCTGCCGTTATCTCCGATCGCATACAGGGAAGTATTCATACCGTTAAAGGAGAGCGGCATCTGTACTTTCTGATATTCCACGCACTCCCCGGCTGCATTGGCTCCTGCGACTTTTCCCTGCTCACTTGCCTCGGCCCAGAGTGCTGCATTTTCCCCTTCAAATTCCACGCAGTCTCCGCACGCATAGATATCTTTTTCACTGGTCTGCATTTTTTCATTTACAGCAACTGCCCTGTTTACCTTCAGTCCCATCTGTTCTGCAAGTTCTGTATTTGCACGCACACCGCAGGAGATCAGCACCAGATTGGCTGCGATTTCTTCCCCATCTGCAAGACGAACGGCCGTTACACGCTCCTGCCCTTCGATCCGATCGATCTTTACTCCGGTGCGGACCTTGATACCGACACGCTCTGCAATGCTTCCAAGCATCGCTGCCGCACCTTCATCCAGTTGTCTTCCCATCAGAACCGGAGCTGCCTCGAGAACTGTCACCTGACATCCTGCCTTTTTCAGCTCCCAGGCTGCCTCAAGTCCAAGCACACCGCCGCCGATCACGACTGTCTGTCCGTTCTTTGGGATCATCTGCCCGATTTTTTCTGCATCTTCCAGAGTACGGATCACTGCCACCTGCTCTTTTTCGCTTCCCGGGATCGGAGGGACGAAGCTTTTTGCTCCCAGTGCATAGATCAGTTTCGTGTATTTCAGACGCATGCCATCCTCAAGTGTCACTTCTTTTTCCGTTTTGTCCACTGAAATAATCTTTTTGCCGAGGATCTGATAAACCTGATTTTCCTCATACCAACTCTCCGGTTCCACCTGGATCTGACTGATCTCAAGTCCGGCATTTAAGGCTTTTGTCAGCATCGGACGGTTATAGGTCGGATATTTTTCCTCCGAGATCATAAGAATCGAAGATGTCTTATCCCGCTCCCGGACTGCTTTCGCCGCATTCAGTCCTGCTGTACCGTTTCCAAGGATCACATAAAATTCATCGCCGTCTTTTCGGTAAGTAGTTTCTTTTTCTTCCACCGGCACAAAATTTTCACGTCCGACACCGCAGACCGGACATACTTCCAGGGAAGAATCAAAAATTTCTCCGCACACCAGACATTTCACAAGCTTTCGACTGCCTTTTGTCGTTTTCTCCGCCTTTTTATCCTGCAAAAGAGAACCGAAATGATAGCCGTATTCGAAAGCCTCTACAAGCTCCGTATCTCCCGGACGGAAACGGATGCGAAGTCCGTCCACTGTATTCATGCGAAGCTGTTTCAGACGCTCCATGATATGCGGCACGCCTTCTCCGCTCCAGCCGTAGCTGCCGAATGCACTTGCCAGTTTCCCGCCATGCGTTCCCGCAAAAATGGATGTTGTCAGATCCCAGATCGGCTTTAATGCTTCCCCAACGATCGTCGGTGTTCCAAATAAAATACCATCAGCAAATCCAATCTCTTCCAGTACCTTTGCCTGATCTGCTGTCACCATATCGTAGCTTCGCACATCAATATCACCGCTTGCCTTGATGCCTTCTTCAATCTTTTCCGCGATCTGCTTTGTATAACCATAGGCACTTACATAAGGAATGACTACCGTTTTTTTCTTATTCGGATTAACTACGGTGCACCATCTTTCGTAAGTCTCCTCTATAAAATCAATCCCGGAATCCAGCACCGGTCCATGTCCCGGGCAGATCATCGAAACATCAAGCTCTCTTACACGTTCCAGAGCCTTCAGCATAAATGGCTTGAACGGTCCGATGATGCAGTCAAAATAATATTTCGTTGCCCGCATATAGCCTTCCCGGTCTGTCACCTTGCTGACCAGCACATCCTGAAATCCATAGTGGGAGCCGAAGGAATCACAGGTCACAAGCACCTGTTCTTCTTCAATAAAGGTGTACATCGTATCCGGCCAGTGCAGATTCGGAACCAGCAGAAAACGCAGCGTTTTGTCCCCGATCTTCATCGTCTCATTGTCATGCACGATCAGATTGCAGAATTCTCCGTTCACAATTTCCTTTAAAAACCCGGCCGCACAGGCTGTGGAAATGATCTTCAGCTGCGGACTTAATTTCAACAGACGCTGCACACTGCCCGCATGATCCGGTTCCGTATGATTGACCACCAGATAATCGATCTTTGTCACGTCGATCACTTCGCCGAGTTTTGCCATCCACTCCTCAAAAAAGGCTTCTTTTACCGTTTCAAATAATACGACCTTCCCGCCGCTTTTGAGCACATAAGAATTGTAGGTTGTGCCAAATTCCGTGTACATGATAATATCAAAAACTCTGAGCGTGTCATCCACGATTCCTGCCCAGTAAAAATCATCTCTAAGCTTTAATGTTTTCATAGCATACCTCCTGTGGTTTTGTGAATGCTCTATCTCTTCACAGCTGCATTTTTTATTCTTGTTTTAAAATGCCCTGTGCAGCTTTAAGCTTTTTATTATGTTTAAATTATCATTTGCTTTTTTGTTATGTTTATACTATACTTTGTATCAGCAGAATTTTCTGTTGCATATGCAACTTTTTCCATCAGAACGCAGCAAGTGTTCGAAAACTCACAGGCAACCACGGTACGGAGTCTATATCTTCTTTCTGTGCAAACGTACAATATTTGAAGTGTATAAAAGATGCTGGTCGACAAAAAGGAAGAAGCTCAGTGACGATATTGAGCAATGTGCAAAATGAATAATTCCCAAGAAGGCACTTTTACGTGCCCTTCGGGGAATTCGTTCATTTGCACATGCATATTTTCTTCCTATAAGCTTTTTCCCTTTTTGCGACCAGCATCTCTACAACACTGCAAACGCTTTTTTTTGCACAAAAAAAGAAAAAACGGAGGTATTTATGAATACAAAACTTTCTCTTTTTGACGGTATTACACCGGAAGAATACAATCGCATGATGGTCTGTTTCCAGGCAGCCGAGAAGTCCTTTTCCACCGATGAGACTGTCTGTTTCTATGCTGACCATCCCGACCGCATCGGCTATCTTCTGGAAGGAGAAGCCGCCATCATCCGCACACACCTGGACGGCCGCCAGACCATTCTGGAATACCTGAAAACCGGAGATGTCTTCGGCTCGGCACTTTCCGCCCTGTCACCAAACGGCGATTCTTTGCAGGTGATCTGCACAAAAAGCTGCAAGATCCAGTTTATTGACTATGCCCATCTGATCAGACGCTGCCCAAATGCCTGCCATTTTCACAGTCTTCTGGTCAGCAATGCTCTTCAGTTGATTTCCAGAAAAGCGATCGCCCTTGGCGAACATCTGGAAATCCTCTCTCAGAGAACAACAAAAGAAAAACTCCTGTGCTATTTCGAAAAACTTGCACAGGAGCAGCACTCAGACAGCTTTACGCTGCCCTTTTCTTTAAGTACGCTTGCCGATTATCTTTCCGTTGACCGCAGTGCCATGATGCGGGAACTGAAAAAATTAAAGGCGGAGGGAATTGTAAAATCAGAACGCAAAACGTTTACCTTAGTCGAATATCGTCAAAACTGAACCGGATTATATACCCTGTTTTACCTTCTTCCCCTGAAAAATGCACCTTAATTGATTCACGCATCAAAATCTGCTTCAAACACACCTTCCGGTGTCCGCATGGTCAGAATTCCGAGGTTGAAATCCTCATCCTGGATCGTGATGTGGTATTCAAACACCACATCCTCCTCAAATTTTGACAGAAGCAGATAGGTTCCGTTCTCTTTTCCGTCGATCTGGTCGCAGATGTCATTGTATACCTCTTCTCCGGAAATCGCTCTCGGATATCCGGAGGCTTTGATTTTCTGTTCAATGGCTTCATACAGTTCGTTCATATACTCTTCCTCTCTTTCTATATTGGATGCCACGTAAAGCGGATATTCACAATCCGCTTCGCTACTTGCCGAGTAAGTGGTCGCTATGACAATTGTACCATCTTTCCATCTCATATGGTACTGTCATTTTTGTCCTTCTTCGTAAGAGTCTCTATGCAGCTTGATGATAATCCATCACTGCGATTTCCTGCATTTTATTCATCTCTATAAAAAGAGACACCGTGACAGAAACTTTACCGTCACGGTGCCCCTCTCTTTTATGACCAGTATTCTATGGAACACCTCATAATTTTATTTCTTATTTTGTGCGTACTTTCTTCTTTGCACTGTAAGCGGTGTAAACTTTCTCGTTATCCACAACTTTGTATGCTTTGACTCTTACATAGTACGTTTTCTTTGCGGAAAGTCTCTTGATCGTTTTTGCTTTCCTGGAAGCGGAAACAGTAACGGTCTTTTTACCTTTGAAGTTTGCTTTCTTAGCATATTCAATCACATAGCCGTCTGCTCCTTCTACGCTCTTCCAGTTGACTTTCACAGACTTCTTAACACCTTTGACAGCTTTTACTTTCACTTTCTTAGCTGCAAATTCTGTTTTTGCCAACTGGTTTTCAAGGCGTTTCTGCATTGCCTGCACTTCTTCTAACTGTTTCTGTGCTTCGGCTCTCTTTTCTTCCGCCTCTTTCTGGGCTTTTGCAAGGATCTCTTCTGCTTTCTTCTGTGCTTCTTCGGCTGCTTTCGCTGCGGCTTCTGCATTTGCCTGGGCTGCTTTCGCTGCTTCTGCACTTGCCTTCGCTGCGTTTGCTGCTGCCTCTGCAAGGTCTTTCTGTGCACTTACGGAGTCTTTGGCTGCTTCTGCTGCTTTTGCTGCGGTCTCAGCATCCTTTTTTGCATTTTCAGCTGTTGTTTTGGCTGCCTCTGCGGCTGTTTTTGCTGCTTCTGCATCGTTTGCATAATTCTTTGCTGCATCCTCTGCTTCTTTTGCGGCTTTCTGTGCTGCCTCTGCTTTTGCCTGGGCTGCTTCGGAAGCGGTCTGTGCTTTCTGTGCCTCTGCTTCTGCAGTTTCGGCTGCTTTCTGTGCAACTTCTGCTTTCGCCTGAGCTGCTTCTGCGGCTGCTTTATCAACATCGGCTGCTGCCTTTGCCTCTTCTGCTGCTTTCTTTGCTTCTTCGGCTGCTGCTTTTACTTCTTCTGCTTTTGCCTTGGCTGCTTCGGCATCTGCTTTTGCTGCTTCTGCGGCTTTTGCTGCGGTCTCGGCATCGTTCTTTGCTGCGACTGCCTGGTTTTTGATCTCTTCCAGTTCTCCTGCTGCAGAACTTGCTTCAAAACCTGCCTTGCTTTCTTCCATCTTGTCCGTATCGGAAGTAACCGGGACAATGCGGAATCTCTCTGCATAAGTATTGTAGCTTCCATCTGCATTCTGCTTGGTTGTCGGATAGAATCCTTCCAGAGGTACATGGTTAAAGAATCCTGTATTGCTGACTCCTCGCTGGATCGCATCCAGACACAGATAGGTCTGCTCATCCATCGGAACTTCTGTGGAATGACGAATGGTCTGGTTGTTATACGGATAATCGGTCCAGCTAACCGGATTGATATTTTCTGCTTTTACATGAAGTGCAGAAGATTCTACCGTTCCGTCTGCGGCAACTAAAATACCATTTCCATCGTTATCGGTCAGTGACGTCCATCTGACATCGGTGTGGTTTCCGTTTTCCTGTGGTTTCACATATTTGCTTACAAACTGATCTGTTACGGTGCTCTTGTATACACCAACATCGGTTGCTGTCTTTCGATCAATGTAGTTTTCTTCCGGACCTCTTCCGAAGTATTCCAGATTTTCGTATCCTGCTGCAACAGTCATGCGGACACCAACTTTCGGCAGTGCCTGTGCTCCGGCGGTACCCGGTGCAAAGTTGCTTCTCGGTGTAAAGGCTGACCGAACTACGATCTCTCCATCTCCGTAAATGTCATAGAGCAGTGTCTGTTCTGCATCAACCGGAAGTTTTACGTTCAACGCTACACGGATGTGCTTTCTATTCTCATCCTGTGTGATAACCGGACTGTCCACAAGTTCCATGTTGTCATCGGTATTTCGCAGATTGCGGTTGTATGCAATCGGAGTGTCGTTATAGTTCTGTGCTCTCCAGAAGCTTGGTACCGGACCTTTTTCCAGAACCACTTTGCCGTCAACCGTGTAATCTGAAAGGATACCGGTTGCCTTGTCCATTTTCAGTGAGTAGGTTTTTCCCTCTTTTGTAACACCTTCAATGCTCAGTGTATTGCCGTCGTCCTCTGCTTTGGTAAATTCAGCCATTGCATTGTAATCCAGCGTCTGTTTCTCCTTGTATTCCGGTGTAAGGTCAAACTGCTCATGTGCCACTACATTGTCGTATTTGGTAAGTGTTGCATCCCAGTCCGGTTTTACCTTGTTCTGCACGGAGAACTCCAGCATATAAGTATCACCGGTCTGCGGCTGTACTTTCGGCAGTTCGATCGTGATCACTTCTTCCCCAAAGGTTTCTCCGTCCATACCCGGTGCATTTAAAGAAATCGTTTTTGTTGCGATCTCTTTATCATCTTTTTTCAGGCTCCAGATGATATTGTAATTTTCCAGTGTGCTGTTTTCCAGTTCGTTTACTACTTTTACTTTGATCGTTCCATCGGTCACTTTCGCATCTTCATTTTCAAGATAGAAGTTCACCTGCTGATGATCGTAACGCATCTGTACGGCTTTTGCTGACGGTGTATGATCTGCAAACAGAACACCGTTCGCACAGAATGCATCTGCATTGGAGCTTGCATCCATCCAGTCTCCGCCGTAAGCCCAGAATGTTTTTCCGTCTTCTCTTGTCGTTGCTAATGACTGGTCTGCCCAATCCCAGATAAATCCTCCCTGAACATTGGCGTACGTACGGTTCAGTTTCCAGAATTCATTGAAACTTCCGAAAGACTGTCCCATCGCATGTTCATATTCCTGTTCAAAATAAGGCAATTTGTTGTTTGTGTTTTTAGCGTAACTTTCTACGTTCTTTGCTTCCGGATACTGTGTGCTGTGAACGTCCACAATGTTCTTGCTTCTGGTCTCCATGCCCCATGGATCCGCTCCTGCATCCTTCTGATAACGATGATAATATCCATCGGATTCACGTTCGTACATACGCAGTCTGCTCGGATCACGGTTCAGAACTGCCATGGCTGCTGCCCAGAAGCAGTAAGTATTGTCTAACGGGCATCTTGTGTAAGTTGCTTCGTTTCCATAAGACCATCCGATGATGGATGCATGGTTTTTCAGAAGCTCCAGCATGTTCATGTTTCGATCTACAACCGGAGTTACCCAGCGGCTGTCCCCTCCAGGGATCGGCACTTTATGATCGCCATATGCTCCGTAGTGTGATTCTACGTTTGCTTCTGCATAAACATAAATACCAAGTTCATCTGCCAGATCATATAAAATCTTTGCATTTGGATAATGTGAAGTACGGACTGCATTGACATTGTACTGTTTCATCAGTTTCAGATCATCGATGATCTCCTGATTTGTCACGGCACTGCCGTTTTCCAGGCTGGTATCGTGACGGTTGACACCGCGGAAGATAATCTTCTGTCCTGTGATCTGCATCTGTTCCTGTTCTGCATCGTTAATGTTTACTTTATAGATTTCACGGAAACCTACATGTTCTGCTTCTGCTTCGATCACTTTTCCGGTGCTGTCTTTTAATTCCAGCGTTACCATGTACAGGTTCGGTGTATCCGGGAACCATTTCTTCGGATTCTTAACTTCGATCGTTGCTGTTTTGCGATCACCCAGATTTACTTTCTTCTCGCCGTCTGCATCTGCTGCATTCGGATCGGATGCACCTGTCACACCCTGAAGTGCTTTCAGCTTATCATAAGAAATCGTATCCTGACCGATCACTTTTCCGTCCATGTCTTTCAGTTTGACATCTACGGTATAGCCGCTGGTATCTTCTTTGTCAGTCAGATTGCGGACATCTACATCCACTTTCATCGTAACATCACTGTTCTTATCTGTGCGGTCTGCAAAACTTGTCTGTACAAAGAAATCACGAAGTTCTGCACGGCTGTCTTTGGAATACAGATAAATGTCACGCATGATACCGCTCAGCTGAATGAAATCCTGATTTTCCAGATAACTTCCGATGCCCCATCGATATACTTTCAGTGCGATCGTATTCTTACCATTTTTATTCAGATATGGTGTGATGTTGAAATCATGAGCCGTAAAGCTGTCTGCCGTATAACCAACCTGTTTTCCGTTGATAAACAGATAATAAGCAGATCTTACGGACTGCAGTGACAGAAATACTTCACGTCCGTCCCAGTTTTCCGGAAGCTCAAACTCAGTACGGTAATATCCTACCGGATTATAGTGCGTCGGTGCCTGAGGATCATCATACTCGATGGTATTTCCCTGTGCACTGCCCCACGGATAGATACTGTTTGTATAGATTGCTTCATCAAAATATTTAAAGGTCTTATCTGCGTTTCGATAAGTCTGCCATGCATGCGGTACAAATTCTTTCTGGAAATCTGCTTTTGCTTCTTCCGGAAGTGTTTCTTCCAGATAACCTTTTGCGTCCGCTGCATCTGCTTTTTCCGGATTTTCTACCAGTGCAAAATCCCATTCTTTCTGAGTCAGCAGCTTATAGTAAGTGCTTGCTGTCTCATTCTGGTCATCCAGTGCACTCTTCTCGCTGTTGAATGCAGTGTCTGCATCCTGATACGGAACAAAATCTGCATGAGAAGGCTCTCTGTTTACTTCTGCGGTTGAAATATCTTTGTACCATTCTTTTCCGGTAAATACCGGTGCTTCATCGGTAACGTAAACACGGATCGTGTTGGAAGTATATTCTTTTCCGCCTGCTGTAAGATAACTTGTAATATCAGCATGGCCTGCTTTCAGACCTTTGATCTGATTTCCTTCCAGAGAAGCAACTTCCGGATTGCTGCTCACGGTGCGGATACCGCTGCTGATCACTGCTCCGGATGCGTCTTTTGCGATTGCTGCAAAGTTCGTTGTTTTTCCGGTCTGCAGATAGCTTGCAGAAACTTCCAGACTGATGCTTGCTTTCAGCTCGTTTATGATCCACAGAGATGTTTTTGCACTTTCTTCTTTCATCTGGATCAGCTGCTGGTTTGCATCATTTGCTGTTGCAACATATTTTCCGGATGCCTTGTTCTGGATCCGGTAATTTCCGCTTGTCTCATCTTTGATGATCTTCCACTTCTGTGTATCATCGCCTGTGTTTTTCGCCATGGAAGGATAGGAATCCAGATCTCCTCCCTGGATCACAAGTGATACATTGTTGCGTGGATGCCAATATACATAACCGTCTCCGGCTTCGGTAAATACCCACATACGTGTCTGGGCAAGTGCCGTATTCCACAGATACAGGTTGTTTCCTTCGCTGACATTGTCTGCTCCAGGCTCGATCAGATAACCGGCAAATTCTACGTTATCGATGCGATAAACGCCCGGCCATTCTTTTGCTGCTTCCAGAACAGTCAGTTCTGTGCTGACTTCTTTCCCTTCAAACGCTGCCTTGATCGTTGCCGTTCCAGCTTTTTTTGCGATAACGGTGTTTCCGGAAACTTCTGCAATATCCGGATTCTCACTGGTGAGCACGGCCTTGCTTCCATCCAGTTCAGCCCCATCCGCATCAAATCCGGTCACAGCTGCGGTTGTACTTTCGCCGGTTCTTATGGTGCTGCTGCCAAGTGAGAGCTTTACTTCCGGCTCAACCTTTGCCAGTCTCCATGCCTGTGCCGTATCGGACATGCTTACCTGTGCATGGCGGTTTGCAGAAGTACTTGCATAACGGGAACCATTTTTCAGATAATACTGATCTTCTGTTCCTGCCACTTTCTCGATCGTCCATTTCTGGTTTGCAGATGCGGCATTCTTTCTCTGAAGGCTGACAGCTGAAGTATCTGCCTGCATGACAAGCTGTGCATCCTGCTTATTGTACCAGTAATAGCTTCCATCCTCAGCCTGTTCAAAATAGAACATCTCACAGTCTGCCGGTGCATTTGCCTCCTGCTCCCACAGCCAGAGATTATTGCCCTCGGATGCCTGGTTTCCTCCAGGAGCCATTCTCTGTGTCTCATCTTCCGTATGATAAATACGGTAGAGTCCTTTCAGTCCGTCCGCTGCTTTGCCGGTCTCTGCTTTTGCGACTGTTCCGAGGCTTCCGATGGAAGTCAGAACCATTGCCATGACAAGAACCATGGACAAAACAAAACGAACACTTCTGGTTACATTTTTCATTTTACTTTCCTCCTTTTCCGGGATTTTCTCCCTTTTGAAAAAAGTATAGGAAAGCAAGTGTTCCAGAAGTGTTCCTTTTTGAGGTGTTTACTGCTGTTTTACTGTTTTAATTACTGTAATTTGACATTACAATCCCGGCCTGACGTTCCAGAACCGGAAGAAAGGCCTCGCTCCAGGAATACTGTGCCATAAATTCATCTGAAAATTTTTCTGCTGCATGGATCTGCCCTTCCATCAGTCCATAATAATCACAGGAAACGCCCTTTGTCTCCAGATACATTCGTCCACGCTCGCTGTGAAGCATCCAGAGAAGTCCATGATCCCGCAGTGTATTTTTCAGGTTCATCACTGCTTTTCGGAAACGTCCTTTCACCTGTTCACTGAACGGTTCTTCTTCCCATAACAGATCCACGGCAAATTCCATTTCCACAATGCCGCCCCGTCTTGCCACAAGAAGTGCAAGCAGTTCTTTTGCCTTTCTGCTGCTAAAATCAATCGCATGACCGTTTAAAAACAGATCAAATCTGCCAAACGTGTGGATTTCCAGCTGCATTTCATCTTTTTGTTCCGTTCTTACCAGCCTTCTTGCTTTATCCAGTGCACGGTCCACCTCTTCCTGTCCAAACGGCTTCAGCAGATAATCACAGGCATCCAGCTGATAGGCATCAAATGCGTACTGGTCGTATGCTGTGACAAACGCTGCCTGAAGATCCGGTTTTTCTTTGTGCATCTGATCCAGCAGTTCCAGTCCCGTGATCCCCGGCATCCTGATATCACAAAATGCAAAATCCACCGGATGCCCGGCAACGTACTGCAATGCCTGCTTTGGGTTTACAAATTTTCCGCAAATTTCAATATCTTTGTGTTTTTCACATAAATAGCTTAATTCTTCCAGGATCAATGGTTCATCATCTATCAGAATAATTTTCATCGTCTGTCTCCTCCCATGGAATATGTATTGTCTGCCTGCACCCTTCTCCTTTTCTGCTCTCAATCTCAAGATCCGCATTTAGAAATTCTTTCAGACGCAGCTTCAGATTTCTTATGGCAATCCCGTCTGCATCTTTCAGTTTTTCGGTGTCAAATCCTGCCCCGTCATCCAGGATCTGAACACAGATTTCTCCGTTTTTCCGAAAACTTCGGATCTGTACGGTGCCGCCCTCCATCTTCTGGCAGATTCCGTGACATACCGCGTTTTCTACCAGCGGTTGGATCGTCAGAGGCGGTATCCGGAACTTTTCTTCCTGAAGATCCCACTGAACCTGAAGCCTCTCCCCAAAACGAATCTTTTCAATGTGCAGATACCGCTCAATCGTCTTACATTCTTCCCGAAACGGAATCATCTCTGCAGATTCCAGTGCATTCATATTTCCACGCAAAAATACGGCAAAATCGTAGACTGCCTGTTCTGCCTCTTTCGGACGCGTCCGGCAGAGCACTTTGATCGACATCAGGGCATTTTGCAAAAAATGCGGTTTGATCTGATGCAGTGCAAGCTCCAGCCGAGCTTCCTGGAGCTTCTGCTCAATCTTCGCCGCCTCCAGTACCCTCTGCTGGATTTTATTCATACGCCAGCGGTCAATGACATTGACGCTCAGATCAAAAGCGATCACTCCGACAAGCATGAAAATACCTCCACTATAAGGAAGCATGCCGATATGTGCGAAATCTGACAATACGATCCCGGTATACAAAAGCAATATGCCTATTTCCCAGATCATATCTTCTCCGGATATTTCTTCTTTTTTGCGATACCCTGCAAAGCGGATCAGCAGTAGCAGCCAGACACCCACGTCCATGGTCAGCTTCCATGATAAAATCCCTTCAAAAGCTGCAAGGCTCATCACAATGACACCGGTGATCAGAATCCCTTCCCGAATTCCGAAATCTTTTTTCTGCCGGTCTTTTTTATAACCGTTTTTCAGAAGAAATTCCCAGACCAGACTTTCCATCACGCATACAGAAAACAGAATCAGATCATAATATTTCAAAGTCCCGCCTATGACTGCCGAAAACGCTGCATCGGAATAGATCATATGGATGGCCAATAAGAACAGCACCAGAAAAACACTTCTGCTGTAACCGCTGTCCGGCGTGATCTTCAGCTGTAATAAATAAGAACATAAAAACAACATATGCATGCCAAGCAACAGGATCATCCAGGTATGATAACGGTCATACTGTTCACTCCACACGCTTTCATCCTGGATCCGCGGTGTAAAAGACAGCCCCGGAAGCAGATATCCCGCTGTTTCTATGATCAGATCACATTCCGAAGACTGAAGCGTAATGGTCGTCCTGATCGACGTATCCCTGCTGACTTTCAGTGCATCCGGATCAGAAGAAACTACTCCGCTTTTCTCAATACATTTTCCATTCAGATAAATCCGATAAGCCGCCGGCATACCTTTCAGGCTCACAGAAACGTCAAATTGCGGCGGACAGTTTTTCAGTTTTACACGGTAACTTCCCCAGTTGAACATCCCTGCATTTTTTCGGGGCATATAAGAAGGCACCCTGACAAACTTCCCGGAAACCTGCTCTTCATCCAGCTCCGTAGCAATGAATTTCTGTTCAAAAAACTCCCATTCTCCGCACAGATCGACTGCTTTTCCGCTTTGCAGTCCAAACTGTTTGAAATCTGCTTCTCCCTTACAGACCACCTGTTTCTGCGGCATCATGAGAACGGTCAGCATTGCTGCAGTACATACAGCAAACACCGCAGCAAGAAAAAGAAACCTTCGATTTTTTTCTGTTCTATTTAAAATCCGCATATAAAAACTCATATCCTCCACCTGCAAGATTCATGCTTGTCTCAAAACCGGTCAGGTTCCGGTTCAGTAACAGGCTTTCTTTTCGAAGCTGCAATGGAATCATCGGCACATCTTCCATCAATGCTTTTTCTGCTTTATATAAGGTGCTAAGTCTGATCTGCTCATCTGTCTGCCTTTCAGCCTCTCTCAGACATTTCTGTACCGTGCCGCTTTGACTTTCTCCTTCCCCATAAGTGTAATCATAATTCCAGCTCTGCAGATAGGCCATCACATCTGCATATTCTGCGATAATACCAGTGAGCGTAACAGTACCGTTGTTTTTCTCTGCCCAGAATGCATCTCCGGTTGCCGTTTCCAGTTCCACCGAGATTCCAAGCTTTTTCTCCCACTGGCGTTTGATTTCCGTTCCTTCCTGTATGCTCCATGGATCATCATTCACCAGCAGCTTTATTTTCACATCTTCCGCTCTGGAAATATGCAGTTTTTTGAATGCTTCTCCAAGCTTTTCTTCTGCAAGCTTCTGACTTCCGTATTTTGTACACGGCAGATCCTGATAATTCTCTGTGTAAGTTTTCAAAATACCAAGACCGTTTTCCGGAACATAGCGTGCATTCGGCACAAGAAAATCACTGTCCATATTTTCTGTGTATTCTACCCGGTTCAATGCATAATTTAACGCCTGGCGAAATTCCCTGCACTGCAAAGGTCCTTCGGTCTGCAGATCCAGATAAAGACTTTCACAGATCCCGGTCATCACTTTTTTCTGAATTCCGGCATTGTATTTTTCCGCTCCTTTTAACGGGATCGGCATCACATCGACCTCTCCTTTTACAAACCTTTCATATGCTTCATCCACTGACTCCAGGCATACCGCTTCCACCCTATCCAGCCGGATGTTGTCCCGTTCCCAGTAATAGGGATTCTTTTTCATACTTACCAGCTCTTCACTCCAGGTGTCCAGTGTAAATGGTCCATTGCAGTCTTCCGGCCGCAATATTTCCGTCGCATCTTTTCTTATCGGCACAAAACTTCGTAAAGCCAGAAGCTGCAGAAACTGAACCTGCGGATGCTCCAGCTCGATCTGAAGCGTTTTTTCATTCAGCACTGTCACACCCAGTTCTTCGATTCTCTTTTTCCCCTGATAAATGTCTTCTGCATTTTTTATGATCGCTGCATAAGAGTTAAAATATTCCGGTTCCACCAGTTTTTGGAATGCCCCAAGAAAATCATCTGCTGTAACAGGAGTACCATCACTGTAACAGGCATCATCCCGCAAATAAAATGTATAAACCTTCTGGTCCTCCGAAATTTCATAGCGGTCTGCCATTCCGTACTGAAGTTCGTACTGATACACCCGCATAAGTCCTTCCAGCAAATAACAGGAAATCGTCTGCTCTGCACTGCCTTTCAGTTTCAGATGATTCAGGCCTTCTCCCGAAAACATGCTGTAATTGACGTACCGCATAACTTTTTCCTGCCCGTCCGATTCTTTCGTTACACTTTCCGTTTCCTTCTGCCGTGCACATCCCCCTGCCAGCAACATTACCATAAAAATCAGAAAACACCGTCTCAAAAAACCTTTCATTGTCACTTTCCCTTCTCCCACCATGATTAAGATAATGATATAATATTTTTCCTGTTTTTTCAATCTTCCGGCAGGATATGATTTTTGAATACACAACAAAAAGACAGAAGCATGTGGCGGAAATAAATTCCATCGCATGCTCTGTCTTTTTGCTGCCGGCCTTTTCTGAAACACTATATCATGCCAGCTTTTCTTTCTTATGTTTTATTTTGTGCGTACTTTCTTTTTTGCACTGTAAGCAGTGTAAACTTTCTCGTTGTCCACAACTTTATATGCTTTTACTCTTACATAGTACGTTTTCTTTGTAGAAAGTTTCTTGATCGTTCTTGCTTTCTTATCAGCAGTAACCGCAATGGTCTTTTTGCCTTTGAAGTTTGCCTTCTTTGCATACTCGATCACATAGCCATCTGCACTTTCTACCTTATTCCAGTTGACTTTCACTGCCTTCTTTGCACCTTTGACAGATTTTACTTTCACTTTCTTTGCTGCAAATTCTGTTTTTGCCAACTGGTTTTCAAGGCGTTTCTGCATTGCCTGCACTTCTTCTAACTGTTTCTGTGCTTCGGCTCTCTTTTCTTCCGCCTCTTTCTGGGCTTTTGCAAGGATCTCTTCTGCTTTCTTCTGTGCTTCTTCGGCTGCTTTCGCTGCGGCTTCTGCATTTGCCTGGGCTGCTTTCGCTGCTTCTGCACTTGCCTTCGCTGCGTTTGCTGCTGCCTCTGCAAGGTCTTTCTGTGCACTTACGGAGTCTTTGGCTGCTTCTGCTGCTTTTGCTGCGGTCTCAGCATCCTTTTTTGCATTTTCAGCTGTTGTTTTGGCTGCCTCTGCGGCTGTTTTTGCTGCTTCTGCATCGTTTGCATAATTCTTTGCTGCATCCTCTGCTTCTTTTGCGGCTGCCTGGGCTGCATCTGCTTTTGTCTGTGCTGTCTCTGCTGCTGTCTGTGCTTTCTTTGCCTCTGCTTCTGCAGTTTCTGCTGCTTTCTGTGCAACTTCTGCTTTCGCCTGGGCTGCATCTGCTGCTGCTTTGTCAACATCGGCTGCTGCCTTTGCTTCTTCTGCTGCTTTTTTTGCCTCTTCTGCGGCTGCTTTTACTTCTTCTGCTTTTACCTTTGCTGCTTCTGCATCTGCTTTTGCTGCTTCTGCTGCTTTTGCTGCGGTCTCAGCATCGTTCTTTGCTGCGACTGCCTGGTTTTTGATCTCTTCCAGTTCGTCTTTGGATGGCTGATCCGGTGTATTATCGTCTTCTTTTACATAAACTTTTGCATCTGCAATGTCTACGCAGTCATCATTTTTTCCGCCGACTTTATCAATGTAGATGATCAGTTTTTCTGCACCTGTCAGGTCAACATTCATAAGTTTTGCATTGTCCGGCTGAAGGATCACACCGCTCTCTGCCAGTTTGTTTTCTTCGCTGATGCTGTCTTTATAGAAGATAAAATTTGCACCGTCACGGTTTGTCTTGGTAGATTTTGTATAGTCAATACCCACATAACCTTCAAAGCGTTCTGCTTTGATGCCGCTTAAATCAAAGGTCAGGGTTGCATCGGTATTTGCACTTAAGCCCTGTGCAAAGACTTTGCGTGCACCATCAACGTTCATGCTCAGCTCACCTTTGTTTGTGCTCTCTCCACCATCATACTCGTTGACATGGAAGCCACCCCAGCCGGATACGGAATTTGCCACATCCATATATAACAGACCATATTTATCAGATTCTTCGGTATCGGTTCCGTAAACTCCGTTTGCTTCGTCTACTTTTGCGGTTAAGTATACATATTTCTGCCCGGTAACCGGTGTTGTATCTTTTCCGCCTGCCGGTGTTACTTTTACTTCTTCTGCGGAAGCATCGATCTGTGCATCTTTTCCGGCAATCGTCAGATTTTCAATGGAGAAACTTGTCTCTTTCTTTTCTGCATTTTCATTCAGGCTGAATTTTGCTTTGAACAGATCTGCCTGTACTGCAACTGCTTTTGTCAGATCGTAAACTACCTGCACACCGTCTTCTGTTTCTTTTACGGAAATATTTCCTTCCACACCGTCTGCCAGTGCAAGGCTGTTAATGTTATAAGTTGCTGTATCATATTTCAGTGTGAAGCTTCCTGCTATCATTGCAGAGCTGCTGCTTTCGGATATCTGGGAAATGCTTCCTGTTACTTCTACGGTTCTTTTTTCTTCTGCTGTGTTATCTTTTGCGGTTAATTTTACGGTTGCTGCTTCTTTTGCACCGTCAATATCAGCCCCAATACCAGCCAGCACTTTCAGATCTGCCAGATCGAAAAGATCTGTTTTTCCGTCACCGTTTACATCTGCCGCATAAGTATTGACTGCATCAAATACTGCATTGCCAGCCAGCACTTCCCGAAGCATATTGATATCAGCGATGTCCAGTGTTCCGTTTGCACTTCCGTCCACATCTCCGTTTACTGCCATGGTTACGGTGTCTGCTACCGTTCCGTCTTTGCGAAGTTTTACAAGATATCCGGTTGCTACCGGTGCTCCATCCTCGTCAAAGGATGCGTTATACGGATCTTCCATTGATAAGGTTTCACCCTCGCCAAGCTCAAACATTGCAAAGAGCTGTGCTTTTGTCATGCCTGCCGGAACATTATAAAGAATATTTGCAGAACGATCCATTCTGACTGCTGCATCTTCTTTTAAGGTCAGGGATGCTGTCGTCAGTTCTTCTGTGCTTAACTGAACCTTGGTATCGCACCAGCTCACCATATCGTGTCCGTCTTTGACATTTTTGTCTGCATACAGGCAGATTTCCTTTGTTCCTGCCGGGATCTCGATGTCGAAGTACTGTGCGTTCTGACCATGTTTCATCAGCTCGCCTTTCCATACTTCTTTGCCGTCCAGTTTGATGATCGGATACGCTCCATCCTGTGTTTTTGCTTTATGAGCATCGATTCCGACATAACCCTGAAGGCGTGTTGCATTCAGTTTGGAAACATCGAAATACAGTGCGGAATCGGCATTGACACCAAATCCTTTTTCAAATTTTGTACGTTTGCCTTCCACATAGAGGTCAAGTTCTGTACCTGCATTGTCCTCGTTTACATGGATTCCGTTGTATCCGGATGTACTTCTTGCAGTATCGTATCCAAGATCTGAGAGCTGAATGGAAGTATCATTCTTGATCTCGATCGTGTAAGTTCTGCTAAATCCGCTCTTTGCGGTTGCTTTTACGGTTGCTGTGCCCGGAAGACTTTCCGGTTTTGTGACCTCAACTTTTACATCTTCCGATATTGCTTCCACTGTGATCTCCGGAACTGTTCCGGACAGGGAAGAAACGTTTACACTGTAAGATGTGATGTCATTATCAAATCCATCCAGTTCCTGGTCACCGATCTTGATGCCGTTCAGCAGTGCTGTTTCATCTGCATAATTCTTTTTGCTCTCTGTCATCAGTTCTTCGCTTGTGGATTTGCTGATCGGTTTGAGGCGGTAAGTATAGCTGTATGTCTTACCTGTTCCGAGCAGATACTGAGACAGAGTTGCCTGTCCGCAGCTTGCAGTTCCAAGACCCATCTGTGCATAGTCAATCGTCAGAACCGTATTATCTGTGCGTTCGATCTGGTATGGATGTCCGGCTGCTTCCAGTGCTTCCTGTGTGCAGTTCAGTGCACTCATCTCCAGCAGGTGATCCTGTGCATCAACCAGCAGTCCGTCACCGTCTGCATCGGTCACTGCCATCCATCTGACGTCGGTCTTGTTGCCGGTTTCCTGAGCGTAAACATAATTGGTAAACTGTTCATCTACGGTGCTGCTCCACACACCGACATCATATCCTGTCTTTCTGTCACTGTAGCTGTCCGATTCGCCGCGACCATACCAGGTCAGGTTGTCCAGTCCGGCTGCCAGCTGCAGGCGTGTACCGACTCTCTGAAGGTTGCTCATGTTGGAGTTCGGAGCCATTGTTGCTTTTACCATAATTTCACCGTTTGCATAGACTGCATAGGTAAGACGGTCTTTGGAATCTGCACAGTTTTTCAGTGTACGTGCTACAGAAATGTAGACTACTTTGTCTTCTTTTGCAACGCTCACTTCATCGATCTGAACATTCTCGTTTGCTGTTTTCCATTTTGCATCTACGGATTCTTTCTTATCATTATCGGTAGAAGCTCTCCAGTAGTTCGGCTCAATGCCTTCTGCAATCATTTCTTTTCCGTTTGACTGGTAAGAAGTCATCTCACCGGTTTTCTTGTCAAAGGAAACGGTCCAGTTGTCACCTGCTACTTTTACCTCACCATCGGTTTCTTCAAATGTCTTGATATCTTCCAGTTTGGAGGTATCCACTGCCTCCACTGCTGCATCCGTTCCTGCGAAATCCAGTTCAAACTGTGCTTCTGCCACTGCAAAATCTTTCTTGGCCCAGGTGAACTGACCGTCACTCTTTGTTACAAAAGATATATTCAGGAAATATTCATCACCTGCTGCTGCATCACCCGGTTTGGTGAACGGGATCACAACATCTCTGCTTTCACCTGCCGGGATATCCACATCCATGGTTCCGTTTTCTATGGAAGTTCCGTTCTTTACAACTTCCCATTTCATGGTATATTCGTTTGCATTGGTAGCGATCCATTCGTTGCTGATCGTAACGGTCCTGGAATCCAGATCTTTGAGCTGCATCTGAAGTGCCTGATAAATACGTTTTACTTCATAAGCTTCCGGCTGGAGTGTACGATCCGGAGATACAATACCATTGACGCAGAAATCGGTGTTTCCAGACTTCCAGGAAGAATAGTCCTTCGTATTTCCGTCTGCATCGGTATAAGTTCCGTGATTCCAGTCTCCGTCATAGCCCCAGTAAGTGCTCTTTCCGTCCCATGTTCCGTCAGAATCAAGAAGCGGTGTATTGTAACTCTGATCTACGAAATCCCAGATAAATCCACCCTGCAGGATGCCATTTGCACGAATTTCTTCCCAATACTCTTTCATACCGCCACAGCTGTTTCCCATTGCATGCAGGTATTCACACATCAGGTACGGTTTTTTCTGGTTTTTTACCTGTTTTCCAACATTCGGGTACATATTGGACCATACATCCACACCGGCATTGTCATTCCATCCCTGATAATGAACAACTCTGGTATCATCGTTATTCTGGAAATAATCAATCTCTGCCTGAAGGGAATCACCGGTTCCGGTCTCATTTCCCGGTGACCACATGATAACACATGGATAGTTTTTATCACGCTCCAGCATATTGATGGCACGGTCTTCTGCTGCCTCCACATAGCCTGGCAGACTTCCCGGAACTTTATACTGGCTTCGTCCGTTGTGAGACTCTACGTTTGCCTCGTCCATGACATAAATCCCATACTCATCACAGAGTTTGTAGAAAGTCGGATCATTTGGATAATGAGAAGTACGGACCGCATTGATATTCAGCGATTTCATCAGCTCAATATCTTTTCTCATGTCTTCTTCCGTCAGATACCATCCATCCTGTGGATCATTCTCATGACGGTTCACACCGGCAATCGTGATGACCTGACCGTTTACTCGAAGTCTTGCATTATCTGTATTTGCATCGGTGATCTCCACTTCACGGAAGCCGACATCAGTCTGTGTCGCTTCTTTTGTCACACCGTCTTTTTTCAGTTCCAAAACCAGGTTGTAGAGGTTCGGTTTCTCTGCACTCCATTTTTCCGGATCGATGATGTGCTGTGTCAGGTTTACTTTTGCTTCTTTTGTCTCGCTGTCAAAGGAAGTAACCGTTCCGGTAAGCGGTGTGGTTGTCACCCGTTTGCCATCGCTGTCATAAAGGTTTCCTTCTACACTCCATCCGCTCACATCCTCTGCAGAAAGATTTCTCACATCTACATCAATATTCAGATCTGCGTCGGTATAAGTTTCATCCAGATCGGTAACTACCGTATAATCACGGATTTCCACGTCATCTTTGGATGTCAGGTATACATCACGGAAGATACCGGAAAGTCTTACCATATCCTGGTTTTCGATGTAACTTCCATCAGACCAGCGATAAACCTCTACGGTAATCACGTTCTTGTTTCCTTCTGAAAAATCAAGTGCATCGGTAATATTAAATTCATCTCTTGTAAAACTGTCTTCTGCATATCCGATGTATTTGCCGTTTACCCACAGATACATGGCAGAACCAACACCTTCAAAGTTAATAAAGACGTTGCGATCTTTCCAGGATGAATCGATCGTAAAGGTTTTTCGATAAGTTCCAACCGGATTGCATTCTGTCGGAGCATCTCCTACCTTATACTGTCTGTAATTTTTGCCCTCCGCATTCATCCACGGATAGTTCTGGTTGGAATAGATCACCGGATCGTATTTCCAGGAACCATCTTCTTTTACATAGGTCTGCCAGCTCTTCGGAACGGTAATGTCATCCCAGCTGCTGTCATCGTAATCTTTCTGGTTAAAGTTAGCATCTTTTACACCGATACGGTCTGACGGTTTCACTGCCCAGCTGAATTTCCAGTCATCTCCATTTAAAAGCTTGTAGAATGAAGATTTCGTCTGGTCTTTCGCTTTTGCCTTTTCTGCGGTGTCAAAGCTGTAAAAAGTCGCTCTTGCCGCCTCGCGGTTCACCTGGAATACCCCCGGCTGCCCGTTCCATTCTGTAGAAGATGCTGCCGCTGCAACTTCCGGTATAATCCCCTCCAGACCGGAAATGCTGCCACCGCTTACGACCATCGCTCCTGCAAGTAAAACAGATAACAGTTTTTTTTGTCTCATATCCTTTCTCCTCCTTTTGAATGAGTTTGACAGTTTTACATATAGTAAAATGTTTACCTTCATCATTATTATATCACTTCAAGTGTACTTGAAGTCAAGTGATTTTTGATTTTTCATTTATTTTACACACTTTTTTTCTCTGTTTTTTGTGCATTTTTACGGTTATTTTGAAATTTAGCTATATAATAGCATATCTTTTTTGTACATACAACGTTACATTTGATCCTAAATGTAACGTTTTTCCTTTTTTCAGCATCTTGTGCAAATTCCGTCATTTTTTTCAATTTCGCTCACTTTATGTGTTTTTTACAGTAAACATTTGTATTTTATTTACGTCCATTCACCTGACAGAATCGCTGTGCTTTCTACACTCCGTTCCGGACGGAGATTGTACTCTCACTGAGACAACTTTGTTGCTCGCTGCTTATAGAAGCAGAAGTTTTCTCCGACCAAGATAAAATATGCTCCCTCCTGAGTGACAAGTTTTTTATTATTTCACTTGTCTGCCCAGAAGGGAGCATATCATGATTCACTAAACATAATTCCTGCTTTTTTTGTATTCGTTTATTTTACTTTCCTGCTCTTCACTGCAGAACAGCTGCCATATACTTTCTTTTTACCCACTTTGTGGTAAGCACATACTTTATAGTAGTACGTCTTCTTCTTTTTCAGTTTTTTATTGGTGAAGCTTATCTTTTTGGCTCCGTTTAAGACTTTAACTTTCTTATACTTGCCTTTTTTCTTATCGGCACGATAAACTACATAGCCGTCTGCGTTTTTGACTTTTTTCCATTTCAGAAGCAGTTTTCCTTTCGAAACTGCTTTGATGGAAAGTCCTCTTACCTTTGCCGGTCTTGCTTTTGCCGGTGTCTCTGTGGATGGTACCTGCTGTTTTGTCTCGCTCTCTTTTGTATCCGGCTGCGGCTTCGGATCTGGTTTTTCTGTTGCGGCTGTTTCGGATTCTATCGGTTTTGTTTCGCTTTCGGTCTCCTTCTTTGTTTCGCTCTCTGCCTCCGTTTCGCTCTCTTCCGTTCTTCCCGTCAGCTTGATATACTGATCTGTCAGACTGGCGATGCCTGCCTGGAATGTATCCATCTCAGCAGACAGCGTCGCAATCTGTGCATCGGTCAGAAAGGCCGGATGTCCGCCCTGTGCAGTTGTTAAAATACCTGCATAAAGTTTTTGAATCTGATCTGCCAGCTGCGGTGCTTCTTTTTTGATCACGGCAAGTTTGTTGATATCACGCACACCCTCTGCCATACGCTCCAGTCTTACCGAGCTTCTGCTGATCGGATTCTGTGCTGTTTTTTCGTCCGGATAGATCAGGAAACAGTCACCCGGCTCAAATTTGCTGTGTGTGGTATCATCAAGCGGATCTTCCACCCAAGCATCATACGCCCAGCGAAGAAATCCTGCCGTGCCGGATTTGCCTGCATTTACGATCGACCAGTAACTTTCCACCGGTGCACTTAAGGAGAAGTTGCCCGGTCTGTGGCCGGTACAGGAATATAAAGTAGTGCGAAGTCCTTTTGCTTCCCGGTCGTTTACCAGCTGTTCAAAATCTGCCGGATGTGCGGCTGCCGCCGTATCTCCGACGTTCAGATCTGTCACTCGCATGGCAAGCTCTTTCTTTTCCACAAAGCTGTCCATCGCTCCGGCTGTCTTTAAACATTTGCCGTCCTTGTTTTTCACAGATTCGATCAGATCAAAGGCGGTGCCGGAAAATCCACGCTCATCAATGCCGATGTAACTGTCATCAAACCAGCCTTTTTCGGTCAGATGTGCGGTAAGATTGGTAAGGAAATCCGTCCAGAGTGTGGTATAACGTGTGCTTCCCACAGAAAATCCTTCTTTTACCAGCTTGCCGTTCTCCCAGTAAGTGAATGAATTGTGCCACGGTGCCACGCTGTAAAGCACGATTTTATCCCCAATGCCCAGAGACTTGTTGAAGCTTACCCACTTATCAAAATCGGTATAATCATACGTAAAGCTATCTCCGTTCTTTATCCATTTGATCATAGATGGATAATGCACATCATTTGCACTGTACGTCTGTCCGTCCCAGGCATCTTCGATGACAGAAGCAGTGATTGCATGTCCGCCTGCTTTTTTATAGAGCTCCATGGAGGACTTCATGATCTCCAAATGCTCATCGGAAAACGGCTCTACGTTATAATATTCTGCACTCGTATACGGATACTGCCACAGTTCAATATCAAAGGTATCTCTGTAGTTGTCCGGAAGTTCTGCATTCTGCACACGCACTTCACACTCAAACACCAGCGGCTTATCGAGCTGATCTGCTGTTACGGTCAGCTGTGTTTTGTAAGTGCCGGATTTTGCTGTCTTTGGAATCGCAAACTCAACCCAGACCGGCTGGAGTGTATCTGCTTTTATGTCGATCGGCGTACTCTGCCAGAGAATATCCGATGCTTCCGCACGGTTTTCTTCTGTTGCCGCCGGAACATCATTTCCATAGATATATCCATAAACATAAGCTTTTGTAGAACGAATAAACGTTGCCGTCACATTTTCGGCTGCGATCTTCTTTTTGCCGTCCGTCAGGTCAGATGCCTGAACTGTCACATTTGTGAAATCACCGCCGATCGCACTTAAGACCAGTTCACTGACTGCACGGTCATTCTTCCAGGCAGTCAGCGTCTCGCTGCGGTTTTTCTTTACCGAAACTTCCGCAAAACGTTTCTGCGTGTACTGCGTGTTATGATCGGTAACGGTACCGCCAAGTACACTTCCCTGCTCTCGCACTTCCACTTCCATTGTTCTGGAAATCCCTGCCTTCTGGCTGGATGCCGTGATCACTGCCGTTCCGCTTTTCTTTGCTGTGACCGTGCCATCTGTACTTACCGAAGCAACCGTTGTATCGGAAGCTGCATAGGTCATATCATCCAGTGTCGCATAAGACGGTGTATAGCTGTAAGAGATTGCATAGCTCTGTCCGACACTTAAGGAAATCCCCTGATCTTCCAGTTTAAAATCTTTTGCAATGTACGGGCTGTGTGTGACCTGTACATAAGCCACCTGATTGACTACCGCACTGCCACTGCGTTCCTTCTGCGTAACTGCATAGAGCGTATGTTCACCTTCCGTAAGGTTTTCTGCTTTATATACAGACTGCGGCGTGGTACGGCTGCTCTCATAAAGATCCACCAGTGTCTCTGTTCCGTCATCCACACGGTATTTCACTTTTCCGTGGTTGTGACTCTTGTTTGCAAAAACTTCGATGGCATTTCCCTTAAACGTTACCCTGTAAAAGCATTCTTCTGCCTTCTCATTCGATGATCCGAGGTCTATATATGCCTCGTCATCATTGTACGTCCAGCTCTTTCCACTGAATGATTCGTAGGAAAAACAGTTGATCTCTCCCGATGTCTGGCTTGGCAGAATCTTCGTTGTTTCCTGTGTCTGGCTTTTTGCATTTCCTGCTGCCATCAGTGATACCGGCAGACCGGCAAATGCCAGGATCACGGCAAGAAATAGCGAAAGCCATTTCTTTTTTTTCTTTTCCATTTTCTTCTCCTTCTCTTTCATCTGCCTCTTATCTCAGATGTTGTTTAACTCTGCAATCCGCCGGAAGCGGTATCCGATGGGAATGAAATCCCTGCTGATTGTCCGTACTTATTCCGGCTGTTTGAAAATAATATCGGCAAACTCTCCCCTGCTTGCCTTTTTCAGATCTTCCGGTTTCAGCTCGATCTGTACGCCGAGACGGCCTCCGCTGACGATCATCTTCTCCAGTTTCTGTGCACTTTCATCAATTCTCGTCACATACTGCTTTTTCATACCGATTGCCGTACAGCCTCCGCGGATATAACCGGTGACCTGATTGATGTCTTTGACATGGATCATAGAAACGGATTTTTCGCCGACTGATCTGGCTGCCTTTTTCATATCCAGCTCCTCGGCGATCGGTATTACAAACACAAAATAATTTCTGCTGTTTCCAATCGTGACCAGTGTCTTATAAAGCAGCTCATATGGCTGTCCGAGTGTGTCTGCCACTTTCAGGGCATCCACAAATTCATCACACTCATACGTATACTCTTTATACGGAATCTTGTTCCTCTCAAGGATACGCATGGCATTTGTCTTTACTTCTTTTGATTTTCCCATCTTTTTTTCAGAACAGTCCTTTCACAAAATCTGCCACCGCTTTCAGATCCTGACGGTCCGGATGAAGAAGTGCCTCGTCAAAATTGTGAAGCAGCATCTCCACCTGCTGTGTATTGGAAGTGTTCTGCATCGCCTCATAGCGTTTGCGAACCTGGATCGGCATCTTGCCCTGACATAAAAATCCGCCCAGATATTCACAGTCCTCCGGGATAAATGCTGCAACTCCGTTTAAAATCCGGTCATAATATTCCGGCACATTCCCCATGCCGCAGGTTCCAAACAGTGCAACCTTTTTCCCGTGGAGGTTTCCAAGCAGATCCAGGATCTCCGAACTTGCTGTCCCGCGATCCGTCCAGAACCCAACCAGATACATCTCTCCGTCATCCCGTTCTGTTCTCTCCTCGATTCGTTTTACATTTTTTTCTTTTACCGGCACTGCCGCAAAAACTGCTTCTGCCAGTTTCTCCGTATTGCCGGTGCGGCTTGTATATACAATCTGTACGCCCATCCTGATTCCTCCTCTGGCATGATATTGATGTCAAAAGCCATTAACTTTGATACTCTGCGGATCATTCCATGCTCTGCACTCACATAATCCTGATATCTTTGCATTATCATAGCATACTTGACTGTACATAAAAATAGTTTAACTCTAAACAATTCTAAAGTTTTTATAACTCAGATTTCATGTCTGCATTCTCAGATTCCGGCATGAATGCATGTTTTCTGCACTTCTTCCAGCGATTTTCCTCAGTCTGCATTCTGGATCCTGACCACTTCCACACTTTCCTGATCGGAGTCCTCGCTTTGCAGTTCTCCGCGATAAGTGATCTTCACAGACATTCCTTTTGTAAGACCTTTTTCTAAATACAGCGGAACCTGTACAATCCGGAACTTCAGTTCCTTTCCATCAGAAGTTTTAATTGTCATGCCGGTCATGGAAATCTTTTCCAGTGTTCCTTTTACCGTCTGCTTCTTTGATGCATCCGCCTTCGTTTCTGCTGCCTTGCTCTCGTCCGTTTTCGCTTCCGTCGCAGCCTCACTGCTTTTTTTATTTTTTCTTGTGGTCTGTTCCGTTACTTTTTCCGTTTCTTTCTCAGTTGCTGCTTCCGTTTCTGTTTCTGCATCGCTCTTAAAAACATCAGCCGATCCCGCAATACGCACAGCAGTTGCCTTTTCGCTACCTTTCTGCGTGATCTTTCCGGTGTAATCTATAGAAACCAGATTGCCGATCCGGATACCGGACGGCAGATCGATTTTTACATCATCCGTGGAAAACGCAAGTTCATTTCCATTATCGGAAAGCAACACTACCTGATCCATGCTCAGCTCTTCCAGCGTCCCGATCACGGTATGTACCTCCGAAGAGTTCACTGTTTCGCTGCTTCCGGTGCTCTGCTTTGTCTCTTTTTCCGATGCGGCACTTTCCTTGTCAGTCTGTGTTTCCCTGTTTTTTTCTGATGTACTTTCTTTCTCTTTTGCAGTCTCACTTTCTGCTTTCTTTTTGGCTGTTTCTTTTGTGCTGCTCTTCGCCTGTGTCTCTTTTGCCGTTTCAGAGGAACTTTCACTTTCCATGCTGCTCTCTGTTACCGTTTGCGTCTCGGTCTGTTTTGCGGTATCGGTCTGCGTTTTTTTGCTGCATCCGGATAACAAAAGTGCGGCTGCAAGCATTGCGGCTGCTCCTGCCGTCAGAAATCGTCTGTACATAAAATTTCCTCCATTCTTTTTACGATTGTTTTATCCCCTTAAGCTTTTGCGAAAAATGTCGTTTCACCATCCAAAAGATGATAAAACGACATTCTGGTTTTCTGTTTCTTTATGCGTTCGCTGCGATCACATCCTGCATATCATACAGTCCAGGCTCTCTGCCTGCCAGGAATTTGGCTGCCTGTACGGCACCTTTTCCGAAAACCGCCTTGGAATATGCAGTATGCTTAAACTCGATCACTTCGTCTGTTCCGGCAAAGATCACTTCATGCTCACCTACGATATTACCGCCGCGAACTGCGGAAATACCGATCTCTTTCGGATCACGCTCTTCTCTTCGGTCGCTTCTGTCGTAAGTATAATGATAGGCATTCCCCAGTGCCTCATTCATACTGTCTGCCAGTGCCAGAGCCGTGCCGCTCGGTGCATCCAGTTTGTGTTTGTGATGCTTTTCTACGATTTCCATATCAAATCCTGCTTCTGCCAGTACTTTTGCAGCACTCTTTAACAGGTTCAGCAGGGTGTTGATACCAAGTGACATATTTGCAGATTTCAGGACAGCAGTCTTTTTTGCTGTCTCTGCCACTTTCTGAAGCTGTTCTTCTGAAAGTCCTGTTGTGCAGACTACAACCGGAAGTTTGTGTGCTCCGCAGTAATCAAGCAGTGCGTCCTCTGCTTTTGCAGATGCGAAATCGATTACAACATCTGCTTCTTCTTTGCAGTCCTCCAGGCTTTTGTATACCGGGTATTCCATTTTTCCGTTATCAAACGGATCAATGCCTGCTACGATCTGTGCATCTGCATCCTCTTTTACGATCTGTGAGATCACCTGACCCATGTGTCCGCAGCAGCCGTGCATAATAATTTTTACCATTGCTTTTTCCTCGCTTTACATTTATGTAAGAATAATGCCTACGAATTGCTCCGTTACATAGTAACTCTGGCATTATCCATTATTCTGCCAGTTTGATGCCGAACTTTTTCATCTCTTCTGCCAGTTTTGCTGCATGTTCCTCTTCCATCTCGGAGAGCGGTCCGCGAAGCGTTCCGACCTCTTTTCCCATCAGATTGAGAGCTTTTTTGACCGGGATCGGATTTACTTCGCTGAACAGTGCATGGATCAAAGGCAGTGCCTTCAGCTGCAGATCACAGCTTTCTTTTACTTTTCCTTCATTATAAAGAGCAACAATGTCATGTGTTTCTTTTGGTGCTACATTGGAAAGTACAGAGATCACACCTTTTGCTCCAAGGGACATCATCGGCACAATCTGGTCATCGTTTCCGGAATACAGATCAATGCATCCGTCTGCCATCTGCATCAGAGTTGCAACCTGTGAAATATCTCCGCTTGCTTCTTTGATCGCCACAATATTTTCTACATTTTTTGCAAGATATACGGCTGTCTGCGGCTGGATGTTGCAGCCGGTTCTGCTCGGTACGTTATAGAGAACGATCGGCAGTTTTACAGACTCTGCGATTGCTGTATAGTGTGCAATCAGTCCGTTCTGTGTTGCTTTATTATAATACGGTGTTACCAGAAGAAGGGCATCTGCTCCTGCCTTCTCTGCCTCCTGGGAAAGGTAGATAGCAGTTGCTGTACAATTAGAACCGGTTCCGGCGATAACCGGGATTCTCTTTGCCACTTTTTCAACGGTATAGCGGATCACATCCAGATGTTCCTCATGTGTCAGTGTGGATGATTCTCCGGTGGTTCCGCAGATAATGATGGCATCTGTGCCGCCTGCGATCTGCTCTTCCAGAATCTCACTTAATTTTTCGTAGTTTACGTCTCCGTTTTCATGCATCGGTGTTACAATTGCCACACCTGCTCCTGTAAAAATAGCCATAGTCTTTCCTCCTAATCTGAACTGGCTGAAACGCTATAAAACTGATACTTGTACTGTAGAATGCACAGCGATCCTGTCGGGTAACTGTCAGTAAAGCCTGCCGGAACCATATGACAGATCCCAGGTGCATCTGACTTGAACAGAACAGCTTCTGTATCATAAAAGGGACAGACCCGAACGATCAGGTCTGTCCCAAAGAATAAACAAATGATAAAAACTGTATTCTTTCAGATAGCGCCCCATCGTCATTCGATGACAGTCATAGAGTTCTTAGCTCCATGCCCAAGCTGCAAGCTTCAGGTGCAATCCAGCTTTCGGCGTTTTCCCCTTTTGGCCACCTTCGCCTGTACCTGAATACATCGGATGGCTTACTCTTGAAACACGCAACCTCTATCAAACTTATACATGATATCGGGGTCAACAGATATTTGCCCCCTTTGATACTCAAACCGGTACGCACGTACTTCTCCGTGCAGACACTGATTTGTTTATAATCTTATCATTGTCAAAATATATTGTCAACTGCCGGGTTGACTTTTTTATCTCAGCGTAGAAGATTCCACTACTGTCCGCTACTGTCCGCTTTATATGCTGTGACCATCTCCGTCACTTCGTCTGCATACTGCCAGATTTCTTTCGCCGGATAGATCCCGGTCAGGATCAGACTGGTATATTCTCCCTTTGCCTCAAACAGGGCACGCAGTTCTTCTGCTTCGATCACCCCTGCTTCCACAAGTCCCAGAACTTCATCCAGAATCAGCACATCACACTCTTCCGTGACCAGTACTTTTCTTGCAAAATTGAGTGCATTTTTGAGATTTTTGATCTCTTCTGCTTTTTCGGCATCCGGAAGATCTTCAAATGCCTCTTCTGCCTTCTGAAAACGGAACAGTTTAATCTCCGGCTCCAGACGCTGCACAAAACCAATTGCTTCTGCATTTCTTTCCTTCATGAACTGTATAATGATAACGCTTCTCCCCTGACTTGCTTCCTGTATCCCCTGTCCGATCGCTGCGGTGGTTTTCCCCTTTCCCTCGCCACAGTAAATATGTATAGAACCTTTATCCATTATGCACCTCGTTAAAAATTCAAGAATGTTTCACATATCTTTGAACAGTTATACACCATTTTTTCAAAAAAAGCAAGAATATCAGATCTTTGCAAATCTCTGCTTCTCAGATATACTCTAATTTACTGACAGACACTTCATACGCCACTCTTTTCTGTGCTTCCTCTCCTTCTAATTTTTTCACATATTCACGGCTCTGGATACGTCCCCAGATCTGTACATGGCCACCGACTTCAAATCCCGCCGCAAATCTGGCATTTCTGCCCCAGCAGATGCATGGGATATAGTCCGATTTTCCATACGGCCGGTTCACTGCGATCAGCATATCTGCAATCTCTCTTCCAAGAGGTGTTTTCCGGTAAACCGGTGCTTTGCATATATATCCATCCAGAAAAATCTGATTTGTCTTTGCTTTATCGGTCTCTTCTTCCACAAAGCTGACTTCTCTTGCAAATACAGAAAGTACCAGACGGTTTCTCTTTTCTTCATGCCGGTTGTATGAACGGAACTGACCGTTGATCTGGACATATTCTCCTCGATAATCTTTGCTTACGTCAATCAGGCGTTCCGATATCATAACCGGAATGCAGTCGGAACAGTCGCTCAGTCTCTTGACCAGTATGTCAGCCATATAAAAACCTTCCCCGAATACTTCGTGACTGAATACAAATGGTGATGCAACCTCTCCTATGATCGTTACCTGATTGTTTTCAATAATCTTATCTGCCATAAATAACAGTTCTCCCTTCCCTATGAAGCTCTTTTTGTATTTTCCGGTGTCTTCATCTGCAACACCGCATAGTTTTATATATTCTGCGGATGGTTTCAATATGTCTGTTTTCCGATTTTTCTTCAAAATTTTTTTAAATCCCTTGTAATCTGGGAAAAATGTGATAAACTCTGTAGTGGTTTAGATGCGAAAAACGAAAAACAACATATACAAAAGGAAGAGTGTATTATTTATGATTAGAGAAGATGTACGCAACATTGCCATTATCGCACACGTTGACCACGGCAAGACTACATTAGTAGATGAGCTGCTCAAGCAGAGCGGTGTGTTCAGAGCAAATCAGGAAGTAGCCGAACGTGTTATGGACAGCAACGATATTGAACGTGAACGCGGTATCACCATTTTATCCAAAAATACCGCCGTATTTTACAAGGACACAAAAATCAATATCATTGATACTCCGGGACATGCAGACTTCGGCGGTGAGGTGGAACGTGTACTGAAAATGGTAAACGGCGTTATCCTCGTGGTAGATGCTTTCGAGGGTGCCATGCCTCAGACAAAATTCGTTCTGCGTAAGGCACTGGATCTGGATCTGCCTGTTATTGTCTGTATCAACAAAATCGACCGTCCGGAAGCAAGACCGGATGAAGTCATCGATGAGATCCTGGAACTTTTTATGGATCTGGATGCTTCCGACGAACAGCTTGACTGCCCGTTTGTTTATGCTTCTGCAAAAGGCGGTTATGCAACTTTAAGTCTGGATGACGAGCCAAAAGACATGGTTCCGCTGTTCGAGACGATCTTAAATTATATTCCTGCTCCGCAGGGTGATGAAACTGCCGGAACTCAGGTTCTGATCAGTACCATCGACTACAACGAATACGTTGGACGTATCGGTGTTGGTAAAGTAGATAACGGAACCATCCGTGTCAACCAGGACTGCGTTCTTGTCAACCATCACGATCCGGACAAACAGAAAAAAGTAAAGATCAGCAAACTGTATGAGTTTGACGGTCTGAATAAAGTAGAAGTAAATGAAGCAACGATCGGCTCTATCGTAGCGATCTCCGGTATCGCTGATCTGCACATCGGTGATACGCTCTGCTCTCCGGATCACGTGGAAGCAATTCCATTCCAGAAGATCTCCGAGCCGACGATTGCCATGCATTTCATCGTAAACGACAGTCCGCTCGCCGGAAGAGACGGTAAATTTATTACTTCCCGCCACCTGCGCGACCGTCTGTTCAAGGAATTGAACACAGACGTCAGCCTGCGTGTCGAGGAAACCGAGACAACCGAATCCTTCAAGGTTTCCGGCCGTGGTGAGCTTCATCTTTCCGTACTGATCGAGAACATGCGTCGTGAAGGTTATGAATTTGCCGTAAGCAAGGCAGAAGTTCTGTATAAAACAGATGAACGTGGCAAGAAATTAGAGCCAATGGAGCTGGTTTATGTGGATGTTCCGGAAGAATTCTCCGGTACCGTTATCCAGAAGCTGTCTCTGAGAAAAGGTGAACTGCAGGGCATGAGCGTTGCCAGCAGCGGTTACACAAGACTGGAGTTCTGTATTCCTTCCCGTGGGCTGATCGGTTACCGTGGCGAATTTATGACCGATACAAAGGGTAATGGTATCATGAATACCATGTTTGACGGTTATGCACCTTATAAAGGAGATATCCAGTACCGCAAACAGGGTTCTCTGATCGCATTCGAGGATGGCGAGTCCGTAACTTACGGTCTGTTCAGTGCTCAGGAGCGTGGTACCCTGTTTATCGGACCTGGTGAAAAAGTTTACTCCGGTATGGTCATCGGACAGAACGGTAAGGCAGAGGACATCGAGCTGAATGTCTGCAAGAGCAAACATCTGACCAACACCCGTGCTTCCGGATCTGACGATGCTCTGAAACTGACACCGCCTAAGATCTTAAGCCTGGAAGAAGCCCTGGACTTCATCGATACTGATGAACTTCTGGAAGTAACACCGAACCATCTGCGTATCCGTAAGAAAATTCTGGATCCGAAGCTGAGAAAGAGAGCTTCCTTTAAAAAATAAAAAATTACCGTTGGTTTCCCGGCAGGTGTAAGGAATGGAAATGTCAGGTGTTTTTAAATACTGTTTACAAATGAACAGTATTGCATGTGCAAATGAACGAATTCCCCGAAGGGCACGTAAAA
>OHAY01000108.1_pt1 | contig 85488 bp, 108 predicted proteins | sample 1577191 | NCBI WGS metagenome assembly OHAY01 (sample SAMEA3541504, study PRJEB24748) | human gut metagenome | biome: human gut; feature: human-associated habitat; material: faeces | place: China | collected 2012 | reverse complement strand
TTGTTCTGTAACCACTTTACCTTCTCATACTTAATCCATCCTAAAATAGAAACCGTATTATCTTGAATCATCTGAATCCAGCCATCATTGAATGAGACAACCTTTTTCAAGCTCTTTTCATCATTAAATGTATATGGAAGCAAGATTTCTGACCCACTTAATCTATTATAATAAGCTATCATTCTTCCTGCGCTGCTATTTAAGTCAATCTTCTCTGTTCCTTTATTTGCAAATCCAGATAAAGCTTTATAAGGCACATTCTTAGTAAGCTCTGTTTTATAAAAGTGTAATTCCTTGTCATCTGAAAATTCATTTAGTTTGTTAATAATCTGAATTTCATCCGCGTTACTTGGAAGATCAGATAGTTTGAATAATCTTGATACAGCCTTTTCAAGATTATCTTTCACCTCTCCCTCCCCGTAGATTCCACTTAAATGAATATGATATTCCTGGACAGGGAACCACGCATTCACAATCATTTTATTGATTATTTCATCATATGTGACTTCTGTTCTATTAGCGGATATCAACTGTACAATTGCTTCAAGCCAATAGAATTTATAGCTATACGAAGGAGAGCTCATCATCTTAGAAAAGCCTTCTATATCAAGTTTATTATAATAATTTCTATCAATTATCAGTTCAGCCAATATCTCACCTTCTCTCTATCACTGTTACATTGCTATATGTTCTTTTTTGCTTTTCTAGGATCCTCTGGTTTTTTTGCTTCCTTAGGAATCATCCACATTCTTCCCATCATGATAGCGCCTTCTATACGTCCTTCTTTGCAATAAATCGCCACTCTTCTCTGTGAAACATTCCATTTTTTTGCACAATCTGCTGAAGTTAAATATTCCATTCTATGTCCTCCATATAAAACGACAACATGTCATATTAATTATATTCGAATACGCGAATACTTTCAAGATAAATATTCTATGTTGCGAATACTTTTCTATATGTTGACAGCATGGACCCGCAGCCGCACTTGAAGGCAATAGAAAAGGCCCTGACCATAGAATTTTCCCCACAATCAGAGCCTTCGGCAGAACAGCCTAGCACAGCTGTCTTCGTTCCACTTCGGTCGTCGCTAAACAAGTGCCACCGGCACTTAGCGACCTGCTGTAAACATATTTAGTTAGCTAACACATTTTATATCGACTATTTTACTCTCTTCAGTTTGAATTGTCGCAAATTTTGCGATGGTTCAATTATCCAGTTCATCCAGCATCCGCTCAAATGGCTTCACATATTCTTTCCCTTGCCGTCTAATTCCATTATTTTCAAATGCTGCCTGTTCCGCCTGAACACTTTCATTTTCCTGCCATCTGTCACAAGTGTATTCCATATCAAGAAACATTCTGGTAAGATTACCTGTCATTTGCCTATCTGCTTTCTCTGCAAATATTATTTTCCCCAGCCCGGACATATACTTATCAACATTCCTTGGCAATCTGTTTCTGAAAACTAGGGAATAAATCGTTCTGTAATTCATTTTTCTTGATATTTAAGGCATCGGCTAATGCCTTGGAACAAAATATATACATAGCCAATCTACTCCTTACATTTCCATAGTGCCATTGGATGATTCTTCACTCTTTCAACTATCTCCGCATCTTCAAAAAGCAACTCAGGCATGTATTTTTTCTCTTCGAATCTATCAAGATATTCCTTCTCTTTAGTAGTCAACACCATGAGATCCGATATGTAATTCTTCGCAATCTTCTTTCTCTCATCCAACTGGAAATTATCTTTCTTATTAAGCACTGGAAATAAATCTCTTCTGATTTTGTTGAAATCAAGCGTGTCAATAGCTGAGGTGTCAAATGATTTATTAAGCGTATCTGCTGAAATCGTCATATAAAATAAAAAGCATTTTCTAAACAAATCACGCTGTTCTTCAAAGAGACCCTCATACAACATATTGCACCAATCATACAAATCCCTGGCCGCAGCTCTTGTAATAAGAGCATTGCCTTTAGCTGCAAATATTTCCATAGGATCCACCATACGTATCTTCATACTATCATCAAAAGTCTCAGGTAGAATACTCCTATATACTGGTTCAAAGATATGCGCCCTCAAGGAATAATTGAGTTCTATCTTAATCATATCCCTATTACCACCGGTGTTCTGATAATTGTAGTGAAATGCATCCAAGCTATGGCTAAATCTTGATGCTTCCGATAACTGATACCCTTCTGATTCCATGTATTCCTTAATTATGTCCGTTATCTTTGCACGGCATTCAAGCATATCCTCTCTCGTATCATTAGGAGTATAATCCATATCGATATCTACTGATAATCGAGGAAGGTTAAATACTGTTAAATTAATTGCTGTTCCGCCCTTCAAGAGTAAATGTTCTCTTAAGAACTTGTCCTCATTCAGAAATTTTAATATTTCCTTCAATCGAAGCACCTTTTCAAAAGTATCCCTCACAAAACCACTTTCTGTGGCCATTCGTCCAAGTTCTGCTCTATTATATTGTGGCATCTTCTATCACCCCATTTTTCATATTGTAAATATTCTCTGGTATCACAAGCTTCCATTCATCAACATATCGTCCACACGACATGTCCTTCGTCAGGTAACGCTTACTCTTTCCAATCCGACTCTTACATGTATCAAAGAATTCATCTGAAAGCCCCATCTTCTCCTTATGCTCAGAAAGAAGAAATCCCATCTTTTGGTATAGGAACTGATTCGATAATAAGTCTAAATATTTCAAGACTCTTTTCTCCTGCATTCGCTTCATACTTCCAATATCCTGTATCACTTCTTCTATTCCAGCTATTTTATCCATATCCTTTACGCAGTCTACCAAAGTTCGTTCCCGATTTGTAATACGTATTCCACCGCTTAGTGCAGGCGTTTCCACGCCTTCCATATCCTTTGACGCCACATATCGATACGTATATCCATCAAATTCAAACTCTCGAAAGCTGGTTTCTGATGCAACATAGACATCGTAATATACCTGATCGGTTATCCCATAATATTCCATAGCGGTATGGTGAGACACATAAGAGGTTGGCGTAATCTTGCTTGCTATCTGAAATCGATTAGCAACCGGCGCCCCTGTCTCTCCACTGATGCAGGTATACATATTGTTACGGATTTTCGCCACCATTCCCTCCTTCATCAATCGCTTGATTGCAGAGCGAGCGCTGTCCATATTGTCATAATATTTATTTACATCTTCCACAATAAATACTGGAGTTTTCAATAGTTCAAAATACAAATTCAAAATCAACACCTCCATGTTTTATAAGTCAACTTGGTTATATGTAAACTAATTTGTCACTTTTATAAACCTAATATAATACCAGTTTCCAGCAAAGTCAAGTTTAATTTTATTTCAAAATGGTTTGTACAGTTCTTTATTTGTCGCATTTTTAAACTTTTACAATGAATAATGCAGAATTTGCACCAACCACACATGGTATTCTCGTTGCGCAATTACCCAGCATACTGTGACATATCATGATTTACATCAACCCTATAATAACTGCTTATGGTACTTCCTGCATTGAACAAGCTGGCAAGTAAATAACTTTTTATATTCCGCACCTTAGTAGTATTCTTTCCAAGGCAATTAATTACATACTCCACATGAGAATAATGGTATTGCCAAATATATCAAACAATTACCTAATAGAACCCTTTTTTGTTATAAGGATACTTTAGCACTTGCGGATAGAGGCGTATTTTTTGCCACTACACAAAAAGAAAATTTTCATATCGGTACTCGTGTTAAAGCATTAATCTTTAAAGATGGTGAAAAAAGTGAAGCAGTACGTTTATTTTCGTTACTGCAATAAATAAGCTCCAGATTCTATTTAAAGAATATCTTACTAATGCCACTGATAAACTTCCAGAATTATCTATAATGTTACCCGTTAAAGATGACGGAACAATTGATTATGATTATATGGAAATACGTCTTCCTGTGGATTCAAATGATAACATCGACTACACATATATTACAGCATTCATAAAAGCACAAGAAAAATTATCAATTAATAATGTTATTGATTGGAAAGATAAAATAATAAATACATCAAAGAAATGTATATAAAAAATAGGACTTCCTCATTTTTATATCGGGAAGTCCTATTTCTTTAGCGTGTTCTCTTATTCTAATATAATTTTGCTCCTGCCGGAATATGGTTATCAACCATAACAAGATGAAGTTCTTCATCTTCTGAATCCTTAAGGTTATTTACTGCTGAAAGTAACATACCACAAGATTCAATTCCCATCATTTTTCTTGGTGGAAGATTTGTGATTGCAATCAATGTCTTTCCAACTAATTCTTCCGGTTCATAATATGCATGAATACCAGAAAGGATTGTTCTATCTACGCCTGTGCCATCATCAAGTGTAAACTGTAAAAGTTTTTTGCTCTTTGGTACTGCAACACACTCTTTAACCTTAACTGCTCTAAAGTCTGACTTGCTAAATGTTTCAAAATCAACTTCTTCTTCAAATAAAGGTTCAATCTTTACATTTGAAAAATCAATCTTTTCTTCAACAGTCGCATTCTGGTCGCAATTTTCTGCTTCATCACTCTTAGCTTCCTTATTTTCCTTAACAGGGCTGTCTAAGCTTTTCATTGTCGGGAATAATAAAACATCTCTGATAGCTGCTGCGTTTGTAAGTAACATACACATTCTATCAATACCAAATCCGATACCGCCTGTAGGTGGCATACCAATTTCAAGTGCGTTCATAAAGTCTTCGTCAGTTGTATTAGCCTCTTCATCACCAAGTGCTAATAATTCTTCCTGAGCCTTAAATCTTTCTCTCTGGTCAATTGGATCGTTAAGCTCTGAATAAGCGTTAGCCATTTCCCAACCATTCATGAAAAATTCAAATCTTTCTACATATTCAGGGTTTTCAGGTTTCTTCTTTGTTAAAGGAGAAATTTCAATTGGATGATCCATAATAAATGTAGGCTGTACTAAGTGTTCTTCAACAAATTCTTCAAAGAACAAGTTTAAGATATCACCCTTCTTGTGGTGTTCTTCAAATTCAACATGATGTTCTTTTGCAAGTTCTCTAGCCTGTTCAACTGTTTCAACTTCATTCCAGTCAACACCGGCATACTTCTTAACTGCATCAACCATTGTAAGTCTTTCAAAAGGCTTGCTTAAATCCATTTCAATGCCATTATATTCAATCTTAGCACTTCCACAAACTTTTTCAGCAAGATGTCTGTAAAGATTTTCTGTTAAATCCATCATGCCGTGGTAGTCTGTGTATGCCTGATATAATTCCATAAGTGTAAATTCAGGGTTGTGTCTTGTATCAACACCTTCGTTACGGAATACTCGTCCAATTTCATAAACTCTTTCAAGACCACCAACGATAAGTCTCTTAAGATAAAGCTCCAATGAAATACGAAGCTTAACATCTTCATCTAAAGCATTAAAATGTGTTTCAAATGGACGTGCTGCTGCACCGCCTGCATTGTGTACAAGCATAGGTGTCTCAACTTCCATAAATCCCTGTCCGTCTAAGTATTTTCTGATTTCACTGATAATCTTTGATCTCTTAATAAATGTTTCCTTAACTTCAGGATTCATAATAAGGTCAAGATATCTCTGACGGTATCTAAGGTCTGTATTTGTAAGGCCATGATGCTTTTCAGGAAGAATCTGAAGACTCTTTGAAAGAAGAGTAACTTCCGTAGCGTGAATACTCTTTTCACCTGTCTTTGTTACAAAAGGATATCCCTTAACACCAACGATATCACCGATATCCATCTTCTTGAAATCCTTGTATTCTTCAAAAGGTTCATCACCTAATTCATTTCTTGCAACATAAACCTGAATATTTCCTGTTTTATCCTGAACATTACAGAATGAAGCTTTACCCATTACACGCTTAAGCATAATACGACCTGCAATTGAAACAAGCTTTGCAGGATCTTTAACAAGCTTTCCTTCTTCATCATGTTCACATTCAAACTTTTCAAAGTTATCCTTAATCTCTGCAGTATGGTTTGTTACATCATACTTTGTAATCTGGAAAGGATCCTTTCCTCTTTCCTGTAAATCAGCAAGCTTCTCACGACGCACCTTTAAAAGCTGATTAACGTCAACCTGCTGTTCATTCTTATTCTGCTGTGCCATTTTCTTAAACTCCTTAAAGTAGTATAATTTATTTCTTTTTCTTAATATCAAGAACTTTATATTTTGATACTGTATCGCCCATTTCAACCTCTACAATATCTCCAACTTCGTGTCCAATAAGTGCATGACCTAATGGTGATTCGTTAGAAATCTTTCCACTTAAGCTGTTTGTCTGTGTTGAACCAACAATGCTGAACTCAAGGTCTTCATCATATTCGAAATCATGAATGATGATATGACATCCAACGTTAATCTTTGTATCATCAATATCAGATTCAGCTACAACTTCAACATTTTTAAGAATCTTTTCAATATCTTCGATTCTTGCTTCAATGTCTCTCTGTTCATCTTTAGCTGCATCGTATTCAGCGTTTTCTGATAAGTCACCCTGCTCTCTGGCTTCCTTAATCTTCTGTGCTACTTCTTTACGTTTATTTACCTTTAAATCTTCTAATTCTGCTTCTAATTCCTGAAGACCTGCATATGTTAATATATTCTTCTTTACATCTGCCATGTTTACTTCCTCCATCTACATGTTCGTTCATAGTTTTACACTTTATAATAGCCCAACCACCATTTATTGTCAATGTTAAAGCCCCGAAAAAGTGTACAAAAAGCCTATAAAACCTTATAATTTTGATTTAATTAGCTCCTCTAGAGACTGCCAATCCACAATCTCATTGCATCTGCGTCTAAGCTCTGCAGAATGTGGCAAGCCCTGTGTATACCAGGCTATGTGTTTTCGCATTTCCCTAACTGCTGTATATTCACCTTTGTAATCAATAAGCATTCTTGCGTGTTTCAAAACCATATCGCGTACTTCTGTTGAAGACGGTTCATCTACAATAATTCCATTTTCAAGATACTCTTTTATCTGTTTAAAAATCCATGGATTTCCTCTTGCGGCTCTTCCAACCATTAACCCATCACATCCGGTATATTCTTTCATTGCCTTTGCATCTTTTGCGGAAAAAATATCACCGTTACCAATTACAGGAATTTTCACAGCCTCTTTTACCTCTTTAATCACGTTCCAGTCTGCTTTTCCGCTGTAATACTGCTCCCTTGTTCTTCCGTGAACGGCAATTGCTGATACGCCGCAGCTTTCCGCAATTCTTGCAATCTCAGGTGCCTGAATTTCACCGTCTTTAAAGCCCTTTCTAACCTTTATTGTAACAGGCTTCTTTATTGCCTTAACCATTTTTGTAAGAATCTCTTCCACAAGTTTAGGCTGCGTAAGCAAATAAGAACCTTCATGATTGTTAACAATCTTAGGCACCGGGCACCCCATATTAATATCAATAAAATCACAAGGACCTTCTGCAACCTTTGCACCGATTTCCGCCATAATGTCAGGATCAGAGCCAAAAAGCTGAACAGCTATTGGATGCTCAGCCTTATCAATATTTAATAATATGTTTGTATTTTTATTTTTATACAAAATAGCTTTGGCACTTACCATTTCCGTGTAAAGCATGCCACATCCCTGCTCTTTGCAAAGCAGACGAAATGGCAGGTCCGTTACACCTGCCATTGGTCCCAATGCCAAACTATTTTCAATTTCAACATTGCCTATTTTCATAATTAATCTCCAAGCTTATTTATTATTCTTGTTCTTCTCGTAAATAATTCTCATTCCCTGAAGAGTTAATTCCTTGTCATATATGTCTATTTTGTCTGTATTCTGCCATATTATTCTTCCAAGACCACCTGTAGCAACAACCTTAACATCTGTAAGACCGCTTTCCTCTTTCATCTTTTCAATAATATATTCTGTCTGACCGATGTATCCATAAACAATACCTGCCTGCATACATGAAATTGTATCCTTAGCTAAAATGCTTTCAGGCTTTTTGATTTCAATTTCAGGGAGCTTAGCTGTTTCATTCCATAAAGCCTTTGTGCAAATCTTTATTCCCGGCGAAATAACTCCTGCTTCAAAAGTACCGTCAGCTCCAACCAAATCATAAGTTGTAGCTGTGCCAAAATCTATTACAATACAAGGTCCGCCATATAATTCATATGCTGCCACAACATCCACAAGACGGTCTGAACCAAGTTCCCTCGGATCAGTTCTCTTAACTCTTATTCCTGTCTTTGTCCCCGGACCTACAATTATAGGCTTTATTCCAAAATACTTAATAATACCATTATTTAAAGAATACATAACTTTAGGAACTACCGATGAAATAATAACATCCTCAATCTCGTTAATATTAATATTCTTTCTCGCTATTAATTCGGCTATTGTTGAACCATATTCATCAGATGTTTTCACCATCTGGGTATTCATTCTAAATGTGGCAAATACCTTATCCTCCTTAAATAGTCCAAGTGTTATATTAGTATTTCCAACATCAACAGTAAGTAACATTATATTTCTTCTCCCAATACAAAAACTTTATAGTACATTTCTAAAGATTCCAGTAAATCTCTTTTTTCCATTTGCATCTGTCTTATCTTTAGTCCACAGCCAATATCATCATATAACAAATCTCCTTCATCAGCTTCTGTTATAATCTGAAGATTGCCTTCCTCATCATATTCTAGAACAAGTATTCCGCCAACTTCCTCCGTAAAAAGAACACACATAATCTGCAATTCCTGTTTAATCTGTTCCGGCAGGTTGGAAAACTGCTCATTTAAATAATATTTTTTGTCGTATGCGTTAGCACCACACAATACCATTTTCTCGTTAAACATATTTCTTCCTTATTAGTAAAAATTAAATTAATTCTTAATCCTTAATAACTTCAGCCAAAGCCTTTACTGAACCGGCAATTCCCTGAATTTCAGATGGAATAATAATCTTTGTAGCCTGACCGTCTGCTGCTGCTGCAAAAGCTTCAAGACTCTTAAGTGTAAGAACTGCCTCATCAGCTCCTGCTTCCTTAATAGCTTTGATACCGTCTGCTGTAGCTTTCTGGACACTAAGAATAGCCTGTGCCTCACCTTCAGCTTCAAGGATTCTCTTCTTCTTTTCTGCGTCGGCCTTAAGAACTGCTGCCTGATTGTCAGCTTCAGCATTAAGAATAGCTGCTTCTTTCTTACCTTCTGCAATAAGAACTGCTGATTTCTTCTCACCTTCGGCTCTAAGAATCTGTTCACGCTTTTCACGTTCAGCTCTCATCTGTTTCTCCATTGCTTCCTGAATATCTCTTGGTGGAATAATGTTCTTAAGCTCAACTCTGTTAACCTTAATTCCCCAAGGATCCGTTGCAACGTCTAATTCTGTACGCATCTTAGCATTGATTGTCTCTCTTGAAGTAAGAGTTTCATCAAGTTCAAGATCACCTACAATATTTCTAAGTGTTGTAGCTGTTAAAGACTTAATAGCCACAATTGGATTTTCAACACCATAAGCATAAAGCTTTGGATCTGTAATCTGATAGAAAATAATTGTATCTATCTGCATTGTAACATTATCTCTTGTAATAACAGGCTGTGGTTCAAAGTCTGCAACCTGTTCCTTCAAATTAACTTTTCTTGATACTCTATCCAAAAATGGAATTTTGAAATGAAGTCCCACTGACCATGTTTCTTTGTAAACACCTAATCTTTCAATAACAAATGAATGCGCCTGTGGCACAATCTTTACACATGTTGAAACCAATACGATTGCCAACACGATTAAAATAATAAAAAATATCATATTCTACCTCCTTGTATACTAGGCCTTTCTGACCATAGCTTTTACCCCTTCTACGGACACAACTGTAACTAATGAATCTTTAGGAATAATCTCTCCATCTACACTTCTGGCTGTCCACTCCATACCGTCTACCTTAATCATTCCTTTTGCGTTAATGTTATCAATTTCCACAACAACTTTTCCCTGTTTACCTGCCATTGATTCAACATTAGTCTTTTCAGCTTTGTTGTTTACATACTTAATGGCAAATGGTCTTATAAATATTAATACCACCATGGTAACTACCAGAAAAACAACTGCCTGAACAATCCAGTTTGCTCCAAGCAATGCTGCCACACATCCGGCTAAAGCTCCAATGGCAAACCATATACAGGTAAGGCCAAGTGATACCAACTCAAGTGCTGCAAAAACAACAAACACTACAAGCCAAGCAATATAGCTCATACTCATCTTCCTTTCATTTCATTTTATGCAATTTTATCATCTAAACGCAAAAAAATAAACCCTAAGTATATTTTATTTTATACATTATACTCAAGATTTATTATCCTACATAAATATTAATCTGCTGATTGGGCAAACTCTGCTTTGATATAACCATCATTACCCTGATAGTTGACTAAAACCCAGTCCCCTTCTTTTCCAAGAACGTAGAACTCATCGCCTGTTGATGCCATTCCAAGCACTGAACTGTCTGCTGAAGCTTCCTCTCTTACATACAACGTATCTGCCGTAATCTTAATTCTTCCGCCTAATTCAAGGTTATTTTCCCCTGTTGTAGTGGTTTCAGGCTCTGTTGTTGTCTCAGCTTCGACTGATGTTGTACTCTCAACTGCCTCTTCTGTTGTAACTACCTTCTTCTTTGATTTCTTGGTTGTTTCCTCAGCCTTAGCTGCAACCTTGTCTGTATTGCTATTGTTAACTCTGATTGACTCTGTTGATGCCATCTGAGCTGTATCTACATATTCAATCTTATTATTTCTGCTAACTGCTGCAGCTATTGTAATAATTGCTGCCATAACAAAAATGCCGGCGTACATAAGATTATTAACATTTCTGTATAATCTTCTCTTTCTGTTTCTCTCTATTCTCTTTTTTCTCTCTAATCTATTGCTATCCATTAATGGTTCCTTCTCTGATTTTTCGAATTTTCCTGTCAAATTTCGTCATCGTCTTTAAAAATTGTAACAAATATTACAGTCTATGTCAATTTTTTGTCATATATTTTATGCCTAAAATGCTTAATTTTTTTCAGCTAATTTTTTTCTTTTATTGTTAGATTTTAACATTTAACTTTTTAATTAAATTTTTATTAACCAATTCCTTATTAAAAGCATATATTAGTTAATATATCTTGTAATATTTTCATAAACTTTTTCCCAAAGATTGCATATTTTTCACAAAAGTTGTATTATTGTGAGGTATGCATTTATTATTTTGGTTGATAAATTTCTTAACTTGACATTACGGACTTAGTATCGACCTACCATTATAATTAACAAATATATAAGTTAATTGTAAATTCGGGATCTGTATTAAATATGGAAGATACGGAAATTAGTTTTCCCGAAAGTTTGTTAAGGAGGAATTTTGTTATGGCAAACACAAAGAAAAAAACAACACCTGTTGCTACTAAGAAAGACAATACAGTAGAGATTCCTGTAGTAGCAGCAATGACTAAAGCTGAACCTAAGAAAGAAGCTAAGGTTGAAGCTAAGAAAGAAGCTGAAGTAAAAAAAGCTGAACCTAAAAAAGTTGAAAAGGCTGTAGAAGTTAAGACTGTAGCTAAGAAAGAAGATAAGGCACCTGCTAAGGCTGCTACAAAAGCTGCTGAAAAGAAACCGGCTGCCAAGAAAGCTACAACTACTAAGAAAGCAGCTACAACTGCTAAAAAGGCACCTGCTAAGGCTGCTAAAGTTGAAAACAACATTTATGTTCAGTTCTCAGGTATGGAATTTGATACTGCTGCAATCGAAAAGGCTGTAAAGGCTGATTACACAGCAAAGAATGGTAAGAAGGATATGAAGTCAGTTTCTATCTACATTAAGCCTGAAGACATGAAAGCTTATTACGTAATCGACGGAATTATTGGTGACGTAGCTTTATAATTCCTACATATACTAAAGATATCTGGAGAGTCGCATTTGTGCGGCTCTTTTTTTCACTAATTCATACACCGCTTGTAGTAACGCGTAAAATGATAAAATCAATGTGTTTGAAGGTGTTTTTTCTCTGCCGACACAATATAAATCAAATAAAAAGAGAGCACAACTTGTATGCTCCCTTCGATGTTCTTTAGATATGTTTCTATTATTCGCCGTCTACGCTTACTACGAAATCATTTAATTTCTTTGCAAGTACATCTGCATCCAGTCCGTGTACAATACATGCTTCTTCCAATGTTTCTCCCTGTGATGCAGGGCATCCTACGCAGTGCATTCCTTCATTTAAGAGGATTGGAATACAGCCCATGTTTACGTTTATGATATCTTTGATTATCATGTCTTTTGTTATCTTTGCCATGTTTTTTACTTCCTTATTTTAATTTTGTTCTGATTTTTGCCTTTTCTATAATTATTTTTCAATAATTATGTTTTTTAGCATTTTTCAGGTTCCGGATAGTCTACTCCAAATGTTTCTACTGTTACTTTTTTCATTACCTGTGGTTCTAATGGTTTGTCCATTCTGTCTGTTGCCACGTCTGCAATTTTGTTTACTACCTCTATTCCTTCGATTACCTTGCCAAATGCAGCATACTGACCATCAAGGTGAGGTGATGTCTGGTGCATTATGAAAAACTGTGATCCAGCTGAATTTGGCATCATTGTACGTGCCATTGAAAGTACGCCCGGTTCATGCTTTAAGTCGTTCTTGAAGCCGTTCTGTGTAAATTCGCCCTTAATTGAGTATCCCGGTCCGCCAATACCTGTTCCTTCAGGATCTCCACCCTGAATCATAAAGCCTCTGATTACTCTGTGGAAAATAATTCCATCATAGTATCCTCTGTTTACAAGGCTGATAAAGTTGTTAACTGTGTTAGGCGCAACTTCAGGATAAAGTTCAGCTTTCATAACATCTCCGTTGTTCATTTCAATTGTTACTATTGGATTTTTTTCTGCCATTTTAATATCTCCTTTAACTTTTACATTTTGTTCATATTTCTTTTACACGTAAAACACTCTTTTTTCACGTTTTAAAATTATAATACAAACATAAACAAAAGAAATTAATCATTTGTTTATGTTTTTTCATAATTTTTTTGAATCGGATTTAATCCGATTCCCTCCCTTTTTTATTATTAGAATATATTTGCGGAAAGGATGCGTGCGTTGCATCCTTTTTGCATGGAAAGAGTTTCACGAAAAGTGAAGCTCTTTTTTCATTTTTATCCATAAATCTGTCTGCAAATAATGTATGCCATATAGAATGCATAAATTATTACAAGAAAGATTCCTTCTTTCTTCTTAATTGTTCTCTGTGTTGATGCAACAATAAACACGATAATTGTGGCAGCCAATGAAACTATTATGTCCACGAAGTTCATTGCCGTAACTCCAACTGATGAAATTGCCGCTGATAGTCCAAGTACTAAAAGAATGTTTGAAATGTTTGAACCTACAACATTTCCTATTGCAAGGTCTGCCTCTCCCTTGGAAGCTGCAACTGCTGATGTTACAAGTTCAGGAAGTGATGTTCCCATTGCTACAATTGTAAGTCCTACCAATGTTTCAGACATTCCTGCTGCAAGAGCCAAACTCTTTGCGCTGTCTACAACAACCTGTCCTCCTACCGCTATGGCAATTGCACCGCCAACTATGAAAATTGCACTTTTTCTTTTTGAAAGCATTATAACTTCATCGGTACCATCTTCTTCTGTTCTTTCTTTTAAAGCATAACTTACAGTCCAAGCTATAAATCCTACGAAAAGTACAAGCAATAATATACCATCAATTCTGTTAACATTTCCTACCATTGTTGATCCATTTTCAAACAGGAAAATGTTGTTTTTCTTAATTATTCCTCCAAACCATAAAATATCTCCTGCCAAAAATATTAACAGTACTGATATTATAAGCAAAAGTGGCATTTCTCTTTTTAGTATGGATTTTTTTACTAACATATCTTTAAATAATGCAGTAATGCCAATTACCATCAAAAGATTAAATATGTTAGAACCTACCACGTTTCCAAGTGCTATGGCATTAGAATGTTTAACTGCTGCAAATGTACTTACTGCAAGTTCGGGCAGGGAAGTTCCAACTGCCACAATTGTAAGTCCGATTACTATTGATGGTACTCTAAGTCTCTTCGCCACTGCACAACTTCCGTCTACAAAATAGTCTGCTCCTTTTATAAGAAGCACAAATCCTACTAATAATAAAATAATATCTAATATTGTTTTCATTTATTCACCTTTTCTTTTTAATCGCATAGATATTATTTTATACAATTATTGGCATTTATGCAACAGATATAGCTCATTATTTCACCTTTATCAATCACAGGTGAAATAAGATTTTTTAACTTTATAGCACAAAAAATAGGGATACCGTCTTTACTCAAAAACAGTATCCCTACTTTATTTGTATTGCTCTAACAAAATTATTCTATTGTTATTGCCTTTTATTTATCGATTTCATATACTAAATCACCGTATGTAGGCATTGGCCATACTTCCTTAGGCATAATTACTTCAAGCTCATCTACAGGCTTTCTTAAAGCTGCCATAGCTGCCATTACGTCGTCCTTGTATGATATTGCAATTGCCTTGCTGTCATCCTTAGCTTTTGCTTCTTCTACAATTTCAGCAAGTGCTGTTGTAGCTTTCTTTGTTTCAGCTAACTTAGCTGAGATTTCTCCTAATAATCCAGCCTGAACTGATGCGTCAGCTCCTGCTTCCTTAACAGCGATAACTGTATCAGCAAGATCCTTTGTATATTTTGTAACTGCCGGCATAATGATTCTGTTTGACATTTCAACCATTGTTAATGCTTCAATGTTACGTACGCCTGCATACTGTTCAAAAAGAATTTCTTTTCTTGCTTCCAATTCAGCCTTTGATAAAATGTTGAATTTCTCATACATTGCAACTGTTGTATCGTCTACTAATGCAGGGATTGCATCAACGATTGATCTGCAGTTAGGAAGTCCTCTCTTTTCAGCTTCAATTGGCCATTCTTCTGAATATCCGTTACCGTTAAATACGATTCTTGCATGTTCTTTCATTAACTTAGCTGTATATTCTTCAACTGCCTTATCGAAATCTGCTGCTCCTTCAAGGGCATCGCAAGCTTCGCTAAATGCTTCTGCCATCATTGCGTTAAGCACTGTATTTGTATCACCAATTGAGTTAGATGAAGCAACCATTCTAAATTCAAATCTGTTACCTGTGAATGCAAAAGGTGATGTTCTATTTCTATCTGTAGGATCTTTTTCAAGTACAGGAAGTTTCTTAATACCAAATTCAAGTGTTCCTGATGAAAGACTTGAAGTAGCCTTACCGTTCTTAAGAATCTGCTCTACAATATCTCCAACCTGATCACCAAGATACATTGAAATAATTGCTGGAGGTGCTTCGTTAGCTCCTAATCTGTGATCGTTACCTGTATTTGATGCTGCAAGTCTTAATAATACTGCATGTCTGTCAACTGCTGCCATTGTGCAGGCAAGTACTAACTGGAATAATTTATTTTCTTCAGGTTTCTTACCTGGCTTAAACAAGTTAATTCCGTCATCAGTTGTAAGTGACCAGTTATTATGTTTACCTGAACCATTGATTCCATCAAATGGTTTTTCATGTAATAAACATACAAGACCATGCTTTGTAGCTGTTTTCTTTAATACGTCCATTACTAAAAGGTTATTGTCTAATGCTACATTTGAAATCGAAAAAATTGGTGCAATTTCATGCTGAGCAGGTGCAACCTCGTTATGTTCTGTTTTTGCTGTAATACCTAATTTCCATAACTGAACGTTAATATCTTCCATAAAAGCTTTTACTCTAGGCTTAATTGCTCCAAAGTAATGGTCGTCCATTTCCTGTCCCTTAGGAGGCATTGCTCCGAAAAGTGTACGTCCTGAATACATAAGGTCAGGTCTCTTTAAATATTTTTCTCTGTCTACTAAGAAGTATTCCTGTTCAGGTCCTACATAAGAGAAAATTCTCTTAGTATCCTGATCACCGAATAATCTCATAAGTCTTACACCCTGCTTACTTACTGCATGCATTGCTTTAAGTAATGGTGTCTTTGTATCAAGTGATTCCCCTGTATATGAGCAAAACGCCGTTGGAATACAAAGGGTATCTTCTTTAACATAAACAGGTGATGTAATATCCCATGCTGTATATCCTCTTGCTCCGCAAGTAGCTCTTAAACCACCTGAAGGGAAAGATGAAGCATCAGGTTCACCCATTAATAAATCTTTTCCTGTAAATGTGTTTTCGATTTTTCCATCTATTGGAACAGAAGCAAATGAATCATGTTTTTCAGCTCCTACTGAAATTACATATGGCTGGAACACATGTGTAAAGTGTGTAGCACCTTTTTCCAACGCCCATTCCTTCATTGCCTGTGCAACCACATCTGCTAAATCTTCTGTGATTTCACCGCCTTCGTACATAAGTTTCTTAACTGTTTCGTAATCGCTCTTTGGTAAACGAACTTTCATTACTGCATCGTCAAATACGTTTTCCCCAAAAACTTTTTCAATGTTTACTCCCATAGTTCTGTTCCTTTCCTATACAACAAATTTTTCGTCCGCTATAATAAATATAATTAACAATTTCATCTTAAAGTTTTATAAATGGCATTTATGATAGTAAATACACTAATGAACGTCACTTATAAAAAAAGGACACTTCTCCAAACTTCATTTTTGAAGAACGTCCTTGTCCTTAATCTCATTTAGCGGTTGAGCTTTTTTGCTCTGTACGTGTCATAACTTACATCATTTCTTTACAAAAATCAATAGCATATGAGTATTTATCTAATTTTTTAAACCTTTTTCTTAATAAAATTAAGTGAAAGTCCCTAATCCACAACTTCTTCCCCTCTGTACATACAAACAAGCTGTCTGTTTCCATAGTCGTCCACACATGTTGAACACATAATAATCTTGTCATCCGTCGTTGGCTTTCTTGTATCAAACTTGTATGTGCTCTTGCTGTAAACTCTGTCAATCCAGCTCTGGAAATCGCTTTTATTTTCAAAACCATACTGGTAAATCTTCTCATCAACGTCTTTTCCCGAAAAAACAGAGAAAACATAATAAATGTAATGCTTACGACCAATATAAATATCAAAAGTCGGATGTTTCTTGCAGAAATCCTTATCTCTAAAATTCATAATTTCTTTAAACATAGAACCGTCAAGCATATTGTGACCATACAAAATACACATGTCTCCTTCAAGACCTGCTGTTCTATAGTCAATAAAAATCGCACCTGCTCCATTATAAATCTTGTCTGCACCATGCTTTAAATAATACTTGTTATCACTATGTTCAAAAATCGGATACTGTATTCTTGTACCGTCTAACTTAATATACCCCTTTGCCTCATCATTATACTTAAGCATGGCATCATAGTTCCAAACCCACTTCTTGCTATTAGCACTGTAGTTTAAGGTGTCTGAACTTGAACTGTTTGAACTTGTGGTGCTTGAGCCTGTGTTTGAAGTATTGGAATTTGTGCTGTTGGCAGTTAAATTGCTGTCTGAACCCTTGCTATTATTTAAAGCTGTGTTTCCATTTAAACCGGCACTACTATCTGAGCCTGTATTCCCTTTAGCATCCTGTACAAACATATCGTTAAGACTTGCATACTTCTTCTCATCATCCTTGTAATTCAAATAAGATTCTGTCAGGCTGTAAGACGCATAAATCAAGGCTACTCCTGCCGCAATAATCACAAGGAATCTTACAGCATTATAAATTTTTGCAAACTTCTTAGACTTAGGTGATAAGTCATCCAAGCTTGGTTTTTTCCCTTCAATTGTTGTAGAATTTTTTTCATCTGTTTCAATTGATTTATTATTTTCTGTTTTTTCAGATTCTATTTTTGTATTCTGTTCTTTTCCTAATTCTTTTTTGTTAGTTTTCATATCATAACCTTTCTTAGTAAAGTATAAATACTTTTTAAACTTTAATCAAGAATTATATAAGTGATTTTTGATTATATTATCTAACATAGCAAAATAATCAATTATATCATTATGTATAGGAATCTCCTCCTGCCAAAAGAAAAACCCCGGCTTTTGCCGGGGCATGTATTCTTGCTTTATTTTTGTATGGATTATTCAGCTTTTCCAACTGAACCGAAAAGTTCCATTTTTTCTTTTACTGTTGCTTTGATTGCTTCAGCACCTGGTGCAAGTAACTTACGAGGATCGAATCCCTTTCCTTCTAAGTCCTTACCAGCTTCGATGTATTTTCTTGTAGCTTCAGCAAATGAAAGCTGACATTCTGTATTAACGTTAATCTTTGAAACGCCAAGTGAGATAGCTTTCTTAATCTGGTCTGCAGGAATTCCTGTACCACCATGAAGAACTAATGGCATATTACCAACTTTTTCACTAACTGCTGCTAATGTTTCAAAGCTTAATCCTTCCCAGTTTGCTGGATATTTACCATGAATGTTACCAATACCTGCTGCTAACATAGTTACTCCTAAATCAGCAATAGCCTTACATTCATCAGGATCTGCACATTCACCCCTACCGATAACACCGTCTTCTTCACCACCGATTGAACCAACTTCTGCTTCAAGTGACATACCGTGTTCGTTAGCGATTTTAACTAATTCTTTAGTCTTTTCGATGTTTTCTTCGATTGGATAATGTGAACCGTCGAACATGATTGATGAAAATCCTGCTTCAACACACTTTAAACATCCTTCATATGAACCATGATCTAAGTGAAGAGCAACTGGAACTGTAATTCCAAGTTCTTCCATCATTCCGTTAACCATTCCTACTACTGTCTTGTATCCTGTCATGTACTTTCCAGCACCTTCAGATACACCTAAAATAACAGGGCTCTTTAATTCTTCCGCTGTTAAAAGAATTGACTTTGTCCATTCAAGGTTGTTGATATTAAACTGACCTACTGCATAGTGACCTGCTTTAGCTTTTTCTAACATTTCTTTAGCTGATACTAACATAATGTACCTCCGTAAAATTCATTCATTGTTAATTTTTAAACAACTGCTTATATTATAACCCATTTTAGTAGTATTGCAACACTAATATTCGCTAATATAACTATGTTTTTGCACTTTTATAAAATTATTGTGAAGTTTGTTCTCTACTTTAGTTATTAGGATACAAATGAGAAACATCCAAATAATCAGGAATTCCTCTCTCATACTTAACAACCGGTTCCCCAAGAATAAGCGGATATGCGTAATCAACAAAATCCTGTGTTACATCATTTCCTCTTTCGTTAATCCATTCTCTTGGAACATGTTTTACAAGGCCTGCCACATTTTTAACATCTGTGTCTCCCATTTTAACACTATATGGTTCGTTAGCTTTTCTGATTGCTGTAACCATAACGCCTGACTTGCCTTCAAGTGCAGTTCCAACTGCGTGGCGCCCAAGTCTGAATGCTTCGCCAATATCTGTAATAGAAGACATATGTGCAGCACATCTTTGCAAAATATTAATTTCAACAGAACGAACCTTTACCTGAAGATTCTGCTTAATAATATATTCTAAGCTCTTTCCTGTTCCGCTTAACTGGCTGTGTCCAAAAGTATCTTCCACTGCAGATGTGGCACTAATGTACTTTCCTTCTGCATTTTTGATTCCCTCTGAAACAGCAATTACAACGTTATTGTATTTCTTAATTGCCTCTTTTACATCTTCAATAAACTGAGCCTCATCGAAAGCAACTTCCGGCAAATAAATAAGATGAGGTGCATGATTATATTTATTTCTTGCAAGGACTGAAGCCCCTGTAAGCCACCCTGCATCACGTCCCATAATTTCTACAATAGTTACGCTGTTAATTGGATAAATTGATGTGTCGTGACCTATTTCCAGTAAAGTAGATGCCACATATTTTGCTGCTGAACCATAGCCCGGTGTATGGTCTGTAATACACAAATCATTATCAATAGTCTTAGGAATACCAACTATCTTAACATCCTTTCCAACAGCTTTTGCATATGTGTTAAGCTTGTCTACCGTGTCCATAGAATCATTTCCGCCAATATAGAAAAATGCATCTATTTCATATGTTTCAAACTTATTAAAAATATATGCATATGGTGCATCGTCTTCTGTATAATCAGGTAACTGATATCTACATGAACCTAAATACATAGAAGGTGACTTTTTTAACAATTCAATAAACATAGGCACCTGTTCAACTTTTTCAGTCAAATCCATAAGGCGTCCATTTAAAAGTCCCTGTACACCATTAAGAGAGCCGTAAACCTTGTCGAACTTTTTGCTGTCGATTGCTCCCTGAATTACTCCCGCCAAGCTTGAGTTAATAGCCACAGTCGGTCCACCAGACTGTGCAACTAAACAATTTCTCATAATTACCTCCAAAACTTTATTCCACGAAACCTAGTATACCCCAGTTTCTGACAAAAACCAACAGTTATATTTCTTCTATATAAATTATAATACCCGGGAAATCTTGTTTGTTACCTTTCTGATTTCCCGGGTTATTACCATAATATTAGTTTTTGAGGGTTTCGTTTCTGTTAAGCCATTATAATCTTAGTTTATTTCATTAAGCCTGTTTGTGATTTTCCATACACTTTTTTCCCATTAACATATGTGTATGGAGTTACCTTAACATAGACTCTCTTTATATTGTAAACATTTTTAACTTTCTGCTTAACTGTTACAGTTGTTTTTGTTTCATTTACTTTTACATTTTTAACATTCTTTTTGAACTTCTTGTCTGTTGCAACTTTTACTTCATAACCGCTTATGCCTTTAACCTTAGCCCATGAAGCCTTTACTTTAAGATAATTTTTCTTGTCTCTTTTAAAATTATTTATCTGTACACTTGTTTTGTTATACTGTGCTCCTAATCTGTAATCCAAAACTACATTAGAAGTGTTATCAAATACGCCATTGGCAATATCTGTCTTTCCTTCAATTACAAACTTTTCCAAAGAATCGCAGCCCAAAAATGCATTAAAATCTATTTTTTGTACATTTGACGGAATTGTAATTGTTGTCAATTTTGTATTTTGAAATGCATACTTTCCAATACTCTTTACATTTTTTCCTATTGTTACACTTTCAAGGTTTCTGCAATCCCAAAAAGCACCCTCATTTATTTTTTCGATATTATCAGGAATCACAATATTTTTTAATTTATAACATGCATCAAACATTCCCTCTGGGATTTCTTTTATATTTGTTGGAATTGTAACTTTTTCAAGTGCACAACTTGAGAAAACATTTTTGCCCCATTTTGTAATAGTATTAGGTATTTCAATTTCCTTTATGTTGCATTCAAAAAATGCATAATCACCTATTTCTGTAAGATTCTTTGGCAATGTAACTTTTTCAAGGTTATATCTGCTAAAGAACGCTCTGTCTTCTATTACTTTTACAGTATCAGGAATAACAATCTCCTTTGCAATCTTGCTGTCAGGATTGTATCCTTCGCCTTTTATAACATTGTTGGCAATTGTTGTAATTCCTTCAGGAACAACAAGTTTTTCACTTTTTCCTTCATAGCCTATTAAAACGTTGTCCTTTGAAATATACATTCCATTCTCAACTTTGATACTTGGAACCTGCTTTGCAATATTTTCCCATGTAGAAAGGTTTGTACGGTTGCAAAGGTTCACAACACTTTCTCCATCTAAGTCTGCGCCTGAAATTACTATATCCTTTCCAATATCAAATCTTTCATGATAATCTCCTGCCTGATATGCATTATAATCAATCTTCTTAACTGATGCCGGAATCCTTATCTTTTCAAGTTTGTCACAAACTACATAATCATCTCCATCAAAATGTCTTGCATAGAGAATTGACTGTAATGCAAATGTTTCACAACCTTCATCTATTGAAAGTTCCTTTGTTCCTGCTGATACTCTTACAAGAGTTTTTCCGTCCTTTGTGTAAATCATTCCTGACTTTGATGTATAATTCTTGTCATTTGCACTAACATCAAAAACATTAGAATTAACATATGTAACTGTCTTTAAATCAATACTTGTTGAAAAAGTTACTGTGTCAGCCATTGAACCGCCCATAATTGTTGCATAAGCGTCATCACCTTTTTTCTTTTTTAATGTATACTTTCCTGGTAATGTGATATTTTCTAACTGCTTACAATTTTCAAAAGCATCCTGACCAATTTCCTTTACTTTCTTAGGAATTGTTACTTTCTTAATTTTTGTTCCATTAAAACTATCAATTCCTATTTTCTTAACCGATTTGCCAATTGTTACTTTTGACAAGTTTTTGCACTTATAAAATGCTTTGTCTGAAACTGATGTTACACCGTTTTTAATAACTACTTTTTTAACTTTCTTATTATTTTTGAAAGTCATTTTCTTAGGCATTTCACCTTTTCCTGAGATTGTAAGTGTGCCTTTTTTAAGCGTGTATACTACCTTTGATTTTTTCCCTTTTGATTTAGCCATTACTGTTGGTGATGGATTAGCCAATGCCAAAACAGTTACTGCCATAGCTGTTGCAAATAAAAATTTTGATGTTTTCCTCATAGCTCCTACCTCCTTGTTTGTGTATCCTTCTTAATTTACTACTGATTTTTCATAGTCTTCCTTACTGTTGTTTCAAAGTCACTTTATTTTGCTAGCTTTCCTTGTGTCTTTACATATTAAACGAAGGGTTTTCAAAAAATATTGCATTTATTTTATTTTTTTATTTTTATTTAACACCAAATTATTTTATGCATAGAATAATACTGTAGAACAAAAAGAAAATGGAGATTTTTATGGACTGTAACAATTGCAATCAAAACGCAAATTGTTTTAATCATAACAATATGAATACGCCAAGAAACGGAAGATATAATCGTGGTAATTGTAACAGAATGATGCCATGTGGCAGACCTATGTCGGGACAGGAATGTGGATGTGAAATGAACAACAATGTGAGAGAACGAAATATGGATAACCCAAATCGTTGTATGGAACGCAATACTATGAATCACAGTGTCGGAAATGATAACCATAGATGTGGTTGCAATATGACTTATGATAATCAGGGTTGTTGTTGCAATATGAAACGGAACAATGAGGGTTGTGACCGTGGAACAGAACATGTCGACCATATGGCTCCCGGTATGTGTTTTGTTCCATGGCAAAAATGGCAGGATGTTTATGACATTGACCAGGCTATAGGCTGTGGAACCATATTCAAGGAACTTTATAAACCTTATGTTGGAAGGGGATGTGGACGATGAAATGTGATATGAGTAAAGAAAAACTTATGGATATTATTACTAAGGCAAGTTTTGCAATGGATGACGTAAAGCTGTTCCTTGATACACATCCCAATTGCATGGAAGCCCTTGAATACTATCACAAGGCGAAGGAAATGCGGGAAGAGGCGTGGGAAATGTACACCCACAATTTTGGACCTCTTTCGGCATATGATGTAGCTAATAAGGATTATTGGGACTGGAATAAAGGTCCTATGCCTTGGGAAGGAGGTAACTGCTAATGTATAATTATGAAAAAAGATTACAGTATCCTGTAAATATTAAAATCAAAAGTCCAAAAATTGCTCAAATAGTTTTGAGTCAGTATGGGGGTCCTGACGGAGAATCAGCGGCCGCAATGCGTTATATGTCACAGAAATTTGCAATGAAAAACCCTAAAGTTGCAGGTTTAATCAACGATATTGCGGTGGAAGAACTCGTAGTTTAACTATATCATTAGTATAAAGGGGACTATTTTAGCCCCCTTTTATACTTAGTTTCTTCTTTATTATAATAGATACTTAGCTTTCATATAACCAACTACACCATTATACTCAACTTTAGCATATCCTTTACCGATATACATTACATTGACCTTTGTTTTATTTGGAAGCTTTTTCTTCAGGACTTTTGTTCTTGTTTTGTTCCAGATATTTAGTCCTTTTTTTGTTCCAAAAACTTCCTTAGTCCAAGTCTTTTTGAACTTTTCAAAGGTTCCGTAAGTTCTTTTCAACTTAGCCGGAGTATCGCCCCACTTTCCAAGATAAAAATGTGGAGTATCTACAGGGCTAACCCAGTCACCACCCCAGGCAAGCCCTACTTTCTTTGACTTGGCAATTTTTGCCACTTTTCTAATTGTTGCCTCGTCATACAAAAGTTTCTTGTCATTTATCGCAATATCAAAAGCAATGCCCCACTGGTGCTGGCTGGAATAGTCGCTTCCTTTTGCATTGGTTACAATGCTTCCTTTCTTTGTTCTGCCCTGAGCATACAAAGCGTCCTGCTCTGCCTTGCTTCTAAATCCCTGTGTAATAATAAGATATATTCCTTTCTTTGCACACTGCTTTAAAAGTAAAGTTAACTTGTAATTAAGCCAAGGGTGTAGCTTAGTTCTGTCAATTCTAATATCATGTGTTTTGTTCATTATTCTTCCTCACTTTCCACTTCCGGCAATCCTGCAACACTTGTTAACATACTAACCACTCCTGCTGTTGCAGAAATTCCAATTATTGAAACCCAATCAAGCTCTGTGATTAAATTTCCAACAGTAATTAATGATACTGCTGTCTGTGCCATTGTTTTTACAGCTCTGACACCTGCTGCCTTAATCCATTTCTTTGTCTTGTCACTCATTCGTTTACTCCTTTCCCTGCTTCATTGGCAGTTCCTTTACTCTCTTATAAATCTCTGTTCCTGTTCCATTTCCGCCCAGTGCGTGATATGCCTTGTATAAATGTTCAAAATCATCCAAAGCTTCAACTGATATATACTCCTGAGCTATGTACTGTTTTCCCAGCGTGTATATCTTGTTATGCAAAATTGCAATAACTCCGTCCTTAATTAATTTATATGATGAATTTTTTAATTTGACATAATTAACTGCACTAACAAAAATTGCACCAATTAATGAAGGTATCCCACACAAGGATAAAATCTGATAAAGTGTCATATGTTTTTCCTCATCTTTCTCTGTTTTTGGGTATAAAAAAAGACCTTGTGGTCCTGCTCTAACAATCATATTTTTTTTCTTCCTTATTCCTCTGTTGTTTCTTCTAATTTGTTATAGAGTTTATAGTTTACTGTAGTTTCGTATCCGCCACTACCTATGTAAGATACATAAAACTGTAAATCATTAAGTAATGATACATCATAGCGCTTTCCAGTAGTTACTTTTTCTGGTGCTGAGTCATCTTTTAGATTTGTTAAAAAGATACTTATAGGATATGCTGGAAGAGTATATTCATAAGTATCAGCTATTACAAGTTTACCAAATTCAATGTATTTAAATTTACTAACGTCTATAGAGTATATGTCGGGGGGTATGCTACCACTTTCATTGCTATTGTAACTTGTTTTTGCAAGCATTATTCCTTCGTGTTCTATTCCAAGAGTTCTACACATATCAGAATATTTTATAGTCATATTTTTAATTTGACTTTGTGCAGTCTTATTAATAGCACTAAGCTGACTTATAGCTGTGTTGTTTATTGCATTAATCTGACTTGCAGCTGTGTTGTTAATGTCTTTAATCTTTCCTTGTGCTGTTTCGGTAATTCCATTAATCTGACCTTGTGCTGTTTCATTAATGCTATAAATCTTTCCTTGTGCAGCTTTATTAACTGCATCAGTACCTGATTTTGTATTCTGATATGCTACTTCATTAATTGAAACAATCTGCGCAGATGCTGTATTGTTAATATCTTCAAGCTTTGCATTCGTAACATTAGCTATGTCTTCCATTTTTGCTTCTGTTATGTTAGCTATGTTTGTTGTACTTTCATTAACTTTTACATCTATGTCTGCTATTAACTTTTCAACATCTGTCTTTTGACCTACCACCTCTTCTAAATAATTCCCAGCTCTATCTGCATAATCTGCTGCATCATTTGCCTTCTGCTCTGCCTGTTCAAGATAGCCTTTATTAACTTCTATCTTTTCATCAGCCTCTTTTACCAATGCCCTCGTATCACACATTATTTTGATTATCTGATTGTAAATGTCTGGTGTAATCTCATTTACAACATCTACTGGAACGCCTTTCTTTACTTTCTGACATACAATTGTTGAAGTAATTCTTCTACCTTCTGAATTGTCACCAAAAACTCCAATGTAAAGCTCACATTCTTCCCTAAAAAGCCAATCAGGTAATTTTTCTGCTGATACAACATCCTTTTCAACAAGCATTTTTACCGAATCACTTATACTATAATCATCTACATATATTACGGCTGTTTTTGTATATCCGTTCCATTCAGAAGAAAAATCAAACTTAATTTCTTCCAAATTGGAAGTTCCTGATATTAAAGACTGCTGGTTAACAATATGCGCCTGTTGTCCTTTTATCTCTATGTTTATGTTCATCTTTTTCTCCTTTAATCCACCATCCATACTGCATGAACCGGTATGCATGCTCCAGTGTCAATTGCTATAGGAACACTTGCTCCATAATAATCGAAACTTACTGTACCTCCCGGATTGATTGTCATCATCCATCTGTTAGTTGTTCCCAAATGTCCTTCCTGAATTGACCATACGTTACGTGAAGGTCTCATATCTGTAGGAATATTCTTAAAAATATTATCGTGCGCAGAAAAAACAGTTGAATTTGTTATGATTCCCACCAATTCCACAGTTTTGCCAACTCTTCTGATTTTAGGTGCATCAGTAGTGGACCATGCAGATATACCATTCCCACATTCAACCGATTTCCAGCCTGTATCATATACTTCTCCGGATGTTTCAATAAGGGTTAACTCCTGCCAATCCTTCCAGCCGGCATTTTCATAACGCTTATAAATCACATTGTTCTTTACATCGGGAATAAATATCTGAAACTTAGTTGATGTTTCCCCTTCAACATAAAGCATTCCCCAGTTAGTAACAGGTCTGTTTGTTCCTTCTGTTGTCTTTATGTGATACACTCCATTTTCTGTTAATGTATTCCAATCTACTGCTGATGTTATGGTTTGTGATTTCACATAACTAGGTAAATCTGTTAAGTCATTGTATGAACCTGTAAAAGCCACCGTCTTTAAGTCTGTAAAGAATTTCTTTATTTTTCCAAAAATAACCTTATGTGTTTCTCCTGACAAAATATTTTCTCTTTTTGCTGCTGTCTGAAAAGCAACAATATTACTGTCACTATTTCCATCCTTTGAAAGCTTCTTGGCAAGCTCCTCATTATTCTTTTTCAATTCACCATCTATGCTGTCTGCATTTTCATTAAAAACATCAATATCATAAAACTCATCTCCATCCGGTTTCTTTAACTGCAAATACTTTGTTTTATTAATCATCTTGTGCTCCTTCCTTCTTCAAACACTTCTTCTCTTAATTGAATGTGTGTATACTTCTTTAATTCCTCGTGTGTAAATTTTGATAACTGATTATTCTTGTTATAAAGCAAAGACAAATCAATTAACAGATTACTTGGAACAACCCTGTCCAACAGCTTAGCCACATCAGAAAGCACATTCCTTGATGTTAAGGCAACCCTGACTGTTAACACATAATTATTGGCATCCAACTTTACTGAGTAATTAGGACCTTTACTTTCATCATTACCACATATTACCGCCAAAGTCTTTTCCAAGGACCTTACAGTAAAAGGTCGTTGCTCTGTAACAATTCCCAATATCTTCAATCGTCTTTCTTCCAATGTATATGTGTCCTTATTGGATATTCCAAGCATCCTCTCCCAGTGTTCACAACCTTGCTCATCCAAACTTTCAATGAAATTATTGTTCCACATTTTTTCAAGTGCTTCCCACAAATTTTCAGACTGTGATTGCTCGATGTCTGTTAATTCCTTTATCTCTCTAAACTCTCTTAACCATTCAGGCAGATACTCAATCAACTTTCTATCCACTTATATCACCAACCTTTGGAATATAATCACAATCAATTATGCAATTACCTTTCTTTCCATCAATCTTTACACTTAAAACATTGTCAACACCTTCCATGTCAAGAAGCATTGATTCTATCTGTCCGCTTCTTACCGTCATTGTGTCCTTTGCTTCCCATTCATTTTTTATGACATTTTTTAAATACTCTGCCAAATTTTCTGTAAAAGTTTCCTTGATGTCATCCCATATATAATTTTCCATATATTCAATCTGAACATCCACATTTATTCTCTTAACTTTTGGTGTTGAAACAGTTACAATGTGACCGATTGGTGCAATTCCCACACCTGTTCCATCTTTCGTTGGATCAAACGTATTCTGTACTTCATTTATGATTTCAGAAGAAGCTTCATTATATTGAGAATCAAGAATTGCCAGCTTTACAGTTCCTCCACCATTCCAAACAGGATAAACCTTGCAGGCACCTACCTTTTCAATGTCTTTAGCTTTTTCCTTATAATCTGCCTTATTTCCTCCAAAGGCTGCTTCTGTAAATGATTCAAAATATCTTTCTCTCAAAGATTCTTCATCCTCATCTTCCGTGCCATACACAATCACTTCAACAGCCTCTATATCTTCTAAGTCATCAACATATTCAATTGGAATCACATCATCCTTTATGTTGTTTCCGTTTTCTCCTGATTCAGAACATGTCATGCTATAGAATCCATCTCCTAAGTTTTCTGTAATTGAATATGTCATTTCACCTATGCTAAACTCTGTTGCCTCTGGAATGTTCACATCAGAAGGAATACATTTCACTTTTACCACAGCCGGAATACCTTCCTTTACAAATATTCCCCTCTCTGCTGCACGCTTAATCAAATAATAATAAGATGCACTGTCTGCAAAACATTCCTGCAAAAGAATGTCCATGTCTGCATACATCTGTGCACTTTCCATTGCCACAGGTGCCAACGCATCATAAATAATTGAACCCTCTCTTTTATCAACATCCCCCTGCACATTTTCAAGCATCTGACTTAAAATGTTCTCAAAGGTCATCTCCTCAAACATCAATGCTCACTCCTTCCACTTCAATCTGTTCATCATCAGAAGTTGTAACTGTCAGAGAAACCATCAATTCATTTTTGTAATTTGAAATACTCTCTATCTCAACAGAATTAAAACGTTCATCCCTTAAAATGGCTTCCTCAATTCTGCCGCCAATTACTTCCTTTACCTCTGCAATGTTTTCTCCCAATAAATCAACTTTCTCCAATCCATAATTTTCATAAATGCTGTAATAATCAAATTCAGTTAACAGAATCTTTATTATTGCCTGCCTTAAGATTTCATCATCTTCATCAGATTTTCTCAAAATCCTTTTGCTTTCAAAATCCAGCACATATGTATCATTGGAAAACTCCTGCTCTTCATCTTCTTCCACATTAAAATCTTCCAGTTCTTCCAATTCTTCAGGTAACATACTCACACCATCCTATCCACAACAAGATACTTCTGACCACCATCTGCACGTATCATCACAACCTTGTCGCCCTTTTTCAATTTGCTCTTTGATGCAGTTTCCGTAAAATACAAAAACTCATCCGTTAAGATGAGCTTTTGATTAACCTTTATTTTAGACGAATCTGCCTTTAAAACCGTACCAATTACAATGGTACAGGGCTTCGCCGCTTTTCTTGCATCCTCTGCTATTTTCTTAATTAACTGTGTCAAACTAGTAGCTGCTATCGTAATCACCTCCAGATAATTCCAAATCCATAAGATGTTGCCCATTATTAAATGTATGAGTAACCTTATCAACTAACATATAATTTGAAATTGTTTCACCATAAATTGTCAACTTAACAAGAACCAAACAGCCGGCTCTTACGTTAATGTCACCAAAACAATTATTAATCTTAATTGTCTTGCCTGTTTTACAATAAATCTTCAACAATGCCTTAACCTTTAACTTTGCACCCTTGCGACTGTCGATTTTGTCAAAATACTGAAGCACACCCCATTTATTAATGTACTTACTGTTTTTTGCCATATAAATCTCCTGCACACCCTTCTTGGTGTTGTCATACGCTAATTTAATCTGATTATAAACATTATCATCTATTGTTTCCTTATAATCATAAGATTCTGCCGTGGTTGAAGTTATTAACCTGTTAACCTTCCAAGGCTCCCTTAACCTTAACTTTCCAAATTCATCATACAAGGTATAAATCTTTCCCCTTGCCATTAATGTTTCATCCAAGCTGTTTTGTACAATGTCAAACAATGTTGCATTATCATCAATTCTTGACACAGGATACTTTGTATTCGCCAGCTTACCACAATTCAGTTTAAAATCCTTGGCAATTTTCTTAATTAAAACCGTGGAAGTTCTCTTTTTTGAAATATAAGTATCCTTATTCTTAAAATACCTAAGCTGATCATACACAGTAACATCCAAAGTCTTATCTGTTTTAGGTGAAATGGAAAATACAAAACCATAAAAGAAATTTTTGCCATTAACCACTATTGCCACAGAATCACCATTTGAAATTCTCTTCTTTGAATCGCTGTCAACAAACGTTGTAAAAGTAACCTTACCCGGTGCATTTTTTCTCTCAAAGGTTGTTTTTAATCCTTCCTGAACCTGATGTTTGTACCTTTTCTTGCCGTGTTTAATCAGAACATTAACAACAAGCTTCTCACTGTTCTTTACTGAAACAGCTTTATACTCCACCTTTCTGGTTGACTTTTTCTTTTTTGATTCATTCTTTTTAAGAATTTCCCTTAAATATGATATTTCCTGTTTTCCACTACTTTTACCGGTATTCTTTCCGCTTTTCTTTCCCTTTGATGTCTTACCTGATGAAGTAATGTAATCACTGATTACCCCATATCCTGTTATTGTATGGTAACTTAACGGATATGATCTTCTCATAACAGCGTCAGAAGTGTTACCCTCAATGGTATGCACAGTACTTCCTGATACATACTCAACAATTCCCACGTGAGATGCACCATCTGATTTAAAATAAATGAAATCATTTCTTTTAGGTGTGTATGAACCCTTATACTTGAATCTTCCCTTGTTTTTAAACCATTGCATTCCTGTGTCTGTTGATGCTGTCTTGGGAGCAATGCTTGTTGATACACCTGCCTTATATGCACACCAGGAGGCAAACATATGGCACCATGCAGCACCATTCATTCCATACCAGGCACTATACTTGGTCTTGTTACCGCCATATGCTTTATAACCAACTTCCTTTGATGCAATATCAATTATGTCTGCCATCCTTTCCTCCTTATGGTTTCCTCAAAACAGTTCCCTTGTACAGATATTTTCCTTTGGAACTGCTTTTTATCTTGTGCTTCTTTGCAGCCTTTTCAATAACTTTTTTGTTCTTCTTGTAAATGGCAGAACCCTTTGAACTATCCTTTAACCACTTTTTCGCTATCAGTGTAAGAGTCTCTTTGTTAGATTTAATAGTATATGTATTTGGTATTTTCTTAACTTTCACTGCACCATATTTTCTGTATTCCTTAAATTCCAAAGATACCCTACTATCAAAGCCATCACTAACAGAATCTGTTATTGTCAGTCTTTCCAATGACACTGTAAGAATAGTATTGAATATCTTTTTATCATTTGGTGCATATCTGTAAATTTCCAGTTTAAATGCCTTCTTGGAAGATAAAAGTTCCTTATACTTCTTAATGTACTCATCGGCACCCTTGTATTTTCCATCTGAATAAAAAGCAAATGGATAATGTTGATTAGGCAATAACAAGTCAAATGAAATCTCTGTAAGTTTGGGATTTCTAAGTATGTTAACTTCTCCCAAATTAATCAGTGTCATTGTCTTGTTATCACCATCAACCTTTATGCTTATTTTTTCAGGTGGAATGGGTACATACTGCCCATCAATAATCAATCTATACATTCTAATGCACCCCTTCCGCTACTGCTGACATTTCTTCTTCCAATCTTGTCTTTAAATGAGTAACTATTCCTTCCATATCAGCTTTTGAAGAACCATTAATAACATTTGACATATCTACACTGATTTTTGCTGTTGTAAATCTGTTAATTGCTCTCTGTTCTGCATAATCCTTTATGTACTTAAGCTGCTGATTTGTAATATCCAATGAATCCGATGTTTTTGCAGTGTTTGCTGCTGTTTCAGCCGTGTTGTTTGTAATGGCATCTGTTCCATAACCATAGTCTTTATCCTTTGTTTCACCTTTCTTAAAAAGATTACCAAAAGTATTCTTAACCTTACTTTCAACACACTTTCCAAGATTATATCCTTTTCCATAAGCATCACCATAATTAATTCTGTAATCAATGCTTGGAGCTTCTTTATTTAATGTAATTGAATTTTCATTTTTACCCCAAGAAGTAACTGTATCTTGTAAAGAAGTTAATCCACTGGTCCAATCTGTTCCAAATATGGCATCTATAATCTTGGTAACAACTTTTCCAAGACTTAAAAACCATGATATAATCTGACCTATCAGGTTTGCAACTGCACCACCAAAAGAATCAAATCCACCATTTGTAACATTTAAAATCCATTCAATTATGCCAACAAAAGGTTGAACAAAAATACTCCATACAGCCTGAATTATTGCATTAATCGTTCCTATTCCTACATTTATGATTGCTGCTCCTGCTGATGCCACTACACCAAAAATCACACCTGTAGCAGAACGGGTTTTATTCTGCACCTTGTTAATTGCTGCTACTATCAGATAAATAGCGGCTATTACCGCAATTATAGCAATAATAATCCATGTCAATGGGCATGATAATAATGCCGCATTGAATGCAATCTGTGAAGCTGTTGCACCTGTTGTTGCAGCGGCTTCCTTTGCTGTAACAGTTCCATGTGCTACGGCAAACAGTATTGATATCTGTTTTAATCCGTTGCTTATTGCTTCATATGTATTATGCAAAAATAATATACCATTATATATAGCTAAGGCTGTTACGATTCCCATTATAACCGGCTCAATAATAGACCAATTAGATTTAAAGAAATTAATCATTTGCGTTCCTGTATTAATAATTCCGGTTATCGCTCCCATCACCAATACAGATGCATTTGCAAAACCTGTTGCTATCAGCTGTATTGTCGGCAGATTATTATGAATTGCATTAAACATACTAACTATTGCCGGTTGTACCTGTTCTCCAATTGTAGTTTTAACAGCATTAAAATCATTTTGATTTCTGGCCATTACACCTTCAGGAGTGTTTGCCATTGCTTCATTCATCTTCCCTACATTCTGTTCGATTACCTGAGCAAGCATATTAGCCTTTTCCATCTCAGTTCCATTTTTCATTACCTTTTCCTGATAATCCGTAAATGAAATGCCTGCACGTCTTAATGCTCCAACCTGACCAGTCATAACCTTACCTGTCATATTACCGATATTAACCATATCCTCATTAGTAACATTAACACCATGCATCTGAACCGCTAAGTCAGCCATCTTAGGTAACAAAGTTTTAACTGCATCTGTCTGATGAAAATATGTTGATGCCTGTTGCGCTCCATTTATTAAAGCTGTCTTTCCAACAACACCATAACCACTTATCTCAGAAGCAAGATTTTTCATCATATTAACCTGTGATGTTCCTGCTCCCTGCATTGCACCCATTACTTCAGTAAGTTTTGTCTCTGCCTGATGTAATTGAGATACCTTTTCATTACATTCACCTATAAAGCTAGCTCCCTGTCTTATAAGAAATATTCCACCAAGAGAAGCTACCAAACCTTTAACTGTGGAAAGTAATCCTTTTGCTGAATTTGTCCCCTCTCTTACTTTACCATTGTATGTTTCTTGACTTATTGAAGCTCTTGACGTGTCACTTGCTATCTGCTTAATCTCTGCATCTGCCAATCCTAAATGTGTTCTGGCAGAAGCTAATTTAGAGGTATTAAACATGTTTCCTGACACGCCCTGGGCTCTTTCACATTCATTAATTACAGTTGAGACAGCATTAGTTATGTTCATAAGCGGTGCCGTCATTCTGTCTGTTAACTGAAATGAAGTCATTATTGATGCCATCTCTTTACCTTACCTTTCCAACTTTCTTGCTTTCTTCCTCTTCCTGCTCAACCCTTGCATTAATGGAAGCAATCACAAAAGCTCTCTCATTTTTATCCAAACTCATAAAAAATGAAGGTGTCCAATGAAATTTATGTAGACAGTAATATGCATACATTGAATCAGGATCACCTTCATCTATTAGTTTTTTGCTTCGTTAACTTTATCCTGTAATGTTTCGTCAAATCCGTTAAACTTCTGAATAAATTCAGCAAACTCATTATATTCTCCCGGATTATCAATCATCTGCTTAATTAAGTCTTCCGGATTCATTACACCATAAGAATCCTGTAATTCCTTATTGTATAAATCAGGTTCTGCAACAGATGCACACATCAGCTTTACAATAAACAATGAAGAATTAAATTTCTGTCTGTAAACACCCGGCTTTCCTGTAACCTGAACCTCTGTTGTACACTTCTCTCTAATTCTTTCATATTCCTCAGTTGAAACTGCCTTAATCTTCCAATCCAATGGAGTTCCATTTTCGTCGCATAATGAAGCGGTTACCTTATATGCCACGTCATCCTTATATTTCTTATTTTTCTTTAAAAAAGCACTTAAATTAGTTGCCATATTCCTTACCTTCTCTTTCTAAAAAATAATGGATAAGAAGATTTTTAGTTCTCCTTATCCACGTTACTATTACATATATGCAGGTTCCTTATATTCTGAATCCTTGCTGTAGTCCATTGCATATGCCTCAATGTCCTGTTCAATAAAATCTCCATCCGCATCAAATGAAGATAAAAGAACATCTCCTTCTATCATACACTGATGATAAGTTTTCCCTGATGCTCCCATTGATGTTGCCGGATCATTTGATTCAACCTCGGCTTCAAAAGTTGGAAGCATTCCTGTATTCTTGTATTCTTCCACAAGTCTATCAAAAGCCTCCGTACACTTATACAAAGTCATTTTTATTTTAATTTCCAATCCACTTGGCTTTTTGCCTTTAATGGTTTTACCAAGAATCGGTACATCGGCAAGACTAACATTTGCCTTTGCTTCAAAATTCTTAGCATTAAGCATTGCGTATCTTCTGCCTCCAACAGTACAGTATAATGTTGCTAACTTACTTGATGGTGCATCATTAGTATTCATAAATCCACTCATTCTTTACTGCCTCCTTCCTAATCTATGATCGTAGTCATATAAAGTTTTTCCATTACACCTACAATAGTAATATTTGTATTAATTACTACCGCTTTCTTATCTTCACCCTTTTCAACAACAATATCGTCATCACTAAATTTCTCTATTGCTCTTGTATCTACAAGATAATTAAAAATGCTTCTGACATCATTCTTAAGTGATACTCTACCTGCATTGTCATTAGAAATTTTTCCAATATATTTCTTATTAAAAACAGATGCCACATTGTCTGCAATGTAATCAATCACACGAATTGTCTGATTCTCCTGAAAAATGCTCCCCTTATCCTCTGTTACTGTTGTAAGGGAATTAATGTCTCTTAAAACCCTAAGTTCATCACCACACTTATGAATAACAAACTTTCCTGAAGTTATGGCATTTTCAAGTTCTGCCTGAGTATACTGGCAGTTAATTTCTTCCAGTTCCCCATCATATAACATATTTGTGCAAGCCTTGTTGACACCACAGGCTGCTTCTGCTCCTGCGACCCACGGAATAACATCCTTTGTGTTCATAACATTAATGATTCCCTCATAATCAGCTTCACAATTATACATTACAGTCTGAAACTTAATGCCCATTTCATCACGCATTCTTATTGTCCAGGACTTGTATACTTCCTGTAATTTTGTGTCTGTTTCCATTACCACAACCACATTAAAAGCGTAATTCTCCAATAACTGCATAAACATTGTATGAGCCTCATTTGTTGGCTTATCATTAATTCCACCTGTACCTCCTGTTAAGAATGTACCGGCAGTTTCTTCAAGTTCAAATGATTCCTTCCATTCAATAAAGGCATTGTCCTTTAATTCTCCTGAACTTGCAACTGTCTGAATGTCAACTAATGTTGTATCCATATAAGTTGACACATCATACTTTTCTGTCTGATCAATGTTTTTCTTGATAACAATCTTTATTGAATTTCCTCTTGAGCCCTTACACTTGGCATCTGCATACTTACAACCTGCTTTTGCTCCGCTATTGTTAATCTTAAAAAACAAACCTTTAGTTGAATGTTTAAACACTTCCCTAACATTAATAAGATTTCCATCATATGGACTTCTTCCGAAAACTTCCAATGCAACCTTTTCAAATTCGTCAGCAGTCACTTCAAAAATCTTATCATCAGGTCCCCAGTCCAAACATATTGGCATGGCAACCACGCCACTTTCCGTATTGTTCTTAATTGAATTTCTACTAATAACATTTACATAAGTTCCCGGAAGAACCTTATTCTGTGCTGTAAATGTTCCACCACCTAATGCCATTTAGTTTACCTTTCCTTTCTTCCATTTTTTCAAAATATCATCTGCTTCTTCAACGGAATATTCATCTTCATCATTCAACAGAGCTTTTAAAATATCCCTGTCCTGTAAAAACCTTTTTGACTTCATCAATTCGCTTTTTCCGTATTTTACAGATGCCTTATTCTTTGCTTCCATCTGTTAAACCTCCTACACCTGTTCTTATTTCATAACTTTCAAACTTATCCTGATCTTCCTGTTTCTCCATAACAAATGTTTCATAAGTTACCTGAAGCTGCAAAACACCGTCAACCATCTGACCTGTCATTTCTGCTGAATGAAGCTTAAATCCATCAACCTCAATATCCCTTAACAAGTACTGTAATTCTTCCAGTACTTCCATTCCTTCACCATAACAATTATCACTCTTAGGCCAATACCTGATAATAAATGGAACTGTCTTTAGAAATCGTGGTCCAAGTTTACGTCTTAAGGAAGGATTTAAGCACAAAACAGAAAAACAAGGCTCTTTTAGGCTCTGTTTCACTGCTTCTGTATATATCTCATATTTTTCTTCAACGAAGGACTGCCTTATCTGTCTTACAATCCCATCAATCATCTTATTTATCATTTAACTGCTCCTGATAACCATTTTTTCAACTTAGCTTCAAGAATGCCCGGGGCACTCTGCCTAATCTCCTGTTCAGACAAAGTAAGCATATACTTTCCTTCAACCCATCCTGTCCCGTTTGCCGTTCTATGACCAAACTCAACATATGATGCATATTCAACAGGATTGATAATCTCTATTACATATGTATCACCGAAATGATGAACAGTAAGAGAATCTGCATAAGACGTTGCAGCCTGATTGGTTCCAGCCGTCCATCCTCTTCTAAGCGTTCCACCTACTTTTCCTGAATTGGAAGGATACGTACCTACTGGAGTTCTTTTAATTACTTTTGCAAGAAGTCTTGCAGCAATCTCCCTTGATGCAGCTTCAAAAAAATCATCAGAATTTCTTGCCATTGCTTCAAGACTGTCTCTTAACTGCTCCAACTGCTTACAATCAATTTTAGAATCACTCACGCCTTATCCTCCACCAAATCAAGCAAAATCTCCTGATGTGTAGGATAAACCGCAGGTCTTCCACTACTTTTGTAGGCTACCACACCACCAACGCCCTTTACCAATATTTTAGAACCCGGCTTAACATTGATTTCAGGTGCCATAAACAATTTAATGACCTGAGTAACATCTGAATCAGCCTCATTCTCTGAATTGGAACTTATATTGCTGTAAGAAAGTCTGCAACAAACATCTGACTGCACCATTACCTCTTCAAAGTTAGTCACAGAAGAAACAACAACCTTTTTCTTTTCAAAAATATCAGCCCTAAAGTCATATGACATTTCTATTGCCTTTCTGGTTCTTAAAACTGTATTTTTCGAAAGCATTTAATCAGCTCCTCTCCACTGCACCTTAATCTGTTCAGCATAACATTAAAAGCCTCATCAGAAGATGTGCCACCGAAATTAACAGAAGTATCTCCTACCTTTACAGAACTTACTGCCTGCTCTAAGTCAAATTCTTCAAGCTTACCTGTTGTCTTAAGCAAATACAAAAATTCACCGCACACTCTTTCACAGGCTGATTCAAACAATCCCTTTGGAAGTTTCTTAACATGGCATCTGGAATTTAGCTCAGAAACAACTTTATCAATGCAGAACATCAATAATGAATAATCATCTTCTGAATACTCATAGCCAATGTTCTTCAATAATTCTATGACCTTATCTTCCAATAACTCCATCTCCTTCCTTTAGCTGTGAATGCGTGTATGACTTTAACTCAGAGTGCTTATACAATGATAAATAATCATTCGAAATAATTGAGACGGATATTGAAAATGTTTCTCCACAGTTTACAATCTGCTTACTTAACTTTGCATCAATAATGATGTTTTTATTCATCAAACCACCTCAATTTGTACTCTCTTTTTTAGTATTTCATCAGCAATATAATATGTAATCTCCAAACAATATCGCATTGACTTACTTAAAGGATTCAACTTCACCGTAATGCAATGCTCATTTATGGTGCAGTTTCCTTCTGTTTCAAGTTCCCTGTCCTTATAGAGCTTATATGTTGCCCTTGATATTTCAAATTCCTCATTCTTTGTAGACTTAACAAGAAATTTTAAATACTTGTCCTCACCTAAAATAAAGTTAATGTTCACACGCATCACCTCTTCTTAATAGTTCTATACAAAAACTGCTTTCTGACAATTCAGAAAAATAATTATCATTTTCCTTTTCAATGTCATATTCTGACGTTACAAAACCAATTTCATAATCATCATTAATGTATGTACATTGGTATGGTAATGGCTCAATGGTAAATTTCATTGCCGTTGCATCATAAGAAAATAACACATCAGTACAATATGCTATGTTCCCGGCTTCATCAAATGCAGTAAGTTCCATTACATACCTTCCACTCTTTTGTGCCGGTACCTCGGCAGTCCAGATGTCTCCCTTCAACCTTGTAAAGATAACATCCTGACCTTCAACCTTACCAATAAGCCTTACTACCATTTAGTCTGTAACCTCCACAGAAATTGTATATGTTGCGCCGGCATTAACTGGATTTGGCGAAATAGTAACTGACTGAATAACCGGTGCAGTCTGGTCAAGTACAACCTTCTTTGTAACTGTAGATGTCTTTCCTGCTCCATCCTTTGCCGTAATGACAATGGTATTTTCTCCTGTCACTAATGTAAGTGTCTTTGTAAAACTTCCATCACTTCCAACTTCAACAGTCTGTTCAGTTCCACCATTAAGCTTAATAGTAAGAGTTACCGGTGAGCTTGTAACATCATTAGTAGTACCCTTAACAACAAGAGATGACTGATTTGTAACAAGATTGTCAACCGGTGCTGATACTGACAATTCAGGTGGAACAGTGTCAACAGTAAATGTTACACTCTTCTGAGTTGCAACATTACCATCATAATCACTTGCGGATACCTTAATTGTGTGAGTTCCATCTGACAAAGCTGTAGTTGGTGTATAACTACATGTATAATTCTTTCCTGACTGTGTCTTAGTAATTCCTGTTGTAATTGTCTGGCTATCAATAATAAGCTTAATTGTTGATGGATTAACACCTGAATCTGCATCTGTAACAGTCCAGTTAATAACAGGCTTGTTATTAGTCAACTTAGCAGAAGATGAAGGTGCTGTTATTGAAATAACAGGTGCAACCTTTTCCTTAACCTTAAGCTGTAAGCTTGAACCAAGTGTTGTGTCCGTTGCATCCTTTGTCACACTGTTTCCAGCTTCATCAGTAGCCTTAACCTTAACATTATAATAATGTCCATTCTGATTGTATGATGATGTTGACGGAGCTGTTATTGTAGCCTCATACTTCTTAGTTTTGGCATTATATGTCAGAGTATGGGTTTGTCCGTTAATTACAACCTGTACTGCTTTTACTGCCATAGGTAATGCCCTCCTTATCCTAATTTATGCTTAAATGCAACAATTCTAATCTGCTTAGGCTCATAAACAGGATTCCAGTTAGCTGGGTCTGCAAGTTCTACTCTTGAAGGACCTTCTGTCTTTGCCACATTTGCGTTAGTAAAGGCAATTCCTCTAGGATGAAGAATTGTTGTTCTTCTGTTAATAAGGTAATCAACACCTGAACCCTTTCTCTTTGCTCTATCAGTTTCAGTTGGAACAAATCCTTCAGGATTTCCGTTGCCTAATGCAACTGCTCCATTACCAAAAAGATATGTTGTGTAAGCCTTAGTTTTTGAATCATATGGGCATCCATCATCAATGATTACTCTCTTGCCCTGATATGTACCAAATGCTACATCGTTTGATGGCTGTACTGTTTCGATAAGATTCTGTTTCTTAAGGTATGCTTCTGTAGCTGAATGCATACAGATACCTGTAAGCTGCGCTTTAGCATCTCCTAACTTCTGTTCTGCATCAATAAATGCTGAACCACTCCAATTAGCTGCATTTCCTGAATTACCTGAAATATCTAAAAGATTAGATGCAAGTCTTGTTTCTGCTGCCTTCTGTGGCTCCTTAACTTCCGGAATTGTTCCAAACACACCATTAAGAATTGCAATAAGTTCTTTCTGCATGTCTCTTGCCCAGAACTGTGCCACCAAATCACCGATTGCTTTCATTGGATCTGCTCCTGAAAGTGCTGCTGATAAATCTGTTGCGCTCCACATTTTTGCTCTTCTTAATACTGCTGCCACATCCTTGTTTGAAGTAATTTTGTTATCTTCAAGGTCTGCTCCTTCAATTACCTGCTCTGATTCTCCTGTTAAATCCTCGAAGAATGGCATTGTTACTAATGGTGATGCCTGAGAAGCTAAAGCATCAAATTCAGCATTGTTTGTAACGATTCCGCTGTTAAATAATGCTGATAATTCCATTGTTCTGTTTAATACGTATGGAGTAAATAACTCCGGTACAATTACGTCCTGTAATGTTGTTCCTGGCATTTCTAATACCTACCTTTCCTAAATTTTTCATTAAATTGTAATTCCGGCTGCTGCTGCCATTTCCTTGGCCTGTGCCGGATTCTCCTTAAGCAGCTTGCCCTGCTCTGTTAAGTTAAATGTTTCCTTGGCAAAAGGATTCTTTGTAGGACTTCCACCCTTGCTAGGTTCATATCCTGCTTTCTGCTTAAACAGATGTGCCATAGTCTTATCTTCCCTGTAAGCCTTAATTGATTCGTCAACACCAATAGGATTGTTGTCCTTGTCAAATGTAAACTTATCAATTCCACCAGCCTTATAGATAAGATAATCAGGATCCAATACTCCCGACTTTGTAAGCTGTTCCTTTAATGCATATTGTTTTGAAGTATTAACTGCTGCTGCCTTAAGATTTCCGATTTCTATTTCATAATCTTTAATCTTATTCTGGAGTTCCTCATTGTCTCCATTTTCCTTCTTTAATGTTGTGATTGTTGCATTAGCTGTCTTCAATTCCTCGCATTTATCATTAAACACGTTCTTTGGTACAGCGTGCTTAGGAAACTCTTTCTTTGCAGCCTCCATTACTTCATCAACATTAAGTTTTCCATCTGTAATCTGTGCTTTTTCAAGCAATTCCTTTAACCATTCCATTTTTACTACCTCCATAGATGTTTTATTCCAGTTCTACTGGTGATTGGATTCTACCGATATACCTTCGGCAAGGTATTTCTGTTCTTTAGTGCCTACAGAAAAAGGCATATAAAAAGAGAGCCTATTTCTAAGCTCTCTGATTAACGTTATTAAATTCTTTACTGCATCAATTCTTGTCCATCAAATATAAATGATGTTATTGCTTCAGTTTTTCTATTAATTTTAAACTGAAATTGGCTTCTTATTTCTGCTCCAAAACTATTTTCAGCATCAACATATCCCTGCACTACTATTTGCTTTTTATCTTTTCCATATTTCCATCCACCAAATTTTGCCGAACTTGGTGATTTTAGCATTGCTTCAACCTGACTTTTACATTCGACTTCCCATTTGGTCACTTCTTCTGATGATAATACATAATCTGTTAATTTGGCTTTAGCCTTGCCCTTTTTGTATAACATATTATCGGCATATTTTAGCACTAATACTTTATTTTTTTGAGTAAGCCACATTAGCACTTCGTCTCCATCTTGTGTCTCTACTCTATAACCTTTATCCTTCTTATTCCACGCCCCATTAAGACCTTTATCTGCTTTAACGTCCTGATAATCTGTAATGTCACATTGCTTTAAAATATCTTCAATTGCTTTTGCTTCATCTTGCGAACATCCAACTGCCTCTTCAATCTTGCTTTTTTCTACGTATATCTCAGGATCTGCATTCATTATTGCATAACCAATTGCAACAATCATCCCTATAAAAACTATAAGACTAATAAGGCAACCATGCCCTTGTTTTAATGTTTTTTTACAGTTCGGACAAACCTTTGCCTTTTTAGGAATTTCGCTTTGACAAAACTTGCATACCTTAGTTTCACTCATATTCTCTTCCTCCTATAAACATTTTGTTATATTCTACCATATATAACAAAACTTTACCATTCCTTAAAACATTTCAGTTTTATTTTCGTCATGTTGCACTGGAACAACTAACTGTTTTTCAGTTTTATCAATTTTACCTGTCAACTCCTCTATTCTGTTACTAAGCCTAATAAATGTATCAATATCATCTATTCTACATTTACTCTGCATATCCTTACATCTTGTAATCTGTTCCTGTAATTCTTCCTTGTACATACTTGTCCTTTCTTATTTTTGGGCATAAAAATACCACCTAGTTTTTTGACTAAGTGGTATCAAGACATATAATATTTATCTGGATATTTATCGTTCTTTTTTACATATTCCAGAAAAACTTCAAATTCTTCATCTGTCATATTCCTTATATCTTCATTAAGCTTTAATTCATCTAACCTATCGTCGCAAATAAACTCATTCTTCATTACTTCAAACTCCTATAATTTAACAATTTGGAAATTGAATTTCTTTGATAACTCTTTTAAAATCTCTTCCATATATTCATATTCATTATAACCTTTACATTTTCTTTTTGCAACTGATACGTCAAATTCTCTTATTTTTTTGCTTGGTCTTGTATAATAATAAATACTTCCATTATTTCCAACTGTAATTCCTGAAGTATCCTTATGATTGAGCAATTCATTTAAATCAGAAACACTTGGTGGCAAACCTCTTGGATGATTATGTATTAATAATACTTTTTCACCTTTATCTTCTGCTCTTTTAACATCATTATCAAATTTTGGGGTTCTAGTAATGCCAAAAGGAATATGTTGATCCGTTATTGAAGAAACGTCTTTTCCTGTTGTTAAACTTATTGCGTAAAGTTCTTCCGTTTTCTTTCCATCTCTGTTTCTTAATGCCTCTCTACTTCTCTTTGCAATTAAACTAGTTGCTTTTTCATTATCTGATATTTGGCTAAACTTTGCACTGTATTCTTTTGATTTTACCACTTTCCAATTAACTCCATAATTATACTTGTCTTCATATTTCTTTCCTGCACCTTTTTGGAAACTACGTTTTGTTCTAAGCGACCTTTCTCTAAGCTCTGATTTTACATATTTTTTCTTCCATTCCTTATACGTCATATCCGCAGAAACATAATATGTATCACCATCCTCATCCCTTGCAGCCCTTTGTTCGTCATTTGCAAATTCATCATCAAAATAGGGTGCTGTACAACTTCTACAGTTAACGTGAAATGGCGGAGCTGTTACCCCCTCTTCATATTCACTCATCTTGAATACTTTTCCATCCATTTCCTGGCAGATGTCTGATGTATGACCGTCCAATGTGGCTACAATCTCATATCTTTCAACATCCAACTCCTTAAAGCATTCCTTTTGAGCCGCCGAACTGAAATAAGCCGATTCCGTCATTACAAGTCTGCCTGCATTAGCCTTGCTTACATTCATTTTGCTTGCAATCTGGCTTATTGCCTTGTCTGGTCCTGCACCTGTAATACACATCTGGCTTAAACTTGTATGTAACTGATTTATAAGCTGTGTCTTGTTGCCCCATATTCTGTCACTGAAATTCTTGCCATCAGCTAACCAAGGCTTATTTACCACTTTTTCAATTAGCTTGTCATTTAAAGTTGCAAAACTTGAACCGACGCCCACACCCTTTTGAATTTCAAAGGCTGTTCTGTAATAACTATTCTTGTAAACATCCTTTATGTGCTTACTTACTTCATCATTCAGTTTTCCAAAAGCTGTTTCTGCCTGCTGTCTACACTGTAACTCCAACGCTTCAAGTCTGCTTATGTGCGCTCTGGCAGATGCATTTTCAAGTTCCTTTACCCATTCACCTGAAAAAGCGTTTTCCCTGCCCTTTTTTATATATTCCTCTACATCCCACTTAAGTTCCTTTAATTCCTTATCATTAAGGGATTTTCTTGCTTCCAACAGAGATATGTTATTATTATCCGCATATCTTTGATACCAGGCATTTATCTTTTCTTCAATTATCTTCTGAGACTTATCAAACTGCTCCTGAATATCCATTGTCTTCTTTACGGAAGTCTGATGTGTAGCTTCTTCCATTTCAACAAATCTTTTCTTCCAGTATTCGCTATTCTTCATCCGTTCCACCTACTGAGTTATCATCATCTTTAGCCGAATCATCAACATTGTCATCATCTTCACTTGACTTTTTTGTAAACATCTGCTGATAGATGTCAGCATTCTGTGTTTTTTCTTCATTTTCCTTCTTAAGCTGTTTAAGTTCTGCTTCAACGTCCTCAACAAACGGATGATTCTTAAGTATTGTTTTCTGGCTAATGATTCCAACACTGTCCTTGCATATGGCTGCCTGCTCCTGCTCATTCTTAATACAGGTTCTTGTCCATGTCTGAACAATGTTGTCACACTTAATGTTCTTAAAGTTGCAGATTGCTCTTACCAGTTTGGCAAAACCTAACTGAAACTCTGTTTCCATTAAACCTGTTTTCATCTCCAATAATGAATACATAAACTTAAGAGCCTCTCCTGACTGATTTCCAAAATTTTCAGGTCTTGGATCAAATCCCTGCCCCTGTTCGAAAATAGCCTTTCTTGTGGCATCAAGAACACTGTTTCTTGCTTCAATAGGAATCTCAATGTTAAGAGTGCTTACACCTGCACCTTCATCTGAATCCATTTTTATAACCTTATATTTCTTCAAATCCTGCAGGAATCCATTTAAATCTGTTCCACCATATCCGGAAAGAACAAATATAAGCTCCTGAACATCTTCAAGGTCATTAATAAAGCCACTAAACACCTTGTCGTACACATCAATCAAAGGCTTAATGTTATCAAGGTCAGAAGACTTAATGTTGTTATTAAAAAACGGAATGAAAGGTATTTCCTCCATTCCGTGACTATACTCACTTACGAGTTCTCCTGTTGTCGGATTCTCAAATATTGCATAATCTGTTAAGTTGTCATAATTTAAATCTGATTGAAGTCTTCTGTATACCTGACATTCCTCTTTGTTCCAATATTCATATATTGTGTAGTTTTTTCCATCTGTTTCATCTATCTGTGTATATACTCTTAATGCTCCTATCAACTTCTGTTTTGCTGACTTATTCCATACCGGAACAATTTGCTTACTATCAATAACTGCCCATTCAAATTCATTAAACTCATTAGTCCAATAATGAACCCAGGCAACACCTGTATTAGCTGCATTAACACAAAGCTCCATACACTCTTTTCTATATTCATCTCCCAAAGATTTTAATATTTCTGCATTAGCCTTTGAACTACCAATATCAAAAGTAGGGGGTGTAGTGAACGCATAAGCTGCTTTCTGGTTAACTATCAATCCGTGAAAGTTGCGGGGTATTCTGTTGTCTGCATTTCTCAACGGATGACCTTCTTCATCTTCCTTTTTAGGACCATATAGCACGTCACTCTGATTTCTGTAATATCTGTCAGCAATATCACATCTAACCATATACATTGCATGCCCCGGCATATACTGACTTAATAATTCCTTCATTCTAACTAAATCCACTTGTTTCACCTCTTTACTTTAATACTGATAATCCGTCAGACTTCTTAGCACAATCCTCTGCAATTCCTGTTGTTGCATCCTGTGCATCGTCATGATCATTCTTTCCTTCTCTCTGATACCTTGACATTGCCTTATAATAATCAGGCCATCTGTTCTTCCAGTCTTCAGGAAAATATATGTGTTGCATTACCCACGCTGAATTTGAAAAAATTCTTGCATTCTTGTTGTTATGCTGTGTAAACCACTTAATAACTGTCTTGTTACTTTTTAATTCATCCTGAAGTATTCTTTTAACACTTCTGGCAAATCCTCTACCACCATTATTTGATTCGATTCTTGCAATATTTACATTTCCATCAAATAACAGCTTAGCTGTTAACGGCTCTGTAACTTCCATTGGTTCCTGTGTATATATAACATCAAGTACGTACGCTTCATTGTCAAATGTTACTCCGTAGTTAATACTGCATAAGTAATCCTTACCTTCATCTGCGGTATCTGTATAATTTCTAATCTGCTTAAATTGTGGCATTTCTTTGTACGTCTTAAATGAAGTGTACATTCTGCCCTTTATGTCAATAGGATTCTGCTGATAGTTTGCTTCTGCAATATCTATTCCCATTGACATCTTTTTATTTTCGTATGATCTTTTTGACAAAATTTCAGGACAAAGCATTGTTCCATCTTTCTTAACAGCCTTATAGCATATATGCCTTACCTTTACGCCTATGCTCTTAAAGTGTTCCAATGCCCTGCCAGCCAAATCCAAACTATGCCATCTTGTCATTACAATGATAATCTTGCCACCCTCTTCAAGTCTTGACATCATTGTGTCCGTAAACCAGGTCCAATGATTATCCAGAATATTTGCATTATTAGCTTCCAGTGCTGACTTAATCAAGTCATCAATAATCATTAACGTTGCACCAAAACCTGTTGCTGTTCCTGTTGGGGATGTTGCCAAATAATTGTTATAGCCATTTTCAAGTGACCACATATTCATTGCACCATCACCACGTTTAATGGTTACTCCCGGGAACACATCTGAATAAACAGCCTTGTTTTCATCTGCCTTTGTTTCAAGAATCGTGTTTCTCACGCCCTTTGAAAACGTTGTAGACAATGTTTCATTGTATGAGCCTGTCATAATCTTCTGTGTTTGGTCATTTCCAAGAACCCATTCAACAAAATTGCCAACAGTTCTAGACTTTCCATGTCTTGGTGGCATATTAACAACCATTACTTCATAATCTGATTTTATGAACTGCTGCAACTCATTACAGAAATCACGTAAAAAACCCCTGTCTTCCTTGTAGAAGTCAGGAGCCTTTAATTTGCAGTACTGCCAAAAATTTCTTCTTGCCAGCTCTACCCTTGCATAAAGCTTTATTAAATTCTTATTCAGATTCAAGGTCCTCACCTGCCAATCTAAGCAGTTGTTCAGTACTTAATCCCTCAAAAGGATTATTAACATTTCCTGACACCTCAACCTTATCCTTAAACATTCCTAAATGTCTTCCCAACAGTTCCAAAGCCTTTACCTTGTCATAGGTAGTTAGCTCTATTCCATTCTTACCCTGCTTAATACCTGAAATAGCCTTAATCTGTCTTCTTGAAAGTTCATCAGTTTCAGTAATCTCAACTGCCTGATAATACATCTGATTTCCTTCACTATCCAATGCCGGGACATAATCACCATCCGGTGTCTTCATCATCACCGGCTTAGTCACAACCTTGGCATATTCAGAACCATTGGCAAAGGCAACTGCTGCAAGCTCCTGAATCACATCATCTTGCGTAACCTCAATTCTTTCCAACCTGTCCTTAATTCTTTCATCTATGTATTCCTTAATCTCCGGAACATTCATAAGACGAGCGGCTGCCGCTGCTGCTGTATTATCATTTTTGACGTGTGGATATGCTTCCTTATACGCCCTTGTTCCATTCAGATCAATCAAATATTCATTTGCAAATATAACTTGTCTGTCAGTCACTGCAACCGCCCCTTTCTTACCGAATTTATTTTATAAGCACTCTGCTTCTTTAAAAGCATCAAATATTTTAGGAAATTGAATAGCAAACCAATCCACCATTTCTTCGTTCAGTGCCCAACAATCTGACGAATTACTGTTACCCCATAATCCTGATTCATATAAAAACGCATGTATTATTTCGTGTCTAACTACCTGTTTCATGTATAACTGCAAATCTCTTACTGAATCTTTCTCTTGTACCAATTCTGCAATTTTAATTGTTTTTATTGAATAATCCATAATGCCGTCTGAACCTTCAGGCATTTGCTCATCTGGAACATCGTATTTAATTGTGTATTCTGATCCTAATATATTTACTTTTTTATCCTGCATTTTTCTCCTATTTTCCTACGAAAAAAGACAGCCTAATGACTGCCTTTTCCTTGTTTTACCAATACAATAATTGGAGGATACTATTCAGATAACAGAAGTCCCTTCTGTTCAACTTCTTACTCTATCATTTTAGCACTGATTAATGTGACATTCTATGACACGTTTAAAACCGGCTCAATATCTTTCAATGCATAGCCATGTAGTCTTAATACATGCCTGTAAGATATATTCATTTCCAATGCTATCTCTTCCCACTTCTTGCTCTGGCAGTATCTCTTGTACAAAATCTGCTCGTATTCAGGATTGTTTAACTTCTGTATGTTGATTATTACGTTTGCTCTGGATAAAGCAAATTCACGCATCAAATCATTCCACTCACATTCCTTTTCATTAATCTTGCAGATTGTTTCTGCCATCTTATCCTGTGTTCCTGAAGACAGTACCCTCTCGCCCTGTTGGATTGCTCCAGTACTCACCACCATTTCCCTTAGGGTATCTATCTCTTCTTTTAGAATTTTCATCTTAGATTCAAGATTTCTAACCTGATTCAAGTATTCCTTTGCTGTCATTTCTTCCAAACTCTCAATCCTTTCTCTATTTTTCTGCATAAAAAAACCAACCACCGAATATTGGTAGTTGGTCTTTTGCTTTATCTGGAAACTCCTAATCTTGACATTAGAGCTTCCTGCAATACTTTTGAAACATTAATGTGAGCTTTTTCTGCTTCCTGATTTAACCAATTGGGAAGAGTAACATTACGTCTTACTGTTCTGTTATCTAACATTTTTCGATATGCTGTTAAGTCTACATCCACCAATGACAGAATGCCCTGCCCTTCATCATAAAATGTACCTTCCGAAACATTTACATCAGATATTGCAGATGGTTTAGCTACTTCTTTTTCACTATCCTCTGCTTCTATACACTTTATGCCTATTGCGTCTCGTGCCATCATAATAGCATCTGCCATTGTTCCCTTTGGCTTTCCTTCCTCATTTGCTTCTGTGATAATTCCAAGATCTGGAACCTCAATCAAGATGTTAGCATCTACGTCCGTAAAAATTACCGGATATGCAACTTTCATTTTTATCAACCTCCATTTTATCTATATTATGGGCTTATTAAGAGCAGGGGACGTTACAATCCCCATTTTCTTAATATTGCTCTTGCTAACTTTTCGTTCACTTCTTTGTGTCTTGGAATCTGTTCTTCATCGTCACCTCTTTTGTATATATCGTGATTGCCTCCGTGTCGCTCGAACTCAAATCCAATACTTCGAAGTTTTTTAACTAACTCACGTTGCTTCATTAGTATTCCTCCTTTTGATTATATTATACACACTGCGTACACATTTGTCAATCATTTATACACATTAATTACACATTTTCAACTACCAATATTCAATTGTCAATGTACCTTTGTTTCTAATCCTTATCTTGCAACTTACATATCGCCCACAAGACGAACACTGCTCCAATTACCAGGACTATTGCCAATGTGTTAATTATCGCCACTTACTCCACCACCTTCCACAATCTTAATTGCTTTATTTGAGCCTATAACATCAACTTGTCCTGTTTTACCGCTTTTATCAATAATTACATTTATTCTTGCTGTCCATTCTTCTATTTCTTCTATGACCTTATCCACGTCATAAGCTGTTGGCTGTGCATCAATAAGCATTTTTCCTGCTTGTCTTGTATCTTCTGCAAACTTACTTGCTCCCACAAACACTTCATTAAAGTCTATTTTATCTGCGTCTATTAATCTCATTTCTTTCCTCCTATCATCCGAAACTCCGTAAGGGAGTTAAGACTGAACCGTATAAACTTTTTCTTACCACATCTGAGACAAGTAACTTCAATTTCTCCGTCTCCACAAATTGAATTAATTTCATAGATATGTTTGCAAAGAAATTTAATCTTACGTTCATATTTCATTCGCTTTTTTATTTTAGAAAACAGAAAAATTAAAATTCGAACTATACGAATAAATACAGTCGCTATCCCTATTCCTACGAATATAGGAATCAATATATGTATCATTTATATCTCTCCTTATTCTTCAATTTTCATATTAATCCTCCTTAATTCAACACTAATGTTACATCATCTAATAAATGTACAAGATCAGCTGTGAAATAGGATAATTTTCCAACACAAGAAGAATTAATAATTACAGCATTATATGTCATATAAGACACATCTTTTCTATCTTCATCGTGGACTTCACTGATTTTCATATAGTAATCACCCTCATATTCAAACACATCTCCAACTGCCAGTTCATTAAAACTCATTGCATTATTTCTGTTGTCTTCAATCTTCATCTTTCCATCTCCTTTTCAATTTCTAACAGTCCTGCCTTAGTTAACTCATATATAGTTTCCGTTACAACATCTAAATCCGAAGTATGATAGCTTCCCTCTATAGCAACATCTACGTATATATCTCTATGAAAATCTGTCCTTACGGATATTTGAACACTAGGAATATCATATGCTTCAGATATATAGGCTATCTTATTTTCATCTTCCTCATCCATCAGGAATTTGTGCCACCATCCGTGCATATACTCAAATCCACCACCCTGCAGACAACGTTCTCCTGAATCTGCCCATTCTTTACCTGTTTTAAAGCCGAACTTTCTAAGTTCATTTAGATCTATATCATCTTTTATTTTCAACATAATCCTACGTCTCCTTCTAACTTATATTTTGGTATTTGTTTCACTCCTTAACATTTCTTAACATTTATATAAAACTCAACTGTGGACTATCATCATTTATATACAATTTCGGAATCCTCTCTCCGACTTTCAAATAGCCACAATTCGCTTCAACTAATTTTTGAGCCATAATTGGAACAACACTGTTTCCAATTCTTGCCACCTGCTTAGATTTCGGATATGGCTTTCCGTCAACTCTGTCAATGATGTAATCTTTTGGAAAACCTTGCGCCAATTTTAATTCTTCAGGAGTCAACATCCTTAATAGAATATCTACAATTACATATTCGTTTCCCAATACTGTAATTAATGCAAATCTGTCTTTAGTAACAATTGTATGTAATGGACTATCAACGCTCTGTCCTGTTCCTTGTCCGTAGTATTCAACAATGAACTGACTAACCCAGGTACATTTAAGAGCCATATCTTCATCAATTCCAAATTCAAACAATTTATCCTTTTCAACTGCCAAAACGTTGACCTGACCAAAATGCCCGGCTGATGTTGTTATCGTATGAATAGGTTCTAATACACTTTGACCTGTTCCGGTTTTATAGAATTTTGACAGAAAAGCAGCTACGATTCCGTATCTATTGCTTGTATCAAGCGTCATTATTGGTTCAGACACCTTTTGTCCTCTCACTTCTGCCTTTGCCGTCTCGGAATGATATTGAATGATGTACGGAGTACACATATAGTTCTTTCCGCTTGTTACTATCGTACCTAACGTTTCATCTGGTCCATTTACTCTTGGCTTTTGATTTTTGTTTTCGCCATATCCAATAGGCACAATATATGGTGTTATTTTTTCATTTGAACTTATTGGCACAATAAATGGCTCTTTGTTTTCAAACACAAATTTTTTTAAGCCTCTGCCAATTCTGTTCATTGTATTCTGAGCCAATGGCTTTTTTCTTCCAAAGATTGACTTTCCTAAATTTTTAAAATCCAAAATGGTTGATACCGGCACCCACTTCTTTAGTCCATTTGAACCACCCTTGTTATGAGTTGGTTCTGGACATATGATTGACTTACCATCTCTTCTAAATATTGCATACCAACGTTTCCTTGTTGTAGGTGCTCCATAATCTGCAGCGATTAATTCCCTACTTTCAAATACATATCCAAGTGATTTCATTGCTGTTATAAATTTCTTATAGTCTTCACCCTTGCGTTCTTTTATCGGATGCCCTGTTTCGTCCAATGGTCCCCATTGTTGAATTTCTTCAACATTTTCCATGATGATTACATCTGGAAGAATTGTTTTTGCGTGTTTAAATACTGCCCAAGGAAGTATTCTCAATCCCTTGTCTCTTGGCTTTCCACCTTTAGCCTTGCTATGGCTTGTACAATCCGGACTAGCCCACATTAAGGCTACGTGTTTTCCTTTAACGTATTTTTGCAAGTTTACTTTAAAAATATCTTCTGTTAAATGTAATGTATGTGGATGGTTCTCTTTGTGCATTGCAATAGCGTCTGGGTCGTGATTAATTGCTATATCCACTTGCCTTCCCAATGCCATTTCAATTCCGACACTAGCTCCGCCTCCACCAGCAAAGCAATCAATTATTAAATTATCCATTTCTCTCAGGAGTAAGAATTCTTTTATGTGCGCACAACTCTTCTCCTTTCGATTTTTTTATTTAATCACTGTTCTTAAGTCTCTTCTTTCGCTGTCCATGTCTATTCCACATTCTTCTGCAATTATGCTTATCTGCTCTTCCCATGTGCTGTAATCCTCTGCAATGCATTCAGCCTTGTTGTCGAATCTCTCAAACATCTGCTTTATTCTTTTGTTGCCAAAACCAAATTCATCATGCATTGTTACAGCCATTAGGATTTTTACATACAGTACTGTGTTGTACTTAACATTGTCACTGAATTTGTCTAAGTCTGCCTTTGATACCCTTAAAGGTAGGTCAATGGCATTTCTCATTTTCAGGTCTGCTTCCAAGGCATCCAATCCCTTTTCTCTTGCAAACCTTAGAGCATATGCCATACCCTCACGTCTTGCCTGTTCCTCTTTTGACATTCTTGCCATCCTTATTTCCTCCATTGCCATAAGCCTTTGCTCTAAAAATCTTTAGTGCATTGTCTCTTGGTCTTCCGTCATTTATGAACTTTTCCTGTTTATGTGTTAAAATGCAGCCAAATTCCTTACTTGTCTTTTTTCTCATTCAATTCCTCCAGCTTCGCCTTAAGCTCTGCTCTCTCTTCCTTGATTCTTGCCAATCTTACGTGATCATCTGCTGATAAGATTGAAACTGAAAATAAAATCTGCGATTCCATTCTGTCCAATTCCTCTAAGCGAATTTCTATGTCCTTAATATCCTTAACTTTCATTTTGTTGTTTCCTCCTCTTGTCTCTGTTTTCAATCAGTTGTCTTTCCAATGCCTGATAGTCATATTGCCTTTGGTCATTAAATGTCTTCTTGTTTTGTTGCTCTTTCTTTACAGGATAAAAATTACTCCAATCACCTGCTATGGCATTCTTGACTGCCTGTATTTTCTCCTCGTCCGTGTCTGCCACCTGTTCAAGTCTCTCAATCAATGTCTGTATCTGATAGCCAACAATCTGTCTTCCCTTTTGTTCCCTAAGTTCCAGAAATTGTCTAAACACGTCATTAAGGTTTTCGTTGGAAAAATACTTTATATTTTCTTTACTTTTGTTTTCTTTTATTTTCTTTTGTTGTATTTCCGTATCATTTATGTTGGTTTCTGTTACATTTACACTTGTTTCTGTTACATTTATCGGTTTTAATGGTTCATTTAATAAGGGTTGACCTTTTTCATCAATCAACCTGTACCTTGTTTTCTGGACTTTGTTCCTAACAGTCACTGTATCGTAGCGTCGCTGAATTCCAACAGAGGTTATAACTCCTTGCATCAGGAGGTCATGATCAAACAGACCTATATCCGCACAAGAGAGAATAACTTGTAACACAAAGTCTTTTTTGTTAACCCATCTGTTACCGATTGTCTTGATGATTTTAACCGGAAGGTTCTTCTTGAGCTGTTCAAAGTTTTTAAACTCAAGAAAGTAACCCTCTCGGTAAACCATCGAAATGACTATGTCGTAAATGGTTTGACCCAATGGACCATATTCATTCATCAGGTCCATTATTTTAAAGTCTTCATAATAATCAACATCTTTTGGGAAATAACTAAGTCCTGCCTTTATAGGTCTTCCCATTTATTTCTCCCATCTTAATGTAGTTTCCTGCTTCATATTCCCTATATATCTGCATCCAATCATCAAGTGTCATTGTCACCAGAATGTCTGCATTGTTTTTCTTGTGAAACACTGCCGGAAGTTCATCCTGCCTTGAATCTCTTCTTGCCTGCTCCATCCAGTCATACAAGTGCATTTTTTCCTGATGTTTTGCTTCTATATGTATTCCCGGAAGTCCCACAACGTCTGCATCACCATTTGCCCCACAATACTGCTGGCCTCTTCTGGTTCTGTATCCGTATTCCCTTAGATGCCCGGCAAGTTGTCTTTCAAACCTTGCCCCCTTCTGCCTTGCATTAACTGCCATTCTGTATCTCCCTTACTCTTTTCCTTGTTGCCAGCAACGACCAACCTATTCTCTTTAATCTGCTGCTTTCCTGTTTGTAATACTTAATGACAAGTTCATCTTCCTCGCCCTCTATTGGTTGAAAATACCCTTGTCCATTGGATAGATTAAGTATTACCGTGTTTCTTCTGGCCATTGCAATTTCTTCCCTTATGTCTCTGTCTGACAATCCTGTCACCTTCTCTAGCTTTTTTCTTGAAATCGCATTGTCCTTTCCGAAAGGGATGTAATCTGAAATGTTCATTGTCACGTCTCCTTTCTGCCTGCCACCATTCAGGTGACAGGTCTTACAATTTTGTGATATATATTTTGATTTATGACTGTCTGTTTTTTAATAATTGAAGAATGGCTTTGATTCTGTCTGAACCTTTTTTTCAGCCGGTTCCTCATTGTTTTTCTTTCCTTCTGGAACACTCTCTGTTTCCTCAACTGTCTGTTCTGCTGTCTGCTCCACTACTTCCTCATAAGTTTCATCTTCTGACTGCTCAACAGGTGTTGTTTCCACATATGTATGTGTGCCATCCTCATTAATTACTGTCATGTCACTGTCAAGTGCTGTCTGTAGGTCAATGCTCATTATTCCCCACTTGCTTATGATTTGTCTCAACATTGTCTTGTATGCCATTCCGTCAAAGTCCTTGCTCCAGAAGGTCCACTTCGTTCCCTTCTTCAAGTCTGATGCATATCCCTGTGAATACTTCACTGCGTGAGCCTTCATCTTTTCCTTTGACCAGTACATTGCCTTCCTGAATCCATTGACATACTCAAACATTGCATAATAGCCAATTGTTTCTGCTTTTTCTCTCTCATTTTCATCTGAAATGAGATTTACTTCTATGTCTTCATTAAGTGGATCGAATCTGATTAACTCACCTTTCTTAATTGCCAGCACATTTAACTTCTTGTACTGTCCTGATCTGATTGCCAGCTGAATGTAGCCCTTGTATCCAAGCTGGAACTGTGCCACCTTTGTTCCTGTTTTGTTATCCTTGAACGGAACCATGTAATACTGTCCAAGCTGTGGACTTGGAGATAGATTAAGACTCTCTCCAAGCAATGCTGCACTTACTATTGATGAATTTTGACATTCCTGTAATGTTGGATTATTTCCAACCGCACTTACTATTGAACTGATGAATCTCTTTCCGTTCTTTCCACCAACAACCTCATTAATCTGATTCTTTACCGCATCATTTTTCAAATATGCCGTAAAACTTGTGTCTTGTTTTTTTGCCAAACTGTTTGATACTGCCATTTCATTTCCTCCTACTGTATCTGCTCATATTTAATGTTGTTTTTCGTAAGGAACTCACCCAATGCATTGAGCTGGTTTCCTGTTCCACACACCCTGATTACTATTGTGTGTGTCTTCTCTTCCTGATTTTCTTCTGTTCTTTCTTCCTGTGCCTCTTCCTCAACAGTCTGTGAAACACTTTCCTGCTTCTGCTCCGGTTCCTTCTTTCCTGCCTCTGCAAGTTTTTCGGCTTCTGCCTTTTCTCTTGCCTGTCTTTCCTCAAGTTCTGCCTTTCTTCTTGCCTCATACTCGGCTTTTCTTCTTGCATTTTCCTCGTATGTCTGTTTAACCATCAATGCTTCTGTAATGTTGAGGGTTTCAATGTATTTCTTTTTCATTTCAAACTGATATTCACCGGTTTCAGCATTAATGACTTCCAAGTCGTGTCTTACACTGTCTCTCATATGCTCCATATCATTGGTTATTGACTTTAATGTTGTTGTCACATTCAGATAACTTTCCTTGAAAACACGTTTGAATGTGAGTATCTCCTTCAGCTCTTCGGCACTTGCAAAGGTCCTGTCATATATCTCCTCAACCTTTATGAGCTTCTCTTCCCTTTTCTTCTGGTCATAAGCCTTTACCTGACTGTCAATGTTGGCATTTGCCTCATCTACAATTGCAATCAGTTCCTTTACCTGGCCTTCAAACACACTGTATGGTTCAAGCATCATCTTCTTGACGTCTTTCTTTCCGTCATTTAATGCCTTGCTGAACTTATTAAGTGCTGCCCTGTCAGCCTTTGCTTCCTTTATGTTTTCATCCGTGTACACCAATGACTTGTACACGTTTGCCTTTTCAGTAACTTCTTTTTTTAATTCCTCAAAGTTCCAATCAATGTGCTTTAGTGCATTATCCATTGTTGGATTGTAAATTTTTAATTCCATCTTTTTGGTATTCCTCCTGTTTTAAATTTCCGGCAGAATGAGAGCCGGCTTTTTTCTTTTTTTCACAAGCTCCATGAACTCCCTTTCTGACCTTTTTATTATTTCAATGTCTTCCTCAACATCTGCCCTTTCAATGTGATAATCCTTTGTGATTAGTCTTATGCTCTTATTCCACACACTCTTTATCTGTGCCCTGAGTTCGACAAACTCATATTCCGTCACCATCAGGTAATGAAGCACCTGTATGTAATAATTGTCCGGGATGTGTTCACCATCCCATTTTTCCTTGTGCATTGAACCAAAAAGCTCACTGGTCTTGCATTCAAATATGCCCTTCCTCCCGGTTTCAAGTTCTGTCAGTTCTCCATCAAGTGATGCGTGAGCAAACGGATACTTGTCATTGAGAAGCATGTTATCACCAAAGTATTCAACATTGTATTCCGGGTGGTCCAATGCAAATATTGCTCTTATGTGTTCCTCTGCCCTGCTTCCATATATTACATACGGTTCATTTGATATGTCTCTTGGCTTGGTTATTCCAACCATTTCATTCCAAAACTCCACATTGTTCTTGTAGGGATTAAGTCCCAACACTGCTGCTGCATCAGAACCACCTATCTTTCCCTTTCTTGCAAGAAGCCATTCAGGTTTACTTGCAAATTTCTTTCTTGTAACCATTTCTAATCAACCTGTTCATTAAGAATTTCATCCGTACAGTGCATCATTAATGTAACCAGTATCACCATTCCCAGAGCCACAAGTAACTGCCCTGCCTTGCTGGCTACCTCAATCCAGCCATTGACTAACATCACTGCTCCTGTTATTACTCCTATTACCACGTTCTTGAATCCGTTAAGTACTCTGTACTTTTCAGCGATAATGTGGTAATCTTTAAGTGGTTTATTTTTGTAAGAGCTTGAACGTAGTGGTGTATATTCAGGCTCTTCTTTTTTGGTTTCTCTTACTTCAAGTCTTTTGTTTGTTTCCATAAGCTCTCCTAACTGAACATTAAATGTATGAATTTATTCAACATTTCATTTTCTTCTCTTGACAGTTTATTTTTGTTTTCTCTTGCACGCTTTTCAGCTTCTTCATCCGACATCACAGAACATTCCAGCAAAATCTCAAACATTTCCTTTCCTATGTTTTCACCATGCTTTTTTATAAAATGCCTCTTTACAGCCTCCACAAATATCATTGCCTCACATTCAATTAATTCATCAGGACCTGCCATTGTTGCCTTGTTTTTGTCTACAATAATCATCCTTATCCTCCAATCTTTCTTACCATTTCGGTAGTCTTTTCATCCGTCCAACTAATTGGCTTAGTCAGATGCGGACACAAAGTGTTATTAATGTTCATCTGTCTGCCCAAGGGACAGCTCTTACAACTTCCTGAATACTTAATGCAGGTCTGCCTTAAGTTTCTTAAGCTGTTAATTGCTCCCACCAATTCAATCACCCCTTTCTCTTTTGCGTAGATTATAATTATGGAAAGTATTCCCTAATCTCTTTAAAATTTCTTCTGCTTTTTCGTTAGACACTATGCAATCATCATGAATGATTATTTGTGTTCTTCCGATATTAAATTCCTCTACTACCATCCCCTAACCTCCTTCTGTTCTTTTTAATAAGATATGTTTATTTGAATTTGTCCTATTGCTCTTTTGTAAATTGCTTTTCTCTAGATTTCCTCTTTTCTGTTATGATATTAATATGGGCTGTGACTAAACCTCGAGAGGAGGTGATATCATGGATAGAAAATATGTTAATTCTTTGAAAGAAGTGCAAGTTCTTAAAAAGAAAGGATATAAGATTGTTTCCATATCGTATTTTGTAAGCAATCCGATTCCCACATATATTTTAAATAAATAATTAATATGAAAATTTTTTTATCAAGCACAGCCCATATAAATTTCGAATTTTAATGTCATTGTGTGTCCTCCTATAACTTCCACAGTGCCTGCACAATCAAGGCATTGACTGTTAAGCCTTTCTTCTTTGCCAGCTCCTTTAACCTCTTGTGTAACTCCACTGGTATTCTTATTGTTGTCTGTATCATTTTGTTCTCCTTTCGTTTTGATACCATAATGATACGACCTTTTTCGAGGTTTCCCTTGTGCTGTAAAGCACGAGGTTTGTCAACAGTTTTATAAGATAAATTAACGAATCTGTTCGATAATATCTCTAATCATTGATGTTCCTGAATCCATTGCTACATTGGCGTGTTTTTCAGCTCCATTTAGAAATGTTGCTGTTACAACTTCTTTTTCTGCGTCATAATCCAATGTCAATAAGTCTTTTAAATTTCTTGTTTCCTGTAATACTGGTACTAATAAATCGCATATTTTCTGTTTATCTTCCATTGGTTTCTCCTCTTTTTTAATCAAATTTAATTTGATTTATTTGGTAAAAAAATATAGTCTATTGGCATATTATATAAAGCAGCTAACTCTTTACCTTGGTTTATTGTTGGTTCGGACGTTCCTTTTTCCCAATTTACTATTGTATTTTTTGAAACGTGCATTTCCTTTGCTACTTTTTCTTGTGTCATTCCAGCATTAACTCTGGCTGCTGCTAAACTAATCTGTATTTCTGCCACTTTTATCTCTCCTCTCTTTACTTTTAATTAACTTCCTGCTATAATCTTTTTATCACTTGGGCGACTTAGCAGGAATGTTAAGAAGTGTCGCCCTTGTGTGTGCTTGTTATTTATCGCCCTACTTAGTTATTTAAGTAGGGCTTTTACTTTTTCTTTTGCTTTCTCCAAATCTTCGCTCTCTTCCAAGATTGCTAAGATTTTTCTTGTTTGATTTTCTTCTGTAGTCTGTTTTAATAATTCTGCTAAATTCATTTCTTCGTATTCCATTTCTTTTCTCCTTTCCTGCTATCTCCTTGCTACTCCTATATAATATATCAAATTAAATTTGATGTCAATACTAAAATCAAATTTTTTTTGTTTTTTCGTTGACTTTAATAAAATTAAATTGTATTATCATTATATAATATAAATAGGAGGTATCTAATATGAGTGAAGATGTTCAAAAAGAAATATTTTCAAGAAATTTGAAAGCTTATATTGCTAATAGTGGAAAAACACAGCTTGAAATAGCCAAAAGTATTGATGTCTCCCCTCAAACATTTAATACTTGGTGCCAAGGCATTGCTATTCCACGTATGGGAAAAGTACAAGCCTTAGCTGATTACTTTCATATAAATAAATCTGATTTAATAGAAGATAAATCCTCTTTCCCAGAAGTCAACACTCTTGCAGCACACTTTGAGGGTGAGGAATTTTCAGAAGCAGAAATGGAAGAAATTAAAAACTTTGTTGAATTTGTAAAGAATAAAAGAAAGTAGTCCTTTTTATGGGACACCTAAAAAATTATACTCTAGTGGGGAGGTGATTTCTTGAATAAATTAGAACAATTAGAATCAGAAGCCTGCGAGGATGGTATAGAGGTTATTGATTACACTTTTGAAAACCCTAACATTAAAGGATTGTACTGTGACGGTGTTGTTGGTATAAGTGATAGTTTGGAAAACTCTACACAGAAACGTTGTGTTTTGGCAGAAGAAATGGGACATCATCATACTTCTAATGGAAATATATTAACTATGAGTTCTGCATCCAACCGCCAACAAGAGCATAGAGCAAGGATTTGGGGATACAACAAGCTGATTGGACTTAGAGGATTAATTGATGCCTTTGAACACCACTGCCAAAATATGTACGATATTGCAGATTATCTAAATATTACAACTGATTATTTAAAAGAAGCTATTCGCACTTATCAAAATAAATATGGCAATTATGTTGAGTTAGACAATTACATTATACAGTTCAACTACCCTAGTATTGGTATAATAAAAAATATTTAAAGCGAAACCACATTGGTTATTTAGAGTTAATAGCTCATTAAAATGAATTTAATTAAACATTATTAAAATTATTTAATAAAAGGAGGTTTTATTTATGATTAACTTTTCAGAAAATGCTGTATTCAATTTAAAGCCAATTGATGAAAAAGCTGTACAGCAAGATGTAACTAAATTATTTGTTGATGGTGAAATAATTATTGGTGCCTACAAAACAATACGTGATCAAGTTGTTTTTACCAATAAGCGTATTATTACCATAGATGTTCAAGGCATAACTGGGAAAAGAAAGGATTTCTCCACACTTCCCTACTCTAAATTACAGTATTTTAGTGTGCAAACACCGGGATTTGCAGAGTTTATTCCTGATTGCGAAATGGAATTATTTTTTACCAATGGATTTAAGGCTCGTTTTGAATTTAAAGGCAATTGCAATATTATAGAACTTGGAAGAATATTGTCTCAATATGTTCTTGCGTAAAATTAACAACTGCACTTTGAAAATATAATATACTTACCCGGAGAACCGAAGGGGCGGTTGGCTGGCTTCTGGATTTTACGAAAGGAGCTGATGCCAATGGTTACATATTCTGATTTATTCACGTTTGTAATTATGCTTTGCGCTGTTATTACTCTTGTATTAGCTATCATTAATGCAAAAAAGTAACGTCCTCTCTCTGGTAAAGGTAGACGTTACTTCTTAACTTACTATCACAACCAGAAGCTAGGCTCAATCTAGCTTTCGGTTCTCTTGTTAAGTATATTATATCAAATCAGAGGTTTTAGTCAATAAAAAAAGAGCCAGCCACTAAGGACCAGCTCCAAAGTGATACAATATCACCATAGACAAGTCATATTGTATCACATAATGGAACATCTGGCAAAGGCTGGGTGTTATTTTTGTACCTATTTTTTAATAAAATCAAATATAAAGGAGTGATATACTATGGCTTATTGTATTTATTTAAGAAAATCCAGAGCTGATAGAGAGTTAGAACTGCAAGGTTTTGGAGAAACATTAAAACGTCATAGAGATACATTAATTGAATTAGCAAAAAAGAAAAATTTGCCAATTGGTGAAATCTATGAAGAGGTTGTTTCCGGTGATAGCATTGCTGCAAGACCTCAAATGCAGAGATTACTCAATGATGTATCTGATGGGAAATGGGAGGGTGTTCTTGTTATGGAAATCGAGCGTCTTGCCCGTGGTGATACTTCTGATCAGGGAATAGTTACCAAGACGTTTACTTATTCCAATACCTTAATCATTACCCCGATGAAAACATTTAATCCCACAGATGAATTTGATCAGGAATATTTTGAATTTGGCTTGTATATGTCAAGAAGAGAATATAAGACTATTAAAAGAAGATTGCATGCTGGAATGGAAGCAAGTTGCAAGGAAGGTAATTACATACATCATACACCACCATTTGGATATTCCATTGTAAAGAACAAAAAATCCAAAGGTTATAGGCTGGAACCTAAGCCGGGAGAAGCAGAAATTGTAAAGTTGATTTTTCAATGGTATACAAAGGGAATTCTAAAAGAAGATGGCAGTTATGAACTTTTAGGGACAGCTCGTATTGCAGACAAGTTAAATTCTGAATATTCAATTAAACCCTTAGGTGGTGTTTGGACCATTCCAACAATATCTACCATGCTTAGAAACGAACATTATTTAGGATATATTGTTTTTGGGAAAAAGAAGCGAAAAAAGGTTGTTGAAAACGGAATTATCGTCGATAAATGGACACGTAACGAATCCTATGGACTATACAAAGGAAAGCATCCTGCTCTTGTATCTCAGGACACATTTAATTTGGCCCAGGAAAGATTATCCAGAAATCCAAGAAGACCTTCAAAAACGATAACCAATCCACTTGCCGGTGTAATAAAATGTGGTATGTGTGGAAGAAGTATGTATAGAAGACCTTACCAAAAAAGAGGTCAGTCCGCTTCACTAATATGCTCTGAAAAAACATGTCATAATGTGTCTTCTGCTTTTTACCTTGTTGAAGATGCTTTGTTAACTGCCATTAAGGAATGGATTGATGGATACGAAATAAAGGAAGAAGCAAACAAGTATGACACTTCTGTTTTGGAATCCAAGACAAAACTCTTGGAAGAACAGCAAAAGCAATTAATAACATATAAAAATCAGTTAACAAAAGTATTTGAAGCTTATGAAAACGGAATATATGATAGTGATACTTTTCTGAACCGACAAAAAACTGTTTCTGAAAGCATTTCTTCTACAGAGGAAGCAATTGTTAAGCTTAATAAAGAAATAGCAAATGAGAGAGAAATAATTAGCCATCAGGAAGAGATTATACCAAAGGCTAGAAAGATATTGGAAATCTATAAAACTTCTGATGATGTTCAATTGAAAAATGACTTAATGAAGTCTATTCTGGATAAGGTTGTGTATACCAAAACTGCCAACGGACACTTCAAAGACCAAAGACAAGATGATTTTAAGCTAGAGCTATTCCCGAAACTGCCCAAGAACAAAGGGAATTCTAGCGAATGATATAGTCGAACCACCAACGAACTTGGTCATTTGGAAATGGTCGGCTCCATTGTTTCCCAGCTTGTAAAAGACCTTCCTTGTGATGATATTGACCTTGCAGGCTTTGAGAAATACTATGTCGACCACACTTTGGGCGTATGGCCACAGTCTGCCGGAGGTGTTCCTTTCTCAGCTACTACCTTCCAATCTTGTGGTGATCCTATTGCAGACCTTATAGAAGATATGGCTGCGGAACAAAAAGCCAGAAAAACATACGATAATATCCTATCTCTTGTAAAAGAAAGTGATGTTCGAGAACCTATTAAATTCTTAAGAGCAAGAGAAATTGTTCATTTTCAACGTTTTGGCGAAGCTCTACGAATGGTAACTGAAGACATGGACAAAAAGAACTTCTATGCTTTCAATCCAAGCAGTTGTATAAAATAGGATACAGGATTACAGACTATAAATATATTCTTAGCTTTACAAATGAATTTTGATAATCTTAGAAAGAAAAAAACCACTTCATAACGAAGTGGTTTAAAGCTGGCCCACAAGGATTCGAACCTTGAAAATGCTGGAGTCAGAGTCCAGTGCCTTACCATTTGGCGATGGGCCAATGTCTCGCGACAAAAAGTATTCTAGCATAGTCACCATAACAATGCAAGTACTTTTTTAATTTTTTTCAAAAAATTTTTATTTTTTATTTTTCTTTTATCTTGCAAGGTTAATTTTTTTAACAACCTTGCAAGATTTATCTACATATGTTGATTATTATTGAAAAGTTACCCACACATAATAATTACTATTTCTGCTGACCTGCCAGATAGTTAGCAAACTGCTGTGCTGTTCTACCTGAAATTCCACCATGGCTTAATTCCCATTTATTTGCTTCAGCCTTGATTTCATCATCACTAAGTTCAACACCTAATCTTCTACACAATTCAATTGCAATATCAAAGTATTCCTTCTGTGTAGGTTTTGAGTAGTTAATTGTAACACCAAATCTATGTACAAGTGATAATTTTTCTTCCATAGTATCTGACTTATGCATTCCATTATCAACCTGAACATCACTTCTGTCATTCCATGTTTCTTTAATAAGATGTCTTCTGTTAGATGTTGCATAAATCAAAATATTCTCAGGTTTTGTTTCAACGCCCCCCTCAATTACTGCCTTTAAGAACTTGTACTCAATTTCAAATTCTTCAAATGAAAGGTCATCCATATAAATAATGAACTTGTCGTTTCTATTCTTTATCATAGCTATAACGTTAGAAAGGTCTTTAAACTGATGCTTGTATATTTCGATCATTCTAAGTCCCTGATCATAGTATTCGTTAACAATAGCCTTAATACTTGTAGATTTACCTGTACCGCTGTCACCAAATAATAAGCAGTTGTTGCTCTTTCTTCCCTGTACGAAAGCTTCTGTATTATCAACAAGTTTCTTTTTCTGAATTTCGTATCCAACCAGGTCATCAAGCATAACTTTTTCCATATTGTTAATAGCCTGGAATTCAACCTTGCCATTGTTGTCTGAAATTCTGAACGCCTTATTAAGACCAAACATTCCAACACCATAATCTTTATAAAACTGTGTTACGTGATCAAAAAATTCTTCTTCATCCTTAGCGCTTTCAAGCTTTTCGCTTAAATCTCTAACCTTTTCACTAACATTCTTATTGTACATAAGTTCAGGTTTCCCAATTGCCTGATAATTTTCAATCTTTGTAAAACAGTCAATACCAAGCTCTTCTTCCATTGGCTTAAAGTCATACTCAAATAAGGCCTTGAACTGCTTAAAGTCATTCTTTGCAAAACTGTTTACTGTTCCCACACTTGCCCCAACCTTTTCACATGTTAAGCTAAATGGGTTCTCATTTGTTATTAATAAATATGTAAGATAGTTGTGCCACAAATTCTTATCGAAAGCATAATCTGTTGATACTTCCAGAATTCTCTTAATCTGATTATATATCCTAGTGATTATTTCATCTTTCTTATAGTCACCACTTTTATATTCTCTAATAATGTCACTAAGTTCCATAAGAATGGAATCTTTAGGCATATCTCCGTAAATAAGTAATTTTGAAACTATATTATGCATAATTCTCGCCTCTTTTACTATATATTTGAGTAAGACACTCTTTTTATAATTATAAACACATTTTATTATTTAGCAATAAAAAATCGCCATACCGGGAAACCCCGATATGGCGATAAAGAATCATTTCTTGTCGTTATCTTATAGACTTCCGTGGAATGTTCTGTGGATAACGTCATCCTGCTGTTCTTTTGTTAACTTAATGAAGTTTACAGCGTATCCTGATACACGGATTGTAAGCTGTGGATATTTTTCTGGATGCTTCTGAGCATCAAGTAATGTATCTCTGTTTAATACGTTAACATTAAGATGGTAACCACCTTCCTGTGCATATCCATCTATTAAAGAAACTAAATTATCAATCTGTTTTTCGCTTGCTGCCATTTTTATTACCTCCTATTTATTCTCTTGTAATAACTTAATTCTGGATTCTTTAAATCCTTGCAACACTATTTTTCGAGCAGCTACTGCCATTTCTTTGGTAGCAGGCTCTATATCCTTCAATGGGTAATCCATGCCAAGTTTCTCGTACTTAGGTTTTGCCATATCATGATATGGCAATATATCCAAAGCCTTAACCATTTTTAACTGACCTATAAAAAGTCCCAATTCATATAAGTACTCTTTATTTAAAGTTATATGTGGTACAACAACATGTCTTATCCACATCTGAATACCTTTTTTATCAAGATATTTTGCAAAAGCCAAAATATTATCATTAGGCTGCTTGCAAAGTTTTAAATGTTCCTGCGGATTAATATGTTTAATATCCAGCATAACCAAATCGGTTACTTCAAGTAATTTATCTACTTTCATCAGATTTGCCGGATCATCAGGTCTAAATGTTACACCTGATGTATCCAGACAGGTATGAATTCCTCGCTTATGTGCTTCAGTAAACAGTTCAGTAAGGAAATCAATCTGAACCATGGGTTCACCACCTGTGGCAGTAATACCTCCACTTTTGTAGAAAAATTTCTTTGTTTCATATTCTTTAAGCAATTCATCAACGGTCATTTCCGTACCGCCTTCCATTGACCATGTGTCAGGATTGTGACAATACGCACATCTCATAGGACACCCTTTAAAGAACACTACAAATCTCACGCCCGGTCCGTCTACTGTTCCGCAACTTTCTGTTGAATGAATTATTCCTGTTGACATTCTGATTTTCCTTTTTATTTATATTTATTATAACTGCTGCTGCTTGATGATTTCATCAATATCAAGACCAAGTGCATCAGCGTCAAGGTCACCTGTAAATACGTCACAGTCTTTTCCAAGTGCATCTGGAACTACTGTAAATGTATCTGAGATACCATCTCTAGCGTTTTCGAAAGGAATCTTAGCTACAGATGCAAGTGATGCTACAGCACCGTGTGTATCTCTACCATGAAGTGGGTTAGCACCTGGTGCGAATGGCTGTCCCATCTTTCTTCCGTCAGGTGTGTTACCTGTGTTCTTTCCGTATGTTACGTTTGATGTAATTGTAAGGATTGACTGTGTTGGAACACTATCTCTGTATGTGAAGTGCTGTCTTAAGTAACCCATGAACTTGTTAACGATCATAACTGCGATCTGGTCAACTCTGTCATCATCGTTACCATATTTAGGGAAGTCACCTTCTGTTTCATAGTCAACTACGATTCCATCTTCATCTCTGATAGCTTTAACCTTAGCATACTTGATAGCTGAAAGTGAGTCAGCTACTACTGAAAGTCCTGCAACACCTGTTGCGAACCATCTTGTTACATGAGCATCATGTAAAGCCATCTGGATTCTTTCATATGAATATTTATCATGCATGTAGTGAATGATGTTAAGAGCGTTAACATAAACGTCTGCTAACCATTTCATCATGTCTTCATATCTTTCCATTACTTCATCATAATCAAGATATTCTGCTGTAATTGGTCTGTACTTAGGTCCTACCTGAACCTTAGTCTTTTCATCAACACCACCGTTGATAGCGTAAAGTAAACATTTAGCAAGGTTTGCTCTAGCTCCGAAGAACTGCATTTCCTTACCGATTCTCATTGAAGATACACAACAAGCGATACCATAGTCATCACCATTGATTGGTCTCATTAAGTCATCACTTTCGTACTGCATTGATGAGTATTCAATTGAAAGCTTAGCACAGTATTTCTTGAAGTCCTGTGGAAGTCTTGTTGACCAAAGAACTGTAAGGTTTGGTTCTGGAGCTGCACCTAAGTTTTCTAATGTATGAAGATATCTGAATGACATCTTTGTAACCATGTGACGTCCGTCAATACCAACACCACCGATTGCTTCTGTAACCCAAACTGGATCACCAGCGAAAATCTGGTTGTATTCAGGTGTTCTTGCGAACTTAACACATCTTAACTTCATGATGAAGTGGTCAACGAATTCCTGAATCTGTTCTTCTGTAAATGTTCCGTTAGCTAAATCTCTTTCAGCATAGATATCGATGAATGTTGAAGTACGTCCTAATGACATAGCTGCACCGTTCTGTTCCTTAACTGCTGCAAGGTATCCGAAGTACATCCACTGAATAGCTTCCTGTACGTTCTGAGCTGGTCTGCTAATATCAAATCCGTAAATCTTACCTAATTCTTTTAATTCTTTAAGAGCTCTAATCTGTTCTGAGTATTCTTCTCTATCACGGATAACTTCTGGTCTCATTTCTGTAGGTGTAGCTGCTTTCTGAGCTTCCTTATCTGTGATAAGTGTATCAACACCGTATAATGCAACTCTTCTGTAGTCGCCGATGATACGTCCACGTCCGTAAGCATCTGGAAGACCTGTTACGATGTGGTTTGTTCTACATGTTCTGATTTCTGGTGTGTAAGCATCAAATACACCAGCGTTATGAGTCTTTCTGTAGTTTGTGTAGAAATCTACAACTTCTGGATCTACTTCGTATCCATTGTCACTACAAGCCTTCATTGCCATACGGATACCACCGTTAACCTGAAGACCTCTCTTGAAAGGCTTATCTGTCTGGAAACCAACAATAGTTTCTTTATCTTTATCTAAGTAACCTGCGCCGTGTGATGTGATTGTCTGTACAACCTTTGTATCCATATCAAGTACGCCGCCTGCTGCTCTTTCCTGTTTCTGAAGATCAAGTACCTGATTCCATAAATCTGTTGTTGCCTGTGTAGGACCTGCTAAGAAACTTGCATCACCATCATATGGTGTGTAGTTCTTCTGGATAAAATCTCTGACGTTGACTTCTTTTGCCCATTCGCCTGTAGTAAATCCTTTCCATTCTTCTCTCATCTTGTTTTCCTCCTAAAAATAAATGTAAAGCATAAAATATAGTGAATGACTAACGATAGCTTAATAAATCATCTACTGTCTTCTTCTTTGGAACACCAGGTTCTTCATCAGGATAACCTACAGCAACAAGTGCCATAAGTAACTGTCCCTCGGGAACCCCGATAATCTCTTCTGCTTTATCGATGTCATACAATCCCATTATTACTGTTCCCAAGCCTTTGTCATTAGCTGCCAAACACAATGTCTGTGTAGCAATGCCATTGTCAAATGCCTGCCAACAATCTTTTCGAGATGTGGAATAACTGCCATCTCTCTCAAAACCTGAACGCTTGTCCACTATTAATGTAGCAATAAGAAGTGGTGCTCCATTAATAATTCCTCTGTTATGCTCTGCACAACATTCCTCTGCAAGCTTAGCTTTAATCTCAGCATCTGTTATTGCAATATATCGTGTTGTCTGAGTATTCTTCCAAGAAGGCGCATATGAAGCATCCAAAACCAAATCTTCAATAATATCCTTAGATATTGATTCCTGTTTAAACTTTCTAACACTTCTTCTTGTTTTAATGCATGTTATTGTATCCATATCATACACCTCTCAAAAATATTAGCCAGTGCCGTGTTTAATTGTCAAAAAGACGCAACTAGACACAATAAAAGTAATTTTCACTAACTGTGAATAATATAACACTTTATCTTTTTTTTTGCAACGTTAAGAAGGAATTATTTTCGTTTTTAAAATTTAACGTTTTTCACTTTATAAAGTGCAATCCTGGTATATATTTTCTTTACATTCTTATTATATGATGATTGTTTTTATTTTTCTGTTGCATTTGCAACATATTCATGATAAAAATTTTTATACAATAGTTATATCAATATAGATTGGAGTTTATTTATGGAAATAACAAAAACAGATTTGTTTTACAATATTTCAGAACAGCAACAGGCTGAAATGATGCACTGTTTTAAAACGTATACCAGAACTTATAAATCCGGAGAAGTTATCTGCTTCTATGACGACAACAATATAGGGGTAGGTATAATCGAGTCAGGTAGCGCAAGGGTTATACATTTTCTTCCTAACGGAACCCAGACTATTCTTGAGCAATTATGTCGTGGTGATCTTTTCGGTCAGCTCTTTTATCACTATGCCTGTCCTGAAAACATTTCTCTTGAAGCTACATGTGACTGCGTTGTTCGTTTTATTGATTATGAACACATTATAAAAAGATGCTCGAAAGCTTGTCCACATCATAGCCAGTTAGTTAATAATATTCTTGTTATAATTTCAGATAAGACAAGATCTATCTGTGAACATCTTGAAGTTTTAAGTGGTCGAACCATACGTGACCGTTTAAATAATTATTTTGAAATTTTGTCTTCGAAATCCGGAAGCAATACTTTCAAGCTTCCCTTCACAATGACTGCCCTTGCGGACTATCTTTCAGTTGACAGAAGTGCCATGAGTAGAGAATTAAAGAAAATGAAAGATGAAGGATTGATACAGACTAACAAAGGAATTGTTACCATTAACAGGTAATTTGCCACTTGTCGTATCACAAAAAAATGGATGCCCTCAAACACGTTGATTTTCTTATTTTGCTCCGTCGTCTATCGTACAGCGAAAAACTAAACTCGCTTCGCTCGGACAGTAGTTTTATCGCTGTACACTATACTCGCAAAATTTCGAAAATCTGCCTATTGTTTGCTGGCATCCATTTTTTTGTGATACTTAATTAAAATATCAAAATTCCAATTCACCTTTCCCTTTTTGTACTGGAATAATTGGGATAGGACCTTTTGACACTGTAATTACATTAATTTATTATTTGGATTCTGTTACGTCGTTCACTTCATCTTTGTCTGGGAATACTGCATTAAGGATAATTCCTGCAATTGATGCAACTGCAAGTCCTGAAAGGCTGATTACTACTCCTCCGATTGAGAATGAAACTGCTCCGTCAACTCCGCTTAATACATCTGCGCCCATTCCTGAACTAAACTTGATACCTAAAGCACATACAACGATAATAGCTGCAACGATAACGTTTCTGCTCTTCTTAAAGTCAACCTGTGCTTCTACTACATTACGAACACCGATTGCTGCAATCATTCCATAAAGCATAAATGAAATACCACCAACGATACCTGATGGCATAGCCTGAATAATCATGGCAAACTTAGGTGAGAATGAGAATAACATTGCAAGATAAGCTGCAATTCTTACTACTCTTGGATCATATACTCTTGAAAGAGCGAGTACACCTGTGTTTTCACCATATGTTGTGTTAGCAGGGCCACCAAAAATTGATGATAATGTTGTAGCAAGTCCGTCACCTAAAAGTGTTCTGTGAAGACCCGGGCGGTTAATAAAGTCTTTTCCTACTGTAGCACCGATGGCACAAATGTCACCGATATGTTCCATCATTGTTGCAATGGCAATTGGAACCATTGTTGTAATAGCAAAAATAATTGCTGAGCTGTTGTTCCAGTCAATTGCAAAAATTGTTTCGTCCATATGAACAGGAAGACCAATCCATGCTGCATCAGAAATAGCTTTTACATCAACCTGACCTGCTTCGCCTAATAAACCTAATCCGTTTCCGAAAATAAGGGCGAATAAATATGCTCCAACTACACCTAAAAGAATAGGAATAATCTTTGCCATTCCTCTTCCCCAGATATTAAATAATATTACGATAACAAGCGCTACGACGGCAAGTGGCCAACATGTTGCACAGTTATTAAGTGCTGATGGTGCAAGGCAAAGACCAATAGCAATAATAATAGGACCTGTTACAACAGGTGGGAAGAACTTCATAACCTTCTTAACACCTACTAACTTTATTAGCAACGCTAAAACTAAATATAATAGTCCTGCGCAAGCTACACCTAAACATGCATATGGAAGCATATGGGCTGAATCTTTTACTCCAAAGTCACCAAAAGCTCCTGATACTGTTGTATATCCACCAAGAAATGCAAAAGATGAACCAAGAAATGCCGGAACCTGTAATTTTGTAAAAATATGGAAAAGAATAGTTCCAAGACCTGCCATAAGTAATGTTGTCTGAACATCAAGACCTGTTAAAAGTGGTACCAAAACTGTTGCACCAAACATGGCGAACATATGCTGGAAACCTAAAAGAAACATCTTTCCTTTTCCCAACTCTCTGGCATCATATACTGCTGAGTTACCAATTTCGTTGTTTGACATTGTCAAATCCTCCTTTTTTTACTTTCGATAAAACATTTTAGCAGAAGTTTAAAGATTTTTCGACCACAATCTCTAAAAACGTTATAATGCACAAAAAAATAAAAGCATTTAGGCTATTTTTTACATTGTTACTTAATAGTCTAAATGCTTTATAATTTATTTTTTATTTCTATAATCAATTTGTGTCTGATTATATTATTCCTTCCACTGCAGTCTGTGAAGGTGACCTTCCATCTGCATTCCATGGAAATCATTCTGTCTTAATGCCTCATAAAGTACAATTGCAACTGAATTGGCAAGATTTAATGATCTAATCTCCGGATTCATTGGGATTCTAATACAGGTATCTTCATTATCTACCAAAATCTCTTCCGGTATTCCTGCGCTTTCTTTCCCAAACATTATATAATCATCCGGTCCAAACTCTACATCTGTATATCTGTGTGGAGCCTTAGTTGTAGCCATCCAAATCTTTATTCCCGGATGCTGATCCATAAAATCTTTGAAACTATCATAAATAGTCACGTCCAAATCATCCCAATAGTCCATTCCTGCACGCTTAAGATTCTTCTCATTTATTCTAAATCCCATAGGTTCAATAAGATGAAGCTTTGTACCTGTTGCACAACATGTTCGTCCTATGTTACCTGTGTTCTGTGGGATTTCAGGCTCTAATAATATAACATTCATAACCTATCTCCATTCTGGCTTACAAAACTGTACACTAATGTGCATCTGCTAATCATGTAAGCTTATAGTCTACTTCTGCTCCAGTCTTTCAACGAACTTTCTAACTCTGCCAAGGGCAAGCTTAAGATCATCAAGTGAATATGCATATGATATTCTAAGAAAACCTTCTCCGCAATCACCGAAAGCTGTTCCCGGAACTACGGCAACCTTTTCTTCCTCTAGCAATCTTGTAGCAAACTCTTCTGATGTGAGTCCAAACTTCTTAATGCTTGGGAATACATAGAATGCTCCATATGGTTCAAAACAATCAAGTCCCATATCTCTTAATTCGTGAACAAGATAATTTCTTCTCTGATTGTATGACTCCTTCATTCTTGCCACATCATCATCACCGTTTCTTAATGCTTCAACTGCTGCATACTGGCTTGTTGTAGGTGCACACATAATTGCAAACTGATGGATTTTAACCATCTGATCCATAATAACCTTTGGTGCACACGCATAACCAAGTCTCCAACCTGTCATTGCATAAGCCTTTGAAAAACCGTTAATCAAAACTGTTCTTTCCTTCATTCCCGGAATACATGCTATTGAAACATGCTCTTCCTTGTAAGATAATTCAGAATAAATTTCATCAGATAATACAAAAATATCTTTTTCTATACAAACCTGAGCAATATCTTCCAAATCCTTTCTTTCCATAATAGAACCTGTTGGATTATTAGGGAAAGGTAAAACCAAAATCTTAGTTTTGTCAGTTATCTTTTCTAAAACTTCTTCCTTAGTTAAGCGAAATTCGTTCTCTTCCTTTAATTCAATAATGACAGGAACAGCATGTGTTAATTCAACACATGGAACATATGAAACGTAGCTTGGCTGTGGAATCAAAACTTCATCACCCGGATCAAGCATTGCTCTCATCGCAATATCAATGGCCTCACTACCACCTACAGTAATCATTACTTCGCTGTTATAATCATAATCTACATCTAATTTTCTTTTAAGGTAATTGCATACCTCCATCTTTAACTCTTTAAGACCTGAGTTAGATGTATAAAAAGTACGTCCTTTCTCAAGACTATATATCCCCTCTTCTCTAATATGCCAAGGGGTATCGAAATCAGGCTCACCTACGCCAAGTGAAATAGCATCTTTCATCTCGCTTACAATGTCAAAAAACTTTCTAATGCCTGATGGTTTAATTTCCTTTGTTACTTTTGATAATGGATCTCTCATTATGGTGTCACTAACATCCTTTCATCTTTTTGTTTTTCATCTAAAATCATTCCGTAGTCTTTATACTTCTTCAATACAAAATGTGTTGCTGTATTCAAAATTGAATCTAAAGTAGAAAGCTTACTTGATACAAACTGGGCTATCTCTTTCATTGTTTTTTCTTCAAGTATAACTGTAAAGTCAAAACCACCTGACATAAGATAAACTGCCTTAACTTCTTCAAATTTATATATTCTCTCTGCAATTTCATCAAATCCGCTTCCACGTTGTGGTGTAACACGAACTTCGATTAATGCTGTTACTTTTTCATCGTTAGTTTTATCCCAATCAATAAGTGTGTAATATCCACATATTACACCTTCCTTTTCCATATCCGCTATGGCGTTGGCAACTTCCGCCTCCTTCGCTCCTAAAAGAATCGCCATTTCATGAATGTCAATTCTGCTATTTTTTTCAATTAAACGTAAAATCTCTTCTCTCATTGCCAATCTCCTTTTTTAAATAAATTTGTATATTTCATCACCTCTTGGAGGTTCCAAATACCTTGTTTCATCGTCATTTATAACTACTCTGTTCTTATTGTCAGTTATCTTTCCGATTACTTCTCCATAGATTCCGTTAGCGTTTAGTGACTCTTCTATTTTATAACCATCAGGGCTTACAATCAATAGCGAACCTGAACCTTCCAACAAATAAGGGTTAATATCCATAAATTCTGCTATTTCAATAACCTGCTGCCAAATAGGAATCTTGTTAATATCTACCTGAATGCCTTTATCCACACATGAAGCCACTTCCCATAATCCACTAAACAATCCTCCTTCAGAAACAGCGTGCATATACACAGCTCCTGCATCTATTGCTATTGCAGAAGCTTTCTCGGTACTAGTGTAATCTTTCAATTCCAAGCATTCTGAAATAAATCTTCCGGAAAACTTGCCTGCTAACTTATCTTTATATCTTTCTGCTATAACAGATGTTCCACCAATAGCAAGTGTTCCTGCCATTATAACATCCATTCCCGGTTTTATGCTATCACTTTTTAGTAAATTGCCTGTTGTTCCAATCATAAAAATGTTAATAATTGGACCTTCAGTGGCTCCTCTATAAACATTACACTGGTTAATTTCCACATTATGACTGTCTGCTGACTTTCTAAAATTTTTAATCATTCTGTTTACTTCTTTTTCTTCAAATTCCAATGGCATTGTAATGCTTAATTGTAAACTTTTTGGAACACCGCCCTTTTCGCAAATACTGTTAATACTTCGCTGAACATAAAACTCTTCACATCCGTCAAAAGTCTTTAATATACAATTAGAAGACACTACAGCCGTAATGTCTTCTAATTGTATGTTTGCAGAATTTACTCCCGGTTTAACTCCTTCGTTTTTGGAATTTAAATTCTTTAAAATAGCTCTTTTATAAGTTACTTCTGAAACTTTTCCCGGATTCATAATTCACCGCCTTATTTAACTATTCTGATTTTTTTGATTTCTTACTTGAAGTTGACTTTTTTGTTGTCTCTTCACTACTCTTCTTGTGGTCCTTATCACTATCATCTTTCTTAGTTGTTGTGGAAGCCTTCTTAGTTCCCTTTACAACAATTGTTGGTGACATTGCATAAGTACTTGTATGTATTAATTCCTTACTAACCTGCTTGCCGTTTTCATATGTAATCTTCCATAATTCAGCCACATACCCTACATGACCCGAAGATTCAACTTCTGAATAGCCTACAGGCTTACTTGAATCCTTCTTAGTCTGTGTTTTAACAGGTGTAGTCTTTACAGTCTTGCTTTCATATTTTACTGAATGACCAGCTTTTCTTGTGTCATGTCCATAAATATTGAAAGTAATTGAACCGCCTGAATTATAAATACCTTGAACATAAATAGGCGCATCAGTATCATTTTCAAATACTAAATCCTTGTAATCTCCTGCCAAAGCTGCATCTGCTGACAAAGGAACATATCCTACTGCCATTGAATGCGGGAATCTCTTAACAACCTTAATCTCTGCTCTAAGCAAGGCATTGTAAAGTGTACTTGAAACCTGACAAATACCACCACCTAAGCTGTCCTGAACGCCACCATCAACATATGTACCTGCAGGATGCCATCCGTTATCCTCTGTCCACGGATATAAGTTTTCATTACATGAATACTGTTCTCCCGGATAAACAACTGCTCCGTTAATTAACTTAGCACCATTCTGTATGTTTAAGTTTCTATTAGCATAAGAACTTCCTACACTAAACTCTGTTGTATAACTGCCCATTGGTTCGTTAGAAACCTTTTCACAATCCTCTGTTGTATACTTAGGTTTTGAAACTGTAGTTGTGGCAGTTAACTTTATGTTAGCTTTCTTATTCCACTTCTCTGTTACATATGTATATAACTGTTCCACAGTCTTATCATAGTCTACAGTCACGCCTTCTTTCTCTTTCATAATCTTAAATCCATGACCTGTAGCCTCCAAAGACGCATTCTGCGCCTTTATTTCATAATCAGCACAAATAGTTTGTAACTTCTTTTTTAAGGTATCTTTATTAAATGACATTTCAATATTAAACTTCATGCCATTATGCTGTAAATCAAGACCATCCTTATATCTCTTTATAATGTTACCTGTCTTTCCTGTATTCACAGCTTCATCAACTACTGTCTTATTGCTCCACTTGTATCCTAAATCCCCTAACGTAGTCTGAACTGACTTACCATTAACATCAAGTGTTACTGTTGTAGCTGTCTTGTCTGACACAACTGTCTTCAGCGCTTTTGTAGCTTCGCTTGCTGTCATTCCACTTACATCAACGCTGTCAATTGACACGCCGTTTTTAATCTTTTCTTCTGCATCCTCAGAAGCAGCCCATACACACACTGTTCCCATTGTAAGAATAACACATGCGATTAATAAAACTACTTTCTTAATCCCCTTCACAATTAGCCTCCTCAAGTCCTTCTCTATACACTAAATACTGTTGTAACAACCATTGCAAGTATTAATAAGCCTGCTATTACTCCTGCGATAATTCTCTGATTCTTCTTGTTGTAAAAAAAGTTCATACCATTCTCCTTTTCCCAATAAACTAATGATTACAGTGTAATCAAATTTTAGGTGTTTTAACATTTATTATATTAATAAAAAACGATAATATTGTGAACTGTGGTCTAATAACCCACTTTTTCTTTAACAAAGTATACCATAACTGTCAAAAATGTCCTAGTCAAAAATTCTGCCTTTTTCTGAAAGAATTTTGTCTATTTTTTTAGACGCTTCATTCTTTGAAAGCTCATCTATATTAAAATTCATTTCAATCTTATGATATACCATCAAATCTTTTAAATATTTCTTTTGTCTGTCAGTAATAGGCTGCATTTTTTTCGCTTTAAATACTAACTGATAAGGTTCAAAAAGTCCCGGACACTCTGTGCCAAACTTTTCCATTAGCACATTGTATAACTTAGATGTAACCTCTGCATCATTAAATGCCCTGTGATGGTTTTCATCTGCTATTCCATAATAATTGCACAAATATTCCAAGCCTCTGCTTTCAAGTCCCTTCAAAGTCTTTCTTGCAATCTTTAATGTATCAATTCCCATTTTGTCAAACTTAAGTTTCTGGTTAATTGCATTCTGTTTCAAAAAACTATAGTCAAACATAATATTGTGCCCCATAATCACATCGTCCCCGGTAAACTCAATAAATCTTGGCAGAACTTCCTCTATAAAAGGTTTATCCTTTAACATTTCGTCAGTTATTCCCGTAAGTTCCGTAATATAGGGACTAAGTTTCAGCCCCGGATTAATCAACTCCGAAAAAGTATCAACTGCCTTACCGTCCCTTACCTTAACTGCTCCAATCTCTATTATTTTGTCCCACTTTACTCTTACGCCGGATGTTTCGATATCCACACACACATAATCTTTAACCATAATTCCTATCTCTTTATCTGCTTTGTTATGTTAATCAGCTTAGCCTGTTTATTCAAAGGATTTCTGTGTTTGTAATCAAATAATATATATGTAAGATTGTCCTCATTTATTCCAAACACTTCAACGTGAGTCATTTTTTCTAACTGCTTAGAATCGTAATCTTCATAATCCACAAGGATTGTTCTAACCTCTTCTCCTTTAAAAAACTCTCTAATCTGATGCTTGTATTTTTCAATGTTTTTAGAAAATCCAGGACGGCTTTTGGCATTTTCACGCAAATAAAAATCTTTTGTCAAAAGCTCCTCCCATTGAATATTCTCTTCAAAGTTCCTCTTCTTAATAAAATTCAAAAGTAATTCATAACGCTTAACTCTTGAATGTTTCTCCCCGTTTTCACTGTGTCTCTGGTAAAAACTACCCAGTTGTTCATACAGTTCAAATGGTGATTCGTAAAGTTCACTAAGCTTTCTTATTGTATTTTCAAACTGAAAACTATTGTAATATATCTCAACAACAGCCTCCACTTCTTTTAGTTTCAATATGTCATCAAAACTAACCCAGTTGGTTTTAAGCACTTCGTAAGGTGCCCTGCCACTATAAGCCATACCATATTTTTCGCTATTTTCCTTCATCATTGAGCCATAAAGAACTTTCAAAAATCCCAACTGAAACTGGTCAGGCTTCATTGCATACACCTGATCAAAACTTCTCTTAAAGCTTTCATAATTCTCATATGGAAGCCCTGCTATAAGGTCAAGATGCTGATGAATATTACCACCATGATGTATCTTTTCCGTAATCTCTGCTATTTTTTCAATGTCCGTTTTACGATTAATTGCCTCCAAAGTCTTCTCGTTAGTTGACTGCACGCCAATTTCCAACTGAATCAACCCCGGTCGCATATCACTTATTAAGGCAATCTCCTCCTCCGTCATAAGATCTGCTGCAATTTCAAAATGAAAATTAGTTACACCATTATCGTGTTTCTTAATATATGACCAAATTTCCATTGCATGCTTCTTGTTGCAATTAAAAGTTCTGTCCACAAACTTAACCTGATTAGTATTATTGTCTATGAAAAACTGAAGTTCCTTCTTAACCAAATCAAGACTTCTAAACCTTAATCTTTTGTCAATGGATGAAAGACAATAACTGCATGAAAAAGGGCAGCCTCTGCTTGTTTCATAGTAAATAATCTTGTTTTCAAAGTCCTTCATCTCCTTATAAACAAAAGGAATGTCTGACATATCAACAGGCTGTTGAGGTTTGTTGATTATAATCTGGATTCTCTGTTTTTTTGAACAATCTAGTATTCCTGTTTCTGATTCGAATATCTGATGTTCTAAACTTTTAGACTTTCTATATCCTATGCCAAGTATATCCTTAAGGTTATCAATACCAATTCCATTAAAATTATACTTGTCCATTACTTCTTTGAAAGTAAGCTCGCCCTCCCCATACATAACATAATCAATGGTTTCATTCTCCCTAAGAACCTGCTCCACATTGTAGGAAACTTCAGGGCCACCTACCCAAACATCCACATTTGGGCAAATCTTCTTATAATCCCTAACAATCTCCTTAACCATTCCAATATTCCAGATATAGCATGAAAAACCAACTGCATCCGGTTTTCTTTTATAAATATCTCTTAAAATATCATCACTGTACTGGTTAATAGTATATTCTGCAATCTCTATTTCATTATTATTATTTCCATATTTTTCAGCAAAAGCCTTAAGGCTGTAAACTGCAAGATTTGAATGTATGTATTTTGCATTAATTGCAACTAGCAAAAACTTCATATTATTTCTCTTTTACCTCACATGTAATCATCCATGGTGCCGGCTGTGCGACAAATACTCCATTCTTGTCTACCTTAGACACAGCTATCTGCATTACTTCTGTTACATCTACACCATGCTTCTTCATTAGGTATTTAATATCTGCTAAAATATCTAATTCTAATGTATAAATAATAAATTTAATCTTCGGATTTACTTTTAATAAAGTTACTATATCATTTTCGATGTTACTTTTTTGTGCCACGATAAAAGCAAGTCTTGGCGTTGGAAGTTTTTCCAATGCTTCAACAGTAATTTCAGGAATAATTTCAATATTATGGGTACCAAACTTAGAAGCATTCTCTTCCATTGTTCTAAGTGAACCTGCATCTCTTTCCGCTGCAATAACAACCCCTTCATAAGCTACCATTGATGCTTCAACTGCAATACTCTCAGCATTTGCAAGTAAAACAGTGTCTCTTACATCCATTTCAAGCTTATTCATAATAACTGCACGGATTTCATGACCTACATATTTAACCATACCTGATGAAAAATTATCATTCTTCATTCCGAAAATCATTGATTCTCTTGTGTTTTCATTAACAATATAAATAACCGTTGGTCCTTCTAAATTGCCGTCCATCATATCGCTTACTTTGCAATGCTTCATTTCAGAAGGTTCGTACCCTTCACCAAAGTACATTTCATAATCACCATATCCTGCTTCCCAGCATTTATATAACATATTAGGATATGTAGAATCTGCAAAAATCAAAACTCTCTTATGTGTTGCAATAGTTGCCAACACATTTCTTCTCTTGCTACAAGTGTTAAGCATCTTAATCTTCTCCGCACTTACTCCCTGCATATCTGCCACATATTCCATCCATTTAAGCATCTGTGAATTTGTAAATTGAACTTTTTCTGCCATATCTAATTCCTCCGTTCTTCATTGCGTAAAATCGCAACACTCTTTTTTAATTTTACCACAAAAGAACAAAGATACAACAAGGGGAATATAAAAAGAAAAGCCACCGTGCTTTCTTTCGCACGGCAGCCTTTCTGGCAAAAAAATAGAGCGGGTGATGGGAATCGAACCCACATATCCAGCTTGGAAGGCTGGTGTTCTACCACTGAACTACACCCGCATGCGTCGGGGTGACAGGATTCGAACCTGCGACCTCCTGATCCCAAATCAGGCGCTCTAGCCAAGCTGAGCCACACCCCGTATTTGCGTTGTCTGTGTTATTTCTCTCGTAACAGCACAAGGATTAGTATACTCTATTCTGTGTTGTTTGTCAACAACTTTTTAATTCTTTTTTGAACTTTTTTCAAAAGTCTTATTACTTTTTTAGAAGTTCTTTACTGTCACCCGACAGCTTGTTTACTTTACCATAGGTTAAGTACTTTTGTCAACAACTTTTTACAAACTTTTTATTTTTTCTTTTTCAGCCTTTCTTTAAGGCTAAAAAGCCTTAAAGACTATAGGTGTCAGCTCTGGCTTCTCCATTGCTTCCTATTGTTACAATTCCATATGTTGGTCTGCCTGAAGCCTGTCTTGGTCGTGAAATACTTCCCGGATTCATAACAAGTACATCCTTGCAATATGAAACATCCGGCACATGAGTATGTCCGTATAACGCAACACTGCACCCTTCTTCTCTTGCAGCATTACACAAATCATTTGCACTATACTCAACATTAAATCTGTGTCCATGAGTTGCAAAAATCTTTACATTTTCTTCTTCAACTATTTCAACCAACTCATTCTTTGAATAAAAATCGCAATTTCCTCTTACAATTGTAACAGGACAACCGCACATTTCACGAATCTCCTCATCCTGTCCAACTGCATCGCCCAAATGAATAACTCTATCCACCTTGCCTGCTTCTTTTAATATTTCATTTAAATTTCCAAGTTGTCCATGTGAATCGCTTATTACTAATATTCTCATGTTATCTCCCCTCTCTTTCATTGGGTAGTCTCCAACTACACTAGTCTTTTTTTCTTTAATGTACTTTCAAAAGCCCAATCTTAATTTAAATCCAATTTTCTCTTCAAAATTTCTTTCATCTGCTCTAACGCTTTTCCTCTATGGCTAATGCTGTTTTTTAACTCAGGAGCCATTTCACCTGTTGTCATCTCGTATTCAGGTACATAAACTATAGGATCATATCCAAATCCGTTCTTTCCTTTTTGTTCATATCCGATTAATCCTTCAATTGTTCCCCTACATGTTTCAATTTCACCATTAGGAAAAGCAACTGCCATAGCACAAACAAATCTTGCGCTTCTTTCTTTGCCTTTTGCATCTTTTAATTTTTCGATAATATATTTATTCTTTTCATCATAAGGTGTATCTTCCCCTAAAAATCTTGCTGAATAAATTCCAGGTGCACCATCCAAATAATCAACTTCTAACCCTGAATCATCTGCCAAAGCTATTTCACCTGTAGCTTCCATTATTGTTTTTGCCTTAATAATGGCATTTTCTTCAAAAGTTTTTCCATCTTCCACTATATCAATATCAATTCCGGCATCCTTCATTGTTACAAAATCAACTCCGAAATCTTCCATCATCATTTTTACTTCTCTAACTTTTCCCTGATTAGTTGTTGCAAATATTATTTTTTTCATTGTGTACCTCTTTCATATTATTTATTCTTAGTATATGCCTTAAGACAAATATTACATTGCTGTTTCTCGGCCGACTGCCAACTATATCCTTGAGAGCTAAAATACCCTTCTCCATCTGATAAGTCTATTTTTACGGCCATTTCTTTGCTTTCCATTTCCACTGGTATAAGCTTGTAAAACTTTTCACTTTTATCCTTACTTACCTTCACTATAATGGCAAATTTCTTTTCCTTTGAGATATTATACTCCTTATCAAGATTAATTGTATAATATCCCTGATTTTTTATTGTGCCTGATGCTGCCATATGATTTCTATTATTTAATGACTCCTGACTTTCAAAATTTTCGCAAATAAAAACTTCATATTCCAAATCTGTACTTGTTGCATAGAATCCTACAGCGTCAAGTTTTTCATTATTTTTGCCCTGATAAACATTGGCAAAATAAACACTTGAACTGCCTTCAAACCCCATACTTCCGGTAAAGCCACACAAATCGCTTTGATAAATATTATCGTAATTATTAGTGTCTTCTACCTTTGTATAGCACACATTGTTGCTTCCGATTCTGTCATCATAATATGAAATATAGAAAATTCCCTTATCTCCAAAACTTTCTCCCCAACTGTTTACACAAATAAAAGCTCCATTGCCTTTAATAGTTTTGTCGTTAAAATAGTCCTTTGAGAAATCGTCATCCCAACCAACAATTACAACATCATGATTAGGCTTATTATCTCCCTTGTAGCAATAAGCATTATATTTTTTATTATAATACATTGAACTGCCGTCTGCATCACTCATTGACATATACATTGAGCTTTCGACTCCACCATATTTAAAGACCATTTCCTTTATTTGTTCATAATCTTTATATGGAACAATCTCTGCTTCCTGAACATGTTTCACAGACTTAAGATTTTTATTTGTTTTTCCATCTCCATATGGATCATCTTTCTCCAACACAGGACCTTTCCATGACATCAAATATGCCATAGCACGTATGTACTCGCCACCATCCTGAATATCATCAGAAAGGGCATTATTATAAATCATATTGTCCTCAGAAAAATCAAATTTCTGTTCCGGCATAAGTGATGTTTCCAGTGCCGTAAGTGTAGCAAAAGCCCAACATGTTCCGTATTTTCCCTGGTTTTTTATTTTTCCAATCTTATTATTTTCAACATAACTATATCTCTTCGGCAAATATGAATTTCCCGTTGCTGTATTCGTAAAACTTGCCGTATTACTTTTGCTGTTCCACTTATAACTATAATTCAAATATTTGCTAAAAACCTTTGCTGAAACATAAATGGAATCGTTTATCTTCTTCGCTCCATTACTTATTTTGTAATTATTTTCATTAAATTTAATATTCTTCTTACCAAAATATAAAGTAGCTTTGTTACTACCTTTTTCAATAAGAATTTCTTTCCCGTTATAAACGTTTTTAGCACAATTAAATGCATCACTTATAACGCTAATCGGAATCATAAGCTCCATCTTATTAGTCATGTATGGAGTTTCCACATTGCATTCAATAGTTCTTCCGTCTACTTTTAAATTTATTTTATTTTTGTTAATTTCCCTTGCCATTATGCGGTTCCATTTTTTGTCAAATTTTACCCCGTCAACATTTTTTTGAATATTTTCCTTTGAAAATACCATAGTAAAGCCTGCCAAAATAAGAACCACAACAATTATTGGGATGCATAAAATAACTATTTTTTTATTTTTCATTTACTTTTCCCTTTTTCGGTGGTTTTGGCCCCATAAACTGATAGAAATATGTTTTAATCATTCCGTTATAAATCTTACGGTTCTTCGTTGCCTTAATTCCCATATCTTTTTCAGCATCTTCGTAAGATGTAATAATAAACGCAGACCAACTATCTAACGCCTTATATCTCTTTCCAATTTCAGTATACAAAGGCACTAAAGCCTTCTTTTCTTCTAGTCTTTCGCCATATGGAGGATTTGTTATAATAAATCCATACTTTTTACTATGACTTAATTTGCTAACCGGTCTTGCCTGAAAATGAATCAAATGATCAACTCCTGCAAGCTGTGCATTTTTTCTTGCAAATTCAACCATTTCAGGATCAATATCATATCCCTGAATATCAGTGTCAACATCTTCATTCATTATGTCATAAGCTTCATTTACAGCCTTGTACCAAAGTTTTTTATCAATAAAATTAGTCCAATTTTCAGCGGTAAATTCTCTATTCATTCCCGGTGCAATATTTGCTGCAATCATAGCCGCCTCAATAGGAAAAGTTCCACATCCACAGAAAGGATCAACAAGTATTCTGTCCTTATTCCATGGAGTAAGCATTATTAAAGCCGCCGCCAAAGTCTCAGAAATGGGTGCTTTAGACGTATTCTTTCTGTATCCTCTTTTATGAAGTGATTCTCCAGACGTATCCAGTGCTATAATAGCCTCATCTTTATAGAAAAATACTCTTATGGGATACTCTGCTCCGTCCTCAGCAAACCAACTTTCGTGATATTCCATTTTTAATTTTTCAACAATAGCTTTCTTAACAATTCTCTGAATGTCAGAAGGGCTGAAAAGTTTACTCTTAACTGTCCCTGCTTTTTTTACCCAAAACTTTCCATCAACAGGTATAAACTTCTGCCAATCCAATGCCTTAACAGCCTCAAAAAGCTGATCATATGTAGTTGCCTTGACTCTTCCAACTTGAATCATTACTCTTTCTGCCGTTCTAAGAAAAACATTTGCCCTACAAACTGCCAATGCATCTCCCTCGAAAGTAACTCTTCCGTCTTCAACTTGAACAATATCATATCCTAAATCTGTAATCTCTCTTTTCAAAACTGATTCAACACCAAAATGACATGGTGTAACTATTTTAAATTTATCCATTATTTATTAAATATGCATTACTGCATCCCTTTCATCTATATTCATACTAGATATGATAATAGTAACTAAAAACAATGTCAACTTTATACTTGTATCATACTTTTATTTAATCTTATATCATATTTTTTTAAAACCTCCCACTACTGCCTTAACTTTATATCCTACTTTGTTCATCTCGTTAGCTAACTTAAAACTTAAACTACCTCTCTTGCAATATAAAATCCATATTTTATCTTTCTTGTTAAACTCTTCAATCTCTTTTAATGATGCATTCGGCAAATTAATTGCATTTTCAATATGAGAAACATCATAATCTTTTCGTCCCCTTAAATCCACAACAATACAATCTTCTTCAATTGCCATTTTTCCTGCCTCTTCAAGAGATATCATATCAAATTTTTTCATCTTTCCTCCACACAATTCTCACTATATATACCACATATTTTACTTACTTTTTTTAATTATACTTACTACTTATTATTAAAATTTTTTATTTATTATTACATATGTTATTAATAAAAATATTGTTCCTATTAACAATAAAAATTATAAATATTAAAGTCTTAAAATCATAAAGA
>OHAY01000093.1_pt1 | contig 90538 bp, 78 predicted proteins | sample 1577191 | NCBI WGS metagenome assembly OHAY01 (sample SAMEA3541504, study PRJEB24748) | human gut metagenome | biome: human gut; feature: human-associated habitat; material: faeces | place: China | collected 2012 | reverse complement strand
TGCGCACTGACCCGGATCTTCTCCCTCATCCATACAGCCGGCAGGAACCTCTAAGGTTATATCATCTACCGCATTTCTATATTGACTTACCAGGATCAGGTTTCCATCTTCATCCACCGGCAAGACACAGCAACCATCTACATGATCGACCAGATCATATACTACATGTTTTCCATCCGGCAGTCTCAAATAATCATTATATACATCAAATATATGAGCATGATATGCCAGTTCTTTTTTCTCTCTAATAAATTTCTGATCCATCTGTTGCCTCCCAGCTATCCATATTTTTTCATATTTTTCATTCACTAAAAAAGCCTGTGGAATATTTTATTCCACAGGCTGAAAATAATTACTTAGCATAATCTACAACGCGAGACTCTCTTATGATATTAACCTTGATCTGTCCAGGATATTCCAGCTCATTTTCAATCTGCTTTGCAATATCCCTTGCAAGTAATACCATATCGGAATCATTAACGTGTTCAGGAACAACTATTACTCGAATCTCTCTACCTGCCTGAATAGCATATGTCTTCTCTACACCCTTATAGGAGTTTGCAATATCCTCCAGTTTCTTAAGACGTGTAGTATAAGTTTCCAGAGTCTCTCTTCTAGCACCCGGTCTTGCTGCTGAGATTGCATCTGCAGCCTGTACAAGACATGCTATCAAGGATTCTGGTTCAACGTCGCCATGGTGAGCTTCTACTGCATTTACAATAATCGGTGATTCCTTATACTTTCTACATAAGTCAGCACCAATCTGTACATGAGAGCCTTCCATATCATGATCTACAGATTTACCGATATCATGAAGTAATCCGGCACGTTTCGCAACTTTGACATCGACACCTATTTCTCCGGCCAATAAACCACATAAATGTGCTACTTCGATAGAATGCTTTAATGCATTCTGTCCATAGCTTGTTCTAAACTTCATCTTACCAAGAAGTCTCACTAATTCAGGATGAATTCCGTGAATGCCAACCTCAAGGGTTGCTGCTTCACCTTCCTCACGCATCATGGTTTCTACTTCCTTCTGCGCTTTTTCTACCATCTCTTCGATTCTTGCCGGATGGATTCTTCCATCGACAATCAGCTTCTCAAGTGCAATTCTTGCAACTTCCCTTCTAACAGGATCAAAGCTTGAGAGAATAACTGCTTCCGGTGTATCATCAATGATCAGATCTACACCTGTCATGGTTTCAAGAGTACGAATATTTCTACCCTCTCGACCAATTATTCTACCCTTCATCTCATCGTTAGGTAACTGTACCAGTGAAATTGTTGTTTCTGCTACATGATCCACTGCACATTTCTGGATTGCAGATACAACATATTCCTTTGCCTTCTTGTCCGCCTCTTCCTTGGCTCTGTGTTCCATTTCTTTGATCAATTTTGCAGTATCAAGTTTTACATCTTCTTCAACGGTTTTTAAGAGATATTCCTTTGCTTGTTCGGAGGTTAATCCAGAGATTCTTTCCAGTTCCTGTAAACGCTCTTCATTGAGCTTTGCAATCTGAGCTTTCTGCTTGTTGATTTCTTCTTCTTTTGCAGCAAAACCGGCTTCGCGTCTCTCGATGGATTCCAACTTCTTGTCTAAGTTTTCTTCCTTCTGTACGACTCTGCGTTCACTACGCTGAATCTCTGCTCTGCGCTCTTTTACTTCTTTGTCCAGATCATTTTTGACTCTGATGGACTCTTCCTTTGCTTCGAGCATTGCTTCACGTTTTTTGGTTTCTGCTGTCTTTACCGCTTCATCGATAATCTCACGTGCTCTATCTTCCGCATTACCAATCTTAGCATTTGCTACGTTCTTGTGGTAAGCAGTTGTGATAAAGTATGTCAGAACCGCAGTAACGATAAGTGTTATAACAACAGCGATCACTATCTGCAGCACAGGAGCACCTCCTTTATGAAATTTTCATTGTACATATAACATATAATTAGATTAATTTTCTGTCATAATTAACAACAGATTAATTTTATTCTATTTTCATACTTATGTCAAGTCAATTACTGTTCAATATGCATAATATTGAATGACTCAAAAATAAGAATACAACATATTGTACAAATTTGTCAGATTTTCTCTGAAACAAAATTTTTCTCTCCGGCCTGCTCCTACTGCCGTTCCTGCTTCATGACATGAAGGATATCACTGCTTTTGAATCCCCTGCGGAGTAAAAACTGATAATTCTTCCGCTGTTCGCTGACATCTGCATCCTCAAAAGAATAATGCCGCTTCTGCAGTAACTCTGCAATCTTCTTCTGATCATCCGAAACATACTCTTCTTCTAATGCTGCATCAACCAGATCTCTTCCAATCCCTTTTGCCATCAGTTCCATCTTAAGTTTTTGTCTACTTTTCATCTCCTGATGATAACGGATGTAGGTAGAAGCATAACGAAAATCGTCGATATAATGATAACTTTTTACATAGGCAATTGCGGATTCAATACAACTTTCCGGATATCCGTTCTGTTTCAGTTTGTCATAAAGCTGACGCTCTGTCCGGTCCTGCTTTTCCAACAGATGCATTGCCCTCTTGATTGCACGCTTTCCAAGGATTTCATTCAGAATCTTATCATAGACAGCCTCTGTGACAACACAGCCCTCCTCTATCCCAAGCTTTCGAATCTCTCCTTTATAAAGAACAACTTCTGTCCCATCATCAAACCGGATTCTTGCTTTTCCCTTCTCAAGAGGTACGACCGACATGACCTGAAGACTCATTTTTATTCCTCATCCTCTAATACTTCTGGCTCTCCCTCAGCATCCGTCTCTTCTGCAGTACCATCTAACTGGAATTTTTCTCTGACTTTTGCCTCAACCTCTTCACATACGAGTGGATTCTCTCTCAGATAAGTTTTCGCATTCTCACGTCCCTGACCAATCTTATCTCCGTTATAGGCATACCATGCACCGGACTTCACAATAATGCCACAGTCTGCAGCAAGGTCTAAAATATCTCCCTCTTTGGAAATTCCCTTACCAAACATAATGTCAAACTCAGCCTCTTTGAATGGAGGTGCCACTTTATTCTTTACGATCTTCACACGGGTACGGTTACCGACAACCTCTCCTGCCTGTTTCAGAGATTCAATTCTACGGACATCCATACGCACAGATGAGTAGAATTTCAATGCACGTCCGCCGGTTGTTGTTTCTGGATTACCGAACATCACACCAACTTTTTCACGCAGCTGGTTAATAAAAATAACAATACAGTTCGACTTGCTGATGACTGCAGTTAATTTACGGAGAGCCTGGCTCATAAGTCTTGCCTGAAGTCCCACATGGGAATCTCCCATATCTCCATCAATCTCTGCTTTCGGAACAAGTGCTGCAACAGAGTCAACAATCACGATATCCACTGCCCCGGAGCGAACCATCGTCTCTGTGATCTCAAGCGCCTGCTCTCCACAGTCCGGCTGTGAAATATACAACTCATCAATATTCACACCGATATTCTTGGCATAAGCCGGATCAAGTGCATGCTCCGCATCAATAAATCCTGCGATTCCGCCCCTTTTCTGTACCTCGGCAACCGCATGCAGGGCAACCGTTGTCTTACCACTGGATTCCGGACCATAGATCTCAATAATTCTTCCCTTTGGAAGTCCTCCAAGACCAAGTGCAATATCAAGACTCAAAGATCCAGTTGGAATTGTCTCAACATTCATATGTGCTGAATTATCACCCAGCTTCATAATAGATCCCTTACCATACTGTTTCTCAATCTGTGAAATTGCAGCATCTAACGCTTTTAATTTATCTTCTCTTGCCATTTTCTTTCCTCCAATACGAACTTATGTTCGTTTTCTTGCTCTTATAGTATTATACTTTGCCCTAAATGTCAACTACGAACATGAAACAATTCTGTCCCTGTTCATCCTTTTAAGATAGTTTTCCCCCCTATTTAAACCATCACTTTCTATTTTTTGCCGGGATTTCATGCCGATCTGGCTGAAATAATTACTCTTGTAACATTTTATTTGATAAAAAAAGATTCTGCTATCTGCAAGATTGACTGTAACTGATAGATAGAAATTTGTCAAGGTGTTTTACAAAACACCCTGAAGCATTTCACGGATCGCATCTTTGCCCTGCACGCCGATTGCTTTTCCCTGAAACAGACCATAATGCATCACAACCAATGTCGGGATACTCATGATCTGATAATTCAGTGCCAGAGAAGCCTCTTCGTCCACATTCACCTTACCGAATTTTACTTTTCCATCCAACTCTGCGGCAAGCTCTTCTATAACCGTAGACTGCATTTTACATGGTTCACACCATTCTGCCCAGAAGTCAAGCACAACCGGGATCTTACATCCCAATACTTCTGCCTCAAAATTATCCTTTGTAATCGTTACAACTGCCATCTTTCTCTCCTTGTTTTTAATAGTTATCGGACAATTCGAAACTCATAAAAACCTAAATTGAATTGTGAAAAATTGACAAAAGACATGAAAGACACTGGGTGAGCCAAAATCGAACAAGTTCGATTGGTACTTAGAAGGCTGGTACAACGGTAAGTTGTGCCTGGCTTCTTAGTACCGCTGCGAGCGACACGTAGCGAGAGCGTGTCTTGAATGTTTTTGTTAATTTTGAACAATTTAAAGAAGATTATGAAGAGTTTCGTAGCTATCTGATAACAGTGAATTTATTCGCGTCCGAACTCTGACAATACAAGTCCTTCATTTCGGTCAAGTACCATGCCGACACTCCATGAATTGACAAACAGTAATAATGGACGTCCTTTGAGATCCTGGATCTTCTTCATATCGGAAGTTCCAACGATCTTATCCATATTGATATCCTCATTTTCAATCCAACGGATATGCTCATACGGAAGGTTGTCCATACGGATCTCAACGTTATATTCATTCTCCAGACGATATTTTAAAACGTCAAACTGAAGCACACCGACAACGCCGACGATGACTTCCTCCATACCCATGTTATATTCCTGGAAAATCTGGATTGCACCTTCCTGTGCGATCTGCTGCATTCCCTTCATGAACTGCTTACGCTTCATGGTATCCACCTGACGCACTCGCGCAAAATGTTCCGGTGCAAAGGTTGGGATTCCCTCAAACTTGAAAGGTTTTGCTGTTGTCAAGGTATCACCGATGGAGAAAATACCCGGATCGAACACACCGATAATATCTCCGGCATAAGCCTCATCCACGATGTGGCGCTCCTGCGCCATCATCTGCTGTGGCTGGGAAAGCTTGATCTTTTTATTGCCACCCTGTACGTGGGTAACTTCCATGCCCGCCTCAAATTTTCCGGAACAGATACGCATAAACGCGATACGGTCACGGTGCGCTTTGTTCATATTCGCCTGAATCTTGAACACAAACGCAGAGAAATCTTCCTGAAACGGATCGATCTCCCCGATATCTGCTTTTCTCGGAAGCGGAGAGTACGTCATTTTCAAAAAGTGCTGTAAAAATGTCTCCACACCAAAGTTTGTTAACGCGGAACCAAAAAATACAGGGGACAACTCACCTTTTGACACCAGATCCATATCAAACTCTGCACTTGCTCCGTCAAGCAGCTCGATTTCCTCTAACAGCTTTTCTTTTGCTGCCTCACCGATTTCATCTACAAGCGCCGGATCATCAATGTGAATGTGTCTCTCCGTTCCCTCTTTTGTTCCTTTTAACGTATCAGAGAACGTCATAACCTCTTTTGTATTGCGGTCATAAACACCTTTAAATCCTTTTCCGGAACCGATCGGCCAGTTGACCGGGCAGGTTGCGATTCCAAGCTCTTTCTCGATCTCATCCAACAGATCAAACGTGTCGTTCGCATCGCGGTCCATTTTGTTGATAAACGTAAAAATAGGGATATGGCGCATCACACAGACCTTAAACAGTTTTCTTGTCTGCGCCTCAACACCCTTTGATCCGTCGATGACCATGACGGCGGAATCTGCTGCCATCAAAGTACGGTAGGTATCCTCCGAGAAATCCTGATGTCCCGGCGTATCCAGAATATTGATACAGTAACCGCCATAATTAAACTGCAATACAGAGGAAGTGACGGAAATACCTCTCTCCTTCTCAATCTCCATCCAGTCAGAAACAGCGTGACGGGCAGTTGCCTTTCCCTTTACAGATCCGGCAAGATTGATCGCACCTCCGTAAAGCAGGAACTTCTCTGTCAATGTCGTCTTACCTGCATCCGGGTGGGAAATGATCGCAAAGGTACGTCTTTTTTCTATTTCTTTTCTTAAATCAGCCAAAATATATCCTCCAAATATAAAAGCACAGCGGTTCTCAAAAAGAACCTGTAATGTGTAAATAAAGTCCCAAGAGACCGCTGTCATGTCTCATTGTAACACCGCACAGCCTGCTTTGCAGACTGCCGCCTTATAAGGATATAACGATAGCCGAAGAAAATCAAGGAAAATCTGATATTATTCCGTGTCCACCTCGCCTACTACAATTGGCGTAATGATCACATTTTCCGCGGAAACATTTGTTTTGCGTTTCACAATATCCTCCACCTGTGCGCGCTTTGCATCCGTCACTTCTCCCATATTTAAGACAACATCACAGCTGTCCTCGGTGATACTTACCACCACATCTGTGAATCCTTTTGCCTCCAAAAGCATTTCTGCCGCATTCTCGCGCTCCGCGATATCCGTCATCGCGATCATTTTATTGATCGCATCCTGTTTTAATTCATCGGAAATCGCATTATTGTTTACAATCTCCAGCAGAGTCTCCTTATTTTTTGAGCGGATCTGTTCACGGTTTAATTTCATTTCCGAAGCATAGTCGATATTGGCAACGGTCGTACTGGTGAGCACCGCCTCTCCCGGATTGACGACTTCCTCTGCCCCTGCTGTTCCATCTGCCACTGTCTGCCCTGTTCCTTCCGCTGCAGGTTCTCCCTCCGTGCCCGCCGCTGTCTCTGCGCTTCCATCCGTTACTGCCGCTGTCTCCGTCCCGTCCGGTTCCTCCGCCGTAAAAATCTCATTCTGCAAAACATCTTCATCCGAAATGTCGTAATCCTCTTCCAGTTCCCCTGCACTCACCTCTGCGTTTGCCGCCTCCGCCGCTGTCTGAAGTTTTCCGTCATCCATATTGTTATTCATGTAACTGAAATACCCTGCAACAGCGATCATAAGCGCCAGTGCCGTGATCACCAGCTGATTTTTTCGAAATATTTTCTTCATGTGATTCCTCCTTATTTACCCTCTGGAACTACTCATCTTCACTACTTTTATTTTATGTGCTTCCACCCGGAATAATGCCATTACTGTATCGGAAATATCAGAAATCACCCTGGGATCATCCCCGCCCTCTGCCACCACCAGAACGCCCTCTACTTTGGGAAGCACTTCTTTTGTCACATAAGGCTGCTTTTCACTGCCGTTTTCCACATACACCGTTGTCTCCTCCGTCTCCTGCTCCGTCGTTGTACGGGTTCCTCCACCGGCATCACTTTCCCCGATATGGTTCGTCTGTTCTTTCTGATCTTTTTCCACGATCGTTTCACCGGAATCTGACAGTGTGATCATCACCTCTGTCTCTCCTACCCCCTCCATCTGCCCAAGCACATGCTTCAGCCTCTTTTCCATCGCATCCGCATATACATTCTGGCTGCCCTGCGTGCTCCCGGAATCCAGAACCGCTGCAGCTGTCTCCTGCTCCGCCGTACTTTCACTATCTGACTGCTTTGGTGATAACGGCATTGCAATGATCAGGATCAGCACACCTGTAAGTGCAATTGCGATCCAGTCACTTTTTTTGAGCTGCCGCAGTCTATTCATACAGGATATCCAACTGTTCTTCCGATAATTGATAATAACTCACCAGCTTTTCTTTTAATTTTTTATATGCGCCATCCTCAGAAGCCTGTTTTTTCTGTCCATCCTCCAGCACGACTTTTCCGATCACAATCCCTTCCTTTACCGGATTAGTCAGCGTCATGCGGATACATTTGATCTCATAATTTTCTGTCATCTCCACTGCGATCTCCTTCACTGCAAAATTTTCATCCTGCGCCATCTGTGTAACATCAAGCGCAATGGCATCCTCGTACTTTTTCACATAGTGATCATTGTCCAGATAAGTGATTTTTTCTGCATCTGACTGTACCTCCTCCATCTTCTGTAAAAAAGACTGATATTCAATTTTTTCCAGAAAAGCGTCACTCTCTCCCATCCAGCCCAAAACCGGATAGAGCAGTCCAAAGACCAGGATCATCTGCGAAAAAAAACGGATATACTTCTGCATGCCCGCCTTCGGAACCATCTCAAGCAGTATCGTGAGCACAAGAAAAAGAATGACATAGCTTTTCAGATAACTAAAAATCCCGTTCATCGGCTCCTTCCTATTATCCTCAATAAATAAATCCCGACGCTGCCGCCGTCAGTGCGATCGTCACAAAAAACAACAGCACACTGTACCCCAGCAGTTTTACATAGAGCATACCTCCGTTTGCCAGACCTTTTAAGCAGCCGGAGATCCGCTTATCCGACACGGGCTCAGTCACTGCCGCTGCCAGTTTGTAAAAGAATGCAAGGCACAGCGCCTTGAGCAGGGGAACAAGACTGATCAGGACAAGCACCACAAGTCCCGCTGTCCCCACACAGCTTTTCATGACGATCCCTGCGCCAAGGAGCAGCTCGGTCACGCTGCCCACCGCATTTCCAAGCCCCGGGATCACAGAAGCCGTTTTTGCAAAAATCCCATGCCCCATCCGGTCTTTTGCCGGGCCAATCAGGTTCTGTACTACATTCAGCCCCAATACGAGCACTCCTGCGATTTTTATCCCCCAGCTGATCACCTCAGAAAACAGTTCCGTCAGATTTGAAAAGCGCTCCTCCGGCACAAAATGACCGAACATTTCCAACAGCACATAAATATGGATCAGAGGCATCAGCAGATTTAAAAACAGCCACTCCACCAGATAGATCACCAGAAATGCGGTCTGGTAAAATCCCGCAGCACTGCTCACATTTGAGGCAAACATCATGCTGAGACAAAACGTCGGCACCATGACTTTCATAAATTCCACACAGCTTTCCAATGACTTTGACACGACCTCCTGAAAGAGAAGAAATGTCTGCAAAAGCATGACTGCCATGACACAATACACCAGCAGAAAACATAGCTCCGAGATATACGACGCATGAAATGCACCCGCAAAGTTTTTCAGAACCGAAAAACAGAACGCCAGCAGTACAATTTCCAAAAGCATCTTCCGGTTAGCTGCTATCTCCCCAACGAGCGATGTTTTTATCGCAGAAAACACATGTTCTCCCCACGCTGTGCTCACCCCATCCTGCATCAGTTCTTCCACCAGACCGGAAAAAGAAACCTGCTCCATGCCATAGTCTTTTAAAAATGTATCCAATTTTCCATAGTCCATCTCATCCGAAAGTCCATCCAGATAACTATCTGTCTCTTCTGCATGAACCTTCACCGGACAAAAAAGCCCTGCAAGCATCAGAAACAGAATAACGCTCCACCGCCATCTCTCTTTTCTCATAAAAGGCTTCCTACCGTATCAATAAATGCCATCAGTACCGGGAGACTCACCACAAGGATCGACATTTTTGCAAAATTTTCAATCTGTCCTGCAATCGCACCATAACCGGAGTCTCTGCACACATTTACTGCAAATTCTGCTGCGTAGGTAATGCCCACCATTTTGATCACCAGACCAATATAAGTACTGTCAATGGCGATCATCCCCTCTAACTTCTCCACAAATTCCAACACGATCTGAACCTTTGTGATAATATAAATAAAAATGCAGATACAGACTGCCATGCTTAAAAACATACTGTATTCCTGCTTCTCTTTGCGCAGCGGAATTGCCATCAAAACCGCTGCGACACCTAAAATCCCCACTTTTATGATATCCATGTCTTTTTCACTCCCTGCCAGATTGTAACTGCTATATGATCTATAACGTAAAAAGCGACTGCATCGTCTCAAACAGTTCATAAATATAAGGCACGATCCAGAACAGCACGATGATAAGTCCTGCCAGACTGGTCAAAAAAGCATGTTCTTCCCGTCCACTGTGTTTTAACACCTGACTCAGCACGGTCACTAAAATCCCAACCGCAGCAATTTTAAAAATCAAATTTACACTCATAAAGTTCCTGCCTTTCCACAGCTTTCGGAGCTTTTACAAAAACAGAAGAATGATGATCAGCCCACACATCACACTGACGGTCTGATACACTTTCTGTTTTTCCTTTTGTTCTCCCCTCACCTGATCGATCACATAATCCAGACGTTCCAGATAATGTTCGAGGCTTTTTTCATTTTCTCCCATGCTTTTTCCGAAAAAGGCGCATCCTGCCCCTGCAAAGATTTCTTTTTCCTCCAAAGAGAGCCCCAGCCTTTTCTGCCACGCTTCGATCCGCTCCTGCCAGAGTTCCTGTCCGCATCCTCTTTCCTTCTTCTGTAATCCCTCACCCATCTCCTTGCAGATCTCATTCAGATACGGGTTTCTGCTGTGTATCGCATGTTCCAGCACTACCTCCATGGGATCCATCGTATACGCTGTTTCATTTGCAATGTCTAAGAGCAGTTTCCGTATGTCATAAAGCAGCCGCAGATGATTTCTCAGATCCATTTGGATTTGAAATCCAAAACCAACGCTTGCCAGAAGAATCAACATACTTCCCAGCACTTTTAACATGTGATCCGCTCCATATGCTCGTCATAAACCTGCATTTTTCTCCTCCCGTTGGTCTCTTTTTCCAGAAAAATGAACCGCTGAAAAAGTCTTCGCTCCATCCACCGTTTCAGATACGGTTTTTCCGACAGTTCTTTCATATTCCCTGCATGGATCGTGCCAAGCACTCTGCTCCCACAGTTTAATGCCTGCTCTACCGCATAAAAATCTGACTCGGCTCCAAGTTCATCCACCGCAATGATCTGCGGTGACATGGAACGGATCAGAAGCTGCATTCCCTCTGCCTTTCCACAGCCGTCCATCACATCGGTTCTCGGTCCCATGTCATTCTGTGGCACACCGTGAAAACTTGCCGCAATCTCCGATCGCTCATCCACCACACACACCTTCAGCCTGATCCCATATGCCTCCCCATTCGACAATGCCCGGATGGAATCACGCAAAAGTGTTGTTTTTCCGGCTCCCGGCATCGACAGGATCAACGTGTTATAAATGCTGTTCTTCTGCCGGATCAGTGGCAATATTTTTCTGGCGCATCCACACTTTTCGTGGGCAATCCGGATATTTAAGAACGTGATTGGACTGATCCCTGCAATTTTTCCATCCACCAGAACGGTCTGCCCTGCCACGCCAACCCGGTGTCCTCCCTCGATCGTGATATACCCCTGCTTAATCTCCTCTTTGTAGGCATACAGCGAATAATTGCTGATATAATTTAACATTTCCCGCAGATCAGCCTCGCTCGCATGGTACAGATCTTTTTCCCATCTTCTGTAGTCCTTTTCGTTACAGAACATTTGTTCTTTTTCTTTGCCGATCAGATAACAGTTGTCGCTTCCATAGCAAAACTCGATTGGTTGTCCGACTCTCACCCGGATCTCCTCCAACCCGCTCTGCCATGTATCGTCCTGAAAAAATGTTCTCATATGTACCGGAAACAACAATCTTATTTCACACAAGGCGGCACCTCACTTTCTGTTCCATCCTCACGGAATTCTTTTTTAAGAAAAAAAAGCCATGGGAGTTTGTTTTCTCCCATGACTAATTCTATGACTTGTCTTTCTTTTTATGACTGTTATTCTATTCTTTTCTTACATTCTCTCCGGTGCAGAAAATCCTAATACATCGATACAGGTCTCAAGAACGGACTTTGTAAGCTCTAACAGACGGATGTATGATTTCTGGACTGTCTCATTCTCCTCGGACATGATCTTGGTTCCATGATAGAAACTGTTGAATGCATTGGCGAGGTCATAAATATAGGAACAGATCTTATGAGGTGCTGTCTCCTCAAAAGCGCTCTCCATCACTGCATTGAACTTGGAGAGCTCTAACATTAAATCTTTCTCGCTCTTAGAGTGCGCCGCCCCGATGACTGCACCGCTCTCATCTTTTCCAAGACCGTGATATTTGTTTAAGATCGATTTGATACGGACGATCGTATACAGGATGTATGGACCTGTATTTCCTTCAAAAGAAGTAAAGCGGTCAATATCAAAGATGTAATCTTTGCTTGCCTGATTGCTCAGATCACCGTATTTGATCGCTGCAAGTGCGACCATTTTTGCAGTGTTCTCTGCTTCCTCTATGCTGATTCCAAGGTTCTCCTTTGTTTTCTGGTTCTCCTGGATTTTTGCAAGCATCTCCTCATTAATACCGGAGATCAGATGCTCTAAACGCATCACACCGCCATCGCGGGTCTTAAATGGTCTTCCGTCCTTGCCATTCATCGTACCAAAACCTAAAAACTTCAGTTCTGTTTCCGGTTTTACAATACCTGTTTTTCTCGCGCAGCGGAATACCTGTGTGAAATACAATTCCTGACGTTTATCCACAACATAAATAAGTTCATCCGGATTGTAATCTTTCATTCTCCATACCATCGTGGCAAGATCTGTCGTATTATAAAGAGAAGCTCCGTCTGATTTCAAGATCATGCATGGAGGGATCTCTTTCGTGTCAGTCTCCTCTTTGACATCCACGACAAGAGCACCGTCGCTGATATAGGCAAAGCCATCGTCCTTCATCTTCTGTACCATGTCCGGAATATATGGCTGTGCGTCAGACTCGCCCTTCCACAACTCAAAGGAAACATTTAAGTTTGCATAGTTTCTCTTTAAGTCTGTCACGGACACATTTAAAATATGTTTTAAAAGTGCCTGATAACCGCGTTTTCCGTGCTGCAGTTCAAAAGTCGCCTGCATGGCCGCTTCCTTATACGCCTCATCCTCTTTGGATTTCTTGCTGGCAGTCGGATAAATCTCCTCTAACTCAGAGATTGTAAATGGCGCCTCCTCCGGATACTCTCCGGTGTATGTGTCATCAAAATAAACCAGTTCCGGTCTTCTTTGCTTTAACTCTGTGATGATCAGTCCCATCTGAAGTCCCCAGTCACCCAGATGCACATCACCGATCACATTGTGTCCCATAAATTTGCCGATACGCTTCACACTCTCACCGATGATCGCAGAACGCAGATGTCCTACATGGAGAGGTTTTGCAACGTTTGGTCCGCCATAGTCGATCATGATGGTCTTTGGCGCTTCTGTCTTTTCACATCCAAAACGTCCCTCATCTTCCTGCATTTTTGCAACATAATCTGCAAGGTATGCCTCATCAATTTTCAGATTGAGGAAGCCCGGTTTTACAGATTCTGCCATCGCAAAAATCGGGTTTGCAGCAAGTTTTTCCACCACTTCGTCTGCGATCATAAATGGGGCTTTTTTGTATTCCTTGGCGGCTGCCATGGCGCCGTTACACTGGTATTCACAAAGATCAGGTCTGTTTGATAAAGTAACCTTTGCATATTTTGCATCATATCCGCATTCTGTAAATGCTTTTGTCACTTCATCTGTGATCAAATCCAAGATTTTCTTCATAACTTTTTCCTTTCGTTCTCTCTTATAGATACTGCTAACTATATAGTTTACTTGCGTTTTCAGAAATCGTCAATATTTTCTTAAAAATTATTAAAATGCCATGAGAAAGAGAGTTTTATCTCTTTGACATGGCATTTTTATAACCTTCACATTTATTCATTCTTAAAAATAACATTTCTCATTTTTGCCAATGCATTCAATAAGATAGAGCCAAGAATACAGCAGCAGATCACTTCTCCCGCGCCGACGGTCAGCATGTAAAAAGGAATTGCGACATCATGTCCACCAACTTCCATCGCAAGTCCGTATCCATAACGCAATACAAATGGAATGATCACCATATTTGCGATCACCGGAGGAAGCGTGCACAAAAACTTATGTTTCCGCAGTAAATATGTTCCGACTGCACCGAGTAATGTTGCAAGGCTTCCGAACACGACATCATAAACCGCTGCCCCTGTCAGCAGATTGCTCAACAGACACCCGATCGCCAGTCCCGGAATCGCTGCCGGTGTAAAAAATGGTAAAATGGTAAGTGCTTCGGAAATTCGTACCTGAATGGCACCGGAAGCTAAGTTAAATGCACTGATAAAAATAGTCAGCACAACGTAGATCGCTGCGATCACTGCAGCCTGGGTAAGAAATAATACCTTTTTGTTTCTCATATGTTTTTCTCCTTTAGTTTTGTTTTTCGTCAGGAAGGTTCCGAACTGACGTTTGTTTTTGCAGAATTGTACCTCTGCATGAAAAAATCGTTGTGTTATTCACACAACGATTTATAAACTATCATATTCTGCCTGCAATTGCAAGACTTTTTTATAATGGTTTCCATATGTTCCCATATTCCCTGCTGCTGTGCGGTATTCATAACACCAAGAAATTTTCCAATTTAAGCAAAAAAATTTTCCGCCAGCGTAATACTTCCGATATAAACCACAGGTCCTGTCATAAACACGCGGTCGTCCTCTGCAAATTCCACAAGCAGATCTCCGCCCTGCATATGAACCTGCACACGGTTTCCCACCAGTCCGAGTTTATGTGCTGCAGATGCCGCCGCACAGGCTCCCGTGCCTGACGCATATGTGTACCCGGCTCCCCGCTCATAGATTTCAATCTGAATATTTTCCCGGTCAACTACGTGACAGAGCTGCATATTGATCCGGTTTGGAAAATATTTTGAATTTTCCACATATGGTCCTAAATGCAACGCTTTATTCTTGCTGATTTCTTCCATCATCACGACACAGTTTGGGTTTCCCATGGACACGCAGGTGATATTGTAAAAATTATCACAGAAGAAAACGGATTCATTGATCATATCTCCCTCAAATCCTACTGCATGGATACTGTCTGCTCCAAATGCGGCATATCCCATATCGACTTTCATGCGCGATGCATCCTCATCTAAAAACTCCACCTGTACCGGTCCTGCCTTTGTCCAAAGCTCATAGCACTTTTCTTTCACATATCCGGCATCTTTCAGATACTTTGAAAAAATCCGGATGCCGTTGCCGCTTCTCTCAGCTTCACTTCCATCCGGATTAAAAATACGTACTTTTATTTTTTCATTCTCCAACACAGGACCAGATAAAATACCATCTGCTCCCACTCCGGTATTGCGCCTGCACAACAGCTGTATCTGCCGTTCCTGTAATAATTCACGGTTCTGATTCGGATCATAGATCAGATAATCATTCCCAAGACCGTGATACTTTTTTAATGTAACCAAAACGATCCCACCATCGCCTGTTCTTACTATTACATTATGTGGCAGACTACAAAATGTGCATCTGCCCGCAACCCTGCCAAAACAGCTTCAGGATTCCTATCCCTCATGCTGCTCATGTTCGATCAGGTTCTGTAATCTGTCATCTTTCTCATGCAGGATCTGTTGGATTTTTGTCTGTGACACTTCATCGATTGCCTCGATCTCTGCCTGTTTTAACTCTGACTCTTCGTCATAGACATGATTTTCCTGTGGATATATGCCGGCGGCATGTTCCCGCTCTTTTTCTTCCTCTTCGCCGCCAATTGCTTCCGGGGAACCATAGGAAACATTCCAGTATTTTATGATACTTCTTTTCATTTTTTCCTGTCTGTTCTTCTCATCGATCAAATCTTTCATATATGCACCAGCCTCTTGTTGTATTCTTCGTATCCCATTTGATTCTGCTTTTTTTAAACAATCCGTCTCTACTGAAACGATTTTCTTACCGTGTATAGTATAGCATTTTTTTCCAATAAAAAAAAGTTTCTTTCTGTATAATTTTTTCTTAAATGCCACATCCTCATTAATAGCATCCGACATCGACAGACCTCGGAGCTGATCCTGATTTTAGAAAAGACCGGAGGATAGCAACATGCCTGCATATAAAGTAGAAATCTGTGGCGTCAATACCGCCAAACTCCCAATTTTAAAAGAAACCGAAAAAGAAGCCCTGTTTGCACGGATCCGGCAGGGCGATCAGGAAGCAAGAGAGATGTATATCAAAGGCAACCTGCGCCTTGTGTTAAGTGTGATCAAGCGTTTCTCCGGCAGCCATGAAAATCTTGATGACCTGTTCCAGATCGGCTGTATCGGACTGATCAAATCCATTGACAACTTTAATCCAGATCTGCAGGTAAAATTTTCCACTTATGCGGTACCTATGATCATCGGGGAGATCCGCAGATATCTGCGTGACAACAACAGTATCCGTGTGAGCCGCTCCCTCCGCGACACTGCCTACAAAGCGATCCATGCCAAGGAAGTTCTGTCCAGAAATTCATTTAAGGAACCTACACTGCAGGAGATCGCAGCGGAATCCGGGGTTGCCGCAGAAGACATTTTATACGCACTGGATGCGATTCAGAGTCCGGTAAGCCTCTATGATCCGGTCTACACCGATGGGGGCGATACCCTCTATGTCATGGATCAGATCAGTGATAAGAAAAATAAAGAAGAAAACTGGGTGGAAAAGCTCTCTCTAAGTGATGCCATGAACCACCTGTCAGAACGCGAAAACTTCATTATCAACCTCCGCTTTTTTGAAGGAAAAACACAGATGGAAGTGGCGGATGAGATCCATATTTCCCAGGCACAGGTCAGCCGTCTGGAAAAGTCTGCATTGAAAACCATCCGCCAATATCTTACCCTATAATATTATCTCGACCATTTATCACATAATGCATTAATCTGATCTGCAAATTTTGCAAGTTCCTTGTTCGGCAGACCCTCGCACTTATTAATAACCTCAAGCAGCCTCTGTCCTGCCGCAAGAAGTCTTGCAAATACGTTGCTGGAAGCTTTTGATGATCCATTTTTCTTCTTCTCAATCATCTCTCTGCTTCCGGCTGCGATCTGTTCTCCCGTCACAAGGTCAAATATATCACCGCTATATGGTGCATAAGCGTCATAACCATATACGTCATGCACATGTGCTGCAAAACTCTCCGTCACTTTGTCGTCCCCATGTACAATAAACACTTTTTTCGGCGGTGTCTCGAATGCCCCGATCCACTTTATCAGATGATTCCGGTCTGCGTGTCCGCTGATTCCCGGAAGATTCTCGATCCTCGCATGCACCTCGATGGTCTCACCAAAAAGCCTTACCTGCTTTGCTCCGTTCAAAAGCGAGTTGCCAAGCGTACCCGGAACCTGATACCCCACGAATAAAATCGTGGAATCCTTCCGCCAGAGATTGTGTTTTAAATGGTGGCGGATACGTCCTGCCTCACACATACCGGATGCGGATATAATAACTTTCGGCTGTTCGTCGAAATTGATCATTTTGGATTCATCACTCGTGATCGCCATGCGCAGTCCCGGAAAACCGATCGGGTTAATTCCCTGATGCACAAGATTCAATGCTTCCTCGCTGAAACAGTCCTCCACATTCTTATTAAAGATCGTGGTTGCCTCCACTGCCAGCGGACTATCGACAAACACCGGGAAATTCTCAAACTCCGGCAGCAGATGTTCTGTCTTGATCCTTCGGATAAAGTAAAGCATCTCCTGCGTTCTTCCCACGGAAAATGCGGGAATCACAAGATTTCCACCCCTTGTAAATGTATCCTTCAATACCCCTGCAAGTGCGGCTGCATAATCCGGCGGCGTCTCATGCTCTTTGTCACCGTACGTGGATTCCATCACGACATAATCCGCATCCCTGATATACTGCGGATTTTTGATCAGTGGACGATTGCCGCTTCCGATATCCCCCGAAAATACAACTTTGGCTTCTTCATCATCCTCTCTGATCCACATCTCAATGCTTGATGAGCCGAGCAGATGTCCTGCATCCACAAAGCGTACCTTTAATCCGTCACAGACCTCCACAATGTTGTTATATTCACACGGCACAAAATGTGTCAACACCCCCATTGCGTCGTTCATATCGTACATTGGTACCACTTCCGGTTTTCCTGCCCGTTTTGCTTTCCGGTTTTTCCATTCTGCCTCAAACATCTGGATATGTGCGCTGTCTTTTAACATGATATTACAGAGCTGCGTTGTTGCCTCTGTCGCAAAAATCTGTCCCCGGAATCCATGATTATACAATAGCGGCAGCAGACCGGAATGATCAATGTGTGCGTGTGTCACGAACACATAATCCACCGCTGCTGCATTCACCGGAATCTCCTGATTCACATACAGATCCGGTCCCTGCTCCATACCACAATCCACCAATACATGTTTATCCCCGAATGTTACATAATGGCAGCTTCCTGTCACCTCATGCGCTGCGCCCAAGAATTCTATCTGCATCTGTCCTTCCCCCTGTCTGTAAATTCCAGTCCGTTTTCATCTGATCCCCATGCAGTCATCTGCTGCATGTTGTCTCATCTGGCCACTGTCTGTTCCCATTGTTAAATAGTTCGACTTCTCCTTTAATTTATAACACAATTATACTACTGTTATTCAAATCGTACAATTTCTTTTTTCAATCTTCCCATAATTTTTTTCTCAAGTCTTGAGATATAGGACTGGGAGATTCCAAGCATATCTGCCACTTCCTTCTGTGTCTTCTCCTCCCCACCGGAAGTATTTAACCCAAACCTCAGTTCGATGATCATCCGTTCCCTTCCGGACAGCTTTTCGATCGCAGCCTTTAACAGTTTCCGCTCTACATCCGTTTCCATGTCTTTCCCCACGACATCCTCATCCGTCCCCAGAATATCCGATAAGAGCAGTTCATTTCCATCCCAGTCCACATTTAACGGTTCATCGATGGACACCTCCAGTTTTGTCTTGCTGTTTCTCCTCAGATACATTAAAATCTCATTTTCAATGCAGCGCGATGCGTAAGTGGCCAATTTAATATTTTTGTCCGGATTAAAGGTATTGATCCCTTTGATGAGACCGATCGTCCCTATGGAGATAAGATCCTCCACTCCGACCCCTGTGTTATCAAACTTTTTTGCTATGTATACGACCAGCCGCAGATTGTGTTCAATCAGCTCCTTTCTCGCCCGCTCTGCATGCACGCCATCAAGCATGCGGATACAGTATGCCTCCCGCTCTCCCTCCAACGGCGGTGGCAGGATCTCTGCACCTCCAATATAGTGCACCTCATCTTCCTTTCGCATAAAAAGGCTGCAGATTCCGGACAGAAAATGAACCTTTTCATATCTTGGCAGTACAAGTCTCATGATCATATTTTGTTCCTCTTTCCCGACTCTCCAGCATAGATGCATGAAGAATCATATCATATTCTTTTCCTTCCAATAATCCTTCATTTGCAATTCCAACCGCTGCCGGTCTTATCTCGACTTCGTGCCTTCCATTCTGAATTTTTATGCATGCGATCTCTGTCACCGGCAGAAGCCCCTCCTTCTGTCCCAGGGAACAATAAGGGATAAAATGCACCCTGTCCTTTTTCGGATTTAAGATCTTTGCGGCCACTTTTTTACTTAAAATACATACTGGTCTATGATTATATGGATCTCTCAACTGATTTCCACTGTCCCAGTATCCCATAGTTTCCATCGCATGCCCCCGATGCACCAATGTCACCGGAAAAAGCTGGTTTCCAAACTGTTTTCTGCGTCCGAGATACCATGTGACAACCGACAGAACCAGTGCCGCAATGACCGCCTGAATCCAGAAAAATGTCATTCCTGTTGCACTGCTTCTCAATAATTCCATAACCCCGCCAAGGAAAATGACCATCAGATAAATGACTGCCCAGTTTTCTAAAAACTCACGCCACGAACTTTTTCCAAAACACAGAACAACCATTCCTGTATTGAGCAGGAAGTGAATCAGAATCGCCCTGCAAAAAGGCTCCGTAACGGTCAATGTAATGATCAGAGTTCCTATGGATGACAGAAATGCAATAAACCACAGTCTTCTTCCCTTTACCCTGCGCCGCAAAAGGCAATTTGCGCCTGCGAGCGCAATAAAATCCATCCACAGATTCTGTAACAGATAAACATCTGCATAAAAAATATATATTTGGAACCACTCCCTCCTTTTCCTTCTCCATAGTCACATTATATTTTTTTAGAACCATCTTTTTTGTCAAAACACTTCCTCTACTTTCAGAAGTTCATCCAGTTTTTCTGACAAAAAAAGACCGTTACATGAAAACCTTATGATCTTCATGTAACGATCCTGTCATATTCTTATGTAATTATCTTCTGGAATTCTTAAGGAAATCCGGAATCTTGATATCCATCTGCTGTACAGAACTTTCTGGCTGGCGTGGTTTCTGGATACCAGAGAAAGCTGGCGCAGGATTTGGCTGTACCGGAGCTGTATAACCAGCCTGTGCTGCTGGTCTTGGTGTTACAGGCGCTGTTGGTCTTGGAACAGTTCCCATGTTCTGATACTGCATCTTAGGAACGATCTTGCCTGCTGCGTTTGCACCTGCAGTCTCAAGTCCTGTTGCAATAACAGTAATGGTAGCCTCATCTGTCATAGACTCATCAAACTTCGCACCGAAGATAATATTGGCATCATCTCCTGCAAGATCCTGTACATAGCTTGCTGCATCATTTGCATCCATTAAGGAGATATCTCCGGAAATATTAATAATAACGTGTGTTGCACCGTTAATGGTTGTCTCAAGCAATGGGCTGGCAACTGCAAGTTTTACAGCTTCGATCGCCTTGTCGTCTCCCTTTGCAGAACCGATACCGATATGTGCAAGTCCCTTGTCCTTCATAACAGTGGAAACATCCGCAAAGTCAAGGTTAATGAGTGCAGGTAAATTGATAAGGTCTGTAATTCCCTGAACTGCCTGCTGTAACACTTCATCTGCTTTCTTCAATGCATCCGGCATTGTAGTACGTCTGTCTACGATCTCTAATAATTTATCATTTGGAATGACGATCAGTGTATCTACGCTCTCTTTTAAACGTTCAATACCACCGGTTGCATTCAACATACGCTGTTTAGCTTCGAATTTGAAAGGTTTTGTAACAACACCTACGGTTAAGATTCCCTGCTCTTTTGCGATCTTGGCAACGACAGGTGCTGCACCTGTACCGGTTCCGCCACCCATACCACAGGTAACGAAAACCATGTCTGCACCTTTCACTGCAGCCGATAATTCCTCTGCACTCTCTTCCGCTGCTTTCTGTCCAACCTCAGGCTGTGCTCCTGCACCAAGCCCTTTGGTAAGCTTCTCGCCGATCTGGATCAATGTCGGTGCCTTACATAACTGTAATGCCTGCTTATCTGTGTTGATACCAACAAACTCAACACCACCAATATTTTCATCGATCATTCTATTTACAGCATTATTGCCAGCTCCTCCAACTCCGATCACGATAATTTTTGCACTGGCATCTGCTTCTGTTGTTCTAATTTCCAGCAAGGTAGTTCCTCCTTCATATCTCCCTATATTTATGTCAAATTTGATAACCAGACAAACTTATTTCTACTTTGTTTAGTTATCTACTCTCAAAATCATACTATATTTTGCGTTTTTTAACTCTTATAATCTATAATATAATTTTTCACACAACAAATCAACCGCTTTTTCAAAAAAAATCAAGTTTTTTTACGGTTTTTATTGTTCCACTGGCGGCATATCCTCCGCCGGTGCATTTTCGGCTGGCTGCTACTCTTCGGCCGGTGTATTCTCTGCCGGCACATCCTGTGCAGGTTGTTCTTCCGCTGGCGTGTCCTCCGCCGGCTGTTCTTCCGATGGTGTATCCGCAGAAGGCGCTTCTGTTGTCTCCTCTGTCGTCTCTTCTGTCGCCTCTTCTGTCGCCTCCTCTTCCGTATCTGGTTGTTCTTCTGCCCTGTCCCAGATAATGTCGGTCGTCTCCGGTGTCCATGTCTCTAAATGGAGTGTGCCGCTAAGTCCGTCAAGCTGTGGCAAAATAATGGATAACCTCACAACTTTCTGCGACAGGTTGTCCTCAGAACCAATTTTCACCTGGATCGTTCCATAGTAAAGCACCGGCTCCATGTTACTGTCATACTGGATCTCATCCGGGAGCAGATTATATTTTTTCAAAGTCTGTGTCAGGTTCAGTAAATCCCGCAAAATATCACTGTTCTCTAATTGCAGTTTCTCATAAAGTACCACTTCCTCACAGGAGATTCCTGTGATCTTTGGCACACCGTCAATCACTTCCGTAGATGTCTCGACTACAAATCCATCTTTGTCAAAATAAGCATTCTGACCAATGGAATTAATATAAAGATAGCCGAGCATTCCTTTTTCGTAAACTTTAATATGTACGGTATGGGGATTGTCCAGTGAAACCTCCATCGTATCTACAAACGGAACTTCCCCGATATCCACAAATCTGTATTTCAGATCTACATACAGGGAATTCCAGGAATATTCATCATTCAGCACCATGTTTTCAATCTGTGTGGAGCTGTACAGTTCATTTCCCTCCACGACAACGTTTTCCACGGTAAAAACATTCATGACAATGAAAACGCCCGCTGCGATAAGCAGAATCAATATCAACAGGATGTACAATCCTATCTTTCTGCGCTTTTTTCTTCTTCTCTCTTCTTTTATCATATTTAATTAACCTCAAATTTAATTCCCTTTGCCACGGAAAGCGCAAGCCCCATCTCTGCAAGCAGGAATAAAACCGAAGTACCTCCATAACTGATAAACGGCAGTGAAATACCGGTATTCGGGATCGTATTGGTCACAACCGCAATATTTAAAATAACCTGGATGGACAAATGCGCCATAATACCAACCACGACCAGCGCCCCATAAAGGTCTGACGCATTATTGGCAATGATCATAAATCTCCAGATCATCAGCAGAAACAATAAGATCACGCACACCGCGCCAAAAAGTCCAAGTTCCTCACAGATAACAGAGAAAATCATATCATTCTGCGCCTCAGGAATAAATCCCAGCTTCTGCATACTCTCGCCGAGCCCTTTTCCAAATAAACCGCCGGAACCGATTGCATACAGTCCCTGTAAGGTCTGATAACCCTTCTCGTAGGCTTCCGGATTCAGCCAGATCTTGATACGATCCATCCGGTATGCCTCAAAACTGATGAAAACAACACCTACCACACCGACTGCCGCTGCCATCAACACAAAGTGGGAATACTTCGGACTGGCAACAAACAACATACAGACTGCAATTCCAAGTATAATGATCGCTGTACTTAAGTTATTGTAGGCGACCACTGCAACGATTGGAAGCACAATTGCCATTATCTTGACAAGGCTCATGAATTCACCCATCTTCTGTGGTGTCTTATAAATAACCGTTGCCAGAAAAATAATAACCGCAAACTTGGCAAACTCTGACGGCTGGAAAGATAACGGCCCGATTTTTAACCATCTCGCCTGACCGTTTGCATCTGTACCAATAAAAATAACGGCGGTACAGAGCACGATAGCTGCCAGATACGCCATGGAACTCACCTTCATCCAGAACCGATATGGGATTTTCGATACAATATACATACCTACAATGCCGAGCCCTGTTGCAAACAACTGTTTTTTTACAAAAAAGGAAGCATCCCCAAACTTATTGGAGCCTGCATAGGAACTGGTACTGTACAACATGACCAATCCAAAACACAAAAGAAAAATGATCAGAAACAAAAGACTGTAATCGAAATATTTAATTGGCTTTTTTTTCTTTTCCGTCTGCTGACCTCTTGCCATTCCAATTCCTCATTTCTTATTTACTGCACGTCATGCCATTATGCCTGACATTTTTTATTCTGCCAGATTGCGCACGTATTCCTTAAAAATGCGTCCGCGCTCCTCATAGTTTGCGAACATGCCCCAGCTTGCACATGCAGGGGAAAGCAATACCGCATCCCCGCTCACTGCGTTTGCATAACAGGTGTCAATTGCCTCCTCAAATGTATCACAGAGTATGACATCCTCAAAGCCATGTTTCTTCGCACATTCCGCAATCTTTTCCTTCGTCTGACCGATCAGCACGAGTTTCTTCACCTTGCCGTCAAAACTCTCAATCCACTCATCATATTCAGACTGTTTGTCATAACCTCCACCGATCAACAGTGTCGGACGGTTCATCGCGCGGATTCCCTGGATTGCCGCATCCGGGTTTGTTCCCTTGGAATCATTGTAAAACTTCACGCCGCGTTTTTCTGTCACATACTCAATTCTATGCTCGACTGCCTGGAAACGTTTCAGCACTTCCACAATTTTATCCATCGGTACGCCAAAGCTTACCGACATTCCGACTGCCGCCATGACATTCTCATAATTGTGTTTTCCTAAAATATTCAGCTCATTTACATTGATCACTTTTGTGTCCGTTGTGCCGTCTGCATAAAAAATATCTTCTCCGTCCAGATAAAGTCCCTTTTCCAGTCTGCGCTTGCTGCTGAAAAATACAACTTTTGTCTGAAGTGTCTCGCCAAACCTGCGCAGCACTTCATCCTCATAATTCAACACACAGGTATCCCCGGCGGTCTGATTCTTTGTAATGCTCTCTTTTGTCTCGATATAACATTCCATCGTATGATGACGGTTCAGATGATCCGGTGTGATATTTAAAATAGCTGTCACTTCCGGCGCAAACTCATGTGTTGTCTCTAACTGAAAGCTGCTGATCTCTGCGACTGTCACAGTATCCTCTGTCGTGTCTGCCGCTACCGATGTGTATGGGATTCCAATATTGCCGACCACTTTCACATCATCGAAATAATTCGCCATGATCTCACCCACAAGCGAAGTTGTCGTAGTTTTTCCGTTTGTTCCGGTAATTGCAATAATTCTTCCTTTTGCAAAATGATAGGCAAGTTCAATTTCGCCCCAGATTGGAATCTGTCTGTTTCGAAGTTCATTGACCATCGGAAGGTCTGTCGGCACGCCCGGACTTAACACAACAAGATCAATGCGCGCCATATCTTCCGGTGCAAGTTCTCCCAAAAGAATCTCTGCTCCGGCAAATACCGGATTTTTCTCGATCAATGCTGTCACATCTAAATCTTTATTTCCATCAAAAAGTACAAATGTGATTCCTTTTTTTCTGAGCAGTTCTGCGGCTGCAACTCCGCTTTTTCCAGAACCTACTACTAACACTCTTTTTCCTTCTAAATTCATCGTCTTATCCTTCCAATCTCCTGTCCGAATCCGGCAGGTCATTTTGCAATTTTCCAATGCGATTTATAAGCCTAATAATGCAAGCATGCAAAGCAGTGCTGTCACGATTGCAAACACTGCGACAACTCTCGTCTCTGACCATCCACCAAGCTCAAAATGATGATGGAGCGGAGCCATTCTGAAAATCCGCTTTCCAACACCTGTTTTTTTCTTAGTGTATTTAAAATAAGTAACCTGAACCATAACAGATATGACTTCTGCCAGATAAATCAGTCCAACGATCAGGATATATAATGGCATCTGGAGCATATAGGCAGTTGCCACAACAAAGCCGCCCAGTGCCAGGGAACCGGTATCTCCCATGAAAACACTTGCCGGATACACATTAAATAATAAGAATCCAAGCAGGGCTCCTGCTACTGCACAGGTGATCGGTGCAATCCCTGCATTCGTTCCGATTGCCACAACGGAGAAAAAGGTCGCAACCATAATGGTAACACTTGACACAAGGCCATCCACACCATCGGTAAAATTCACACCGTTTACGGTTCCGATCACTGCAAAATAAAGTAATGGAATCGCAAGCCATCCGATATTTAAGTACTTTCCGCCGGAAAATGGGATCAACATAGTAAGTTCAATTCCGGAATAACACACCATGTAAACTGCAAATACTGTTGTCACAATAAACTGTAAGATCATCTTCTGCCACGGGAACAGTCCGTCTGATCTGCGGAGCACTACCTTCAGATAATCATCCAGAAAACCGATCACACCGAATCCTACGGTCATAAAAAGGATTGGGATAATTCTCGGATAATCTTTGACATAAAACAGGGAGGTAATGATAATACTTGCCAGTATCATAAGTCCACCCATAGTCGGGGTTCCATTTTTCTTCAAATGGGATTCCAACTCTTTACGCTCCGTCTGCCCCACCTTTAACCGTTTCAAAAAGGGGATCACGATCGGTCCTAAAATTGCACTGATTGCAAAAGAAATCAAAACTGGTATCACTATTTCATAATCCATGACTAAACACCTCTTGTATTTTTTCTAACGTTCAATTCGCCTAACTAGTATACGTTATTTCATCTCATTTATCAAGGTAAGGCAAAATGTTTTCGAATATTTCCTTCGCCACAGGAGCAGCGATCGTTCCGCCGTAATAAATCCCCTGCGGATTGTTAATGACAACAAGCACAAGCACCTGCGGATTGTCAGCGGGCGCAAATCCGAGAAACGATGAAATGTATTTATGGTCGCTTCTTGGAAGTGTCTGTGAGGTGGCTGTCTTTCCGCCGATGGAAAAGCCCTCAATTTTGGCATTTTTTCCGGTTCCCTCTGACACCACTTTCTCCAACAGATAGCGCATCGTTTCCGAAGTTTCTGCTGTGCAGATATTCTCATGCGTTTCATAGGAGAACGTTTTTACTGTATTTCCGTCCGCATCCTGCACGCTTACGCCAAAATGTGGTGTCACGCGCGTTCCCCCATTAATAATAGAAGATACCGTCGTAACAAGCTGGATGGGGGTAATCTGAAACGACTGCCCAAACGAGATTGTCGCAAGTTCCACCGGTCCAATATTTTCCGTCTTATGCATGATTGTTCCCGCTTCCCCCGGAAGATCAATATTCGTTTTGGATAACAGCCCGAACTGTTTGAAGTAACCGACAAAGTTCTCCGCGCCTAACCGCTCGCCAAGTTCCATAAAAACCGGGTTGCAGGAGTTCATGATCCCTGTCTCGAATGTTTCCGCCCCGTGTCCTGTCGTTCTCGCACATCGGATTCTTCTGTCCTCCACAATTTTATAACCCGGACAGAAAAATGCATCGTCCAGTTTTACCACTCCCTCTTCTAGCGCTGCCGCTGCCGTAATAATCTTAAATGTGGAACCCGGCTCGTAGGTATCACTGATACACTGGTTTCGCCACATTTTATTCAACAGATTCTGTTTTTCTTCCGCTGACACGGATTCTCCGGTGTCTCCAACCAGCGTAAACGGATCGTTCAGGTCAAATTCAGGATAATTCACCATCGCCATAAGTTCGCCGTTCTGCGGGTTCATCACGATTACAGAAACACTGTCCGCTGACTTTTTTGTGCAGACTTTTTTTGCCGCCTGCTCACAGTACATCTGAATATTGTAATCTAATGATAAGCAAAGGTCATAACCGTTCACGGGTTCTAATCTGCTCTCCCCGGCATTCTCAATCTCAATTCCTCTCGCATCGGTTAACGTGAGGATTTTTCCGTTGGTTCCCTGAAGGTATTCATCATACTTTACTTCAAGTCCCAAAATGCCCTGATTGTCGGCCCCGGTAAATCCAAGTACTTTGGAAGCAAGCGTCCCATAAGGGTAATATCGTTTATAATCCTCATCCACTTTCACTCCGGAGAGTCCATAGGCTCTGACCGCATCCCCGGTCTCCTTTGCGACATTTGTTTTCACACGCTCGATGGAACTGACTTTCTCCACGCGCTTTCTCGCAGTCTCTTCCGGAATACCCAGTTCTCTCACAAGCATCTCAATGACTTTCTCGGGTTCTTCTATCTGGTTATGGATCACGGAGATCGTGCACACAGATTTGTTTGTGGCAAGCACTGTGCCGTTTGCATCCAAAAGTTTTCCCCGTGCCGCCTTAATATCACGTTCCCTCTCATGAAGATTCTCCGCTTTATTTCCATAATATTCGGAGCAGAAGATCATCAGATATACCAGTCTTCCGATCAGAAACATCATGATAAAAAAAACTGCCACGAATACGATCATTACCTTTTTGCGGTTAAAAGTCTTATTCCGATACATAAAACAAAAACCTCATAAAAGTCTTCCTTGCATTTTATTCCAACTTTTATGAGGTTATGTTTTTATTCACTGTTATCGGACGTTGTTCCTGCTTCTTCGGCATTTACGCCATCATTTTCGGCGTTTTCTTCGTTGTTTTCCTCGGCTCCCGGAATATCTTCCATGGTATCCGGCACATCATCTGTTCCTTCCGGTTCTTCCTCCGGAATATTTTCCATATTTCCTGTCACACGGTCTGTCACAGCGGCTGCGCCTGTATCTGTTCCGGTAATATCCCATCCGGAATGTAAGCCGGTCGTCTCCTCATCCGGATAAATATTCATATAAGGAAGTACTTCTTCTAAAATCTCCCTCACAATATTCTGTGCAAATGTACTGTGTGGCTGATCCGGTGAGTTTGGCTCATCCACAAAACAGTAGATCATTAACTGCGGATCATCCACCGGTGCAAAACCGATAAAAGAGACCAGATAGTTCACACCGTCACGTGGCACTTTCTGTGCCGTTCCGGTTTTACCTCCCATGGAGTAACCGTCTACTTTTGCCGTATTTCCGGTACCGGATGTCACGGTTGAATACATATACTGTTTTAATCTATCACTTGTTGTCTTGGATACCGTCTCACGCAGCAACGTCGGGGAAATATCCTGAATCGTATTTCCATTCTGATCCGTGATCTTGCTTACCACTCTCGGCTGATATAATTTACCGCCATTGACCAGGGAACAGAAAGCGGTTCCAAGCTGGATCATCGTGGTGTTAAAGTTCTGTCCGAAAGCATTGGTTGCAAGACTCAGCTGTGATGTTGTATCCAATGTGTAAATCAGGGAATCTGTTCTCGATTCTCCCGGAAGATCGATGTTCGTTTTCTGTCCAAATCCAAAAATCTGCTGGTACTCTGTGAAATTCTCTGCCCCGATCCGGTAAGACATCTGCATCAGGGCATCATTGCAGGAGTTCATTAACGTCTGCTCCAATGTCTGCATTCCGTGTCCGCCTTTTCGATAGGCAACACATTTTACGGTAAATCCGCTGAGCTGTTCGGCTCCATCACAGAAAAAGGTATCATTTGTCGACAATGTTCCTGTCTCAAGGCCAGCCGCAACCGTAAACGGTTTTGCCGTTGATCCAGGCTCATATGTATAAGTCAGACATATGTTCTGCCACAACTGATTTAACGCTTCAAGTCTCGCATCGTCGTCCATCGCATCGATCTCTTCCTGCGTATAATACTCCGATAAATCCCACGGATTGCTCAGATCGTAGTTTGGATACTGTGCCATTGCAAGGACATCGCCATTGTCCGGTTTCATGATGAGCACGCCAATTCTTGTGGCTCCGCCCTCACCCTCTCTGTAATTGTCCGTGTAGGCCTCGTTAAACTCCTGTATTTTCTTCTCTACCACCGACTGGATCGTCGCATCGATCGTTGTCACTAACGTATTGCCGTTGACTGCCGGTTTGATCGTTTTTTCGAAATTGCTGTCCGAATTCAGATATCCATACTGTCTGCCGTTAATTCCATTTAACGTGTCATCATAATAGTTTTCCAGTCCATTAATTCCGAGGTTACCGGATGTTGTGAACCCGATCACAGAACTTGCCAGTTTTCCATATGGATATTGTCTCTGGTACTCTTTTTCAAACCAGACACCTTTGATATATGGATTGACCAGTTTTCCCTTTTCATCCCGCTCCTCCTGCAGATTCACAAAAGGCTGGATCGTATCATAGGACAAACGTTTGGCAAGCACAATATATCTGCTGTCCGGAGAGTCTTTCAGATAAGAATAAAGCTGTTCACTCGTCAGATCCGGGAAGCAGCTTACAAGCGCATTGATCGTCGGCTCCACATATTTTTCATCATCATTTAAAACGGAGCAGTCCAGAATCACATTATAAACTGCGATACTGGTTGCCAGCACAGTTCCTTTTGCGTCTACAATGTCTCCTCTCTGATAAGGAATTGTCTGGCTGTCATAGCCCTGCTGTGCCAGAACGATTTTCTCATATTTTTCTCCACTGGTGTATTCAATATACATCAGCCTTCCGATGAGTCCGATCATAAGCGCTGCAACAACCGTAAACATGACGATCATTTTTTTCTGCATACGCTTTGGAAACTTTAACATCGGCTTTTTCGGTCTTCTTTTTGCCATTCTACCACCTGAATTATTTTTTTGCCTGAAAATTCCCCCTATTGTGGGATTTCATTATACTGATTCATGTAGTCTGTCTTATCTACAGAGTAGTAGACGATCTGATCCTGTGTTGCATAAAACATACCAAGTTCATTGATTGCCTTCTCCTTGATTGCATCGAGATCTACTGCGGTATTAATTCTCTTGTAAGCCTCGTCATTGTCAGCCTTAAGGTCTGTCACCTGGCTCTCTAAGCTTGCGATTTTTTTCATTCTTGCCGTTACATCGGACTGAAGCTTAATATAAGCTCCACAGAAAATGCCAAATACGGTCACTGCCATTGTCAGGAATACAACATAACTTTTGCTCATGCGAAGCGCTTTTTCCTGATTTCTGGCTGCGGCACGTCTGCGTTTTCTCAGCTCTTCCTCGCGTTCCCGCTCCTGTCTGTCTCTGCGCTCTTTGCGGTAATCCGGCATCGCCTCCATACGGCGTACGGTGTTGCCATCTACCTGATATGCTGCTCTATTTCGATTGTTGTGATTTACTGTTCTGTTCGGCATCTGCTACACCCTTTCAAAAACTCTTAATTTTGCACTCTTGGAACGGGAGTTCACTTCTAATTCTTCCTCGGAAGGAAGAATCGGTTTTCTTGTAACTACCTTTCCCTTGGATTTTTTGCCACATACACACACTGGAAAATCGCTCGGACAGGTACATGGGTTCTCATTTCGTTTAAAATTCGTCTTTACAATTCGATCCTCTAAGGAATGGAACGTGATAATACAGATTCTTCCACCCGGATTCAAGAGGTCTATCATATCGTCCAAATTATCCTGAAGTACTTCTAACTCTTTGTTCAGCTCAATACGGATTGCCTGAAACGTTCTTTTTGCCGGATGTCCACCGGTCACCTGAACTTTCATTGGAATGGAAGCCCTTATGATCTCTGTCAGTTCTCCGGTTGTCTCAATTGGCTTCTTCGCCCTCTCCTGCACGATGTGTTTTGCAATATTTTTTGCAAACTTGTCCTCACCATAATCACGGATGATCCGGTAAAGCTCCATCTCACTGTATCCGTTTACAATATCTTTTGCAGTCAGGCTCTGTCTGTCATCCATTCTCATATCAAGTGGAGCATTCTCATCACGGTAAGTAAAACCACGCTCCGGTGTATCTAACTGAAACGAAGATACGCCAAGATCCAACACGATTCCATCCACCTTTTCCACGCCAATGCGGTGAAGTTCCTCTTTCATGTTGGCGTAATTGCTTCGGATAATGGTGATCTTGTCACCAAATTCCTTTAATCTTTCTCCGGCGGCTGCGATTGCATCCGCGTCCTGATCGATTCCGATCAGCCTGCCTTTTTCTGATAACCGTGAAGCCACCTGGTAAGCATGTCCGCCACCGCCAAGTGTTCCATCCACATAGATTCCGTCAGGCTTGATATTCAAATTTTCAATTGTCTCATTTAGCAATACTGAATAATGATTAAATTCCATTGTGATCCTCTCTGCCTGACTTTTGCTCTGGCTCTCTTTTTTTATTCTCTGTGGATCAGATACTGAACCCTAAATCTGCCATGTGTTCTGCAATCTCATCCATCTCATCTTCATCATATGTATTCTCCTGCCATCTGTCTTTGTCCCAGATTTCCACTCTGCTTAAGACTCCGACTAAAACGACATCTTTTGTCAGATTTGCATATTCTCTTAAAACTGGTGGAAGAAGGATTCTTCCCTGCTTGTCCAGTTCACAGGAAGCTGCTCCTGCAAAAAAGAAACGTGAAAACTTTCTTGCATCCTTGGAAGTCATGGAAATATTTCTAAATTTTTCTTCGATGTTGTGCCATTCTTCTAACGTATACACAAATAAGCATCCATCAAGTCCCTTTGTCACTACAAATTCATCGCCAAGCTGCTCTCTGAATTTTGCCGGAACTATCAGTCTGCCTTTTGGATCAACTGTGTGGTTGTATTCTCCCATAAACATGACACAATCACCTGCCTTTGTGCGGCAGCTGGTTCCTCTTGATTTTCCATTTCTGTGGTCTTTTTCCACCACTTCGAACCATTCTCTACCACTTTCCACCACTTTTAAACATATATTAGACTATTCTTAAGAAAAAATCAATATTTTAGCGCAAAAAAATAATGCCAGACCAGTTATTTCCTGATTTGGCATTATTTTCCATTCTTCTCTACTTACTTCTTTCTGTTTCCTCGATATACTCTTCAATCAGCTGATCGAGTTTTGTACTTTTTTGATAGTAATTATCAAACTTATCCTGTCGTAAAAGTGCCTGATCCAGTTCAAATCGAACGGATTCGATTTCCTGCTGTAACTCACTCAACTTTCTCATATGAATCCTCCTGATTTCCTCAATGGAAAATGCAATTTTACAAATTCAAATTTCTGCTAATTGCCGGAGCAGAGAATAGTCCCTTTTTCTTTTCCCCTTTTTCTTTTCCTCTCTTTTATATTCTCCATATTACTATCCGCAGATTCAAAAATCAAATGAATTAGGTGATGAGTTTTCTCCAAAATTCGACATTTCCAAACGGATTTTTTCACAATTGCACGTATTTCCTACAAAAACAGCGCACCCATTTTTCGACTTTGGATGCGCTGTTCATAAAAAATTAATATTTGATTCGTATGTTTTCCTATCGTTTTTGTATGTTTTTCATTTTTCAGGAATGTTTTAACCGGAATTCTGCCCTTTTCTCGGCGAGTAAATGTATCATTGCCTCCATTGCCTTGTAGTTCACCTCCACAATGTGATGGATATCATCCTCCACATCATGCTTTCTCACAAGATAATCATCATGGGATTTCTGGATAAAATCACAAAGATTTTTGGCATTTTTAAATTCCAGATGATCTGCTTTATGCGGTTTTGCAGCGTCCGTCCTGATATATTTCCGCAGATCCCGCTTTAATTTTTCCTCGTAAGAGCAGTGATCCTTCAGACTTCCCGGATAGATTTTATTGTGCGGATAAGTAAAATAATCTGCCAGATAGTGGCTGATCTGTCCAAGATCCATGTAATACTTGCGCCCTTTTTTCTTCTCCACCAGTTTCCTGCCCTCGGAAAGGCGCTCAATATGGCGTCTGATATCCGGGTAAGTTCCGTCCATCTCATGGCGCTTATAGACGAAAGATGGCTTAATGTCCGGCAGGACACTTCCGATGTAAAAAGATAATTTATGTTTTTTCAGATCATTGTCTTCCATATTATTTACAATGTAACGTGCCAGTGAAATATGTGATTTTTTTCTCATAAGTACCGCCTCCAAACAGGAATCTTTTTGTTTTTCCAACTCCCATACTACATCTCCGCGGCAAAAGAAACAAGGGTATCTTTGTAAACTTTTTGTGTAGTTTTTGTGTTTTAAAGCACTGGAATCCTGCTTTACAGATGTAAATTTTCTTATCCTGCTTTTTTATGGTCTGCACAAATGGAGCATGTGCAGACCAGTTTCATACCTGTATTAATTATTCATATTTACAGTTGCACTCGAAGCTTGCGCACTCTGTCTCTCCACAGGTGCAGGCTCCGGCACCGGAAATACCGATATGATCTGCGTGACATTTCTCATTTTCATTGAAACGGCAGTGTGTTGCCTCACACGCAACGTCGATTTCCTTAGAAACATCTTTTAATGCGTTACAGGCTGCACCGTTTGTTCCGCGGTCTTTGAAACTTCCGCAACAGGTGCTCTGTGCTTCGGTTGCTTCGCGTCCCTCCACCTGAATGTCGCCTTTGCAGCAACAGCCGTCTTCATTATTGTAGGTGCAGCTTTTCACTGAACAATCCAAATATGCCATACTTTTTTCTCCTTTTCCTTCAAATCTGTCAGACAATTGTGAAACTCCTCATAGTCTTCTTTAAATTGTTCAAAATTAACAAAAACATTCAAGACACGCTTTCGCTATGTGTTTTCTCAAGCTTTTGTCAATTTCTCACAATTCAATTTAGGTTTTCATGAGTTTCGCAATTGTCTTAGATTAGTATGGCGATTTTTGAAAAAAATATGCAAAAGGGCATATGCCATAATTTTCTGACATATGCCCTTCTTTTAATTTTTATTCATTTTTATTTTAATGCGGCAGGATTGATCTTCTTTGTTGCAATCTCATCCTTTAACATTGCAAGGAACTCTTCTTTTGGAACGGTTGTGGTAGCCTGTTCGCCATGAAGTCTGTAGCTTACTGTTCCGTCTTTTACTTCGTTCTTGCCAAGAATGATGAGGTAAGGAACTTTCTCTACCTGTGCAGCTCTTACACGATAGCCAAGTTTCTCGGCACGCTCGTCAATCTCCACACGGATACCGTTCTCATCCAGATAGCTGAGAAGTTCATGTGAGTATGCATTCAACTCTTCATCCTCATTTTTAACCGGAATGATTCTTGCCTGAACCGGTGCTAACCAGAGTGGCAGATTTCCTTTTGTTTCCTCTAAGATATAAGCCATGAAACGGTCAAGGGAACCAAGGATTGCTCTGTGTAAAACAACCGGTGTTTTCTTTGTGCCATCTTTGTCAATGTATGTCAGATTGAATTTTTCTGGTAAGCAGAAGTCAAGCTGGCAGGTGGAAAGTGTGTATTCATTTCCGATTGCCGGTTTTACGTTTACGTCAAGTTTTGGTCCGTAGAATGCAGCCTCACCGATTTCCTCTGTGTAATCGATTCCAAGGTCATCCAATACTTTTCTCAAAGCGTCCTCAGCTGTATTCCACATCTCATCATCATCATGGTATTTTACTTTATCAGCAGGATCTCTTAAAGAGAGTACACAACGGTAATCTGTGATATTAAAATCTTTGTAAGTATCAAAGATCAGATCTACAACCTGTGAAAACTCTGACTCGATCTGCTCCGGTGTTACGAATAAATGCGCATCATTCTGGCAAAAATGACGTCCTCTCTCGATACCTTTTAATGTACCGCTGGCTTCAAAACGGAAGTCATGCGCGATCTCACCGATACGGATTGGAAGATCTTTATAAGAGTGCATTCTGTTTGCATAAATCATCATATGATGCGGGCAGTTCATTGGACGGAGAACGAAGGATTCTCCTTCCACTTCCATTGCAGGGAACATGTTATCTTTGTAATGATCCCAGTGTCCGGATGTTTTGTACAGGTTGACAGTACCAACACAAGGTGTCATAACATGAAGATATCCAAGCTTTCTCTCTTTTGCTTTGATATAGTTTTCAAGTTCCTGCCATACTGTGTATCCTTTTGGAAGGAACATTGGAAGTCCACGTCCAACAAGGTCATCCGACATGAAAAGATTCATCTCTTTACCGATTTTTCTGTGGTCACGGTCTTTTGCTTCCTCAAGAAGTTTTAAGTGCTCCTCTAACTCTTCCGGTGTCGGGAAACATACACCGTAAATACGCTGCATTACGTGATTGTTTGCATCACCTTTCCAATATACACCAGAGTATTTTACAAGTTTGAAGTTCTTACATAACTTTGTATTGTCTACGTGAGGTCCACGGCAGAGATCCGTGAAATCTCCCTGATCGTAAACAGAAATGTTTCCATCTTCCAGACCTTCAATTAAGTCCAGTTTGTATGGATCATCTTTGAACATTTCCATTGCTTCTGCTTTGGAAATCTCACGTCTGTAAATCTTCTTGCCTTCTTTGCAGACTTTCTTCATCTCTTTCTCGATTGCTGCAATTGCTTCGTCGTTGATGATATCATCGCCAAGGTCAATATCATAATAGAAACCTTCTTTTACAACTGGTCCTACCCAGAACTTTGCCTGTGGGTATAAGTGTTTTACTGCCTGTGCCATCACATGTGCGCAGGAATGGTTTAAAGTATTCAGTCTCTCGTCTGCTTTAAAATCTACCATTTTCTTCATTTCCTTTCGCTATATAAAAATAAGTTTCTGTAGGAAGTATCTCCGATTCTCTGTACAACATAAAAAATCCCTGATACTGCATTCCTACAATATCAGGGACGATATACTTATCGTGGTTCCACCCATCTTCATCTCTCCATCCTATCAGACATCAAACTTCTTACTGCCTGTCCATTCTGGAGAAATCTCATTCTTGATGATAACGGTATCACCGGACCGGATTGGGGTCACTCAGAGCTGGTCTTCACATAATTCTTAGCCGGAATGCTCACACCAAACGCCTTCCTCTCTGGGACTTTTTCTTATGCTACTCTTCTCTTCATCGTTTTGACTAGGGTCATTCTATACCCTTTTCTTCTATCTGTAAAGTACTTTTTACAGTTCAGATACGGCGGACTATCTTCCGCAGCAGTATTTGTATTTCTTACCGCTTCCGCATGGGCATGGATCGTTACGTCCGACTTTTTTGCCTACATGAACAGTGCCGGATTTCTTCTGCTCTAAGAATAAAGCTCTTCTCTTCTCATCATCAAAAATCTCTTTCCACTGTGGTAATTCATATAACCAGTCTGCCTTTGCGTCAACCATGTTTTTGTATAATTTTTCTTTGTCAAAAACAAGGTTAACTTTTGTATCTTCTTCCATGGTGTCGATTGGATTAGCCTCTACCAAGCTGTCGTTGATTCCGTCTAAGAATCCTGTCATCTCCATAACACTGAGGTTGTACTTCTCTGCAAGCTCTTTTACAGTTCCTTCTACTTTCTCATCCGGATTTGTTAAAAGCTGTTCGTATACGCCCTTCTCTAAAAGGAAGTATCTCTGCCAGAATCTCTGTAATTCACCTCTATCTGCTTTCTCATTATAGGCAACTTTCTGCCACTGTTCCAATAATGCCATGTTACATTCCTCGATTTCTAATTATAGTATATTTGCACCATGCACAGGTGCATTTGTTATTATAGCAAATATTGATGGGTTTTTCAAAGGATTTTTTTAGGTGGGGAATAGCAAGTATTTTTAATACTAGAATACCAGACAACCGAAAGCTACCAAATCTTTGCCACAATGTCAAGCGGTAAATTTAAAATGAGCATAAAAATAGCTCTTCTCTGAAATGAGAAGAGCTATAAAAAGCATTATATTACTTTACCCATTTTTTCTTTCATGAGCGTAATAAAACAGTTCATCTGGGGTGTAACCCATTTGTTTTTGTGATACACCAGCTGACTCCACATCTGAATACGACAGTCCTCAACATCTACGGTTTGCATTTTCCCGGATAGGAGATAAGGACGAACCACATATTGCGGAAGGAAAGACAAGCAGTTGCCATGAAGCAGTATTCTGACGAGGATGTCCGTGTTACCGGTTTCCAGAAAAGGGTGTATTTCCAGCTTTTTTTCCGCCAGAAGCTGCTCCAGATCATAGCGGTAACTGACACTTTTTTCCGTTAGCACAAAGGGTTCGCGCACCACTTCCGCTAAAGATACTTTTTTCTTGCGACAAATCATATGATCGTGGGAAGCAACAAATAGGATGGGTTCCTGTTGTTCCAGCAACTTGACCCAATCTGCAAAATCTGTTTTCTTGTCCAGAAAGAATAAAAGATCCACATCATTCTGTCGAACCATATCGAACAGTTCATGAATCAAACCTGTGTGGATGCTGACCATTACATCCGGATAACGATGGTGGTATTCCATCAGAATGGGCGTAAGAACGCTCAGCAGAAGAGATTCCGCCGTACCGATTCGTAAACGTCCTGAAGGATTTTCTGGTTCACGAAGAAAATCTTTTGCGTTTTGTTCAGCCTTTAATATCTCTATGGCATAGGGGATAAACTGTTCTCCATGCTCGGTCATCCGAACTCGTTTCCCAATTCGCTCAAAAAGCTGGATCCCCAGTGCTTGCTCCAGCTGGTGAATCTGAACTGTGACAGTAGCCTGAGAATAACCTAGTTGCTCCGCCGCTTTTGTAAAATTCTGCAATTCTGCCACCCTTAGAAAGGTGGAAAACAATCTTAGATCCATGTTTCTCCCTTAATTAAAAAATATAATTATAATAATAAAAATCATTTGTTTCCTTAATCATCAATCCTATGATACACTATTAAAGCAGGAAATTCAACTGTACATCTTCGAATCAGGAGGATTTTATGGCTATTGGAAGAAGCAAAGTTGTCATTATCGGTGCTGGCAATGTAGGTACTGCTCTGGCTCATCATCTTGTAATCTGCAACACCTGCAACAATCTAGTGCTAATCAACAGAAATGCAGAAAAAGCGTGGGCAGAAGTCACCGACTTGAATCACTCTGTGGGATATTACGATAGTAATATCCAAATCAGTGTAGGAACATATTCGGACTGTATTGATGCAGATATTGTTGTATTGGCTGTGGGCGTCCCCTATACAGAGGGCATGACTCGGCTGGACATGTTGGAAAACGCTGCTACTGTTGTAGCTTCCATCACCAGCGCAGTTATGGATAGCGGCTTTCATGGAATCTTTCTGGTCATCACAAATCCTGTGGACGCTATGACCTATCTGGTCAAAAGTATCTCCGGTCTGCCGGACTCAAAGGTTATGGGAACAGGAACCGCCTTGGATTCTGCGCGCCTGCGTTATTTTTTGGCTGACCTGATTGGTGTTGATGCCCGCAGCCTGGAGGCCATGTGCATGGGAGAACATGGAGATTCACAAATGATTCCCTGGAGCCAAGTAACAGTCGGCGCAAAGCGTATTATAGATATCCTGCGAGATAGCCCGGAGAGGTTTCGTTATGTGGAGTTGGATTCAATTAGAAAAGAAATTGCCAAAATTGCTTATCAGATTGTAAAACAGAAAGGCGCTACTAATTATGGTATTGCTGCTGTTGCAGCACGAATGATCAAGGCTATCATACAGGATGAAAACATTGTTATGCCCCTGTCTGTCATGCCGCATGGGGAATATGGACTCTCCGACCTCTATTTAGGTATTCCCGCTGTTCTGAATGGGTCTGGTATTCGAGAGTTGGTAGAGTATCACCTGACAAATCAGGAACATCAGGCGTTGCTTGCGTCTGCTGCCGTTTTACAAGAGGCAAACCAGAAGGTGCAACAACTGGTTAAGTGGTAGTAATTTTTTTCTGTCAACTATAATATGTGCGAATCTTTTAAAGTGTTCATAAGCAGAACAGAAGAAGCGACATAAGAAGCAACATTTAATAGGGAGAACACATGTCTGCCAAATGAGTCCTGGTACCTGTATTTGGAAATTTTACCCTATCATGAGAGGATGTTTTTTAAGATGATATCATTAATTAATGCAATTTATAACTTTTTATGGGGAGATCTGGTGCAGATCCCGCTTCCAGGAGGAAGTACACTGGGAATATCCCTTCTGGTTATGATTTTGGTGCCAGCCGGAATCTATTTTACGATCCGCACTCACTTTCTTCCTCTCCGAATGTTCCCAGAAATGATCCGTATAACACTAGAGAATAACAAAACCAAAAATTCTGACGGTATCTCTGGCTTGCAGGCACTGATTGTATCTACGGCTTGCCGCGTAGGCATGGGCAATCTGATGGGCGTTGTGGCTGCCATCTCCGCAGGAGGTGCAGGTGCTGTATTCTGGATGTGGCTCATTGCACTTTTGGGCGCATCTACTGCCTTTATAGAGGCGACTTTGGCACAAATCTACAAGGAAAAGGATCCGCTGTATGGTGGTTACCGTGGTGGTCCGGCGTATTATCTCCACGTACTGTTCGCATCAAGGAGTAAGAGACAAAGATATTCCCTCTTCGCATGTCTGTTTGCCTTATCCGGGCTTCTCTGCTGGTGTGGAATCAGTCAGGTGATCAGCAACTCGGTCGCATCTTCTTTTGAAAATGCATTCCACATTCCTCCGCTGTATACCACAATTTTTCTAGTTGCTATTGCTGCGATAATTGTGTTGCGGAAAAACGCCACTGTCAAAGTTCTGGATATCATGGTGCCAATCATGGCCGCATGTTACTTTTTCCTTACAATTTTCATTATTGTCAAAAATGCTGGTCAGCTTCCCGATGTTTTGAGCCGGATTTTCAGCGAGGCGTTCGGTCTGCGGCAAGCTGTTGGTGGAGGTATCGGCGCAGCGATCATGAACGGTGCGAAGCGTGGATTATTCTCTAACGAAGCAGGATCTGGTTCCGCCCCCTGTGCGGCTGCCGCTGCGGATATCGACCATCCTGCCAAGGAGGGGCTTTTTCAGGCTCTCGGAGTATTCATCGATACATATGTAATCTGCACCTGTACAGCGATGATTATGCTCTTAGTGCCTCAGGAATTAACCGAGGGGTTAGCAGGTATGGATTTACTGCAAGCTGCTATGGCATACTATTTTGGCGAATTTGGTGTTGTGTTCATCGCACTAATTCTGTTTTTATTTAGCTTTTCCACATTCTTAGGAATTTTGTTTTATGCAAGATCAAATGTGGCGTATTTGTTTGGCGATAACTGGCTCTCTCAGACGCTCTACAAGGTACTGGCCCTTGTAATGCTCTTTATCGGCGGCATTGCAGCATACCAGTTTGTATGGGATTTGGGAGACGTTGGGGTCGGTCTGATGACAATTTTTAACATGATAGCACTGTTCCCATTAGCTCCCAAAGCTTTACAGGCATTAACTGATTACGAACATTCTCATAAGCGGTGAGACTTTTCCCGCAAACAATATTTGCATTTTTTAGAGCATTTTTCCCATACTCACTTTTTAATTTACATTTCTGATCAACAAAAAATTTTACCCCATCTCTCGGTTGTTTAGGGATGGGGTAAAGTTTTTATGTTGCAATCTCCGGGATTTCCCCGACAAAGTTATAAACGATCCTGACTTCCTGCACCTGTTCCCATTCCTCCGGCGTCACAATCGCCTCATGGCAGCCCTCAATGACCTCCCATTCCTCACGGGGGATAATGTCATAGGTATTGGAGCGGATGCCTTTCTGGTGCGTCCGGCAGACAAGATGTGCGCCCTTATAAAAGGGATTTCGCAGGATATGGCTGATCCTTGCGCTCCCCCACCTCTAAAGATTTCAAATTCTTTTAATTATAATTTTCCTCTTACATTTTGATTTTGACATTTATACCTTTTTAAAACATAAAGTTTAAGATCACATACGGATTACTTTCATTTGATATTTCTTTAATTTTTTCTTTTCTTCCCATATACAAAAAATTCATAATATCATTAAATTCTGTTGTCTCTGGATCATTTCCTGCTAATATTCCATTTTTTTCATAATATGGCAAAGCACTTTCACAATCTAAATATAAAGCACCATTACTGTTAATCAGTTCTCCTACTTCTGAAATCTTACTTTTGCATAATATATACATATTATCAGGTGAGATATTCTTGATAAATTTAGCTATCTCTATGCCCTTATTTTCAGATATCTCATTAAATGCATTTTCTGTCACTGTATCCAATTTAATTAAATCCTGTTTCTTTCCTTCAACCCATGCAGTTGCTTCATCAACATTAAAGGTCTTCACAATTGCCAATACCAACTTATCAATAATTGAAATATTCTTTGGGTACTTTTTATGCAAAAACAGCAAAACTTTTATTTAAGATATTACTTCCATGAATTTGACGAATTAAATCTTTTAATGGAAAAAAATTTGTCTTTTCCTCATCCAACCACTCTGGTCTTTTTCCTAATTTTGGTTTCACAAGCTGTGGTTTTTCATATATATTCCGAAGCAATTTTTCATATTGTTCTTCATATTTTGTTGCATCTGAAAGATCTATATATATCCTCGTTTTTATATAGGCTGGTAAGTACTCATTTCCCTCATCATCTCTTTCAGCAATGATTGGAATAAATTTTTCCTGTTTCATTTTTCCATATATTTCACCAGAAATAATTACAGTCTCATCACCAACTCCTCCTGTTCGATTATTTGCTTTTTGTGCATATACCCTATCACAAATTATAAGTACCTTTGTAATGTCAGGATCATTAACACATCTTTCCATAAATGCATACTTATCTTGCCCTTCTTTTAGTTCCCATTTATCAAGCACAACATCCACTCCATGAGAAATTAAGCGTTGGGCAAGCTCTAGTACAAGTCTATCACTGCTCCAAGAATATGAAATAAACACCTTTGGCATTTTATCATCCTGCAATCCTAATCCCCTCCATACCTTATTTTGACTCTTAACATTTTCTTTTCATTTTACCACCCGACATAAAACGACACAATGAACTTACGTGAAATCGAAAGTTATTTTTTACAAAAAAACACCCTAATAGAATGGATTCTAATCAGATTCTCATCTGATCAATCATTCTATTAGAGTGCTTCTACTTTAAAATTTCTGTTATGGTCTGAGTTCATTTCCAAAGCCGCCAAATTCAAACACTTTTTGTATCGGTGTCTTGATCTTCGATCCGGTCGTGAAGCTGCTCGAACCTGATACGGATATCCCTTAACATCTGATGATGGTGTATCCTGTTCCCGATCGTGATGCCGGTCAGGACAAGTCCTGTCATGGCAATGATGATCAGGACTGTCTCAACCTTTACTTTTAACGTTTTTTTCTCAGTCGTAGATGGATTCTGCTTCCCAGCTGATGATGTTTCCGTTTTCTGCGTTGATCTCAAATTCATACTTTACCTCCGCATAGTAGGCTTCCCCCTCATAGAGAGAGATGCCGTCGTCATAGTCCGGATGGATGTAGATGTTTGCGGCATCGATGCCAGGGATCCTGTCCATGACGGTCTGTTTTGCTGTCTCGATGGAAACACCGCCCGGTGCTGTCTGTGATGTGCCGGTTGCGTTCTTGGAACCTGTCGTACCATTCTGTGATGCACGGTATCCCTTGTCTATCACTTCGGAGTCTGCCGAAAGGATGCGTCCGTCGGATGCGTCCAGCTCATAATCATACTCCACTCCGGCTGCGGTGAATTCCACCTCATATCTGGCCCGTCCGTCGTCCCAGTCCTGCTTTACCGTGATGTACTGAATCTGTTCTTCTGTGACCCCTGCATTCCCGGCTGCGATGTTCTTCGCTTCCTGTTCCGTGATGCCGCCGTTTACCATTGTGGCAGAACCTGCGGTTGCGTGTTGTGACACGCCTGCCTGTGATGTTCCGCTGCTGTCGTTGTTTCCTGTCTGTGCTGTATGATTTGTTGTGTTGCTGCCGTTTTGTGCTGTTCCTGTTCCACTGCTGTTATCCTGTGCATTATGATCTGCTGTGTTGCCGTTGTTCTGTGCCGCCGTGTCTGATGCAGTCCCTGTGCTGCCGGAACCCTGTACAGTTCCACCAGCTGCTCCTGTAGTTCCCTGTATGCCCTTGGTATCCTGCACATTTTGGGATGTACTGCCGCATCCGGTCACAGCTGACAGAAGTGCCACTGCTATAAGTCCTGCGGCAAGCATTCTTTTTTTATTTCTCACGTTTGTCCTCCCATTTCTTTCTCACACCTTGAAGATCTCGGTGTCTGCCTTTAACGTTTCTGCCGCTGCACCTGCCTGTTCCGTGGTCTCTGCCACCTCGGAGCACCGCATGGTGATGTTCTGGATGCGTTCTGCCATGTCGGAGGTCCCGCTTGCGCCCTCGTTTGCCGCATTTGCAACGCCCTCGATTGCATTCATCATGCCGTCCATGGAAGCTAAGAGTTCCTCGGATGTCGCACTGAAATCCGATACAAGACCGTCCACAAACTCGGAATCCCGGTTGTAGGCATCCGCAAGGCTCTCAAAGCTGTCATAGCTGGATTTCACATCAGTTGCGACGAAGTCTAACAGACGTCTGCTGTCCTTTGTGAGCTGGTTCACCGCTTTCACCACGCTGTCCGTGACCTCTTGGATGGTTGTCGCCGTCTCACCGGATTCCGTCGCAAGCTTCCGGATCTCGTCCGCCACGACTGCAAACCCTTTTCCCATCTCCCCGGCACGTGCCGCCTCGATGGAAGCATTTAAGGATAAAAGGTTGGTCTGGTTGGTGATCTCCATGATCGCCTGTGCCAGGACCTCGATCCGGGATACCACTTCCACATCCTGCAGTGCCTGGTCGAGGCTTTCCTTGATCTCGCCGTGCATGCGCTGTGCATTGGCACGGTTCTCCGTGGTCTCTTTCTTCGCATTGACGGCACGGGTATGGATGTCATTGACACGCTCCGCACCTTCCTGTGCGCTCTCCGCGATGTTTTTGATCGCCCGGTTGATCTCCTCTGACATGGTGTTCATCTCCGTTGCGGATGCAGCGGATTCCTCCATGCTCGCTGCAAGCTGCTGTGTCGTTGCGGAAATGCCTTCCATCTCGCCGTTGATCTCATCCACGTTTTTCCCGATGGAGGAGACATGGCCGCTCAGGGACTCTGCATTGTCCTTCACGCTCCCAAGGTGTCCCGCAAAGCTCTCCCGGATCTTGTGGAAAGCTGCCGCAAGGTTTCCGATGCTGTCTTTCCTGTCTAAATATTTCTGTTCCACATCCTGTGTGAAATCGCCCTGTGCGAGGGTGTCCGAATAACTGCAGGCAAGATCAAGGCTCCTGATGTAATCAATGATGCCTGCAGCACCCACAACGATCGTGATGATAAGCCCGGCTGCCATAAAGGCTGCCATTTTTTTCACATCGGAAGCGATCATTGCCGCAAGCTGGCTCTGCGCCTGCGCCTGTCCGGCACCGTCCATGAGGCTTACTGCATATGCTGCGAGCTGTTCCATGCAGTTTTTCGCATATAACACTGCCCCTGCACCGAGCAGTATCACAAAAACGAATACAATCTTTGTTCCAAATTTTGTCTTTCCCATGATTTATCTCTCCTGTTCCTTATATGATATTTACTGTACAAGGATGTCTTTTTTCTCCCAGTCTGCAACAAATTCCACGCACCTGTCTGCCGGGAGCGGCCTGCTGATCAGGTAGCCCTGTAAAAAGTTGCAGCCGAGCTTTTCCAGCTGCGCTGCCTGTTCCCTTGTCTCGATCCCCTCTGCCGTCACCCAGATGTGGTTCCTCTGGGCGAACACGAGGAGCGTCTGCACGATCGGCATGCCCATCTTCCTGCTCCCGATGCCCCAGACCAGCTCCTTGTCCAGCTTGATGCTCTGGAACTCGAAATCCATCAGCCGCACGAAATTGGATTCGCCCTTGCCGAAATCATCCATGACCAGGTTGAACTTCTTATCCTGCAGCCTGTGTGCGGTCTCCAGGAGTTTTCCGTTATCCGCCGACTTCCCGAGTTCCGTCATCTCCAGCCAGATCTTCCCATGCTGGAGGCCGTACCGGTCCAGGCAGCTGCTGATCTCCTCCCAGACAGCCTCCACCATGCAGGTCTGCGGCGACAGGTTCACGTTGATCCTCGTGATGCCGTGTTCCGCAAACCTCGTGAACCACCGGCAACACTCCCGGATCATCCACAGGTCGATCTCATGCACCCAGCCGCCTTCCTCTGCCTCCTGCACAAGGCTCTCCGGGTCGAGGAAACCTCCCTTCCCGTCCCTTGCACGGAACAGCGCCTCAAGCCCGGTGATCCTGTGCTTTTCCACGTTGTAGATGGGCTGGAAATAAGCTTCCATCCCAAGACTGGAAATATCTTCCCAAGTATAAGCTCCTGTAATGCTCATGGTCTTTTACCTCTTGCCTGTTTTTTTGTTCCATCTCCCAGCCCCCGCTGCCCAGATGACCTTTCCTTTTATCTCTTCCCTTCCTGCCGCACCGAGCATCCTGCTGTCTAAAGACACCGGGCGGTTGTCCCCGAGGAAGAAATAACTTTCTTCCGGCACGGTGTACGGATAATCCACGCTGTCTCCTGTCTCCGACAGGCCGAAGATGACATCCGTCTCCTGCACTTTTGCGCCGTTCCTTGTCAGGTGTCCCTCACGGTCCACCTCCATCACATCCCCCGGCAGCCCTGCGATGCGCTTGATCAGGTATTCCCCGGATGCATCCTTTAAGATGACGGCATCCCCATAGCCCACGCCGTCCGGGAGGATGCGCAGGAAGAACACGATGTCCCCGGGATGGCAGGCAGGGCGCATGGAATTCCCATCCACGCGCATGATCCCGCACACCCTGAACACCATGAGCCAGACCACAAACAGGATGGCGGCGCGCTCTGTGCGCATCTTTCTTTTCCGTTTTTCCTCACGGATCTTCAGGAGTGCCATGTCAAGGCTATACTGTTCTCCCCCGTTCATGGCTGTTCCCGGAGACCGGTCTCTTCCAGTCCGTCTGCCTGTATCTGTCCCGGTCTCTGCGGCTTTCCATGCAGATCCCGGGTGTCTTCCTCCGGCGGACACTCTGCAAAGATGCAGTCCAGGCCGTTTTTCAAGGCTTCCAGACGGCTGCGGTACTGATGGTAGAGCGCCTGTTGCTTCTCCACTTTCTCCCTTGTCTTTGTCAGGATGACATCCATCTGCCGCCCTGCCTCTGCAAGGATCTCCTCCGCCTGCCGCCCTGCCTCTGCAAGGATCTCTCCTGCCTTCCTCTCTGCCTCTGTAAGGGTCTCCCCTGCTTTTCTGTCCGCCTCTGCAAGGGTCTCCCCTGCCTTTCTGTCCGCTTCTGCAAGGATCCTCTTTTCTGCTTCCCCAGCCTCTCTGAGCATGCGTTCCTTTTCGGTGCCGGCATGGTCAAGGATGGTCGCTGCAGTCTCCTTTGCACCGCCCAGGATCTCCTCCGCCTTTCCTTCTGCCTCCGCATAGAGCTTCTCCTGTGTGGGGATCTGTGCCCGCAGTCCTGCGTTCTCTGCCGCAAGCTGCATCTTTTCCAGATATAGTTCCCTCACTGCCTCCTCGTTCTTCTGTCCATAGTACTCCACCAGCTCCCTGATGTAGAGCACGACTTCCTCACGGTCATACCCTAAGACGGCTGTCCTTAACTTTTCTATTTCCTTAACAAAATTCCTGTCTTTCATGATCTGTCACTTCCTTATAATCCCTTTTTCAGGCACAACAGGGGCAGCCTGCGCTGCCCCTGTCATGTCATCCTGCAAGTTCTCTTGAAAGTCTTGATTCAAACACTGCAAGAGCTGCCATGCAGCCGGCTGTAATGACTGCGCCGGCTATATAGATCGGAGTATCTGCCACACAGTGCCTGCCTGTCACAGCCAGTAAGATGCCCGCTGATATATAGGCTGCACACATCACCACCTGGGCTGCGATACATTTTTTCTGCGTCTTCCGCAGTGCTTTTCTTCTTTCAGGATCCATGGTCCTTATCCTCCTGTTCCCCGTATTTCTGCCATGAATGGGTCTGACAGGGAGCTTTCCTGTCCTGCCCGCTCATGTCAGATGTTTTGTAAGTATTTTGGAAAATTTACATATATCATTTTGGTTTGTTGTTTGTAAGTTTAGATGTCAGGCCTTTCTTTTTTATTGTCCGCGGATATGTGGATATCCCCGGGATTGTTTTTTCGTTCTGGTATCTTTTGGGGTTACTGTCTTACTCTCCGTCAAGTTCCCCGCGGATCTTTCGGATACGCAGGACTGTGTATCCTGCGATCACAAGGATCAGGATGACTGGATACCAGTGGGATCCGCAGTCTGCGAAGCTGATGTGTCCGTCTGCATCACTGCTGTCTGCCGGGATGCTGTCGTCTGTGTTTCCGCTTCTGTCTGCATCTGCTCCGGTCTCTGTGCTGTCTGCGACATCTGTAGTATCATCAGAACCTGTATCTGCATCGGTCTCTGTACCTTCTGTCACATCCTCACCATCCGTTTGGTCTGACTCGTTGTTGTTTCTGTTGTTCCTGTTGTGTTTGTTGTTCTTGTTTCCGCCGGACACATTGTTTCCATCCGCTGCGGCGATATCTGTGGCATTGGTCTTGCCATCTGTGACACCGGTATTGGTTCCGTTCGCATTTCCATTGCTGTTTCCACCGCTGGTGCTTCCATTATTGCTTCCGTTTCCGCTGTTATTGCCGCTTCCGTTTCCGCCATTACCATTTCCACCGTTGCTGTTGTCACCACTGCCGGAGCCGCCGTTATTGTTTCCGCCGTTGTTGTTGCCGCCGTTATTTCCGCCGTTGTTGTCTGGTTTGCTGCCGTCACTGCCGGAGCTGCCGTTGTTTCCACTGTTGGAGCCGCCGCCGTTTCCGCCGTTGCCCGGATCCTTGCCGTTTCCACCATCGCCTCCGGTTCCACCGTTGCCGCTGTCAGAGTCTCCGCCGGTTCCGCCTGTTCCTCCGGTTCCGCTGTTGGAGCCACCGCCATTTCCGCCGTTGCCTCCGGTTCCGCTGTTGGAGTCTCCTCCGTTTCCGCCTGTTCCTCCGGTTCCGTTATTGGAGTCTCCTCCATTTCCGCCGTTGCCTCCGGTTCCGTTGTTGGAGTCTCCTCCATTTCCACCGATTCCACCATTGCCGTTGTTGGAGCCGCCGCCATTTCCACCGTTGCCTCCGGTGTTGTCACCGCCGGTTCCACCAGTTTCGCCTGAACTTCCTCCATTACCGCCGGAACCGCCGTTACCCTTGTCTGAGTCGCCGCCGTTTCCGCCGCTGCCGCCGCTGCTTGTGCCGCCGTTGTTATTATTTTCTCCTGTGGAGCCGTTTCCGCCGTTGCCTCCGTTTCCACCGTTTCCGATGTCGGATTTTCCGCCGGCTCCGCCATTTCCACCGGATGTTGTTCCACCGTTATTATCGGTCTTTCCAGGCTGTGTGGTCTCGGTTCCTGTACCGCCGTTGCCTCCGGTTCCGCCCGGGTTCGTGTTATCTCCTGTTGCGTTTCCGCCGTTTCCTGCATCACCGCCTTTGACGGTTCCGCCAGGATTGATGGTGATGGTCTTATCGCCTGCGCTGATTCCGTTTCCACCGTTTCCACCATTGCCAGGGATACCGGTTGCGGAATCTCCGCCTTTACCGCCGTTTCCACCAGTTACCGTTCCACTGACCGTTGGAGTGACCTTGCCGTTGCCATCGATACCGGCTCCGCCATTTCCTCCATCTTTGCCTTCTGTGCCATCTGCACCGTTACCACCGGTCACATTCGCATTGCTTCCAATGATAATTCCGGCATCAGCTGTATCACCACTGGCTCCGATACCGGCTGCTCCATCCGGATGTTTAGCAGAACCGTCTCCACCTTTGATCGTACCGTTTACGATCTCAAGATTCGTTCCCGGATGTTCGTTGCTGTTAGCATCCTTGACAAATTCCAGTCCCGGTTTTGCTTCCTTATCATCATCTGCCTTGTCACCTGTGATGGTATGTCCGCCAAGGTCGACCCTGATATCGCCCCATGTGTCCGGGATCTGTACCGTCTGGTCAATGTCCTTCTTTACGGTCACCTTGTAGTTTCCGTTATCATCCACTGTGACTTCCACGTTGGAGTTTTCCGCTTTTTCTGTGTTGTCTGTGGCATTGTTGCTGTTTGTATCGCCTGCGCCTTTCTCTTCGAACTGCTTCGCAATGTCCGCTGCGTCCACAAGGGAAGTCTTTCCGACTGTGGAGCCGAAATTGCTGTGGCTGATCCTGTATTCCGTTGCTTTTTTCAGACCAGATGCAATGCCTTTTCCATTTTCATCTGTCTTGAATTTCAGTATGTGTCCGACCGGCCTTCCGGTTGTATCCAGTTCACGCACGCTGTACTCTGTTTTTGGTCTTCCTGTAAAGGTGAGCGTATGGGCTGTCTTTCCGATGACTGCCGGTTTGTCATCCGTCACTTCCACCGTGATGCTTGTCGCAGCCCCTGCGCCTGCGCCTGCCTGGAACGTAAGTGCCGCTGCATAGATGCCCTTGCCTTTTGCGGTCAGTTCATCTAATTTGTCCTGGTCTACAGTCACGGTTGCCGTGATATCATCACCGTTTGCACCATATGCCTTCACATTGGCACGGTTCTTTGCATCAGACGCTGTCAGGTTTCCGACATCGTTCACATGGATGACGAAATCATCCGCTGCGATGCTGCTTCCGTCTGCCCCGTTCACCACGTTTGTGCGGTATACCGGGATGAGCGTCACTTTATCTGCCGTCTGGCTGCTGATGACCGTTGTCCCATTATAGACTTTTCCGGTGTTTGCCTTATCCACCCAGACAAAGAAGCTCTCGTTGTCCGCTTTTAACCTGTCTGTCACTCTCTGCATTTTGGCAAAGACTGCCTCAGCGATCGTTCCGCCGTCAATGACGGTGATGCGCTCCCCACTGCTGATCTGTGCACCGTTCTGGTCTTCAAAGATGAACTGGTGCTGTTTTTCCAGATCGACCGTCACCTTCCATGCCTGATAGATGCCGTGTGTGGTATGGGTATACAAGCCTGTCGCACTGTCGTATTCGAGTGCCCTGTCTTCCAGTGCTTTTTCGATGTCGATCGGATAACCATTGACTGTGATGCCCTTTAAGCCGTAGCCGTCATCCGGTTTGATCTTGAGCACCAGTGGAGCGTTGTTCTTTACGATCCTTGTGTATGTGCCGGAACTTTCGTTCCATGCATTGTCATCATTTAAGAGTTTTCCGTTGTTTACCGTAACCTCCACAGTCTGTCCCTCCTCAAAGGTCACGTTCAGTGCCTGTGGCTGTTTTACTTTCTGTGTCGTATAGGTATAGGTCTTTGCACCGGTATTCCGGAGCTCTGCGGAGACATCCTTTCCCGCATTCTCCGGTGATTCTGACACGTCACTCCAGTAAGCTGTAGGAGCCAGTCCGTTTGCTGTCGTGTCTTTCAGTGTTACCTCCACCGTCTTATCATCTGCCACGATGACATGCTTGAACTGTGATGCGCCTGTCTCCTTTGTGACCAGCATATTGTCTGTCACTTCTGCCGTTCCTCCTGTCACATGGAGATGTACGATGTGGGATGGCGTAAAGACTGCTTTTAACGTCACATCCGCTTTCGCCGGCGTATATGTTATCACATAGCTCTTTTCTGTCCAGTTGAATGTCGCTGTTGCAAACAGATCCGCATCATGATCTGTCGTATCCGTCAGGGCTGTCAGGATGGAAAAACTCTCTCCCTTCTCCCCGGTCAGGTCTGAATAGTATCTGTCGTCAAAATCATCCGGCGTAAAGGTAAGTGTCAGTTCCTCATTCCGGTTTACCTGGATGCTTCCATCGTCAGCCAGCTCATAGGTGTTGCCGGATGCATCCACTGCCTTGAAGACTCCCTTTGCGCCGCCGGCTGTGAGCCCTTCCACATTTAAGGTCGTGAGCTGGCGTTTTGCCGCAGCATTGATGGTGATGTCACCGGTCACCTGAGGGATCGTCACTGTGATGCTTCCATCTGTTTCCTCTGTGCATACCTGTGCAAACGGCAATGTCTCTGCCGCTCCGGTATCACTTTTTTTCATTGTGACGGTAAAGTTGTCCTTATCGAGGTCAAAGTGTGCCTTAGGACTGATCTTTACCTTGTACTGCTGTAAGTAGCCCGGGTCAGCCGGCTTTGTGCCGCCGGAGATCTCTGCATTGTTCCCGGTCGTGACCGCCACGTTGAATGTCCCGAGATAGTATCTCTGTACGCTGTCGGTCGCATTGTAGGTCACTCCGTCGATCACGATGCTCTCTCCTACCGGGATCGTGACATAATCACGCGACGGATATCCGCTGTTTATCGTGCTGCCCTGGCTGACGGTCACGCCATTTGCCGGTGCTGCCCCCACTTCATGTCCGAACACGTCTGCACTTGCACCGGAAGGGATCTTTACATCTGCTTTTTTGTCTGTACTCCTCCGCTCCACGGTCACTTTATCCGAAGCGTTTCCTGTCCCTTTGGTCTTCACGGAGTTTGTATCGTCTAACTTAATCTCTGCTGTCTTGTCTGCAGGGACTTCTGCTTTTGTCACCAGTTCATTCCGGTACATGGCATCCGGGATGTAGACCAGGGTGATGGCATCAAAACTCTGATTGGTATATGTGTATGTCACATCCCCGATCTTTAAGGTGAGTGCGTCTGTCGTATTATGGTTCTTGAGATATGGTGTATCATCCCCTGTGCCTTTTGGCACAACGACCGATGATGCGCCTGCCGGGGTTGTCACCTTGTAAGTATTATGGTCTACCGGACTGTAAACGTTCAGTGTTCCGTTATCCGATACATTAAGTGTTCCGTCTTTGAGTGTAATGGTTCCATCTGCTGCAACGTCAAGCGTTACATCCACCGCATCACCCGGTGCGGTGAACCATGTACCATCCTTGCTCTTTAACTTCACACCTTTTTCAGGGTTCCGCCTGTCACAGCTGTGACGTTATCTTTTACGATCTCGACTGTGTCTCCTGCCTGTGCCGTATCCAGTGCATCGGCAAGAGGGGCATATTTCACACCGTTTATCACAGCCTCAGCATCCATTGGTGCTACCAGTACGTTGGTCTCACCTTTTTTGGTGTTATCCGGCTGTCCCGGGTCGGCTCCGTCAGCGTAGCCGCCGAATTCGACGAAGAAACCACCCGCTGTAATGTCCGTATTTCCAGGCACATTTCCTTCTATTATATCATTCAATGTTTTTATATTTGTATTTCTTACCATTACACAGGATTCCTGCCCTTGTACATCTGCAATTGTACCATTTAGCGCAGCATAACTAATTGGTGCACGATTGGGTTCTCCAGATCCCCATAACGATACAATTTTCGCTCCTGTTTCTGGTCCTGCCGCCCAATAATAATCCTGACCATATTTTACAATCCCATTTGTTATCCTTTTAAATGGAGTATCATTGATAATCGAACCATCTTTCATAATTAATCTTGTGCCAGCTGTCCACGTTTGCCCCGTTTGTAATGTTAAAATGTATGATAATTCATCATTAGTTATAATTGTCGCTAAGTATCCTCTTTCACCGCCTAACTTATAGTCTTTTGCTCTATCATACGCTATCGTCCATGATACTTTCTCTTTAACATACAAATAAAAATGTCCATTTTTTGACCATTGCGTCAATTTTAAATTATCCAAATTCGAATCAAATCCTTCATTCTCATTTGCATTTATTGATACATATACATTCATATCCTTCACATAATCAAATGTCATGTTCTGAATCTTTTTCTCTATTTCCTGACTGGATTTTTTATCCATAAAGATCCATGTAGCTGATCTTCCATAATCATCCTTTACGGTTGCATCATTTAAAATAACATCTGGCAGCTTACCATTTGACAACGTAATTGTCATCAGGCTTATGTCATCACTGCCTGTATCAATCTTTACATTGGTATATTGGAATTTCTGTTGTGTCTTATCTGTCCACACCGGTGTTCCCAGATTTACGGTATAGTTTCCCTGCACATTTGCATAGGTCGCTATTCCTTCATTTACTGCATAAGATTCCACCGGTTCTTCCGCTGCGACTACTTTTACAGTCCTGCTGAAGTTTATCACTTCCTGTGTTGCATTTGCAGCTTTCGGAGTCTGCTCTTCTGTAATGTTTACAGTATCTGTATCCGAGGACTCTTCTTTTACTGTGTCTGTATTTCCATCATTCTGATTTTCTGATTCTTGTGCCTCTCCAGCACCTGTGGATGTTCCCTGCGTCTGCCCTGCATTTCCGCTGTCTGCCGGGGCTTTTGCACTGTCCGCTTCATCCTCATCTGCTGGCTGGTCTGGCTTGTCCTGATCAGCGGTATCTGTACCAGAAGTCTGGTCATCCCCTTCCGGTGTCTGATCTGTATTTTCTATCGTTTCCGTGGTATCTACTGTTTCTGTGCCAGACACCGTCTCAGTGCTTTCTATAATATCCGCACTCTCTGTGTTCTCCACACTTTCAGTTTCACTTACACTGCTTTCCTTTTCCGTCAGTGCGTATGAGATCTCATAATCTCCAGCCACATTGATATCAAAGTTTCCTGTGTCAGTGACGGACAGGGTATATTTTTCACTGTCATACGTGATCCCTTCCGTCAGGTCATAGTCTGTCACGCCCTGTGTGAGCGTCAGTTCCGGTGCATCATAGGCTTTGCTCTGCTCTTTTGCACCTACGCCGTGGATCGATCCGATGAGCAGTGCGGCTGCCATCACAAATGTCAATGCACGGTTTGCTTTCGTCCTTCTCATAGGCTTCCTCCTTAATTTTTATTACATAAAAAAGCTCCACAACATAATGTAGATTATGTTGTGTGGAGGAATGGCTCCTTTGCCCGGTTGCACCGGGATTTTGAACAGATTTATAAATTTTCTGGTTTTCAGCAGTTATCTATGAATGTAGTAGGATTAGAAAAACATGATTTTCAGCTGTAAAACCGTGAAACACTGAAAAATCAGGCGTTTACAGAAGTCTGGTCTTATTTTTGTGCAAAAATGGCAACAATATCCTAGAGAAGTACTATGAAATTAGTGCTTCTTTTACAAAAAGTGGGATTTTTGTCGAATTTTAGTATCAGACTATTGACGTTTATCGGATTTTTTGATAAAAAAATAGTACTTGGAAGTTATTGGTAATAATTACCATACTTTCATCTGATTGCATTCACAACATAATCTACATTATGTTGTGTTTTTTATTTCTGTCGTTCAGACGACCAGATCCAGACGCTCCAATTTTTTGACATGGTCTTCCTCTGTGGTCGCTACGTAGATCCTTGTGGTATTGATGCTGCTGTGTCCGAGGATATCCGCAAGGTGGCTGATGTTTTTATGCATGTTATAGTAGGTGCGCGCAAAGAAATGGCGGAGGTTATGCGGGAATGCTTTTTTCAGGGCAACGCCTGCTTTTTCGGCGTTTTTCTTCATTTCCGTCCAGATATTGCTGCGGTCTACCGGGTTTCCGTTTTTTGTGATGAAGACCGCTCCGCTTCTGATGTCTTTCTTTTTGCAGTAGTCGATCAGTTTCATTTTCAGTTTGTGTACGAGATAGATCTCACGGTGTTTTCCTTTGCAGGATATGCTGATCTTTCCGGTGCCCACTGCTTCCACCGTGACCGATGCAAGTTCACTGATGCGCATGCCGGTGCTGCCGATGATCTCGATGATCATGGCAAGGCGGAGGTTATCATTCTCTTTTGCGGTCGCGATGAGTTTTTCGTATTCGGCGCGCGTCATCTCTTTTTCCTGCGCATAGATGTGGTTTGGCTGGGTCTTGAAGATTGTGACGCAGCAGTCGTGCCAGCCTGTGTATCCGAAGAAGCCGTTTAAGGCGATGAGCATGCTGTTGGCGCTGCCCGGCATGTAGTTGGCTTCGAGATGTTTTTTGTAGCGGATCACGCAGTCTTTGGTGATGTCTTTCTGTTCCTGCGCTTCCAGCCAGGCGGTGAAGGTGCGGATGTCGCGGATGTATTTGTCGATGGTATTCTGGGATTTTTCCTGTGTATAAATATGATTTTGATAGGATTGTATGGTATTTTCGTCGATTGTCTTCATGTCGTTTCCTCTTATGCTGTTCTGATTTTCTGCCCGCGGATCTCCAGGGAAAACTGAGGGGTAGTTACAGTATACTGGGTGATTTTGATGAGGACAACCGGGATGGGGGAATTGGAAGAAATTGGCTGGGGAGGTTCATCAGAATCCAAAACATTTCACTCTAAGCTTCTTATTTGCCAGCACACTCAAATAACGTTTGACATTTATTCTGCCTTCATTACAGATAACATTTTTAGAAGCTGTACTCCATGATTCTACTGACTGAATAATTTTACCTGACTCCCAGTTTTCATCAAGTATTTTCTCAAATAACTTTAGCGCCGCAAAATAATGAATGTCTTTATTATTTTGAGCAAACTCATAAAACATATTTTGAAATGCATATATGTCTCTATACTCATAATTTGCCCTATCCAATAATTCCAACAAACTTTTCAACATATCGTAATCTTCTATTTCGTCCCGGTTTATTTCCGTCTCAAATTTCTTCAATTCTGCGGACCATCTGGTCAATGTCTCGACCATCCGTATTGATAACTGTACGGTATCTGTTCCATCCCACCAGTACATTAAATCATCATCGGAAAGATAATAGTTAGGTTTATCCTTAAGTTCCTCCGGTGTATTATAAAATGTAAAACAGCCATTATTTCTCAAAAAATCTTTTGTTTTCAACTTTCCAATCTGTGTGTTTCTTATTTCTTCTCTCTTTTTTACGACCGACTCACCAACATAGTTTTTAGTAATTTCATCCACATAAAACTCTCCATGCACTTCATGCCATTCTGTCCAAAAATCAAATCCTTGTATCTCTGCAAAAAGATACACAAATACTCTGGCTGGTATTCTCAGTGTCATTTCCGCCAGTCTGTCATATTTTTGACAGGCAATCCCCTGTCTCTCATCATACGGAAGCTTCAACAATTCATATAAACGCTTTTTTCTGTCAAACCAGTATGTTTCAGAGAATTTCTGTAATTCTTTTTTTACACACATTATCTCATACGGATATGATCCGCTGCTGGCTTGATCCATCCCCATATCCCCTGTTCCATATACAATGTAATAGATATCTGCCAGATCTCTGCCTCCCATTCCACCTCTTAATGCTTCTGGAATAATGCCAAACACCGTTTTCGGATATGCCCTGTCATAATGATCCTGTTCTATTTCCGTAAAGTAATAACTCTCATAATATTTCCAGAGATTAAATCGTTTTTCGGCAGTAAAATCTTTGTCAAGAACATGATTGATCCATGCTATGCAGCGTACCGGATCTATAAAATCCCCATTCCTGTCAACATACCCATAATCCATTCCATATAATTCATATAAGAGATAAGCTGCACACATGACTCTGTTAAATTCGTTGTTTCCTATTTTGCCACTTCTCAGGACTTGCGTCCTGGAATTGAATAACACACTTTCCCATAAGTCATCCTCAAAGTAATTAAAAGAAAAGTATGCTTTCCCTTCCTCATCGCACTCAACCGGACGGATCAGGTGAATTTCCTTCCCATACATGTGTACATTTTCAAACTGCATCATTCCGCCCCTCTGAAGAATTTTTATCATATTCTCATTAAATTCGTCTTTGAATTCGTCCGGAATTGTCATGTTTCCATTATAATCACAAAAAGTCCCCATATTATCCTCCATTAAAATCCCATAAATTCTTTTCTGTACTTCTTATTTCCAAGCAGACTCATATACGCTGAATAGCTGCTTTCTTTTTCCTCCGGATCTATCTCATACAAAATCCATTCCAACACCTGTGTTTTCGTAAATTCTCCAAACATCTCCATATCTTCCTCAAGTAGTTTCTGTAACAGATAAACCGCTTTTTTATAAGATGATACTTCTTTATTTCCGATGAACTCATCTACCATATCCTTATTCACATATCTGCATTCCCACTCCAAAGACATGATTGCTATCGCTTTCGCCAGCACAGCTTCCATATCAAAAGACTTCACATCATCATCTTTCAAACTTTTATACCTGTCACTCCATTCGGATATTTCCTCTTTTCTTTGGTCTGAAAGCAATATGGTTTCAGAATCCCAAAATCCCAGAAGTTCATCTTCATCATCACGAAGAATGCATTTATAAAGCAAATGCCTGTCTACCGGTATTCCTTTTATTTTTCCAATATTGTCTCTGTTTTTAAAGGTTAAAACCTTTCCTGTTAAGCTTTCTACCAGATCAACGTACCCCAGGATGTTAAATAGATTACCTTTATGCATCAGGTAACACGGACTGTCCGAATAGGACTCTAATATTATCATTATCATGTTCATGACCAGACCAAATTCATTTTCTCCGCGATCTTCCGTTACCAATTCACAAGTATGACAATTATAATAGTTTCCTCTTCTTATCCTTTTTTCAAATACAGAATAATCGAAATAAATGATTCCATTTTCATCCGGATATGTCTGTTCAACTGCATCGAACTCCCGACCATTGATCATTACAGTCGTGGTCTTTCTGATTCCTGTCTTATACAGTATCTGTATGATAAGCTCATTCATCTCCTGTTTCATGTTCTCATTGGCAATTTCAAACCTGCCTTCCAATGTGTAATCATTATCCACCATGTTGATTTTCTCCTTTGATATAGCATTTATTCATTGTCCCATTCCAAATAATCCCTTATATTACTTTCAAAATCTGCAAGCATTGAAAACAGATACTCCCCCATTCGCAAATCTAGACTAACTGCATCATTTACCAGCTGTTTCTGCCCTGACTTCTTAAACGGAAAAAACTCCGCTACTCCAGCCTTTCTATTTATCCCGACATAAATTCCAGAAGGATCAAGACAGCTGACAAAGTACGGTGAATGACTTGTAATGATAACTTTACAACCAGCTGACAGCTCACGAATCGTCCTGATATACGTTCCGAACAAGCCAGAATATACAGAGTTGTCCGGCTCCTCGATCGCTATCAATGAAATATTACTGACACTTGCTGTAATAATTTTGGTCAATATCATAAAAACCCGCCTTGCACCATCTGATATCGTAGAAAAGTTTACCGGATTCACCAGCCCCTTTCTCTTAACAAATAATGCATAGACAGCAATCGTAAATTGAAACGGTGCATTCTCCCGAAGCTGGTGATCTTCTTCTACATTTAACTGAAAATCTTTTACAATAATCTCCTCAAATTCAGGAAATAACTGAATATAAGCCTCTTTTAATAATGCAAATTTATCTGGATACTGGCTTTTCAGCCTATATATAACTTGTGGCAGATTATCCTCATTTATCGACGCATTGTCGAAACCTTTCTGAATAACAGAATCTGACTGGCAGAAGTTCTTAGTCTCCAGATTGTTTCCCATATTTATTTTTATTCCATTAAGCTTTGTAATAATCAAGGCATAATATAATTCATCATAGGCTCTTAACTTGTTCACAACTAATTCTGTCTCCCCAACCTTAATTATTGATGAACATCTTCCCGTCTCCGAACTCCTATAGAATGCTGTATGAGCAGTTCTATTGATTAGCTGGGCATACTTTTGTCCTTTTTCATTAAGTTTGACTCTCAAAAATTCTGATATTATTCTTGGCTCTTTACCATCGGTATCTTTCCATTCAAACTCATAGCCATACTGCACCAAGTATTCCCTGCCATCAATATCTGCTGCTACCTCCATCTCATATTTATAATTTCTTCCAATCAAATTACAATTACCGGGAATCAGTTTGGAATTGGACATCATATCCTTTTTATCTTCTATCGATGCTTTCATAAAACTCAATCCAAAATCAATACCTGAAAGTACATTTGATTTTCCAAAATCATTTAATGCAACAAGTGTTGTAATATTATTAAAAGATATTCTTACATTTGCTAAGTTCTTAAATCCATCTATAAATACAGCTTGAATCTTCATATCGATGCAACCTTTCTTTATCATCTCACTTATATAGTATCGTTTATTTTATGATAATGCAATATTTTTTTGCTTTTCATTAATTTTATATGTATTATATTTATATTTTTTATTTATATGCGTAATTTATTTTTGCATTTTTATTGCAGTGGTCAATGTGTTGCAAGTGGTGGTGGAATGGTTTTTATGATGCGGAAAGAGCCAGCTCCTGACGGGCTGGCTCTGTGATGTGTGGGTTTTGATTTTAGTTGTTTTGGTCTGGGGTTATCTGGATTCAGACTGGAGTTCGGCGATGGCGGTGTTGTATTCGGACTCGGTGTAATCTTCCAGAATGATTTCCTTTGTTGCCCGAAAGCGGATGATCATGTTTTTGATGGCGGCAATGTTTGCCTGGCGTTGACCGATTTCTTTGCCGGCTTCCTCGCCCTGCTGATATGCTTTTTCTGCGACTTCTTCTGAATATTTTCTCATTATTTCACACACTGCGTTTACACCTCCCTCTTCATGTTTCAGATAATGCACACGGTTGGTTAATTTTGGAAATTTGGCATTATCTATCTCTTTTTGCAGAAAACAGTCCATGTATTCTGAGATAGTTGTTCCGTCTTTTACTGCGGTATTGACGAATACACGCTCCAATCCGTCGTCTACTTTTTCCTGTGTTTCCCGGATCTCGCTGTCCACGTGATAGATCACCCTGCCACGTTTAAAGATATCGAACTCGGAAATATACACAACGATCAGATCGATCGTCTCCTCAAATTTATCATCCGTCTGCGAGTCCCGCACCGTGATGACCGATGCATTGAACCGCACTCTTTTTAAATGGTGATCCTTGTTAGAACGCTGCACTTCCACGTTACACTTTTTTCCATTTCCAAGGATACAGAGTGCATCCAGACGGACAGATCGCCCATACAGGTTTCTCTCACTGCTCTGTACGATAACGTCTTTTACGATGAGTTTCTCATCTTCTAAAATGATACGCAGCATCTCCTGACATACGCCAATATCATCTGCCAGTACTTCAAAAAACGTATCATCAATAGGTCTGAAATTTTTAACCTGTTCTATCTTTTCTTCTAATGTCTGTTGTTTTTTCCTGTTCTTTTGTGTTTTCCTGGTCTTTTGTTTTTTCCTGGTCATTTGACCTCCTGCTTTTATGGTATACAAACAGGTTTTCCGAATGATCTATGTTTATTATATAGAACCCCTCAAGATTCTTCAAGACTGTTTGCATGGATTTTTTAGTTACTGTTCTAAATTTGTGTCTGTCATTTTCTCCTGCTGAGTGGTCCACCGATGTGGTGATGGATTTTTTTGTTATGTTAGCTTATTTTGTAACTTTGATTTGATAAAAAAGATAGGTTTATTGTAAGGGGCTGGGTGGGGAAAGTCAAGGAAACTTTTAACTTTTCCTGCTCTTTTGCATTTTGACTGAATGATTGAAATGGAAGAGCCAGCTCCTCACGGCTGCTGGTTGCATGCAGACGGCGCTGCCATTGCAGCTCGAAGCAGTTGTTCCACTTTTTCCTGCTCAATTTTCTTTTCCTGATATTTTCTGATACTTACTCTGCGAAAGATACTGTTCATTCTATTTTCCTCCAATCATATTTCTACACTCATTTAAAAGCTCTCATCGCCACGCTTCATCTCCAACGCTGTCCCATCCTTCCAGTCACAGCAATTGCGGAGGTACTCCGCCTCCGTGTTCAAAAAGTTTTCCGCATTTGGCGGCAGCACAATCGGCTCAATCGTATTGTTTTCGTAATTGCAGACATAAATGGTTTTGACACAATTTAAAAATACCCTGTCAAATCGCATTTTTTTCTTTTCCTGTGTATATCTCATATATTCAAACAGTGCACCTGCATCAATATCATTCTCGTCGGTCGGATGTAGAAAAAGATACAGACCATTGTAGTGCTTATGGATATAATTTGCATTTAGTTTTTCCAGTTTGCGGTCAAAACGATATTTCGCCTTGGAAAGATAATCTTGCTGCACAGTATTATCTGGCAGAATCGCCCAGAACCTTCCATTGTAAAAATTCAACCGCTCTCCATATTTATCAAACGCCAAAGAAGGCAGTTCCTCTTTCCGGCAACCAAGATATTTTTCGATAAAACTCTCCTCCTGCCCGTCATCCGGCAAAAGTGCCTGACTGACTTCCAGCCCGAAATCCATGTTTGGATTAATCCAGTCCGGTGATTCACTTTTCACAAAATACGGCTCATATTCCTTCCACAGATATTTCAATGATACTGCCGCATAAATTTCATTCAAAAGCTTTTCATATGCCACCCGATTTACCTGCCTTTTCTTCTACAATTTTATTGACGAAACTGTTTTTTTCCTATACGATGATTGTACCATAGTTTATTACAATTTTCCCGAAAGGATTCAAAATATGAAAAAAATAAAACAAATTTTAGCAATCATCGGCGTGATCATTCTGGCTGGACTTTATATTTCTACTATCGTCTGTGCAGTTTCTGCCAGCGAAAATTTTATGAACATGCTCATGACATCTATTTATGCTTCTGTGATCATCCCTGTTTTGATCTGGGCATACAGTTTTATTTATAAGCTGATCAAAAAAGATTCCGAAGAAAAAGATACTACAGCGCATTAAAAAAATCAGCACCTGAACAAATTTCCTGTCAGGTGCTGATTCTGCTTTTATCTTATTTATTCTTCTGTGTTCTCAACTGTCTCCGTGCTTTCTGTATCCTCTGTGACTGTCAGCTCCTCAATCGTTTTTGAAAAAGCATCCGCAAGAGACGTTTCTGTCAGATAAATGCTTCCTCCATCAGCTGAAATAATATAGTATGCATTCAAAGTATCATTTTTATTTCCTACAAAAAGAGAAACAGACCCTTCACTTGTTGTGTAGGATATCAGATCTTCCGGCTGGTCAAATCCAAACTCTTTCAGATCTGTATAATCACTGATCTCTTCTATTGCTGTCAGCGATGACAGTGTTGAAAGCATGCTGTCGATCGCTTCTTCATCCATATCCAGTGATGTGTCTCCGTCATAGGTCCATGTATCCCCATCTTTTGTAAAAGAATAAGTCACGTGATCGATCTCATACGTAAATGCTGTGATCGTGTCAACGTCCATTTTGGAAATATAAATGGTAGAAGCCTCTTCTTCCGCTGTTTTCTCTTCCTCTTTATTTTTGTTATACCATTTCATTCCGAAGGTGGCAGCGATAAGCACTGCCAGCACGATCAGAATTACAATAAACTGAATTTTCTGTTTTTTCATATTCTATCTGTCTCCAATCTTGATTTTCTAACATCTATTGTTTTATTTTTTTCTTCTTGATGCCCATATGACAATTCCAAGAATCATCATAATGACCGGAAGCACGATCATCAGACCAAGCCCATACAGGATCCCTGCCGCTGCATCCACCGTGATGGCGCTGAGCGTGTAATCTTTTGTCGGGATCACACTTGTTGCAAGATCAGAATCGCCAACCATCTGGGCAATGATATCTGTAAACATTGCGCTGTTATTTCCGGAAACGATCTGGTCTGCACTGTCTGCAAACATTTCCACAGATCCGGCGACCACTACTTTTGCGACTGTATCTTCATCGATTGTTTTTTCCATGGCAACCGCAACCGCAAATGGTCCTGCAGCATCTCCCTCCTCCAGCTCTGATGTTGTTGCATTTACTGCATCTGTCTTGGATACTGCTTTATCTGTCGTCTCCAATAATGCTGTATAAGTTGTATCATCTGTATCTTCCCCATAGGTGATTGCCTCGCTGTATGGAGCGAAGATATATGAACCGCTGACGGAACTTGTATATGCACTTGAATTTACGTCAGGAAGCAGGTAATACGGTGTATTGCTGTAATAATAGGATTTATCATTTTCCATGACAATGCCGGAAACACGCTCCATTCCGCAGGCTGACAGGATCGACTCGAAGTTTTCCAAACCCTGTGCCTGGAAATTGCAGGTGATCAGCACTTTTCCACCCTGATTGATATAATCGATCACTTTGTTGGCATCATCCTCCGAAAAATCAGTGGTCGGTCCATTGATAATAAGTGCTGCTGCATCTTCCGGAACCGCATCCTCTTTTAATAATGCAAGGTCAGATAAAGTGATATTTGCTTTTTCAATTGCCTCTGTAAATCCACCGGATAAAGCTGTTTCCCCATGTCCGGATACCTGATAAATCACCGGAAGTTCTGTAGAATCCATGGTCACATACTGGATTGCACTTGTAAGCTGTCCCTCTGCATCATATCCATCAATGCTTCTGGAATAACTGGTGTAATCATAACTATAGGTATACACATCATTGTAATCAATGACTCTGGATCTTGCGCTGCTCACAACGATCATGCTGTTGGAAGTCACAGAACTGTCTGTATACTGTGCTGCAAAAGTCGGGTTTGCAGCCGGATTGATATAGGAAACTTTGATGTGATCCGACAGGGATTCATATCTCTGTAATGTCTCATCCAGCTTTGTATCTTTTGATGCATCGGACACCAGCACATAAATTGTCACGTCCTCGTCGAGACCTTTCAGATAATCCTTCGTATCGTCTGTGATGGAGTAAATTTTTGTTGAAGTGACATCAATGGATGTCCATGTTGCCGGAAGTTCTGCCACGAACAGGTTCACAACAACGGTCACTGCCACCATTGCAATGATCATTCCCGTTGAAAAAACACCTGTCGATATTTTTTTGGAACTGATGCTCCAGCGGCGTTTCTGAACGGACTGCCCTGTCAGGAACAAAAGTAATGCAATGATCGTTACGTAATAGACAATTCCCGCCACATCCAGTGTCCCATTCATAAAGTTATCAAGCGGCGTGTAAAGATCGTAGCAGCCTAAAATTTTTGTCAGAAGATTTCCGCTCTCTGAGATCAGATTACAAATGCTTCCCATCATATAGCCGGCAAATAATGCAACAAATGTCAAAACTGCGGAAATCACCTGGCTTTCGGTCAATGAGGAAATAAACATACCAACGGCAATGCAGGCGCAGCCATACAGCCAGAATCCAAGCACTGCTGCATAGGATTCCCCTAATGGGATCGTTCCGTAGGACATTAACAGCAATGGTGTGATCGCAATGATCACCATATCTATGGTAAATACAAAAGCCATTGCGAGATATTTTCCCAATACTACTTTTCCCACAGATACCGGTGCAGTCAGGATCAACTGGTCTGTTCTGCTGTGGCGTTCCTCCGCAAAACTGCGCATAGTCAGCACCGGTACCGCGATCAGCATGATAAATGCGATCGCCGACAGTGAGTAAGAAATATAAGGATAGCCTGCGCGCAGATTGTAAACATAAAAATATAGTCCATAGAGTACAAGAACTGCTGCAATAAACAACCATCCTGTCACCGTCTGAAAGTAAGCTTTTACTTCTCTTTTTAATATCGCAAACATTATTCCCCGTCCTCCTTACTCTCTTTTCCAAAATAAGGCTTTACAAAATGGAGTTTTTTCTCCGGCAGAACTTCCTTCTGTGTCCCCTCTTTTTCCGTGAGTTCAAGGAACACATCCTCAAGAGATTTTGAAACGGGATTCATCTGCAGAATGACAAATCCATGGTTGACGCAGGAATCAAACACCCGTTCCCTGATATCCATTCCCGGTTTTGCGATCAGATTCAGATGTGCACACGCTTCGTCCTTCTGCTCTAATGGAATGCATTTTTCAACTTCTGCGATCCCGGTGAATGTCTCCTGCACTGCCGCATTGTCTCCTTTGATCAGAAGTTCGATCTCCTGCGCCCCGGACATCTGTTTCATCAGATTCTCCGTGGAATCGCCTGCCACTAATTTTCCTTTGGAAATAATGAAAATGTGATCACACACTGCAGATATTTCAGACAAAATATGTGAACTTAAAATAACCGTATGATTTTTGCCAAGTTCTTTGATGAGGTCACGGATCTCGATAATCTGTTTTGGATCAAGTCCGACCGTCGGTTCGTCCAGAATGATGATCTCCGGATACCCCAGCACTGCCTGTGCAAATCCGACTCTCTGCCTGTAGCCTTTTGACAGGTTACGGATCAGTCTTGACTGTTGTGCGGTGATTCCGGTCGTCTCCATCGCCTCCTCCACATATTTATTTCTCAGACTTTTTTCGAGTTTCTTTAACTCTGCCACAAAGTTCAGATACTCCCTGACTGTCATATCCACATAAAGAGGCGGGATCTCCGGCAGATATCCCACACATTTTTTTGCCTCTTCCGGCTGTGCAAAAATATCAAATCCGTTGATTTTTACCTCTCCGCTGGTTGCACCTAAATACCCTGTGATAATGTTCATCGTGGTGGATTTTCCGGCGCCGTTTGGTCCTAAAAATCCATAAATTTTTCCTGGTTCCACAGTCAATGTCAGATCATTCACTGCAATATGGTCGCCATATTTTTTTACCAGATGGCTGATCTCGATCACAATTTTTTCCTCCTTACTTCCGGCTGCATGAAAATCGCGAAATCCGTCTGTTTTCACGAATTTCGCAACTGTCGATTTTCGATAGTATTATCTTATTGAAAAAATGTGTTTAATTTTGGTAAAAATTGTGATAACTTTGTGAAACGACGATTTTTTCTCTTCTTAAGTACCTGTTATTTAGACATATATATTGTATTTCTTCAGATCCTCTTTCACCTGCCCGATCGTCTCAAAGCAGATTCCGTGGATTCCGGCTTTTTCGGCTCCCTCGATATTTTCCATCCGGTCATCGATAAATACACACTCATCCGGTTTTAACCGATACTGATTTAACAATGTTTCATATATTTCAAGATCCGGTTTGATCTGCTTCACTGTATAGGAAAAAATCGCTCCGTCTGTCAACGGCAAGAAATCCAGCGCATTGTCTTTTGTTCTCCGGTAAGTCCAATCCCCATAATTAGAAAGAATATACACATGCAAGCCCTCTTTTTTCATATTGGAAATCCATTCTTTCGTATAGGAAAACTGTTTGATCGCCAGCTCCAGATGATTCCAGAACAGATCTATCTCTTTTTTATATTCCGGTGCCTTCTCATAAAATGCCTGAAGGATCTGTTCATCTGACCAGACACCACGGTCTGTCTCAGGCCAGACCGGAGTATTGACCGTAGCATCCGCAACTGCTTTCACTGTCTTATCATCAAATCCAAGTTGTTTCATTGCGTCTTCCGGCTCCCACGCCACAAGCACTTTCCCGACATCTAAAATTATATTTTTTATCATAAATGCTCCTTCTTCCTTGTTTTGTCACAAAAGGCAGGGTGCACTGCACGCCTGCCTCAGTCTTTTTATTTATTGCGGTAAATGATATCTTCTCTTCCCGGTCCGTTAGAAACCATTGTGATCGGGTATCCGATCTGTTCCTCAACAAACTCAATATATTTTCTGCAGTTTTCCGGAAGATCCTCGTATTTCTTAATTCCACGGATATCACATTTCCATCCCGGAAGTTTTTTGAATACCGGTTTTGCTTTCTCTAATTTTGCAGTTACAGGGAAGTCTGTGGTTACTTCTCCGTCGATATCGTATCCAACACATACCGGGATCTCATCTAAGTATCCTAATACATCAAGTACGGTAAGCGCTACATCCGTTGTTCCCTGCAGACGGCATCCATACTTACTTGCAACACAGTCATACCATCCCATTCTTCTTGGACGTCCGGTTGTTGCTCCGAATTCACCGCCGTCTCCGCCGCGTCTTCTCAGTTCGTCAGCCTCGTCTCCGAAGATCTCACTTACAAATGCACCTGCTCCTACTGCGGAAGAGTATGCTTTACTTACTGTTACGATCTTCTTGATCTCATATGGTGGGATACCTGCTCCGATCGCACCGTATGCTGCCAAGGTGGAAGAAGAGGTTACCATTGGATAAATTCCGTGATCTGGATCTTTTAAAGTACCAAGCTGGCCTTCTAATAAGATCTTCTTGCCTTCCTTGATTGCTTTGTCCAAGAATAAAGAAACATCTCCGACATATGGAGCTACCATGTCTCTGTACTCATGTAAAGTAGCTAATAATTCCTCTTCTTTTAATAATGGTTTGTGATACATATGCTCAAGCATAATGTTCTTTGTCTCGCAGGTACGTTTTACTTTTGCCTGCAATAATTCCTCATCGAATAACTCACTTACCTGAAAACCGATCTTTGCATATTTGTCTGAATAAAATGGTGCGATACCGGACTTGGTAGAACCGAAAGAATTCTTTCCAAGACGTTCCTCTTCATACTGATCGAAAAGAACGTGGTAAGGCATAACCATCTGTGCTCTATCTGAAATCATGATTTTTGGTGCAGGCACATTGCGGTCTGTGATTGATTTGATCTCACTCATTACTTTCGGGATATCCAGTGCGACACCGTTTCCGATAATGTTGGTGATGTGGCTGTGGAATACACCGGATGGCAATGTATGTAATGCAAATTTACCATAGTTGTTTACGATGGTGTGACCTGCATTTGCTCCACCCTGAAAACGGATAACGATGTCCGCTTCATCTGCAAGCATATCTGTGATTTTTCCTTTTCCCTCGTCGCCCCAGTTAGCGCCTACTACTGCTGTAACCATTTGATTTTCCTCCTGCATAAAAAAAGTGATGGTCTGTAAAAACCATCACGCTTTCCTGTTTTTACTTTATGATTATACACGAATATAAGCCATAAGTAAAATTAATATTCATTATATTTGATATAATTGTTTATTATATCATGAAGCAAAGCTTCATGATCGACATTCGCCGTTCGCCGAATGCATAAATGCATTCTTCTCACTTGCGCTCATTATATCATGATATTCCATATGCTATCAGACACGATTGGTTTCAGAAACATTGAAATCAAAAGCATAACCGCAAGAATCAGGACAGGTTCATATCGTACTAAACTTTCTTTCGATTCCTCTGTTTTTAAAGAGAACGGAAAAGAGAATTTTCTGCTTATTTCATATCCTATCACAGTTCCTGCCGTATTGGTGATCAGATCATCAATATCCGTAAGCCGGAATGTAAATATCTGTAATAGTTCAATCCCCAGTGATACCGCGAGTCCCATGAAAAACATGGTTTTGAAAGACCGGAAATTCTTCCAGACCGCAGGTACAAAAAATCCCATCGGTATAAATAAAATGATATTCAAAATCGTATTTTTCATATATGCAAACGGACTATTTACAATGTCTGCAAACGGTATCAGATTCAGGCCAAAATCCATCTGAAATGTTCCAACCGCAGGGACACCCACAACCGAAAACAGAGCAATCGCATAAAATGCAAATATCAGTTTTACACAAAATGGTTTAAATTCCCATTTCCTGTAGATTGTACACTGCAAAATAGCCAAAGCAGGAATCACAAAAATAGCAGCTGAGACACAATCTATCCCGATGGATAATAAACGCATCATTTACGTTTCCCCCTAAATATCCTGATCTTGCATATAAATTTATCATATTCCTGCCCGCAATCCCATTGATATTCCATTAAGATTGATGAAGATTTGATGAACTTTTTCTGACATTTTCACTACGGAACAAGCAGAAAATCGTATAGTTTTTCCGCTGCTGCCGACATCGGCGCACGCTCGTTTGAGACAATGCAAAACTCGCGTTCCGGTATCGCCCTGTCAAATTTCAATATGAATAATTCCCCATTTTCAATGTATTTTTCTGCGAAATCCGACACGACACTGGCAACACCGAGGTTGCGCACTGCAAACTGGATGAGCATATCACTTGTCGCAAGTTCAAATTCCGGCCGGACAAATGTGCCGCGCTCTGCCAGATAATCCTCCACATATTTTCTTGTGGAAGTGCTGCCCTCTAAGCACATCACCGGAAGATTTTCAAGCTCTTTATAGCTTAATTTTCCACCCTTTAAGTACTCAAACTTTTTTCCCGCCACAAAGACATCCTGGATTTTGCGCACAGGCGTCATTTTAAAATCGTATTTGTTGTTCACCGGGGTACTGATGATCCCAAAATCAATTTTTCCGTCCTGCAAATGTTTCAACGTCTCCGGTGTCGGGGCATTCGTCACAGTCACTTTGATCTGCGGAAATGCATCATGGAACGTCTCCAGATAAGGAAGCAGATAAAACTGCAATGTCATGTCACTGGCACCCACACAGATTTCTCCGGCATCTAAGTTTAACATCTCCGAGAGTTTTTTCTCCCCGGTGAGGATTGTCTCATATCCTTTTCTCACATATTCTGCAAGCAGTCCGCCTTCTTTTGTCAAGCGCACGCCTTTGGATGTCCGCACAAAGAGAGCGCAGGAAAGATCACTTTCTAAATGCTTGACTGCCTGGCTGACTGCCGGCTGTGAGATGGAAAGTGCCTCTGCTGCGAGGGAGATACTGTTGTATTTGGATACATAATAAAAAATTTTGTAGTATTCGAGGTTTGTCTGCATTATTTTACTCCGTGATTTTACTGTGACTTGCAAATAATTGCTTTCTTATTATAACAGTTTCCCACGAAAAAATCTTTTCTTTTGCGAAAACAAAAAATTTATATTTTTTCGCAAAAATAAACATTGTCTTTTTGCGGTCCATGCCTTATACTAAGTTGCTGAAACGTAAAGAATATGCGTGTTGAGGCTAAAAAACACGGACAGATTTTTAACTATTTTATAAATCAAGGAGTACAGATTATGACAAAAGACATGACAATGGGAAGCCCGCTCAGAATGATCTTACTTTTTTCCGTTCCGGTTTTACTGGGAAATATTTTTCAGCAGTTTTATAACATGGTGGATACGATCATTGTCGGGCAGTATCTTGGTGAGGATGCTCTGGCTGCGGTAGGCTCTACCGGATGTCTGATGTTCCTTGTATTAGGATTTGCAAATGGTATTGCGCAGGGATTTGGCGTTATGGTCTCCCACGCCTTCGGTGCAAAAGATTTCAAGCTGTTAAAGCATTATGTCGCACTCTCCCTGATACTGACTGCCATTATATCGTTACTTCTGACTATCCCTACGGTGGCAGCTTCCAGACAGTTTCTTATTTTAATGAAAACACCGGACAATATCTTAGGACTCGCAGACTCTTATATTAAAGTCATTTTCGCAGGTATCCTGCTCACGATGTCCTACAACGTTGCCTCCGGTATTTTAAGAGGGATCGGCGACAGCAAAACACCGCTGTATTTCCTGATTCTCTCTTCCTTTTTAAATATTGTGCTCGACCTGTTTTTGATCGTCGTCGTAAAACTTGGAACCGCAGGCGCTGCCTATGCAACGATCATTGCGCAGGGTGTCTCCGCACTGCTTTGCTTTATTTATATGTTCCGCAAATTCGACATTTTAAAAACCAGCCGGGAAGATTACTACCTCGACAGATACGGTGTGTTCAATATGCTTTCCATCGGTATTCCGATGGCGCTCAACTATTCCATCACCGCTATCGGAACCATGATCCTGCAGGGCGCAGTCAATATTTTCGGTTCCAGTGTTGTGGCTGCCTTCACTGCCGCCTCCAAAGTGGAAAACCTCTCCACCCAGACCATGCCGACACTCGGCACTGCGATTGCCACCTACTGCGGTCAGAACCTCGGCGCAGGAAAATACAAACGTATCTACGAGGGAATGCGCAAAGGATTTTTCATCTGCATTTTTATCTCGCTTGCTGCCTCTGCTATCTGCGTATTCGGCGGACGTTTTATTGTGAGCTGGTTTGTGAGCAATCCTTCTGAAGAAATTTTTGACTATGCCATGCAGTATCTGAACACCATCAGTTTCTTCATGCTGCCGCTCGCATGGATTTTCCTTTACCGGAACGCCCTGCAGGGCTTAAACCGCGGACTTGTTCCAATGTTAAGCGGTGTTGTGGAAATGGTGTGCCGTATTATCGTGATCGCCGTCACCTTAAATCCGTTCGGTTACTGGGCAGTCCGTCTGGCAAGCCCGATCACATGGCTGTTCACCGGAATCCTTCTGATCGTGACGTATTTTATCTGGGAAAAACAGAGCCGGAAAAAACATGCCGGTTCACAGGACTAAAATTTTAGTTTTCCACCCCACTTCTGAACAGTCTCCACAAGCTGTATCAGATACCGGAACACCGGCTCCGTGATGACTGCGAACACGATCATGAGCATTGCACATTTTCCTGTGACCGCCGTGATCGCAAACAGTTCACTGAAAAACAGCATACAAAATAACCAGCCGATGACCATCGCTGCGATCAGGATCGCATGCGGTGTTGTCATCGGTTTTGCTATATGATAAAGGATCATGAAGCCGACAACTGCGATCAGGATCGTGCACGACGTGGAAACGCACTCTTTTTCCACTCCGAACTCCCTGCAGAAAATCACCAGACCGCTCACCACGATAAAATCTGTAATCCCAGCCGGAAGCGCCTGGATCAGGACATTGGTAAGAAAATGCCCATGGATCTGATTCCGGTTCTGCTCCAGCGCCAGAAAAAATGACGGAATCCCGATCGTAAAAACACTGATGAGCGACACCTGCGATGGCTCCAGCGGATAATCAATCAGAAACAGCATGGAAAATACGGCTAAGAGCATGGAGAAAATGTTCTTGACCAGATAAAGGCTGGCAGTGCGCCCGATGTTGTTCACCACCCGCCGCCCTTCCATGACAACCGCCGGCATTTTATTGAAATCGTTATCGAGCAGCACAAGCTGTGCCACATGCGAAGCCGCCTCACTGCCTGATGCCATCGCAATGCTGCAGTCTGCATCTTTTAACGCAAGAATATCGTTCACGCCGTCTCCGGTCATTGCCACGGTCTTTCCCTGCTCTTTTAATGCCTGCACCAGAAGACGTTTCTGCTCCGGTGTCACCCTGCCGAACACCGTGTATTTTTTTGCTGCCTTCCGCACTGCCTCCGCTGTTTTCAACGTTGCTGCGTCCACCTGTTTTTCCGCATGGCGGATTCCCGCTTTCTTTGCAATCTCCGATACCGTGACCGGATTGTCCCCGGAGATCACTTTCACTTCCACTCCCCGCTTGGAAAAGTAACGGAATGTATCCATTGCCCCCTCACGAATTGCATTGTTGAGCAGGATAAATGCAATGGGAGTTGCATTTTCTGTCAGTTCTTTTCCATCCAGATTCCCCTCATACTCTGCAAATACAAGCACACGATATCCCTTTTCCAGAAATACTTCGATTGTTCCCTGAACAGCCGCATAATCCTGCCGCAGCACAAATTCCGGTGCGCCGACCACATAAGCTTTTCCTGCCAGAACCACTCCGCTGTATTTTGTGGCAGACGAAAACGGGACGATTTTTTCTGCACTGTTTTCCATCGGCTCCGTAAAATACTGCTGCAATGCCTCCATCGTTGCATTGTCGCACGGCAGGGCACGCACACAGTCAGAGATCGTTTTTGCAACTTTATTTTTCTCCTCTTCGGCTGCAAGGTTCTGGTCTTTAGCAAGGATAAACTGTGCCACTTCCATTTCCGGCACGGTAATGGTTCCGGTCTTATCCACGCACAACACATTTACCCGCGCCAGTGTCTCGATACATTTCATGTCATGGATCAGTACCTTTTGTTTTCCAAGCCTCATCACCGACACCACCATCGCCACACTTGCAAGAAGGTACAGGCCTTCCGGGATCATTCCGAGAATAGCCGCCACCATGCCCGTCACACTATCTTTCATCGTTGCCCCGGAAAAAAAGTATTGCTGTAAAAACAGGATCGCCCCGATCGGCAAAATGATCACGCCCACGGTCTGCACAAGGCGGTTCAACGCCCGGATCATCTCCGACTGCTCGCCCTCTTTTGTCTGCGTTGCCTGTAACATCAGTCCTGAAATATAAGAATCTTTTCCCACTTTTTCGAGTTTTGCCAGGCACTCTCCCGATATCACAAAACTTCCCGAAAAAATGGAATCTCCCTCTTTTTTTACAATCTCATCGGCCTCCCCTGTGATCAAAGCCTCGTTGACTGTGATATTGCCGGATAACACCAGTGCGTCCGCCGGAATCTGTCCACCTGCTGAAAGCGTTATCACATCATCCTGCACCAGTTCATCCGCCAAAACCTCCTGATCACTTCCGTTGCGCCGGACCGTGATTTTCGGTGTGTTTAATATCGTAAGATCATCCAGAATCTTTTTGGAACGCAGCTCCTGAATGATTCCGATCAACATATTTGCAATAATTATAGGTAAAAAAGTAAGATCCCGAAAGGACCCCACCACGATCAGAAGAATCGTAATGATCAAAAAAATAAGATTATAATAAGTTACAACATTTGAGCGGATGATCTGTGCCACTGTCTTTGTGGAAGAATCTACGCTTTCATTCGACAACCCTGCCTTTTTCCGAAATTCCACTTCAGCAGTGGACAGTCCACTCATATTCTGGCACATTCTGCATCTCTCCATCTCACTTTATGATGCTTTAGTATGCCCTGTTTTTTATTAAACTATTTGAACAATCGCTAATTGTTCTTTATTTTGCTTTTAATGCCCAGACAGCTTTGATCTGGCTTCTGATTTTTCCATAGTCCCATTTCTGACCACTGCGGTATAAAGAAAACGGATCGTTAATGGAAAATCCTTCATCATCATAATCATAGAGCAGGATAAAATGTCCCCCTGTAGTGAAATCTCCCTGCCGCACGGAGCAGATCACGATGTCTCCCTGATCTAAGTGCTGTTTGATCTCAATCTGGCTGATATTGATCTGCTCGGAGCGGACACCATAAGCTGCCGCCCCTTCTGTCATAAGCGACCACATCGTTCCTGTGCCGGACATATAGTAACCTTCCTGCATGGCAAATTTTGCGATTGCAGCCGGAGTTGCCTCATCGTTTCCAGTCAGCGCAACTACTGCCATCGCCAGTGTTGTCGGACCGCATCCGCTGATCGCGACATTGCTGTCATCCCCATATGCAAGGCAGCCCCAGCGTTTATCCCACTGTAAAAAGAGCGGATATTCTTCCTGTAACTCTTTCTCTGTCAGTTCTGCTTTATCATAATCCCTTGTATTCCCTTTGTAATCAGCTACAAATGCGATCATTTCCGGATTATTTGCCAGATTGATCAGTAATTTTTCCGGATATTTCTCTGCATTTTCCACGATCTGTGCGTAGCGTTCATCTGACGCTTCCATCTGTTCTAACTGTCTGATTGCCTGATTTAAGGAATAATCTACCGGTTTTGATAACACAACCTGTGGAATCTCCGCAAACGGATCATTCGTTTCTTCGCTGTCTGCCGGTTCTTCGACAGTTTCTGTAGCAGACTGTTCCTCTTTTTCCGTTCCATCTGCTGTTGTTCCATTATCTACGTTATTTGTAATTTGATTTTCTTTTTTCTCTTCACCGGAGTTATCCTGCGCTGATGCCAGCACTTCTTCTGTTTTTCCAAGTTTGATCTCAGGAAAATATCTTCCACAGACACATCCCAGTAAAAAAGATGTCAAAAGCATTACACTCAAAACGATTTTTCTTTTCCGTACAAGCTTTTTCTGTCTCAGTCTTCTTTCGTCTAATTCTGTCTGATTCTGTATCTGGCGCTGATTCTGCTCCTTCATCTATCGGTAACCTCTCTCGTATTTCTTTCTTGCGTAGCGTGTTCTATTATATACATAAACCCTGCAATTTTGCTACCCTCTTCATAAAATATTAATAAAACTTTGGGTTTTCTTTGGAATACTTACAGAAAAAAACAGGTGCCAAATGTATGATCCATTCAGCACCTGCCCTGTCCTGTCTGTTTTTATTTGTTGCTGAGATATTCGTGAATACCCTTAGCTGCTGCTTTACCGGCACCCATCGCAAGGATAACAGTTGCTGCACCTGTCACAGCGTCACCACCGGCATAAACACCTTCTTTGGAAGTTGCACCGGTCTCTTCTTCCGCAATAATGCATTTTCTGCGGTTGATATCAAGACCTTTTGTAGTGGATGAGATCAGAGGATTTGGAGAAGTACCAAGTGACATGATCACAGTATCTGCCTCGATCTCATATTCAGAGCCCGGAATTTCAACCGGACTTCTTCTTCCGGAAGCATCCGGTTCGCCAAGTTCCATTTTGATCACTTTTGCACCCTTTACACAACCGTTTTCATCCACTAATAATTCGGTTGGATTCTGGAGCAGATCAAAGATGATACCTTCTTCTTTTGCGTGGTGTACTTCCTCTTTACGTGCCGGAAGTTCTTCCTCACCACGACGATATACGATATGTACCTCTGCGCCAAGTCTTCTTGCTGTTCTTGCAGCGTCCATTGCCACGTTACCACCACCTACTACGATGACTTTCTTACCTGCTTTGATCGGTGTGTCGTAATTGTCTAAGAACGCTTTCATAAGGTTATTTCTTGTTAAGAACTCATTGGCTGAGAATACACCCATTGCCTGCTCACCAGGAATACCCATAAATCTTGGAAGTCCTGCACCGGAACCAATGAAAACTGCCTCAAAGCCCTCGTTGTCCATCAACTCATCGATTGTAACGGATTTACCGATGACAACGTTGGTCTCAATCTTAACCCCTAATGCTTTCACGTTTTCCACTTCAGCGGCAACAACCTTCTGCTTTGGAAGACGGAATTCAGGGATACCATAAACTAACACACCACCTGCCTGATGTAATGCTTCGAAAATCGTCACATCATAACCAAGCTTTGCAAGATCTCCTGCACAGGTAAGACCTGCCGGGCCTGAGCCGATCACTGCTACTTTATGTCCATTTAACTTTTCTGCCTTTTTCGGTTTAATGCCATGTTCTCTTGCCCAGTCCGCAACAAAACGCTCTAATTTACCGATCGCTACAGGCTCTCCTTTGATTCCACGGATACATTTTCCCTCGCACTGTGTCTCCTGCGGACATACACGGCCACAGACTGCCGGAAGTGCGGAAGACTCGCTGATCACATGGTAAGCAGCCTCAAAATTACCTTCTTTGACTTCTGCGATAAATCCCGGAATATTGATGGATACCGGACATCCTTTCATACACTGTGCATTTTTACAGTTTAAGCAGCGGGCAGCTTCTGCCATTGCCTCTTCTTCGTTATATCCCAAACATACCTCTTCAAAGTTCGCTGCACGAACGGCTGGCTCCTGCTCACGAACCGGAACTCTAGTTAATACGTCCATTTTTTCCTCCTGATTCTATGTAACTGACCAGACAGTTTTCTCTCTGATCTGCAAAATTTCTGATTTTTAACTGTTACAATTGCCGCATCCACCGTGATGTGTTGCACCTTCCTGTAATTTCAGCATGGCTCTTCCCTCTTCGGTCTTATACTGGGCCTGTCTTCTCATCGCCTGATCAAAATCAACCAGATGTCCGTCGAACTCCGGTCCGTCTACACATGCAAATTTCACTTCATCGCCGACAACCAGACGACATGCACCACACATTCCGGTTCCGTCTACCATGATCGGATTCATGGAAACAACCGTTGGAATTCCTAATTCTTTTGTCAGTTTGCAGACAAATTTCATCATGATCATTGGTCCGATTGCCACACAGTGGTCATAACGGTTACCATTATCCCAGAGTTCCTGCAGCTGTGCAGTACCGGTTCCCTTGAAACCGTACGAGCCATCATCCGTTGTCACATAAAGATTTGTGGCAACTTTTTTCATCTCATCCTCTAAGATCAGTAAATCTTTGTTACGGGAACCCATGATAACATCACAGTCAACGCCGTGCTCATGCAGCCATTTTACCTGAGGATAAACCGGAGCTGTACCAACACCACCTGCAACAAATAAAATTTTCTTTTTCTTTAATTCTTCAATATCTTCATGGATCAGATCAGATGGACATCCCAAAGGTCCAACAAAATCTTCAAAAGCATCCCCTTCCTGTAAGCTTACCATACGCTCTGTGGAAGCTCCTACGGTCTGGAATACGATTGTGATTGTTCCCTCTTCTCTGTTGTAATCACAGATGGTAAGTGGAATACGTTCACCCTCCTCATCAATTTTTACAATAACAAACTGTCCCGGTTCGCAATACTGCGCAACACGAGGAGCCTTGACATCCATAAGATAGATCTTGTCTGCCAGTTTTTCTCTTCTAACGATTGGATACATGTTTTTCCTCCTTGTATATACTCACTGCCTTTTTCATCTCTGTAATCGTTTTCCTTAATCACGAATCTCCTATGAAAATATACATTTTTTTAGCATTACTTTATATAATAAAGGAAAAGCCGTTAGATTTCAACGGCTTTTCCCTTGTTTTATTGCTTTTTCATATAATTGAAACATACTAATTATTTATAGCTTCTATTCTTACTACACCACTATTATGCCTCCACTTTGGAAAACAGAATTCTGTCATTATCCAATGCCTTTCCGGCACGGACTGCAAACTGCTCTAACAGATCATCCACTGACATCTTTTCCCGTTCTTCCCCGGAAACATCCAGCACAATATTTCCCGAATCCATCATGAGGGTACGGTTTCCAAGTTCAAGCGCCTGATGCATGTTGTGCGTGACCATAAGGCAGGTGATGTTCTGCTCTGACACTATCTTTTTTGTGAGGTTCAGTACTTTCTCTGCGGTGGCAGGGTCTAAAGCTGCGGTATGCTCATCCAGCAGCAAAATCTTAGGAGTCACCATCGTTGCCATCAAAAGTGTGAGTGCCTGACGCTGTCCACCGGACAAAAGTCCGACCGGCTGCTTCATACGGTCTTCTAACCCCATGTCTAGCAGTGCGAGCTGCTCTCTGAATTTTTTCTTGTCCGCTGCCTTGATCCGGCTGAAATAGGCATTCTTTGAAGTAGTCGTGCGCAGGTAGGCAAGCGCCATATTCTCCTCGATCGTCATATGTGGTGCGGTTCCCTTCAATGGATCCTGAAACAAATGACCAATCACTTTACTGCGGACATGCTCTTTCTGATAGGTAATGTCCTCACCATCCAGCATGATCAGTCCTTTGTCTGCAAAAAAGGCTCCTGTTATCGCATTAAACAGCGTTGATTTTCCGGCTCCGTTGCTTCCTACGATCGTTGCAAAATCCCCCTGCTTTAAGGTGAGATTCAGATTTTTTAATGCACATTTTTCATTGACAGTTCCCGGATTAAAAGTTTTGCTGACATCGCGCATCACAAGCATTGCGTTCTTCTCTGCCATTATCTTTCTCCTCCTTCGCTGTCATTTTTCATAATCTCCTGAACGTATATCTGGTTCTGAGCCTTTGCGGCACGTTTCTGCCGGTAAAAATTCATCTGCTTTTTCAGATATGGGAATGCGATCGCCACGGCTACAATGATTGCAGAAACAAGTTTTAAACACTCTGCCGGTACATTTAATCTCAGGGCAACTGCCACGATAAAACGATACAGGCAGCTTCCTAAAATAACGCCGGTCACACGCTGTAACATACCGCCTTTTCCAATGATAGATTCCCCAATGATCAGGCTGGCGAGTGCGATTGTTACCATTCCGGTTCCAAGATTGATATCACAGGATTTCTGATACTGCGCAAGCAGTCCGCCGGAGAGACCGGTCAGGGCATTGGCAACACAAAGTCCGATCGTGATCATGGCACTTGTATTAATGCTGGAAGCTCTTACCATATCCGGATTATCTCCGGTTGCGCGGATGGAAAGTCCAAGCCTTGTATTTAAAAAGAAAGAGATCAGCACTCCTACAATGATAACGATCAGTGCAGCCACGATCAGTTTATACCACGTTCCACCGATTGCTGTTTTTGCCCAGGTAAAAACGGATTCACAGTTGAATAAGTTCATGTTGGAAGCGAATCCCATTACTGCAATATTAATTGTATACAATCCGGTATTTACGATGATTCCCGCCAAAATGGACTGAATCCCCATTTTTGTCTGTAAGAAAGCGGTCACAAAACCGGAGCAGACACCAGCTGCCATCGCTGCAAATAATCCTAATATCGGATGACCTGCAAGTGTCACCGATGCACAGACGGCACATCCCAATGTAAAACATCCATCGGTCGAAAGATCCGCAATGTTTAAAATACTGAAGGATATAAATAATGCCAGTGCGACCAGTGCATAGATAAAACCAAGTTCTAATGCACTCTGTACAATTGATAATGTAATAATGGAACCCATACCTTAATTAAACTCCTCTGCTGTTACTGTCTCGATCAATTCGGAACACATATCTTTAAAGATAGAATAATCGATTCCGACTTTTTCTGCAATCTCTGTATTTACGGTTACGATACCGCTGTCTAATGTTTCTACCGGTGTTGTGGCCGGATCTGCTCCGTTTGCAAGAATGTCTGCAACCATGTCTGCTGTCTTTGTTCCGAGTGTCTCATAGTTGACGCCGTATCCTAAGAATGCTCCGTTTAAAGCAAAGGAATCTGCACTTGTGTAGTGAGGGATACCTGCGTCTGCAAATTTTTCAAAAATCGCAAGTTCTGCTGTCATAACAGTGTTGTCCTGTGGTGTAAAAATAGCGTCTACTTTTTCTGCTACCAGGGAATCTGCTGCTGCCTGGATCTCACCGGTTGTTGTACCTGTTTTTTCTACATAGGAAATCCCATGTTCATCGCAGTAATCTTTTGCCGCCTGAATAGCACTTGCGGAAGAATCCTGGCTCTTATCATACAGCAATCCGATTTTTGCTGCATCCGGATCCGCTGCCAAAATGAAATCCATGATCTGTGCCACATCAATTGCATCGGATGTTCCTGTAATATTGGCACCCGGAGCATCTGCACTTGCTACAAGTCCTGCTCCGACCGGATCTGATACTGCGGAAAATACAACCGGGATCTGATTATCTTCCGTTGCGTTCTGCATGATCATTGCTGCCGGCGTTGCGATCGGAATGATCACATCGACGCCCTCTGCCACAAGATCTGCTGCGATCTGATTTAAGGTAGAGGAATCTGCCTGACCATTATAGGTGTAATCTGCATAATCAAATGTCACACCAAGTTCTGCTCCTTTTGCATCCAGCTCTGCTTCAATTGCTTTCTCGATCTGGTTTAAGGATGCATCATCTACATACTGTACGATTCCAACTTTGTACACGGTTTTGTCTGCAGTATTCTGTGCAGTGTCCTTTGCGGAATCGGCTGCGTCTGCACTGCTCTCTGTTGTGTTCGTGCTGTTTGCTGCATTGGATGTGTCTGTGCTGTTTCCACATCCACCGATCATTGTTGCTGCCATTGCCATTGTCAATACTGCTGCCATCATTTTTCTCTTCATCATTTTTTCCTCCAAATTTTAAGAATGTTTTTTGAAAGAAATCCGTTTTGAAAGTTATAAGAATCATGTATTGCGGTTTTGTTTGCAAGTAAACAAAAACCGTCTCAAGCTGTTGCTTGAGACGGTAATAAAATCTTATTATCGCGGTACCACTCATCTTGACCATCCGGTCCACTCTCTCATGTACTATCATACACGCCTGATTGATAACGGGTTCGGTTCCCGGTGACTCCTACTGCTGATACATGGCTCTGTATGCTTCATGTATGTTGTTCAGGTCACCCTCGAAAGTCCATTCAGTAAAATGATCCATACTGCAATCCCACCACCTGCAGCTCTCTGTAATATCAACAGATTACTTACTACTCTTTCTCAACGGTTTTTCTTTATGGTGTTACTTTAATACATTAACGTATCTTTGTCAACACCTTTTTTTATTTTTATGAGAAGTATACGAGTTCATCTTCCGGCTTCTCGGCTGGAGTTATGGAAATTGGATACAATACAGGACCTTTTCCCTTGTACTCTTTTGCGAATTCTACGTGTACTTCTGCTGTGATATTGATCCAGGATTTGTGCGGAATTTCATCCTCCCTGTCGTATTTCGTTTTGAAACCGATGAAGGTAACATCCTCCACACAGCAGGTCATTGCAAAACGTCCCGGAACCATAATTCCTTTTTTCAGTTTGTCCGGATTGTATACAAGTGCTAAGAAAGAAACTTTCTTACCCTCATACTTTTTCGGATTGTCCTGACAATCCATATACCAGATCGCATAATCTGCATCGGAAATTTCAATCTCATCCGCAGTAATGTCAAACGGTAACTCCTCCGGTCTCTCGTCAAGTGTTCCGTCCGCACGCTCATAGACAAGCTGTGCTTTCCGGTTTAATGCCTTGACATTTCTGCGGTATTTTCCTTTGTCTGTACTGTCATCACAGCGATTGAAGATCACGACATCTGCGGAAAAAAGCTGTTCCATGATCATTGTACGCATATTTGCAAGATACATATCGAAAGTCGTTGCATCTACCGTGGCAAGCTGCTGTACGATCATCCAGTACTTTGGAAGTTCCATATCCATGAGTGTTCCCATCTGCCACGTTCCGTTGTACTCTAAGAATACCTGCTCCGGCTGGTACTCGGTATTTACTTTTTTCAAAAAGTCCTCTGTAAAATCTGCCTCACTGTCTACCATGACAAGTTTTACATTATTTTTTTCAAGTTCCTCATCCGTAAACTCTGCATCGCCGTCTTCACAGCAGATGACAAGGCTTTTTCCCTCTTTTGCAAAGCCCTGCTCAAATAAGGTGTCTTTGATGAGGGAGGTCTTTCCACTGTCCATAAAACCGGTAAATAAATATACTGGTATTTCGTTCATATATATTCTCCCTTATTAAATTCCGAATAACTCTTCTAATCTGTGTTCGTCAATGTTGCAGCCGATCACACAAAGTCTTCCTGTATAGTCAGGCTCGCCGTCACGAAGCTCATATTCACCCGGAACCATGTCAAAATAAATCCATGTGCCATTCTCATCTTCTACCATTCCCTTGGCACGGAGGATTGTTCCGTAATCATCTGTCTCGCAGAGAGTCTTTAATACATCCTCGATCTTTTCCTTCGTGAATTTGTGAGGCGTCTCTTTGCCCCAGCTTGTAAACACTTCATCTGCATGATGGTGATGATGATGCTCATGGTCATGGCATCCGCAGGTGCAGTTTTCGTCATGTTCATGATGGTGCTCATGTTCGTGGTCGTGGTCTTCATGATCGTGATGGTGTTCATGGTCATGGTCGTGATCATGCTCATGATCGTGGTCTTCATGATCGTGGTCATGATGGTGATGTTCATGCTCATGCTCCTCTGCCTCTTCTTTGGCATGCTGCTCAGCCATCAGTTTCATCTCAAGAGAATCTGCTCCCTCGATCACTTTTAAGATCTGCTCGCCTTTGATCGCATCCCATGCTGTTGTGATGATCGCAGCCTTTGGATTCAATGTCTGGATCTGTTTTACACAAAGTTCTAACTGCTCAGGTGTTGCATTCTGGCTTCTACTCAGTACAACAACTGTAGCATATTCAATCTGATTATTAAAAAATTCACCGAATGCTTTCATCTGCTTGCTTGCTTTTAAAGCATTTACGACAGTTACGAGTCCGTTTAATTTAACGTCTTCCTCTTTCTCGATATCGATCACAGACTTCATAACATCGGATAACTTACCGACACCGGATGGCTCGATCAGAATGCGGTCCGGATGATATTTGTCAATCACTTCGTGAAGATTCTTTCCGAAATCACCTACTAATGAGCAGCAGATACAGCCGGAATTCATCTCGGTGATCTGGATTCCTGCATCTTTTAAGAAACCGCCGTCGATTCCGACTTCACCGAACTCATTCTCGATCAGAACGATCTTCTCGCCCTTAAATACCTCATCGATCATTTTTTTAATAAATGTGGTTTTTCCTGCTCCTAAGAAACCGGAAATAATATCAATTTTTGTCATAATAAATCCACTCCTTTTTATGTCTTGATAATATGCAGAATGCAGATTATCATGGTTACATTGTATTATCTTTGTCTGTCCGGATCACACTTTCTGCCCGAACATTCCTATTTTACTCGATTATTTTACAAAATGCAAATTTTGTGCAATTTTTAATAATTATTTTATACCCTGTTTATTTTTATCCATTATATCCGAAAACACTTCTGCATATCCTTGTATGTACCGAGAACCAAAAGGGTATCTTCACTGCTTAGTTCCATATCCGGACCAATCGCCATATTCATCTTTCCGTCTGTTTTGATCGCCAGAATACTGATGCTGTACTTTTTACGGATATCCAGTTCACCGATCGTTTTTCCGATCCAGTCTCCCGGCACCTCCACCTCAAAAATAGCATGTGAATCATCCACTTCGATATAATCATGGATATGATCTGCCGTATAGCGGATCGCTGCCCAGTTGGCGATCTGTTTTTCCGGATAAATGACCTCGTCTGCTCCGTTGCGAAGCAGGAACTTTGCCTGTACATCCCGCTCTGCACGCGATATGACCATTTTAGCGCCAAGTTCTTTCAAAAGAGACGTTGTCTCCAGGGAATTCTGGAAATTGCCTCCGATCGTCACAAAACAAATATCATAATTTTTGATTCCAAGCGACTCCAGAAAATTCTCATTGGTACTGTCACCGATCTGTGCGTCTGTAACATACGGAAGAATTTCATTGACAAGATTTTCATTCTCATCCACAGCCATTACTTCATGTCCAAGCTCATTCAACTGGTATGCAACATGCTTTCCAAATCTCCCGAGTCCGATAAGCAAAATATTTTTCATTATAATTTTCTCCTTTATCCAACAGTTATTTTATCAAGCGGTCTTTTTGCCCCACTCTGTATTTTTACTGAAATTGCAGCATATATAAGTGTCAGTCCGCCAACTCTTCCAAGATACATCAAAACAACCAATATCAGATGTGATACCAGTCCAAGCTCCGTTGTGATCCCTAATGTAAGTCCTGCCGTGCCCACTGCAGACGCTGTTTCAAAAAGACAATCCGACAATGCAACATGTTCTATCTGACTGATTGCGATTCCACCTGTGAAAAACAAAAAGAAATACAAAATAGCGATCGTTGCCGCATTTTTCACCACTGTGTTATCAAATCTTCTTCCAAAAACCTCTGTTTCCGGCTCTCTTCCAAATGTTGCAAATGCATTCAGTATCAGCACTGCGATCGTTGTTGTCTTCATACCTCCTGCCGTTGATCCCGGAGATCCACCGATCAGCATCATCAAAATCATGATCGCTTTAGAAGAATCGTTCATTGCACCAAGATCTGCCGTATTAAAGCCTGCCGTCCGAAGAGTTACCGACTGAAAAAAAGAAGCCAGTATTCTTTTTCCCATAGAAAATCCGGTAAAATCACTCAGAAAGAAAAAAACAGCCGGTAGTAAGATCAAAACAGCGGTGGTAACGAGGATAATCTTACTCTGCAGACGGTAACGTTTCAAGTTCCATTTGTTTGTGCAAAAATCATCCCAGGTCAGAAATCCGATGCCACCGATCACGATCAAAAGCATGATCACAATATTGATCAATGGATTGGCAATATATCCTGTCAGAGATGGAAATGTCTGTTCCGTCGTTCCAAGTATGTCAAAACCTGCATTGCAAAAAGCCGATACCGAATGGAAGACTGACATCCAGATTCCTTTCCATCCATAATCCCTGCAAAATACAGGAAGCATGAGAATGGCACCGATCAGTTCGATCAGAAATGTTCCCTGTAGAATAAATTTCGTAAGCCGGACAATTCCACCTACTTTCGGTGCTGAAATCGCATCCTGCATCGTACTCCGCTGCATTAACGAGATCTTTCTCCCGGAAACCATTGAAAAAGATGCAACCACAGTAATAACTCCCAATCCGCCGGTCTGGATCAGAAGCAAGATCACTGCCTGGCCAAACGCTGACCAGTAGCTTCCTGTATCCACGACCACAAGTCCTGTCACGCAGACAGCTGATGTCGCAGTAAATAAAGTTTTATCAAACGGTGTCACAACTCCGGCAGAAGATGAGATCGGAAGCATTAAAATAATTGCTCCAAGTAATATCACACCTGCAAATCCAAATGCGATCATCTCAAACGATGACATTTTCTTTTTTTTACGGATAAGTTCCGGCATATCAGTTCTCCTTTTTTTCTGCTGCTTTCATTTTATTTGTGGAACTGCATATTATAAAGCTTTTCGTAAGTTCCCTTCCTGTCCATCAGTTCTTCATGTGTTCCTGATTCTTCGATACCATCCTCAGATAAAACAATGATCTTCTCTGCGTTTTTGATGGTGGAAAGCCTGTGTGCAATTACAAATGTGGTACGGTTTTTTGCAAGCTTCTCCAATGAATCCTGTACTACTTTTTCACTCTCATTGTCAAGTGCGGAGGTTGCCTCATCAAAAATAAGGATCGGTGGATTTTTAAGGAAAACCCTTGCAATGGACAATCGCTGCTTCTGTCCGCCGGAAAGCTTGATCCCGCGCTGTCCGATGTCCGTCTCATAACCGTTTGGAAGTGACATGATAAACTCATGCGCATTGGCGTTTTTTGCTGCCTCGATGACTTCCTCTCTTGTCGCATCCGGTTTTCCGTAACGGATATTGTCAAAAACAGTTCCAACAAAAAGATACACATCCTGCTGCACAATGCCGATGTGGTCGCGCAGACTCTTTAAGGTGAGATCACGGACATCTTTTCCATCGATTTTTACTGCGCCGCCCGTCACGTCATAGAAACGTGGAATGAGGGAACAGAGCGTACTTTTTCCTGCGCCGGAGGAACCGACTAATGCCATGTAAGCCCCCGCCGGGACATTTAAACTGATATGGTTCAACACTTTTTCCGTGTTTTCCTCATACTGGAATGAAACATTTTCAAAAGTAATATCTCCCTTTACATCCTTAAGTTCCACTGCATCTTTTTTGTCCTCGATATCCGGATGAATGGCGAGAATCTCCTGAAAACGTTCAAACCCGGTATAACCATTCTGAAACTGCTCTGTGAAATCAATGAGGGTGCGGACAGGATCTGTAAACACACTGATATAGAGCATAAATGTGACAAGGTCGCTGACATCCACACTGCCTTTTGCAATCAGCACCGTACCTGTCAGGATCACACTGACCTGAATGAGTGTCGTAAACGCTCCAAGCCCTGCCTGATAACTTCCCATGTAAAAATAGCTGTTTTTCTTGGCTGCAAGGAAACCGTCATTGCCTTGTTTAAACTTGCGGTTTTCAATCGCTTCGTTGGCAAAAGATTTTACCACCCGGATACCGGATAAGTTGTCCTCGATCTGCGCATTGATGTCTGCGATTTTTACACGGTTCTGTTTGAATGCGAGACGCATTTTTTTATTCAGGACAAATGCATAGATCAGCATGAACGGCAGAATTGCAAAGGCTGCAACTGCGAGCATTGGGTTGATGTTCACAAGAATGATCAGTGCTCCGGCAATTTTGATCACGGACAGAATGATGTTCTCAGGTCCATGATGCATCAGTTCGCTGATATCAAAAAGATCGGTTGTGATACGGCTCATCAGCTGTCCGACTTTCTGGTCATCATAAAAGGAAAAGGACAGTTTCTGGTAATGTGCGAAAATTTCCGCACGCATGTCATACTCGATTTTCGCTCCCATCACATGTCCATAATTACAAATGTAGAATTTACTGTAACAGTCAACCGCCACCAGCACAAACAGTCCAATGGCAATGTATGCTGCCTGATGCAAAATTTCTGCCGGCTCACGGTACACAAGATTGTAGGTCACATACCGCACGACCAGCGGAATGATCAGGGCAACCGCCGCAGAGAGCGTTGCAAAAAACATGTCTGTCCAGAACACACGCATGTAAGGTTTATAATAGGTGAGCATTTTTTTCATGGTTCCACTTTTTTTCATAAATTCCGGTTCTCCTCTGCATAAGATAAGACTGATACATTCTTTTATGCATCAGTCTCATTCAAATTCATATGATATTATTTTAGACGTAAAGCTGAAATTGTCAAGCTTTTCCCCTACGCCGGATATGCTGCTTATTTTCTCTTTTCAAACCCATACACCCATTTTCCACGCAAAAATAAAGCAAGGAAAATGACCGAACTAATACTCCAGGTCAATGGATACGCCCAGAAGATCACGCGGATATCCGGGATAAAATGAACCGTAACCGTGATATAGCTTACACGGAACAGACACCATACACACAGCATGACGATCATTGGAACCGATGCATTTCCCGAACCACGAAGCACCGCAGCGATGCAGTGGGAAAAAGCCAGCAGAAAATAGAACAATGCAATGGTTCTCGACTGCATAACTCCATAATGTACTACATCCGGTTCACTGTTAAAGGCTGCAATAAGCACCGGTGCGGCTGTATAAATCACAACTCCGATCAATTCTGCAATGATAATCGAACAGAGAACGCCAAATCTCGCTCCTTTTTTTGCACGGTCATACTGCTTTGCACCAAGGTTCTGGCTGACAAAAGTGGTCAGCGCCATCGTAAAACAGGTCACCGGCAGAAACGCAAATCCTTCGATTTTGGAATAAGATCCACATCCCGCCATCGCCATTTTCCCAAATGCATTGATATTTGTCTGCACAAAAACATTCGCAATGGCGATCACAGAATTCTGAAAACCGGACGGCACACCATTTTGTATGATCTGCCACAGCATCTGGCTGTCAAAACGTATTTTATTTAACTGAAGCCTATATTCTTCTTTTGCTCTCAGAAGATGGATCAGACATAAGAATGCACTTATAAATTGGGAAATCGCTGTTGCCAAAGCGGCTGCACCGACTCCCATCCCCAATCCTGAAATAAAGAAAATATCCAGCACCACATTGATACAGGAAGAAATGATCAGATAAATCAGCGGATGTCTGCTGTCGCCAACCGACTGCAAAATTCCGACAAAAATATTGTACATGATCACTCCGATAGAGCCTGCAAAATAAGTGCGGAAATAGGTGATAGATTCCGGAAGCACTTCTGCGGGTGTTCCCATCAGCACCAGAATCTTCGGTGCTAAAAGCATGCCGATCACTGTCAATGCAATTCCTGCTGCAATTCCAAACGCAACCGTTGTGTGGATTGCTTTCTCCAGATTTGCCCTGTCTTTCGCTCCATAATATCTGGCAATTACAACACCTGCACCCATTGCAATGCCATTGATAAATCCAACCATCAGAAAGATCAGATTCCCGGATGAGCTGACTGCCGCCAACGCATTGCTGCCGAGATAATTTCCTACGATCAGTGAATCTGCCGTGTTATACAATTGCTGAAACAAATTTCCAAGAAACAGTGGAATCGCAAATAAAATAATTTTTCTGGAAATGCTTCCCTCTGTCATTCTTGTTTTATCTTCTGCTCTCATCATTACTTCCTCGTATCTTTTTTCTGCTCTGCGCTCTGACTCTAATAATAGGTACTATCTATAGTATAGTTTTTATTCGTGTAAAATCAACAAGTTTTGAGGATTATAAGAGATTTCGATTGAACAAAATCTTGAGTTACATAACTAATGCTGCTCCATATAATCAATAAATTCCGGTGTCTTAGACCAGTACTTAATCCCCCAATTTTCAAAATTCCATTCATCCATGTAATTGTTACATTCATAGTCAATATACTCTTTTAATATTCTTTCATTTGCTACATCAATGTCTAACATTCTTGGAATTCTGATTCCTGTCTGCAACAGTCTGTTATAATCATTTTGTTCTGCTTCGATTTTATTGCCAAATGAGTAATATTCACATGGCTCATGGTGTATCTGTTTTAACACATAAAATTTACCTTCCCGTTCTGCCAAATAGGAATAACCACCTTTTCCATGTCCTAATAACTTCACAATTTTATATTCTTTCTGATTAACATTCATAACATCCTGCATTATCGTCCCCCCTGTTTATTCGGCAAAGTATATTCCTTGAATCCGACCACTAACGTAGCGTCAGGCTTTTGCATTGCAATTAACATTGTGTTGTTAAAGCTGTAATTATGAAATTTTGACATGGTATTCAGATAAATCTTGTACTTCTCGCTTTCAAAAAGTTCCTTGATACCCTACTCCAACTTCTCCGTTATTTCCTGTACTTTCTGTTTTTCTGTTTTAGCGTCTGCCATTGTTTTTGTTTCTTAATTGTCTGTTTCTATGCTATTAAATTTCTCCCTTTTCGGAAAAGTGTTTCTGATATTACTTAACCCAAACTATCCTGTTATTTATACATTTTAAGAAGTTAATGCAATTTGAGCTATTGATTTGCTTGGATATGATAAAGATTAGTTTTGCTGACTGGATTGAAATTGAGTTTAGGTTTAAAACATAATAAAAGCTATCCAATCTTTTTGACCGGGTAGCCTTTGTCAAATTTATTCTGCTGGAACTTCTGTGGCTGTGAGTGATATATACTCTGAAAAAATGGCATTTACCACAGCTTTCCTTTCGTCATCCAGTGATAAATAGTTCTGATTTACATTATCGTTGAATGTACCACAATCGGAATGATATTTGTATGTTTCTTCGTTGATTGTAATTTCAATGTTGCTTAAACAATCAGTTGTACCTTCTGTATTCCATGCATCACCACATAATATATTAGATATAGTTCTGATATCCTCATTTTCAGTGATGTTCGCATTTTCTCCTGTGAAAACATTATGAATACTTACTACTGCAACTGGGTCTATCATAAGTTCACTACTGGCCAGGACTTTTTCTGTTGCAAAAACCCACCATTTTTCATTCATATTAATCTCGATTATGCCTTCTTGTGAACCATATTGATATCCATAGCCTGTACCAAAGTTAGATTGATTGTCTTTTGTTGGCTTTTCACTTCCGTCTACTTCTGACGTAATCTCTCCATCCATAACACCACAACGGGCTTCTACTGTACTTTCATGACCTGTGTCAATATATAACTCGCCATTTACCATGACCATAGGAATTAAATCCCATTGTTCTGCTTCTTTGACAACTTTGATACCGTAAACCTCTGTTATCTGTGCTGGATAACTTTCTGCAATTTCTCCGTTATATGCTATTTCAATAATGTCACCAACATTTGGTTGTGGAGCAGTACCTATGTTTTTCATTGGTACTGTAATCAGATCTGCATTGTTTAATTCTTGACTACCCTCTACTGGTTCTACTAAAAAATAATTATCACGAATTTCAAGAATGGTTGCTTCAAAAATAGTGTTATTTTCTTCACCTATTCCACTTGGTCTGAGCCATTGACCTGTTTCTTCATCTTTCACTAAAATCAACTCGTAACCTCCCTCCGGTCTGTTAAAATAAATTTCTGTATCATCCGAAGTAAGCTCTAATTGGAAGCTATGCTCTGCTCCAATCGGACTGTTTATTCCACCAAATGTCGAAAAAAATGTAAGATAATGTGGTTTTACTCCACTTCCATTGTCTTTAAATCCTCTGATATATCCTGTAGATGTTGGAATTCCTACATCAAGCGTGATCTCCGTTCCATCCTCTGATACAGAGTAATCAACTAATACGACATCCATTCTTTTTTGAAAACCTGTGCCAATAAAGAATAGAGCTACTAATACAGCTAAAATTACAATTACTGCAATTATTCTTTTTTTCATAATCAAACACCTCCATTGATTTGGTGAAATTAGCCATGAGCAAAACTCCACATACTCAGTATTTATGCATGTTTGCGAGGCATG
>OHAY01000091.1_pt1 | contig 90829 bp, 87 predicted proteins | sample 1577191 | NCBI WGS metagenome assembly OHAY01 (sample SAMEA3541504, study PRJEB24748) | human gut metagenome | biome: human gut; feature: human-associated habitat; material: faeces | place: China | collected 2012 | reverse complement strand
CCCCCGTAGAGGAAAGCATAGCAGAGATGCTATTGATTTTCTTATTATTTTTACTTATGATTTTATTAATGCTGAAACTTGAGCTGGAACTCCAGCTCTTAATCCAGATTTTATTATCGCTAAACCTCCAGCTAAACCTATTGCTAATTATATAAGAAATTCAATTAATGCTTTTACTTTTCCCCCGTAGAGGAAAGCATAGCAGAGATGCTATTGATTTTCTTATTATTTTTACTATTGAAATTCCTCCAGTTGAATTTCCAGCTGTTATTTATGATGCAAAATAAGGTAAAAAGAATCGCTCTTGCTGTTTCCTTTACGGGGGATAAAGTGAAGAGAATTAATTATATCATTCTTCCAGTTGAATTTCTGGATAAAAATTTAGATGATAATCGAGATATTATATATAAAAATCTTATAGATTTTGTTACTTATTTTCACTATCACGCCCGTAAAGGAAGGCTCACGGAAGAGATCTTATTAATTCTTTTAATATATTTTCAGCTGATAATCCAGCTGTTGCTTATAATTTTAATCCAGTTAAACCTAATGAAATAGCTATTTATGAATTTATTAGAGCTTTTACCGTTTCCCCCGTAAAGGAAATGCAAAGAGAAAATCCTAATTATCTTATTATTAAATCATATAAAATTAGTATTAATTTTAGTTATAGTAAAATTTGAAGATATGCGCGTCATTGAAATTAACGATATGCTTTATAAAATTACAGATAGAGATTATACTTTTATAAAAGAAGAAGTAGAAAAATATTTACTTCGAGAAGAAAGTAAAGGTGCTATTAAACAGATTATTGATAGAGTTATCCATTATAATAAGCCAGCTGTTGCTGATTTATCTATTAAAGAGATTAATGAAGGAGAATATGGAATTAAATTTAATGAACAAAATTATTGAGATAATTATATTATAACTATTAAAGTTATTGATAGAACATTCTATAATAATTTTTTAAAATTCTATAATATTATTTTAACGTAATATAATTTTATTACTTATGAAAATTGTAGATATAAATAACAAATTATATATAGTTTCAGAAACTAAATATAAAGAAATTAAAGCTATTCGTAAAGAATATATTAATAGTATAGGAAAAGATTCTGAACGAAATAGTTATTTAAAATATATTGAATATTTTAATACTTTTGTTAAAGAGAATAAAGGAAGTTCTTCTAATACTACTATTATAGATGTTAGGATAAATAATAAGTAATTATTAATTAGGTTTAACTTGTATTAAAAATAATAGAAATAATGATAAAGATAAATATAATGAGATAAAATAAAAAAAGATAATAGAGATGATAATAGAAAATATTATACTAATAATGGAATTAAACATAAATGTGATATGAATAAAGTATTTAATATAATATATAATATATAAATGTTGGGGGGGGCTATTTCTAATGATTATAGTGAGGATAAATGTTGAATTATTAAATATAATATAGAGTATTGTGCAGAAAGAGAAAATACTTGTAATGTATAATTTATATTGTATAAGTGAAGAAAAGAGAATTATTTTAATAATAATAAAATAAATAATGATATAGTTAAATATATTATTAATAAAAATAATAATTATGATAATTATGATAATGTTGAGATTAGAATAAAAATGGAAAATAGTTGTTTTATTGATAAAGAAAGTAATTATAGTAAAAGTATTAGGTTATTAAATATAATATATAAATGAGAGAAAGGGACTATTTCTGACAATAAGCAAAATAATGTTTAGTATAGTAAGAATGAATATTGTAGATAAATTATTTATAATGATGGATAAAATTGAGATAATAGTAATAAAGTGTGAAGTTGTTAAATAATAATATGGATAATATATTATATAGTTTATATGATAAAAATACTATTAATATTGGAATAAAAATATGAGTAATATTGGAATAAAAATATGAGTAATATAATAAATTGTATAAAAGAAAATGTTTATAATAGTAAAGTAATTGTAATAAATAATATTTTAGGATTAATTGTTAATGATAAAGAAATTAAAGATGGAGTTTATAGAGAGAGATTAGATAATATATAGATGCGAGAGAGGGACTATTTCTAATGATCCCCCGGCTACTATTATCGGTCTTGAAGTCCCCCCGTCAATGATATTAGAAAATATATTATTTCAAGTATTATAAATATAGTTATTAAAAATAATAATATTCAAGATATAATTAAAACTACTCAACCTCTTATAATTATCAGAACAAATCTTGGAATACAAATAACTAATCTTAATATTGTTATGAAAGTAGGTATCTTAAATTTTATTAATGCTATAATAGTTAGTATAGTTAGTCTTATTGCTATTATTAACAGCGGAGCTAAGTTTATATTCAATAGTGAATATGAACAAGCTATAATTGGTGTTATAGCAACAGCTATACTTACAATTAATTTAGTTTATCTTGGTACAAGACTTGCAAGGATATTTGGGAAGAAGTAATATTCTTCCCTTTTCTTTTTATTACAAAACCTCTTATACTTGTCAAAATGAATTTTGGCATAATGATTATGCCAATCGCAGTAATCGTAGCGAAGTTATTGCGAATAATAATGAAGCTCGTGCTAAAGGAGCACGTATTACAACTATGGAAACTTATAAAGTAAAGTTCCAGCGTATCGGTGTTTATAGTCATATTGATGACATTCGTTATCGTATCATTCTTGATAAGTTTATTCCTGGTTATAAAATAGACGCTGATGGGCAAGTATTCAAGACTACTGTCAATTATATTGACATTCTTTCAAGTGCTTTAATTGCACAGACTATTCGTTGTATACCAAATCTTGGTATTATCCATGCTTATCTTGTGGAAAAGAATTTGCGTGGAACTGGCAAACGTATTGGTATAAATGCTGCACAATTGCAAGCATATCTTACTGATGCTGATGTTACACTCGAACGAACTGAATTTCATCCTGGAGAAGAATATACTACCAGTGATGGAGAAGTTTGTATTCACAAATTTGATGGTTATACTACTAATATCACAGATATAGTAGTTACCGCAAATGCTGAGAGCATTGGTGATCGTATTATCAATTGTATTATGCTTGGCAGTATTTGATATTATAGTGCTTGTGGGAGAAATCCTACAAGCACTATTCTTATTTAACAACCTCTTATAATAGTCAAAATGAAACTTGGCGAGGGAAATATCATATTTCCAATTAAGCCTACTTTTATTTATATTAATTTTATTCCTTTTATTATTTATGATAAATGATAGAGTATTAACAGAATATTTCCTTTTTGTAGAATTAGGGCAAGTAATAGCAATAACTATTCTAATTATTTTAGCAATAATCGGATATATTCAAATAAAGAAAGAAAAATGATAATCATTTTAATAACTATTATTATATTTATAATTATAGAGATAATCTTTAAGATCATTAATAAACAAGAGTTATGATTTTAATTATATTAAAAGCTATCGCTTTAATAGTATTATATTCAATAATACTTTATGGAATAATAGTATCAACTAAATCTATTTTTGAAGATTAAAACAACCTCAAAATAATTATCATAATAAATATTGGAAAATATGGAAACAAAAGTATGTAAAGTATGCGGACAAGAATTACCTTTATCTGAATTTAAAAAATCACCATTTGCTACAAATGGTATCGCAACTTGTAAAAAATGTGTAAGTGAAAAAATAAAAAAAACAAAATTATTTAAAAAACAACAGGTTCTACTAATAGTGAGTTAGCTAAATTCACTCCAAGAGAATTAATAGAAGAACTAAAATCAAGAGGATATAAAGGAAAGTTATACGTAACAAGAACAATAGAATTGTGATTATAAGTACTTTATAATAACTTTTTGTTATGGGGAGATTATCTTTAGTAGGATTTTGAATAAGTTAGAGCTTCAACGAAGACTATTAAATAATAGGAGGAGGATTAGCAATAGGATTTTGAGTAGGATAAAGGAAAGTTAGAGCTTCAACGAAGACTATTAAATAGTTTTAATAGGAAAAATAGTAGGATTAGGAGGAGGATAAAGGAGTTGGAGAGTATTAGTGGGGAACAGACCCCTCTCCATCTTCTTTTCCTTACTTTTCTCCTCCTCTAAAATCAATAGCATCTCGAGCTTATCAAGCTCCAAAATCATCCAAAAATTCAATATTTTAATTTCTAAATCCAAAAATTCAATATTTTAACTTCTAAATCAAATAATTTAATAAATTCTTTATTGTATTCTCAATCTAAACTTTAAAATTCAATAATTGAACTTTTAACTTAACATTAAATATACAAATATTATTAATATTATTATCAATATTGCTATAACTAATAATTATTCAATTAATATTATATGTAATTATATCTAAAATAAAACTATTTTTATTACCTTTATTAATATTATGATATTATCTAAATATTTAATTATTGCTGAAAAATATAATAATAGAGAACTATCCATATGGACTTGCAGAAATACTGCACAAGGGTATATAAAATTATTATTATCTATCGGATATACAAAAGAAGAAGTTCAACTATATAAACTATTAAAATGGCCACTATTTTCAAGAAAATTAAAAACATATCCAAAAATAACAAAATAATTATAAGCTATTTCTCCAGCTTTAATAGGAGATTAACCAATTAATTTTATAAAATTATTATGAAAACCGATGTATTACAAGGTGTAGAACAGGATAGTGCTGTTCAGCCTGAAGTTCAACAGAGTACTTATCAAGAAGCTATTAAGACTCTTCTTGCTTCTGGAGCAAAGAAAATCACTGGCCTTAAAGTAAAAAATGTTAATTTTACTGAAAAAGATAATTATGATATGGTATCATTTACTCTTTCAAGTAAGATTAAAGGTTTTGTAAGTGAAGATAATGGCCTTACTTATAAAGAAGGTCTCACTAATGTTATTTTTAGTTCTACTTATGCTATTGCTGGAGCTATGAAAGAAGATGAAGAATTATCGTGGATGGCTAATTATCTTATTGAACATCCTAAAGCTCTTCCTATTATTTTCAATGGTGCTACTATTGATATTATTCAAAAGGAAGTTAAAGAGGGTGAAGAATATAAGAATGTATTTTCTACTCGCGATAATGTAGATCCTGTTACTTTCGACCACGCTGTTATTATTAATAACATTATCAAATTCAAACTTGGTAAAGCTGGCCAAATTGGTGCTTCTCGTCTTATGGATAAGATGCTTGAATAATATATTTATAAAGAGAGTAGTTTTAGTTATATTATTATAGCTAAACTATTCTCTTTATTTATATAATTAAGTTACCAAATTTTAATCAATTTTTATATTCAAATAAGAATACTATTATTAGTATATGAAGAAAAAAAATTATTATATATTTGCATATATCAAATAATAGATCTATATTTGAATGTTATCACTAATAAACAAACAATTTTAAATATAATATTATTATGGAAACTAAAGTTGCTAAAAAATCTGTTGAACCTAAAGTTGCTAAAAAATCTGTTGAACCTAAAAATGATGAATCAAAAGTATATATTGGTCAAGAAAAAATAGAAGATTCTAATGCTACCGAACAAGAAAATACTCCTACAAATAGTAAAGGAAGAACTATTAAAAATATTCCTAATCACATTACTGAGCTTGCTCTTATTGTTAAAAACAATGCTCAAATTCGTCGATATACTGCAATTGCTATTATTAATTATCTTTGTCAGAAAGGAGAAATTAGTAAAATTTCAGCAGAAGAACAAGCTAAAGGTAAAGGTAATTATGTAAATTTCCTTTGGGATAAATTTACTGTTAAAAGTAATGGTCTTTCTCGCGATTATCGTTATACTGAAAAGTTCTTTATTACAGCTTTAATTGGTTCGTTTACTTCTTTTGCTGCAAATTCTAAAGAAGTTATTATTAATTTTCTTAAAGAAGAAAATGCAGATTTTAATATTGAATAATATATTATGTCTAATATAGAAGAAAATGAAATAATTATTAATAGTGAATTATTAAATAATGATTTTGATGATCTTGCTTTTGAACCTGAAACTATTAAAGGTGATGAAGACAAAGAATCTGCTATTAAATATGATTATTAATTAATAAATAATATTATGAATAAGTTTTGGTGGTCAGTTATTATGATTGCAGCTATTGTAATCGTTGCTATTATTGATATTAAAACTATGCCTATTTGGGTAGTTATTGTTAATGTAGCACTTGGTATTGTAGCTGCATTTGCAGCTTTTAGAATTGGAAAAATTCAAAAGCAAGTAAAGTAATAGTCCGTGAACTTTCCTCTACGGGGGAAAATCAAAAAGCTCTAATTTAACTATTTTAAATAGCTATGAGTAGTTATGTTTCGATAGGCAATTGTACTAATTATATTATAATTATTTGAAATAGTTATTTTATTGAACTATGGTGTAATGGTAACACACAAGATTTTGGTTCTTGGATTTCTGGTTCGAGTCCAGATGGTTCAACTAATATTAATTATTAAATTTATATTATTATGAAAACTAATAAATTTATTGAAAATTCTACGAAAGAATTACTTGATAGATTAAAAGAATCATTTGCTAATAAAAATGTAGAATATAAAGAAAGTGATCAACTTGCTTTATTAAGAAGAATTTCTAATATCAAAATGAGTATCTGTGCCGCAGAAATACATATTATAGAACTATTACAACAAAATGCTATAGATATAGAAGTATTAACTAATGCTACTGAAAAATATAATAAATTATGTGAAGAATTAGATATTCTTAATAGTTATAAAACTATTTTTGGTATTAATTAATATAATATTGGGCCTTTAGCTCAAAGGTTAGAGCAAATGACTCATAATCATTAGGTTGTAGGTTCAAGCCCTACAAGGCCCACAAGTACTATTACTCATTCTAATAAAAATAATATTACATCTTCCGTTATTCGATATGTCATAGAGATTATTTGCCCTTCTTTCTTTAATATTATTTTTAGAGTAATAGTACTTTTTAATTTTAATCTTATTATTAATTATTAGCTCGGATGGTGGAATAGGTAGACACGCCGGACTTAAAATCCTGTGGCCAGCAATGGCCGTGCGGGTTCGATTCCCGCTCCGAGTACAATTACATATATTAAGGTTCACTTTAAATGTTTAACCAAAAACTTTAAAATCATGTTACTTCCTTTAAACCTTAAAACTTCTAAAAGCGTAGCTTTAAGTATTATTAAAATTAATCAGTTTTATTCTATAAAACCATGTACTATTGTAAATGGTTTTGGTATGGATGAAATTGATAGTAGTTTTATTCTTACTAAAGCTGAAAATGAGAATTATTTTTCTCCTATTCCTGTATTTGATTTCGATGAGAAATTTGATATAATTGGAGAAGATTTACTCATTTGTCTTGAAGAAGTATTAGCTAAACTTAAAGATGAGTTTAACTAAACATGATTAAGAGAGAAAGATTAATATCTTTCTCTCTTTTATTTTATATTATTTAATATTATTTAATTATGAATAAAGAAATCAAAGAAAACTTAACTGGACTGATGATTACTCTTGGCACAGATACAGAAAGAAAATTTGCTTGGTGTTTACGAAAAATTAATAATCGCCCATTTATTTGTATTCATAAAAGAAAAGATGGATATTCTAAATTTAATGAAAATGATTTTATTACAGCTTTTCCAATAGATGTTATAGAAGATTGTCTTAAATTACTTTTGTAATAAGTATAATAATTATTATATTATTAATAATTATTATATTTATTTTTATTTTATAAATTATAATATTATGCAAAGTAATATATTAAACATTGAAAATTGGAGTAGTTATAAAGATGAAGTAGGTACTCATTATACATATAAAATAAATAATCATTATACGTATGAATTATATATTGGTTACGATAATATAATACTTGATAATGATTTATATAATTTAACTATTTGTAAAATAGAGGAAGATGATTATTATGATATAGAAAAATGGCTCTGTTTAGATAAAGAATTATCTTACTGTTTAAATATTGCTAAAGAAAATTATAAAACTTATAAAAATAAATAATATTGAATTTATAAATAAAATAGATGATTTTGTAGTTAATCAATATTATATAAATTGTGCTACTGAAAATGGTATTATTGGTTATCCAATCCAATATTGTCCGATATGTGGGAAAAACTTAAATAAAAGCTAATAATAGCTTATTTTAATAGAATTGATTTAATTAAATATAAAATTAGATCAATTCTATTATTTTATAAAATATTCAAAATTTTAGCTTAAAATAGCTGTATTAAATATAATATTATATAAGTATATATAAAGATATTATAATAGATTGTCTTAATAATGACAAAGTTATTCCACCAAGAATTAGATTAAATATATATAATAAAATATTAAAAAGAATTATTATCGGTGATGAAAATAATGAAATAAAATATATTTGTATTGAACTAAGAAAAATTTTAAATGATTATAATATAAATGTATATAATACAAATTTTTATTATAAAGATATAAATGATGAATATATAATTAAAAATTATAAAATATGTTTTCCTGAATTTGATAGAAATTTAATATTTAAAAATACTAATTTATTTTATTCAATTAAGTATAGCGGTATTTCTTGGTTTTATACTATGCAAGATAGAATTACTTTTGTTAAACTTATGATGGGTATTGTTAATAAAGAAATTATTAATAATTAATGTAGTAAAAAGAAGGTAAAAGAATAATATGGTAGATCTTCCTTTACGGGGGATATGGTAAAAAGAATTAATTATAATTATTTATATTATGAATACTTACGATAAACAATATATTAGAGATTGTATATTAAATAAAAAAGTTATTCCTCCTATTATAAGAAAAGAAATATATATTAAATTATTAGAATTAATTGAATCTAAAGAAGAAACTTTTATATGTATTGCTTTAGAAAATTATATATGTCGTAGCTATAGTATAGACAATTATACTTTGAGAAAAATATTTGATTATATTAATGATGGCTATAAATACGCTGAAATACTTCCAGAATTTAATAGAAATAATATTAAAAAATATGCCAATCTATTTAGCAATACTTATGATACTTTAAATTATGCTTGGTTTACTATTAATAAACAAGGTATAGAAGATAGAATAACTTTCATAAAACTTATGATTGATCTTGTAAATAAAAAAATAGAACAAGAAAACAATTAATTAACTAATTTTATTAACCAAATTAAACATTGTAAAATTATGGCTAATCGTCATTATGATGAAAATGGAGTTGTAAGGATGTTATCTAAAAATCCTTTTGTTACAGTTGATATTGTAAATAAATCTATTACTTATTCTGAAGGTACAGGTATTCATACTTTTGGAAAGATAGATTATCTTGTAAATTATCATCAGTATCACGCCCGTAAAGGAAATGCAACAAGAGTTGCTCCTACTAATTCTGAATATACTATTAATAAAAAACTTGCTAAACGAGATAATAAAAATAGTTTTGTAAATTCTATTAAAAGTATATTTAAGAAACAATAATTAAACTATTATGCCTTATTTTGATTTTAGTGTTACTAAAAAACAAACTAACACTAACCATAAAAAAGCAAAACAATACACAATTATTAAAAGAGATATATATGGAGTTGTTCATATAGCAATTACAGGAATGTTATTTGTAAATATTAATAATACTGTTGTTCCTATTCTTAAAGATTGTTATAATACTGCTAAAAAAGATAAAATATTTTCTCTTAAATTAAATAAAGACTCTAAAAGATTATGTATTGTTAGAAATAAAAATGAAAGGCTAAATTATACAAATGAGAATTATTTACCATTTGCTCCAGGTTGTATAGTATATGGTAATTTACTTCTTAATCCTTATGGAACTACTTTGTTCAATATCAAAAAAGTTATTATAGAATATGATAATGAAGAAAGTAAAATTGCGTTTAATTATTGGAAAACTAATTATGAAGAAATAGAAAGAAATAGAAAAAAATAAATAAATGGATTTTTATAGAAATGAAAATGAAAATAAACAATCCGTAACATTTACAGATGATCAAAGTGCTGCAATAGATGAATTAATTTCATTTATTGCAGCTACTTGGTCTGATAAAGATTTTATTAGAGGATTGTGTGGCCCAGGAGGTACTGGAAAAACTTTTGTTACTAAATATATTATTGAAAATTGTAAGTATAGTCATAGTGTAATTAAATGTACTGCACCTACTCATAAAGCTTGTCGTGTATTAAATAATGCTATTGGAAATATTAGAAATGTTGAAACTATACAAAGTACATTTGGTCTTAGACTTGATTTAAAATTAGAAGATTTTGATCCAGAACGACCACAATTTAATCCTATTGCTGGTCCTAAATTAGATAATATTAAATTACTTATTGTTGATGAAGCAAGTATGCTTCCAGCTAAATTAGTAAAATATATTATAAGTACTTGTAAAAAATTAAATATTAAAATTATATTTCAAGGAGATAGTTTTCAACTTCCTCCTGTTGGAGAAAAGCAAAGTTATGCTTTTACACAATGTTATAAAACAAATTATCTTAATGAAATTGTAAGACAAGGAAATGATAATCCTATAAGAGATATATTAAGCATTCTTCGAGAAGATATTAAAAATAAAACTTATAGATTTTTAGAATTTATTTCTAAAAATAGAAATAAATATTTTTATAATGATGTAAATGAAGGATTTTTTGTATGTGGCGTAAATAAGTTTAAAGAATTAGTAGATAAATCTTTTCTTGATGAAGAATATACTAAAAATATTGATATGTATAGAATTGTAGCTTATACAAATAAATGTGTAAGTAGTTGGAATAATTATATTCGTCATACTATAATTAAAGATAATGACAAAGCTATAATTACTAAAAATGATTTAATAATGTCATATGAAACTATTGTTGATGAATATTTAAGTATAATTATTAATAATAGTGAAGAATATATTATTAAAGATATTACTAATTATGTAGATGATAAATATGGCTTTAAAGGATTTCTTGTTAAATTCCAAATGATACATGGAGGAAATATAACTAAACCATTATTTATAATAGATCATAGAGATAAATTTACTGTTCAAAAATATGATAAAGTAATAACTGAACTTATTAATGCTGCTAAATCTGCGTCTGCTTCTACAAGAGGAACAAGATGGAAAGAATATTATAATTTTAAGAAAAAATATTTATTAGCAACTAATATAATAAATAAATCTGGTAAAATTATTTATTATAGAGATATAGATTATGGATTTGCTATTAGTAGCCATAAGAGTCAAGGCTCTACTTATGATACTGTTTTTGTTGATGTAAATAATATGGTATTTGATTCTAATGGTACTCCTTATGCAAATCAAGACGAATTATTAAGAAGATTATATGTTGCTTGTTCAAGAGCAAGAAAAAATCTTATACTATGCTATGGGAATTAGAAAAAAAATAAATAAATATATAGAGTTATTTCATAATAATTATACTTCTATACCTATTGATAAAAATAATATTTGTATTAACTGTCCTAATAGAATTTTTCATACAGGAGAACATGTAAAATTTGGTTTTGGAAATCCATCTTCAGGAAATTTATTTATATTACCTACTTTTAATAATATAAAAGAAATTATAAATATATTATCTAAAGAATATACTGAAATTACAGGATTAAATATATTTGAGAATGTTTATATTACAGCAAAAGTAAAATGTACTATTGATAAAAATTATAATACTTATTTACAATCTATGCCATATTGTAAATATTTTCTTAAATATGAAACTGAAAAATTTATATTTAGAAATATATTATGTTTATATATTAATAATAATGATTATATTGCTAATCTTCCATATCATCAAATTAAAATAATATTTAATAATAATCAAAAAGGAAGATATAATAATTTTAAAGTATTATTTGCTAATGCTATAAATTCTTTTATATGATTATTACTAAATTTTATGATATTGAAGTCTTAAAAAACTTCTTTTCTATTACTATTGTTGATATTACTTCTTATCTTAATATAATGAAAGATGCTTGTAAAATAGAAGTTAAAAAAGATAAAGAAGTAAAAACTCCTATTCCTTTAGTTCAAAAATATACTGTAAAAGAAATAAAAGAATTACTCAATCAAGTAAAAGTTGAACAATATTATATTACAGATAATGATGATAGTCAATTATTATCTATGGTTTCGGCTATAAATAATATGCGTTATCATAAAGAAATAGTTGATAATAATGAAGTAGATATTATTACTCATTTATATGGCTATAATAGTTCTAAATATGATGATTTAATGATTGCTGCATTATTAATGCACTTTGATCAATATAATACTACTAAAGAACTTATTAGAATGCTATATGAAACTTCGCAAAAAATAATATCTTTACAAAATAATGAAGAATTAGCTAAAAAAGATTTTTATATTGAGTCTTTAAGAAAATATAAATTACCTTTTACAGGTGTTGATATAATGACTATTTTTGCTTTAAACAAAGCAAATAGTATTATTGATAAAAATGGTGATAAAAAACCTGTTCCTAAAAGTCTTAAACAGACTTCTATTAATATTCAATGGTATGAATTATTAGAATTTATTCTTCCTCCTATTTGTGAAAAAGATGTAAATTATTATTATAAAGAAGATAGATATAGAGGAATGTCTATTACTCAATTAAACGATCTTATTAATGAATGGGATCGTTATATTATTAATGAATATATTCCTCCTATGATGTATTATAATAAAAATGATTGTTTTATTGGATGCGAAATAGTTAGATTATATATTGATGAAATTAGATTAAGATATACTATATCATATTCTTATAAAGTAAATGTTTTGAGTGCCAGCCGTAGTAAAATGGCTGATATTTTATTTAGTAAATTCTATTCTGAATTTAGTGGACTTCATCCTTCTCAATGGAAAGGTAAAATTACTGAAAGAAGTGCACTATCTTTTAAAAAAGTTATATTTAATTCTATTAAATTTAAAACTCCAGCTCTTCAAGAAATGCTTGAAGAAATGAAACAAATTGTTATTTTTTCTATTGGTAAAAAAGCATTAAAAAATGTTGCTCCTAAATATTCTAATTTTAAATATTTAAAAAGTGATATTAATAATGCTTGGTTTGAAATTACTATAAATAATTTAACTTATTCTATTGCAACAGGAGGATTACATAGTCAAGATGTTCCGAGAGTATTAATAAGTACCTGGGATGGTGCATCTTCCTTTACGGGGGAAACGGTAAAGAGAAATAATGAAAATATTAATAATAGTAATTTTGTGTATGTTCATTATGATATCTCTTCATTTTATCCTTCTATTATGGCTGAATATGAAATTGGTCCTGAACATCTTAATATTCATATTTTTAGTAAACTTATTAGATGGTTAAGAGATACTCGCATTGAAGCTAAACATAGTAAACAAGATATTATAGACGGTATTCCTAAAAATATTCTTGCAGAAGCATTAAAGATTGTTATTAATAGTATTTATGGAAAATTAGGCTTTGCTTATGGTGATCTTTGCGATAGACTTGCTGTTCTTAAAGTTACTATTAATGGTCAGTTAATGATTATGATGCTATGTGAAGAATTGGAGTTGAATGGGATAGAAATAGTATCTGCGAATACTGATGGTATAGTTGTCAAACTTTTTGAAAATAAAGTCGAAACATTTAAAGCTATTACTGAACAGTGGCAAAAAGATACAAGATTAAGTGCTGATAGTGAATATTATAAAATTTATGCTTGTAGAGATATAAATAATTATTTTTGTCAAGAAACCAATGGTAAACTTACATATAAAGGTGCGTTACATCCTTTACAATATGCTATTGATTTGAAAAAAGGATATGATATGCCTATTGTAGCTAAAGCTGTTGTAGAATATTTTATTAATAATACTCCTATTACTGAAACATTATATAAAGCTACAAATATTTTAGATTTTTGTAAAACTCAAAATATAGGAAGACAATTTCATGTAGAAGAAACTATTATAGATAAAAATGGGAATACTGTTTATAAAGAAAGTCAAAGAAATTGTAGATTTTATGTATCTAATAATGGTTCTATAATAGAAAAAGTACATAATACTGAAAAATCAAGAGGAAAACTTTGTGCAGGATTTAAAACTACTATTCTTAATAGTTTAGATGATAAAGATATTTCTTTAAGAGATATTAATTATCAGTATTATTATGATGAAGCATTTAAGATTATTAATCCTATTAAATTAGGAATTAGCCCTGCGTTAAAAGGAAATAATATTAAAAAAACTAAAAGTGGAAAAGTTTTAATTAAAAAATATAGTGGAGCTTTTAACACTTTATTTGACGATTAAATATGAATGTATTAAATAACTATTATGAAGAAGTAGCTAATAAATGGAAAAGTCAAAAAGGTATTGGAAGTGTATATTGTCTTAAACCTTTTAGTTATTCTGAATTAGCTATAAATATAATTAATAAAGTTCTTGCTAAAAATAAAGATTCAAAAATATTTATTGTGACAGATTGTTTTAATACAAGACAATCTATTGTTGATATTTTTTATAAAAATAATATTGATAAAGATACTATTAAAATTTTAAGTTTTGATTATATAAAGAAAGGATATAATTATAATTATGATTTAATTATACTTATAGGAATTAATAATTATGATAGTAGAATTGATTATTTAAAACAATGTACTAAATTTATTCTTTCTATAATGACTAAAACTATTATTGATTTTAATAATACTAATTTATTAAATAATACATTACCTATTATAATTACAAGTATAAGTAAAGAAGATACAGTTAAAGCTAAAAGATTTTCCCCCGTAGAGGAACATCGCATAGCAATTGAATTAGATGATAATGATAAAAAAGAATATGATAAACAAACTGCGTTTATTAATAATTCTATGACTGTAATAGGTAATATTGAAAATATTAAAAGAATTAAATGTGGAGATTATAAATTAAATTTATCTGCTGCCGAAGTTAGACATAATATTGCTAAATCTAATGGATGGTCTGAAAATTTAGATATGTCTATTCCTTTTAATAAACAAATAGATGAAATTTATAATCCTAATGCGTTATTAGAAAGAGTTTGTACTATTTATGAAATAATGAAGAATCGTAGAGATTTAGTTACTGATAATAAAAATAAATTACCTGTAATATTAGATATTATTAATAGACATCCTGATAAACAATTTGTTATTATATCTAAACGTGGTGAATTTGCAGCAGAAATTACTAAATATTTAAATAATAATAATATTAAATGTGGAGATTATCACGATAATATTGAAAGTGCTATTGCTGTTGATGATAATGGTGTGCCCATATTGATTAAATCGGGTAAGGATAAAGGTAAACCGAAAATAGTGTGTTCACAAGCTATTTCCAGCTCAAATTTAAGATATTATAATGATAACCGACTAACTGTATTATCAACTAAAAACGCATCATTAAATAAGCTAAATTTAGCTTGCTTCGGATTGATAATTACTTCTCCTCTTTGTGATAGTGTTATTGATATTAGAAATAAATTTAAAGAAATAGAATTTAATACTACACCTAATCTTGTATATACTATTTATTGTAATTCTACTATTGAAGCTAAATCTATTGCTGCAACAAAAGAAACTCCGATATATAAAGTAATTAATGAAACAGAAAAAGAAATTTTATACGATGAAGAAAGCGGAGATATAATTTTATAAAATTTTATTTATTTTTTTTTGCTAATAGATTTGGTAGTTATAAATATATATATTATAATTGTGATGTAAAACTAATACGGTTCTTTGATATATGGACGGAATAAATGAACAAAAAGAAAGTATTAGTAATAACGATACGCCTGTTGTTACTAATAACAAATCTGGAGTTCAACATTCAGTTGCCGTTCGTGATAATTTTAATGGTAATAGTCTTTCTTCAATTAATCTTTTCGATAATGAACAGTTAGCTGCCGCTACTGCATTTTTAGATAAGATTATGAGAAGTGATAAAGGTGGTATTAAAAGTGTAAATGATGGTTTAGCTATTCTTATGAGAGCTAAAGATCTTAATATGCCTTTTAGTACAGCTATTGAACATATTCACGTTATTAATGGTAAAACTGGAGTTGATATTCACGTTATTAAAGCATTATTATCGAGGGCAGGTGTTACTTGGCGTTGTATTAATAATTATTCACCTCTGTATGAATATACAGACGGTATTAATGTTTATATTGATGGGAAACTTCCAGATTTTGTTGAAAGATGTAAATCTGTAAAAGAAGCTAATGAGAAACGTATTGCCGATGAAAAGAACGGAATTACTAATGAAACAGTATATATATATCCTGTTAGTTGGTATAGTGATTTTTCAGGCAATATTTATAAAAGCTATAATTTGACAAATAAGTTTGAAGTTGCTGTTAATAGACAGCACGCAGATAGTATTATTAAATCTGGAAAAATTCCTATTTATAGAATAGCCAATCAACCTGTAGATTATATTACTAAATATGAATTTACAAGAATTATAAATGGAAATACTGTAACAGCTATTGGAGAATTTACTTATTCAGAAGCTCAAACAGCTAAATTATTTGAAAAAGATACTTATGCTAAATATCCTAAAATATTAATTAGTCATAGAGCTTTTACTTATGGCGCTCGTGATATAGCATCTGATGTTATTATGGGTTGTATGGAAACTACTGAATTAAAGATTATAAGTGGTAAAGAATTAGGTAATATAGAATTGGCAGAAGTAGAGGATTTATCTGCAACTACTAAAATGTAGTTAATATTCCTCTAAAACATTATAAACAAATTAATTTTTATTAACATTTTTTAAAACAAAATTATTATGAAAAGCGTAAATGTAAAGTTTGGTTTCTCGGCTGTTAATGCAGGTCAGCGTAATGTTAATTATGATCCGCAGGTTATTGCAGTTTCTACTCCCGGTGGTTTCCGTATTACTTCTCCTGTAAGTAAGATCTTGAATGTTCAGCATGGTGATTATATTATGTTTATTAATAATATTCCTGGTATTGATCAGGCTATTGCTGAGCGTAACGAAGCACTTGTTGAATTCTGTGATGAGAATGGTATTGATTTTGATTCTTCGGAGGCAGCTATTGCTATTCACAAGGAATTTGATAAGTGGGGTATAGCAAAGGGTATTGTAGAAAAAGATGCCAAAGGCAATGTTCGTACTACTAACGAGCGTCTTACTAAAGATGAGCGTATGAAGTTCGTAAAAGAGAATTTAGAAGAGATGCTGGAAGCTGCTATGGCTCAAGATGATGATGAGCTTAAAGCTGCTCTTTCTCGTGAAGATGCAACTCTTGAAGAAAAGATGAATATTCTTTGTCCTTTTGTTAAGGGCCGTGAAATTCCTAAATATCGTGGTTCGAAAGTAGCAAGTCCGAGCGAAGTAACCGGTGCTGGTGTTAATCTTACGTTTACTGATACTAATGTATGGAATCAACTCAAGTATGATCTTGGTGATAACGCAAATAAAATTAATCGTATCTTTGATGCTGATGTAACGACTGTTGAACAGATTTTCGTATTCGACGGTTATGAGGATGTTAAGGTAAATGTTGTTATGATGGGCGAATATACCGATAAAGCTCCCGCTCGTATTGGTACAGCTAACGAAGAGTAATTCCGTTTCATATATTAATTAAATGATGGCTAAAATACTATTAATATTTAATGGTGTTTTAGCCATTTTTATATTCATTTATTAAACAATTAAATTTGCAAATTTATGGTACAAGAAAAAGATGGAAAAAGCACTACTGATCAAAGTGCTGAACCTAAAGTAATTAAAAAAGCCCGTCGTGGTATTACAAATGAAGTTCGAGGAGCTGCGCGTATTAAATTTTCGCAGCGAGATGCAAATCCTCAAAATGGACTGTTTTTAGCTCATATTGAAGATATTAAAGTTACGGAAGCTACTATTGGAGAAGATTCTGTAGGTCTTCCCTCTTTTACAGGAATGACTATTCCTAAAATTCAAATTACATTTGCAAGTAATCATAAAAACATTAGTGAGCGTCGTTATATTACTCAACAATTAATGCCTGCAGAGTCTAATGTAGATACTATTCCTGGTGGTAAAGATGAATGGAAAGTTAATTCTATTCTTCAAATGATGAAACATTATATGGATGTATTTATTCTTAAAGGCCGTGAAATGACTGAAGAGGAAGAAAATGCTCTTACTTTACCATTTGAAGATTTTGATGAGAATGGAGAATATATTTCTGTTCCTGTAGAAGAAGTTATTGCTGGATGGAAAACATTATTTACTAATTTTGTAGCAATTATGCGAAACGATCATGTAGATAATGGTATTCCTGTTTATAAGAAATCCGCAAATGAATTTATTACTATTTGGCTTAAACTTCTTTGTTGCATTAAACAAAAAGGAGCTTGGAAAGCTATTAATAGTGGAAGAAACGCAGGAGATTTAGCTGTTCCTGGATTTGTAGGAGAAGGTATTATTGAAATTTATAAAGCTAACGCACTTCCTACTCTTCGTGTAGATGTAAGTAAGGAAAGTATTATTTTGCAAGAAATAGCTAAAACTCCTACTATGCCTAATGTAGGTTCTGCACCTGGTATTGCTGGTGTGCCTATTACTCAATCTGCTCCTGGTATGGTTATGCCTGAAAGTCCTATTGATTTTGGTGCTCCTGCGGACGGACTTCCTTTCTAAAATAATAAACGACGATAGTATATTTGATTTCATATTGGGGGAGGCATTAATAAAATGCTTCCCCTTTATTTATAGTATGAAAAGAAATATAAATAATGCTAAATTAGATAAAAATTTTATTCTTTCTAAAATAAGTCAAATAAGTATATTTTCTGCATATTTAGGTTTAAGTGAAGAAGATATTAAACATTGTATTGATACTGGAGAACTAATTATTTCTCCTTTAAGATATGATCGTCATCCTACTTGTGGATTTAGATATGATAATAGGGGAAAACTTAAATTTAAAGATTTTGCAGGATTTATATGGGGAGATTGTTTTGATATAGCTGCCTATGTAATTTCATATACATATAATAGATCTATTGATATTACTAATAAAAAGGATTTTATATCTGTATTAAAACATATTGCATTTATTTTTGGAAATATTATTTATGGAAACGAAAAAGATGAAAATGTATTAAAAGATCTTTCTATAGGAAGAGATAATATTAAAAAAAGTAAGCCTATTATAGAATTTGTAGTTAGAGAATGGAATAAATATGATATTGAATATTGGGAAAAAGGAGGGGTAGATTTAAATTGGTTAAATATTAATTTTATATATGCTATAGATCAATATTATATAAATAGAAAAACTAATCCTCAACCAAAATATATTTATGATAAAAAAGATCCTTGTTATGCTTATATAACAGGTAGAGATAATAAAGGAATACATGATGTTAAATTGTATTTTCCTAAAAGAGATAAACATTATACTAAATTTATTACTAATTATAATCATTTAGAAGGTATTTATAATCTTGAAAGAGATGATTATGATTACATAGTAATTACTAAATCTACTAAAGATAGGGTAGCTTTAAGTAAAATGCTGTGGGCGATGTCTTCCTTTACGGGGGATGGAGTAAAAGCAAAAATTGGAACTATTAATATTCCTGCTGAAAATTATAAATTAAGTACTGCTGAATATTATTGGTTGTACAATAAACTTGCTATTAAAGATAGTAAGCGATTAATATGTTTAATGGATAATGACAAATCTGGATATTTAGAGGCAATATATTTGAGAGATGAATTTGGTATGTTGCCAATTTATATCCCTAAAATATATAATGCCAAAGATTTCTTTGAATTAAGAAGTATTTATGGTTTTAATAAATGTAAAGAATTTATTATAGAAACTTATAACAAAATTAATGATTATGTTACAAGAAATCAATCTATTAGGAATAAGGAAACAAACGATATTATGCCATTTTGAAAAAATATGCGATTTAGCTGTTATGAAAGAAATAACTGAAACTGATGAAAAAAATATTGATAAAGGATTAAGATTTAATACAGGAACTCAATTTATAGAAAGAGATAAAATTATTTTATATGGAGAAATAGATTTTAATAATAAAAATGATGTTAAACTTATAAAGAATAAAAATTTAATGTTTCCGGAAATAGTAAGTAATATTGTATATAGCACATTCGATTATAAATCTGGAATAGCTACTCCAATAAATAATGTTTATAAAATGACTATTGAAGTCGATCCTGTTAAATGGTTTATGTATAATTATTGTTTAATAGGAAAACCTAAAAGAGTTATAGTGTATAAAACTACTAAAAGTTATTTATGACAATAATCATAGATGAAAAAGAATATTCTTTTCCTGATTATACTTTAAATTATTTAGATTATAGAGATTTAGATAATCGTATTAAAACTAAAATTCCTCAAGATATATTTAATTCTTTATTAAACGATCTTGATTGTACTAAAGAGTTTAGTTGCGGTCGTCCTATGATGACTAATTATCCTATGTATGCAAGAAATATTAATGCTTATTTTTATATATTAGAAACTTTAAATTATACTGAAAATAATGATGAATATAAAGAATATATAAATAAACTTATTGATGTTCATACTAAAAATATAAAATTTGAAATTAATAATCCTTATATTCCTCCTATTACTAAATCTAAAAAATCTAAAAGAAAAATTATTACTTATAAAACTAAAGATCTTATTACTGGAGAAGATACTTTTCTTATACAAGATATTAAAACTAAAAAATATAAAGTTAATAAAAATCCTAATGTTTTAGATAAACCTAAAAAATATACTGGTAGGAATTTATCTGAAATGTATTTTGATTTTACAAATAAAGAAGAATATTAATATATGAACGAATATAAGCCTTTGTATCGTAGAAATAATTTAGGCCGTCCTTGTTTTTGGGAAGCGAAAGCCAGTTGTTCTCCTACTCAAAATATTATTATTGTTTCTCATGGAATAGTAGGTAAAGCTATTCAAGTAGAAGAAATACATGTTGCTCGTAATCCTAAAGATGAAGTTGAATCAAGATATAAACAAAAAAGAAAACAAGGATATAAATTTCTTGATGAAATAAAAGATGATAATTGGAGCACGCCCGTAAAGGAAGATGCACTCCTAACCTATCTTGAAACTTATTTACCTTATGATAGAACTACTGCTGATGGAACATTACTTCCAATGTTAGCTAAAACATTTAATAATACTAATAATAAAATATTTAATAAAACTCCTATTAGAATAGGACAATATAAAATTAATGGACTTCGTTGTATTATTAGTGCTAAACGAAATAATACCGATATGTTTAAACCCATTACTTTAAGATTTCAATCTCGTGAAGGAACTTATTGGAATAGTCTTTCTAATCTTGAAGATTATTTATTAACTGTTATTCCTAATGAATTTCTTAATAAAATGATTGATGAAGATTGGGAGTTAGATGGTGAACTATATCTTCCTGGTTATAAAGTTAATGAAATTAATCATTTTGTTAAAGATCCTAAATGCAAAGAAAATAAATTTATTCAATATTGGTGCTATGATGGTATAATTGACGATACCCCTCAATATAGACGACTTGATATTCTTGGACAAGTATTTAAAAATAAAACTTATGAATTTACAAGTTTAAATAATCATTTAAATAATAAAGAAAGATTTATTTATATTAATAATTATACTATTGAAAATGAAGACGATGCTGTAAAATATAGAAATTTATTTATTGATCTTGGATTTGAAGGTTTAATTCTTCGTGATCCAGATAAAGAATATCAAATAGGTAAACGTAATTTTTCTATGATTAAATTTAAAGATGTTATGGAAGGATCATTTAAAATTATCGATATTTATCCTGAAGGAATTTCAAGAAATATTCCTTTATTTTTGTGTAAAAATGATATAAATGATGAAACTTTTGAAGTACATATTAACGGTACTTTAAAAGAGCAAGAAAGATATTTATTTTTTAGAGATAAATTTATAGATAAAACATTACATATTACTTTTGGTGAAAGAAGTGGAGTTTATCGTGTTCCTTTTCACGTAAAAACTGTTCGTCTTGAATAATAATATGCTAACTAATATATATTCTTATAATATAATTAATCCTGTTGTTAATAAAAAAAGAGCTTGGTTTGATATTAAAAAAGGATTAATATTTATGCCTACTAATATTAATTATAGATATTTTGTTGAATGCGCTCTTAATGTTGATAAATTGGGTAGACAATATTATATTTTATTATCTAATCATAAATTTAATGAAAATTGTAGGCTTTGTCAAGTTGATGGATATGGAAGAGTAAAAATTCCTGTTAGAGGAGAATTAAAAGATTATCTTAATTCTAATTATAATTGTAATTTTAATATTAATATGAAATTAATAGATAATTATGATATATATGACGTTTATTGTATTTCTATTTGAGGTATTGTAAGTGCTGGACTATATGTTCAGCACTATTTTTTTGATTAGCGAGGATATTTATATATAATAAATGGCCAAAATAAGCTATTTTAAGCTATTTTACAGCAAAATATATAAATCTAATATATTTATACGAATTAAAAATATATACGCTTAAACAGCTTATTTTAACTTCAAATTATATAATATTTTTTTAGAAAATATTAGGTAAAGTCATATATTATTTATATATTTGTATCTATGGATATTAAAAGTAGACTAATTATAGGTTTATCTGGACAAAAAGGTTCAGGTAAAGATTTAACTGCCTCTATTATTGATTATATTATTAAAAAAAATATTAGAGGGGCAAATTATAAAGATTGGGTATTGCATGATGTAATTAATAAAGAAAAAGAATTAAAAACTATTGTTCATTTTGCTGATCCTTTAAAAGAATTTATATCTAAACTATTTAATATTAATATTAAATATTTTTATGATAGAAATTATAAGGATAATAAATATATTAAATTAGCTGCATATACTTCTGGAAAATGTACTATTACAAATGCTTTTATAAATGAAGAAGAAGCTAAAAATAAAAAATACTTAATAGTTACTTATGATGAATTAATTAAACTTCCTCTTTCATATTGGATGCTAAATAATAATATGTGTATTAAAATTAGAACTTTACTACAATATATTGGAACTGATATAGGAAAACAATTAATTGATAATAGTTTATGGACAAAATTAATTGCTAATACTATAAGTACTAAAGCTACTAAATATAGATTATGTATTATTCCTGATGTTAGATTTAGGGATGAAACTGAAATGATAAAGAAATTAGGTGGTATAATTATTAAAATAAATAGAAATACTGAAAATAATGATAAACATATTTCAGAGTGTATAGATAATATTAAAGAAGATTATATTATAGATAATAACGGTACTAAATTTAATCTATTTTATAATATATTTAATATTATTAATACTGTATATAGGGAAAAACGAGAAATAATAGAAAGTAAAAATAATGATTGACATCCTTCCTTTACGGGCGGAATAGTAAAAAGAATTAATTATGATTTTAATAGAACCCAAAGTAGAATTATTAAAAGAAGATAATTTTTATTCTCATGTTGCCAATTGTGCCAGAGTTTGTTATGCTTCTAATAATAATTCTAATATAAATGATGAGCAATTTTGTAAGAATGTTTTAATAGCAAATAATCATTTATCTATGTTTCGTCATGCTACTATTTATTGTAAATATGATAAAGATTATTGGAATAGACATATAGTAGATAATTATTTTTATTTTGCAACAAATATAGAAATTATTGATAATGAGGATTTATATGTTGTAATGAATGGACAATCTTATTTAGAATTTAAAAGAAATAATATTGTTAAATATAATGAAATAGCTAAACATATTATAAAAGATCTTCCTGACGATCTTAAAGAATATAAAAGATTTACTTTTAAAGTTACTACTCAAATTAGTACATCAAGAGAATTAAATAGAGTTAGTCCTAACAATATTGCTGAAAGAAGTACAAGATATTGTAATTATAGTAAAGATAAATTTAATAATCAAATTTCTATTTGTAAACCTTACTATTATGATAATTTAGAAATTGCCGATCAATTAGCATTTATTAATAGAATGTCTGAATATGAAAGTAATTATCTTAATAGAATAAATAGAGGATGGAGTCCTGAAGACGCAAGAGAATTTCTTCCTTTATGTACTGCTACTGAGGTAATTTATACATATACTGTAAAAGAATGGAGACATATTATAGATCTTCGTTATTATGGAACTACTGGAAAACCACATCCTAATGCTAAAATTATAGCTGGTTTAATTCGTGATCAACTTATTTATTTAGGATATAAATTTAGAGATTAATATGTATATAATTAAAGCAATAATAGATAATATTGAACAATATTATTGTGGAGAAATATATAAAGAATCTGAAATAGAATTTAACTCAGATATAAATTTAGCTACTAAATTTTCTGTTTATTTTATTGTTAATTTAAAAGTAAAAGAAATTAAGTCTATTATTAAAAATATAAATATACAAGATATAAAAATTATTAATATTAACGAAAATGAAATTGCATTATGAATTGGAAATGTTTATTATATGGAGGATGTGAATACGAAGTTTATAAGGAAGATCCTTATGTAGATACAAGAGGAAATATAATAGGAACAGTATTTGTTCTTAAATGTAAAAAATGCGGAGATTTAAAAGCTAAAATAGTAATTAATACAAATTTATATGGAAGATAATATTTATAAAATTCAAGAAAATATAAATAGAATATTTATTGAAATAGAAGAAAATGCTGGTGAAATTACTGAAGAACAATTAGAACAACTTAACATTAATCAAGAAAATCTTAAACAAAAACTTTCTGATTATAATAAAGCTATTCAAGTTTATAAAAATTATAATGAAGGTATTAGTAATGAAATTAAAAGACTTCAAGAATTAAAGAAAACTCGTACTAATAGAATTGAAGTTTTACGAAATACTATGAAAAATGCTGTTATTAATTTTGGCACTGATGGTAAATCTGGAAATAAAATTATTGAATTAGAAGATTGTAAATTGTTTACAAAATCTACTGAATCTGTTATTGAAAATAAAGAAAGATTAGATATTTTAAGATATGAATTTATTGAATATTGTAGAGAATTATATAAAAATGATTTATTAATTACAGGAGATGATATTGATATTCAAGGTTTAATTGATGCTATTAATGCTAAATGTATTGCAGAAAGAGGAGAAGCTTTTGCTCCATTTACTATTTATGATTTTATTTGTGTAAATATTATTTTTAAATTTACTGTTTCATTAAAGAATTTAATTGAAAGTAATAATTATTTATTACAAGCATATTATGGATTAGATTATTCTACTGGAATAGATATGGATATAGATAAAAATACTGTAAAATATATAGTTAAAGATCAAAATACAAATAATAACATTACTATTGGTAATATTGAAAAGAACAAAGTATTATGTATGAAATAAATAATAATGATTCTAATTTTATAATTTTTCTTAAAACGGAATTAAATAAATTAGAAAAAGATTATGGAAAAGATTATATTGATACTGTATTTGATATTATATTAAAATTAAATAATAATATTTATAATATAAATTATAATGATATATTAAATAAAATTAGTAGACTTATAAATAATTATCCAGTAACACCTATTGATTTAAATAATGAATATAATACATGTATTTATATTAATAAAGATGAAAATAATAAATGGTATTATAATAGAGCATATAAAATTATTGTAGATACAGTATATAATCTTATTGATAATAAAGAACTTTATATTCCTCGAAAAGAAGAATTATTTAATAAACGTATTTATATTACAAGAGGAGGAGTAATTGCTGGAGAATATATTAATAAATGTTATATTAAACATAATAATTTTTATCCAAGAGATCCTGTAATTATTAATTGTTCGAGAATTACTAATCATGATGATATTGATATATATACAGTTGATTCTCGTTCTCCTAAACTAAAAGTTCTTAAAGAATTTTATAATGTTTCTATTAATATAGATGATAAATATAAGCATATAGATATTCGTAAATTTAAAAAGTTATGATAACGACTGTTACAATAATTTTAATAATAACTATTATAATAGTATCACTATTATTTGGTTATTATTTTGGAAAAAGCGTAGGTATTACTATGGCTATAAATTATATTGAAGATAAATATACTAATAAAAATAAACAAGTTAGTAATATTTTTAAAAGTATTTTGAATAATTATAATAAAATTAAAAAAACTACAGCCGCTCCTATTATTAAATTTTTAGTAATGTTTGGATTTAATTTCATAATGTTATTATTATTATTTTTATATTATGAGTTTCAATGTTAAAGGACTTCCTTTTAATTATAAAGGAGTTGTAGATGTTTCAGATTGTGAAACTGCCGCAGATGTTATTAAAAAAGCAAGACTTAATTGGGAAGTTGGTAAATGTAATATTGTGGGTAAAATGCCAGCTCATATTAATGAAGATCTAAATGCGGATGCTTTCCTTTACGGGGGAGAAGTATATAGAACTTTTGAAAATAGTTATGCTACTTATCGTAAAGATTTAAATATTCCTTTAGGTATAGTTAAAGGAAAATATACACCTGTTCAAAATATTGAAGCTTTTAATTTCTTTGACGATGCTATTGGAGTTGATAAAGCAATTTGGCAAACAGCTGGAATTTTTGGAAATGGAGAACGTATATTTGTAAGTGCTAAATTACCAGATACTATATTAGTTAATGGAGATCCAGTAGATAATTATTTAGTATTTACTAATTCTCATGATGGAAGTTCTGGTGTTAAAATATTGTTTACTCCTATTAGAATTGTTTGTGAAAATACATTAACTGCTGCTATTAATACAAGTTCTAATTTTATAACTTTTAGACATACTAAAAGTGTTCATTCTAAAATAAATATTGCAAAAGAAATACTTGGCATTTGTAAACAAAAGAGCGAACATATAAATGAATGTTATAATCTTCTTGCAAAGAAATCTATTTCCGATAATAATTATATAGAATGGCTTTGTAGTAATATATTAACAGATAAAGAATATCAAGATGTTATTGATTCTGGATATACATTTGAAGCATTAGTTAATAAAAATTGGAGAGCTATTGACGCAAGTGGCGTTTCTATGCGTAAAGTTAATATTTTAAATAAAACTTTTAATTATTATTATGAAGGCCCTGGACAAAAAGAATTTGTTGGTACTTTATGGGGGGCTGTAAATAGTATTACTGGATATTATTCTAATATTGATAATAGTGAAGGTATTAATCGTATGGATAGTATCCTTTATGGAGATAAATCTCGTAAAATTATTAACGCTTTTGACTCAGCAATAAAATTAGCTATAGCTGCGTAATATATGAAAAATATTAAAACTTTAGTAATTAAACATTTCTTTTATGAAGCTATTCAATATAATGGAGAAAATGTTTTAGATATATTAAATTTTTGTAAATATTGTTATATTCAAAATAATGCAATTTTAGTTTATGTTAATATTATAATAGATATTGATGATTGGATTATTAAATTAACAGATGATTATTATACAGTTTTAGATAACAAATTAAAAGAAGAATTATTTAAAGAATAATTATGGAACAAAATTCTCAAAATTCAGTTAAAGTAACTTATGAAATTGTAGATCCTAAAGTAAATGAAACTACAATTAAAATTGTAAATGCTTACAGAGAAGAAGAAAAGAAATCTCCAATAGATAATATTCTTCCTATTTATGCAAATCCTGATGATGCTGGAGCTGATATCTACGCTACAAGTTGTGAATACGATGAAAAAAATGATTGTTGGGTTTATGGTACTAATTTTAGATTTGAACCGCCTAAAGGTTGGTATCTTGAATTTAGACCTCGTTCTTCTAATCGTAAAACAGATTGTTATTTAGCTAATACTCCTGCAACTGGAGATTACGGTTATAGAGGAGAATATTTATTTTGTTTTAAAGATCGTACATCTAAAAATATTCGTAACGCTATTAATAGTATTATAAATTTTATTAATGCTTATTCTGATACTATTGGAATTTCTAATAGATTTTTAGAAATTATAAATAAATTTAAGATTCATAATAATCCTCCATATAAAGTAGGAGAACGTATTGGTCAAATGTTTTGTTTTCCTTATTATAAAATTGAATTTGTAGAAGGAAAACTTAATCCTGAAGAAACTGAACGAGGAGCTGGAGGACACGGTAGTACTGGACGATAATATGATACAAGTTTTATTAATAACACAATCTGATTGTATTGGTTGTGAAATAATGACTGATATTATTTTATCTATTAAAAAAACTTATGACGATAATAAAAATATAAATATTAATATTTGTAATAAAGATTTTATTGATAGAAATATATTAAAAGAAAATAATATAACTGATTTTCCTGCTACTATAATATACGATGATAATTATAAAAAATCTATTACATTTTTAGGTACTATTCCTTTTATTCAAATACAAAAAGAAATAGATAATATTATTAATAAATAATTATACATAATTAAAGCTGGTATTGTCATTAATGATAGTACCAGCTTTTACTTTTCCCCCGTAAAGGAAGGAGCAAGAAAGGATGCTTTTACTTTCTCTAATATTTATTATAAAATTATTAATAGTACGAAATATAATATTATAGAAAATAATTGAGAATCATTTGATTTGGCAAACTATTTTATAAAGATATATAAACTATTTACTTTTAATATATAATTGATATAATAGCTTATAAATACTGTTTATTCGTAAATATCGATCATTTATTCAGTATTGTTCAAGCATAAATAAACATTACTATAAACAAAAAGAGAGTTAATAACAGTATTAAAAACTGTATTAACTCTCTTTTTTTTAACAATTAGGTTCCACTAATCTTCAATCCAATTAGCAACATTAGTAGCAATATCCATAGGAAGATTATTATCGCTTAAACGATAAAATTGATTATTTTTATCAAGATTTTGAAGTCTTCTAATAACACGTAATAAAGGAATATTTCTTTCAAGTAAAATAGTAAATTTATTTTGTCCTTTATAAAGACCTCTATCATAAACTGGATCAAATTCAGGATCAATCATAGCGTCAATAATAAGACTCATAGCTTTAAATAAATCTTTAGGACCAGATAATGCAGCAATTGGACTGCTATAAAGAGTTTTGGCTTCAGCAACAAACCCCCAAGGAGTATAAGCTCTACTTTCAGTAGCCCATCTATCAGCTTGATATAATATTAAATTATACCACGTACTATTAATAACTTCTTCATCGTCGTCATCAGTAGCTAAATGAAGAACAATAGCCATTAATATTGCAGAAGCAATAGCAATACTATCTCCTAAAATTCTACGAAGATTATGCTGTTGCCAATCAGGAAGCATTTTATAATTAAATCTAAAATTAATAAAAGTATCAATAAAAGATTTAAATATATTTTGAATACTATGAAGAACTATATCAGTAGTAGTGCCTCCTTTAGCTTTAGCGTTTTTAATATCATCTTTAAATTCATGAGCAAGAAAACTAATAAGATCAATATAAGAGCCTCTTTCAATACTTTCACGCATTTCATTATAATAGCCTCTAACTCTCCAGCGTTTAAGAATACCAGGATATAAATGTTTCTTATATTGCATTAACAATCCTCCATACCATTCAGCTTCTATTTTTGCAGCACCAATTTTATCATAAATACCGTGAATTTTATTATTAACATTAATAACTTTATCTCTAAATCTACCAAACATATCTTTAGTAATAACACTATCAGGTTTAATTCTTGCTACACCATCAACTAATTCAAATTGACTTGCAAGAGTATCAAACCTTTCAAATTCTTTTTTAGCAGATTTAAGATTAGCATCACGATTTTTTATATATTCATTAGCAAAAGCTTTGCTGCAATGAGCTTTAATAAATTCAGCGTTTATATCTTTACTAAATTCAGCATAACTTTTTGCTTCATTAGCATCAGAACGAATATTATCAATAAATAATCTATAAGAAGCAAGCAATTCAGGATCGTCTTTAATAAGATCGCACATAGTTTGAATTTCTAAATCACGAGTAAAATTAGCAAAACTACCAATATACCAATTTCCATTATTATCTTTAATAACTCTGTGACTTTCAAGCATAGCAAGCATTACAGTATTTTGCATATAATGTTCGCCAGAGCTTTGTAATCCATAAAGACTATCACGAATTTTTCTAATTCTATCAGTAGCACTTTCAACACCTTTAAGTTCAAGCATATTATCAATATCTACAACTCTTAATAATTTAATAATTCCATCAGTAAGATTTAATGCTTTGGGAGAATATAAATTAGCAATAATAGCAGGTAAAGCTCCAAAATATCTTGCTTGAGCTTTATTCCAAGTACTATTATCAAAAAATTCTTTCGCAAATACTTCTCCAGCAATATTAGTCCATCCTGTCAATACGTTACCTATACCTCCTGTAACATTAAATATCATATACTTCGCAGAAGTAATATTTTGCATTAAATTAGCATATCTATCCAGTTTACTACCTTTCTTAAATTCTCCAAGAACAATACGATTATAAAAATTATTAATTAATTCAATAGTACGTGTTTGTTTTTCAGTTTGATATTTAGTTTCAATATCAGTAGAATTAGCATTATCTCTTTTTAGTTTACCACTAAAATAAGAAGTCTTATAAGCATCATTAGATTTAAGCTCATCTAATAATAAATAAATATAATATTTAGCTCTTTGACGAGCATTATAATCAATAGCTTTAGTAATATACTCTTGGAATACTTCTTTCCAATTATCATCTAATATAGCATTATCTAATTTTTCATTATTTTCATCAATTTCTTTATTTTGTTTTTTAATATCTGCAAGATATTCATTATAACTTTCTTGACTTTCAGTAGATAATTTAGTACGAGGAATAATACGTTTTTTATAGCCTTTAGCTTTTAATAATTGAAGCATAGGAAAATCTACTTCTCTATCGTGAGCATAATCAACATCATCTTCATATCTTCTTTCAGATGGAGTATTAATAGTATATCCAGTTAAACCAATAAGATCTTTAGCAAGACTCTGAGTAGTTATATCATCTTTCCTTCTACGGGGAAGATACCCTCTATCAATAAATCTTTTCATAGGATTAGTGGTAGCATATTCATTTAAAGTAGACTGAAGTAATTCAATCATAGCTACTTCTTTAGAAGAAAGATTTACTTTATTATTATATTTTTCAGAACCATTATAATTAACACTATAAGATTTATAATTTTTATTCTTATATTCTTCTTTTACATATCTTGTTCTATTAGAACCAATAGCATCATAATATTTTGGATCATATTTATCAAGATTATTTTTAACATCTAAAGTAGTCCAAATACGAAGAGGTTCATATTTTCGAGTATAAGGATTAAATACATGATTTTCTTCAAACCATTCTTCAAAATTATTATTAGCTATAGCTTCATTTCTACTTCTTTCATAATATTCAGTAGTAATATAATCTACATTGTCAGATATAATCTTTTTAGCAAGAGTTTTATTATGATCTATATAGTCTTGACTTTTAGGCTCATAATATCCAAATAAATCGCTATTAGGAACAATTTTCTTATTTTTAATAATAACTTCTCCATTTTTACCAATAGCACAAAATATACGTTCCCATAAATCATAATTAGCAGTACCTTTAAGATTAAGTAAAGCATATGAAAGTTCTCTATTAAAGGCTTTTCTATTTACTCTAAAATTTACTCTATCTTTAAATCTTTCAGCAAGAGAATCATCGTCGGGTCTATTTTTTCTAATATCTCGAAGAACATCATATAAATTAGCTAATTCTTCTATACGTTCTTTAGGAAGATTAAATAATAATTTAGTACTTATTTCTCCGTTTCTATCAACAGCGTGTTGTAAAATATCATTTATCTTACTAATAGTTTCAATTCTTTCAGGACTACGTTTTCCTTCATCATTACTTCTAATTTCAGTATAAAATCTTGAACTTAATATAGGAAGATTAGCTGGAATTTCTTTTATAAGAGTTTCATTACTTAAAGAAGACTCATAATCATAACCATATTTTTTAAGAGCAGCATCTTTAATAATTTGCTTTTGTTCTTTAGTAAACTTTCTACCATCAATAATTCCTAATTTATCTTTATATTCAGGATAACTATCAAGAATAGTAGCAATTTCACTTTGTCTATCAGCATTGTCTTTAAATTGTTTAAATGCCCAATCAATTTTATCTTTAAGTTCTTTATTAATAGTTTTACGAGCATTTAAATTAATCCAATTAAAGGCATTTCTATAATTTTCATCTTTAAGTTTTTCTTCAAGAACTTCATTAGGATTATTTTCATCATATTTCTTAATAATATCAAGATAATATTTTAAGTCTTCATCAAATCCAGCAATAGGAGAATATTCAAAATATTCACCATTAAGCTTTTTAATTTTATCAATATAATCTTTTAGCGCATTTGCTTTAACGATTTCTTCATCAGATTTAGGACTATAATCTTTATTTAATGAAGAAGTCATAAAATTAATTTCATTAATAAGAACAATTTTTTCTTGTTGTTGTTCAATACTTAATTCACTATCTTCTCCAGGAGTCATTTCATAAATAGTAGTCATTATTTCTTTATATCTAACAAATAATTCTGGAGCAGTTTTTAAAATACTTTCATCTAATTTATTTTTAGCAATATAATATTCTGGAACAACCTCCATATTAACGTTATCAGCATACCATTTATCTCTATTAAGACGTGCTTTATAGTATTCTATACTAAATCTACCATATTTGTCTTTAGCTTCTCTAACAGCATCTCTTAATTGATCTCTGTCGGTAATAAATTTCTGAGTATAAGGAGTAATAAATTTACCATTCTTAACGATATCGTTCCATACAAATTTACCAGGCATTTTCATTATTTCATCATACTTTCTTAAAAATTCTTGACGAGCTTTAGGAGCATCTACTAAATTAGCGCCATTAATAATACCTCCAATAAATTTAACAATAACTTGAACTTCACTATTACTTAATTCAGAAACAGAACTAAATAAACTATCAAAAATATCAGCATCGGAATATTGAGTACGAATACTAATTATATTATTACGAATTAAAGGATTAGTAGAAACTTCTTTTCCAAAATAATTATCCATAATAAGTTTCATTGCTGAAACAATTTTAGGATTATTACGAATATTATTAATAGAATTTCTAATAGATTGAATTTGATCTGAAATAACTTTATCTACACTTGCAATATCAAATTCAAATAATCCACTTAAAGAAGTACCAAAAGAACGAGCGTTGAGAAGTGTTCTAACATATCTATCTAATTCTCCAGGTTTATTTTTTATAATATCAATAACTTTAGGGTTATCAATTGATAACCATTCACCATTTTCATCTTGAATAAAATTATTAATTTCTTTGTTAAGCATATTCGAAACTGTTTTATAAAATCCAGCAGCACGAGAATATATTTCTCTTGTATGATTTTTTATAGAAACAGCGGAATATCTATCAATATCACTTTCTTTTAATAATTCAGCAACTTTTTCTGCAACTTCATTACCATTAATACCTTGCCGATTAATGTCATTAATAATTTTAAGAGATATTTCTTCAACAGTAGTTAATTTAGAAGAATCAATAGTTTCATAACTATCGCCTATAATATCAGTAATAGCAAATGGAGCTATATCCTCGATGTTTTCCTCTACGGGGGAAAAGTATTGAGAAACTTCGTAAATATTAGGAACTATTAATGAATATTGACCAACAGTATCAGCTATATTTTTTTCTTGTTCATTAAGTTTATTATAATATTTATCTTGTTTAGTTTTAAAATATAATTTTAAATTATTACTTGGTTTAACTTTTTTAATATAATAATCTTCTCCATTAATAGTTTGTATAGTAGCACTATCAATATTAGGTAAAGCAAAATTAATAATTTTGTTATTATCAGCTATTAATGCTTTATCTGAATTTTCTTTAAATTTATTTATAAGTTTATTAATAAATCCATTAGGATCAGTACTACTTAAGTTTTCAGTAAAATAATTTCTATTATTTAATACATCATTTATTTTAGGTTGAATAAATCTTTTAATAGTATATTTAGCTTTATTTTCAGCACTTGCAGGTCCATCTTCTTGAGAAATAATTATATTTATATCAGATTCAGTAGAAGCAGCAGCATCAATAATTCCAAGATAATATTCTAATCTTTTAAATTTATTATGATTAGGATTTATACTATATTCATTAGTTTCATTATTATCTAATAAATTAAGAGGTGCTAAATATAATCCTTTATCTTTAATTATTACTTTATATAAAGTAGTAACAGATTTTTTATTAATATTACGAGTTATACGAATATAAGAAAGACTATCAGAAGAAATAAATCCTGGTTGTATATCCCCCGTAAAGGAAGACTCACCTGTAGTATCTTCTTCAACCCATTTACCAATTCCTGTATATTCAATAAAACTTATTCCATCTTTAGTATAAGGAATTTGAACAATATTATCAGATTTAAAGAATTTATTAAATCTATTATCTTTTTTACTTAAAAATACATTTTTAATAATACCACTATGACTTCTAACAAATCGTTCAGTCATATTATAAATATCAGTGCCTTTAGAATCAAAATCATTAACATTAAATAAAGTAGCAAAATTATCTATTATAGTAGGAACAATATTAGTACCATTATATTGAATAGGCTTTAATAAAAATTCATTAACAACAAGTTTTGTAATAGAATTTCTTTTAAATCTAAATCCATCTACTATAAAAGCATATTTAACTATATCAAGCATTGCTAATTTAATATATGGATGTTTATTAAAAGAATCTAATTTAGATTGAATAAGAATATCTTCAATATTTTCTATATTATCGTAAAAATATAAACTTTGTCCTGTATATCCTTTTTCTCTAACATTACGTTGATTATAAGTATTTACATCAATATATTTAAATATTCCAGGATCTTCTGAAAAATGTTCTTTAATATATAAAACTTTTTGAACAGGAGTAAGTTTAGCAAAATTATTTATTTCTTCTTGAGTAGGATTATTTATATCTACTGTATCAAATTTAGTAGTTTCATAATAAGTAAAACCATTTATTCTTGCTTCTTCACTTTTCCAATAATCAATATTTTCATTAGCTAACTCTTCTCCATATTTAGTATCAGTTATAAACTTACCCATCTCATTAAGTGTAATTGGAGTAGTAAGAATTGGAGTAAGTTTATAAAGATAAGAAACCATATATTGAATTAAATCAATATATTGTTCATCATTTAATTTAACATTTAATTTTTGTTCAATATTATCAATTATTTGTGCAACGTCTTCACGTTCCATAGTAAATAATTGACTATTTATTTTAATAGATGGAATAGTCGCATATTGCATAAATGCAGCTAAATATGGATAAACACTATTTTCAATATTTATATTTTCATCAATAATATTAGGATATAAAGCATCAACAAAAGTTTTATCTTTTACATATAAAGTAGAACCTACTAAATCTCTATTGGAAGTATATTTTTTAGCATCTTGTAGTATACGACGAGTACTTCTAATAGTTTGTTTTGCTCCAAATTTATCTGGTTTAGTAACTTGAAGAATTTTTTCAATATTATTAGAAGTAATTTTTAATTTATTAAATTGAATAATAATATATAAATCAAATAGAAAATCATCTTTTACAGAAAATCTATTTAATAAATCTTCTTGGCTTAAATTTACGTTTACATTATTTGTTAAATGTAAATAATCAATATTTAAATCAATACCAAATCTATTTTTAAATTCTTTTCCATATAATTTAGTTAATTCACCAAGTATATCATTAGTAGAAGTAAAATCAGCAATCTCTTTACCATCTACTTTTATATTATATTTTTTAGCAAGTTCTGTAATAGCAACTTTTATAGGACTTTTATTTCCTATATTAGTAAATATAGAATTAGTTTTAAAATAAGCATTAACAATTTCTGTTACAGCAGGTTGCTGTAAAAATGCAATAGCGGTAATATAATCAGAACCTATATCTAACAAAGTTTTAAATACACCAAATGTATATTCATTTTCATTATATACAGTACCAGATTTAATAGCATCAAGAATATGTGCAGTAGTTTGAGAACCGTATGTTGTAAGTAATTGACCTACAATATTTTTATTATTAACAGTATTTCCTATACTATCGTGTTCAACAATTATATATTTATTATCTTCACTTAATTTAGCATTAGGCCAAGCTTTTTTAATTTCATCAAAATTATAAATTTCATTATTAGGATATTTTATAGTAATAATATGATTTTTAGATAATTTAGTTTTAGCATAATTACATATACTTACAAATGTATCTCTATTTACAGATGCGGCTTTAAGGCGAGCACCAGACATAGCGTTCTCCATAGAATCTAATTGGTCAAATAAATTATATGTAGAACGATTAATAACAGCATCTGAACTTTCTATAAGTTCTTCATAATGTTCATGAAGTTTATCAATATTATTTTTAGCATCTTCTAAAGCTCTAAAATTACTTTGAGAATAATTTTCTTCTTTAGCGCTTTGAGATTTAAAAATATTAATAATACAATCTAAAATTAAATTATTTCTTGCTTCACGAGTATTTTGATCTTCAATACTTAACTTTTTAAATTGTTTTAAACTAATATTAGGATTTTTTATAGCCTTATAAATTTTATATCTATATTTAATATCTTCATCGGTATTACCATCATTATATTCTATTTTATGAATTAAAGCATCCTCTGGATCAAAATACATTTCATAACAAATGCCATAAACACTATCTACATCAAAATCAGAACCTGTTTGTGGAACCCATTCGTCTGGAACAACAATAGTAGAACCTTGAGAATCATCAAGAAACCCAACTACTTTAAGTATAGCAATAGATTGTTTGCCCTCAGTAGGCATACGATAGCCTAAATGTAAATCAAGTCCTTCTTTACTTATATGATCTAATTGTTCTTTAGTAAGATTTTTAGGAAGTAATTTACTCCAACGAGGAAGCATAACTTCTATATAAGCTTCTTGTTTAACAGAAAGTATTTTATTATTTATAAATTCATAATGATCGTTAACTTTTTTAGCATAACCGTCTTTTACTAAAGATTTCCAAACTCTATTAGCATCTTCTGTTCTACTTAAATTACTTGCGCTTACTAAAGTTTTACCTTGTTTTCCTAATTCAACAGCTATTTGATAATAAAACGCTTTACCATAACCTTTGCCTCTAAATTCTTCGTCAATAGTAACTCCCTGTCCAATAGAAGCAAGAGAAACTTTATTTTCATCTAAATCTTTTTTTCTCCAAGATTTAGCAGATTTAGTATTAAAATCATAATAAGCATCTATATAAAATTCTCCAATAGCATTACCGTTTTCATCACGACCTATAAATACAGCACCCATTCCATTTGCATCAGCTGTATCTGGAGTATAAGTTAATTCTATTTTAACATTTTTATAAGGATTTTCTACTTCATTATATACAGTAGGATGATATTCTAATTTTTTACTAAATCCAACATTAGTAATTTGCGCAGCATGCCATCCAGGTAATTTTTGTTTTGTAATAGAATTATTAAATATAGATTGAGCGATACTTTGTAATTTAATAGAAGCATAATTCATAAAATTAGGCATACGTGGAATATGCGTAACAGGATCAGGTGTTACATAATCTAAAAAATTACTATCTAAATTTAATCGTTTAGCTTCTTCTTGTGCTCTTTTATAAAAAGAATTAAAATCAATTAAATCTCCAGAATTATTCTTATTTACAATATTTCTATTTTTATCAACTTTCAAGTCTAAATTATTAAGTAATTCATTAAAACTATCTTCAATATTTTTACAATATGCCTTGAATAAAGTATTAACATATTTAGCAGTTTCTTCAGTAGTATTATCTATAATCTTTTTAAATAATTGAACTGCAACTTTATTACTTGCATCTACCATATGTTGAGGAACATCTTGTTGTTTATATAAATATCTATAATAATATGTTCCTATTACATTGCCTTCATTAAGTTTATCTTTAAAAACTGTTAAATTATCCTCTGTTACATTACCCTCATTATCCCAAAATGTTAATACATCTTTTTTAGCAGCTTTATCAGTTTCTTTAGTATTTACTTGATCAATACCATATTCAGTCATTAATTCATATAATTGATACAAACTACTATCTTTAGGTAAAAGTTTAGGAATTAATACAAATTCGGCATTTTTAATTTGTCGAGGATAATAAGTTTCAGTAGTAGCATCATAAGCATGATCAAAATAAAAGTTTTTCTGTACTTGAATTTTAGCATTAATTCTATCCAAATCAATATCTTTTACATCTATATTTGGATCTAATAATTGAGTAATTAAATCGGCATATTCATAATAAGTGCCGTCAGCAACTCTACGTCTAATAAATTCTTCAAATGTTATATAAGATTGAGCATCATTAGTAATAATACCTTCTTTATATCCTCGTGCTATAAATTCAGCTCTATCTTCAATATTCTTTCTTTCTTTATCAGTTAATTCTTTATTTCCATATTCTTTTTCAAATATGTTAATAAGTTCTTTTTTAATAGCTACATATCTATTAGAGCCTCTAACAGTATTATTAATCGTAATAGCTTTAAATCCATTTCTAATAGGAATAGTAATATTATCAGTGCTTATTCCTTTACGGGGGATGGACAATTGATCTATTGTTTTTAATCCACCATTATAATCATCTAAAAGATCATATCCAGTATATGCTTTTCCTTGAGCTTGAACTTCTTTAGCTCGTTTAAGAAAATCTTGATAACTTTTATAAAATTTACTATCACCTTCAAATATGTTATCAAAAGCTATTGTGTTAATAGTATAATTTATAGCAAATTCTTTTATTTGATCTATATTATATCTATCTCCAATAGCTTCTGTATATTGACTAATTCTTTTTTCTATTTCTTTACTATAATTAATAAGCCATTCTTCAACAATATTTTCAATAGTTTGTTTAGAACCATCATCCAGATTTAAAGTATAACCATTAGCGCCATCAGGAGAATAAATAGTATTCATGAATTTTCCCCCGTAAAGGAAAGGCACTCCAGCTTCTTCATTACTTAATATTTCAGCTGGATTAAATCCATTTACAGGGAATAATCTATTAAATTGAAAAACATTACCGGTTAATTTTCCATTTTTAATAATACTTCCTCTATAATGATAATATTCAAACAAACCATCTGTATTATCTTTAGGAGTAAATATACCATTATTATCAATAGTGCCAACTTTAGTAAGTTGTTTAAAACCTTGTTCTAATTCTCCAAGAACATAATTATAAAATATTCTAAAAATAGGATGTTTTTTATTAACAGATTTTTCATTAAATAAACCAGAAATACTATGTTTAGGAGCTTTTATAATAAAATTCTTTGGAGCGTCAGATGGAGTTCTCATAAAATACCATCCTTTATTAATATCAGCAATTTTATCATCAGTAGTATAAGAAATAAGTTGGCTTATAAGATAGTCTGTTTTAGACATTGTAGAATATAATGCAGACTTATCAGTTACATAATCTTTAATGCCATTAAATAATGTATAATCTAATAATTGTCTTGCATAAGTATTAACAAACGTTTCTCCTTGTTCATTAATATCAAATAATCCCCTACTAATTTTTCTACCTCGTTCATCATATTGATCAAAAAGTATAGGATTATATTTATATTGATCACTTAATGAAACAAATTCTCTTAATTTATTAAGACCCGCATTAAGATCTTCTTCAGTAGAAAAATTGATTTGTTTAAATAAATTAGTAATCCAACTATTTCCAATAAAATCTGCGCCTAAATTTCCATCAGCGTTTCTACTATTCAAATCAACTTTTACAACACTATATTTAACTAATGAATTACTTATACTATATAATGAATTAATAAACGCATCGCCAAATATAGTGTCATCTATCTTAAAAACCGGTCGTTCTTCATCAAAACCTATTCCAGCTTCAATAGCATATTTTTTTCTATTATAATAATCAGCTAAATTTTTATTATTTCTTAAAATTTCTTGTTCATATTTATCTTTAGATTTTTTAGCTTCATTTAAGAAACCATCAAATATACTAATAAATTTTGTATAATTATCTATTTTATTTCCATCATTAATATATTTATCTATAGCAGAAACTTCTGCATTAGGAAAATATTTAAGATAAATATTTAAAAACTTATGATGAAGATTTAATAAAATATCATTTTGAGCATTACTTCCAGTTTCTTCTTTTTTAGCTAAATTAACATAATCATATAATTCTTGAATATTTTCTAAATCTTGAGCAGGATAATTAGTGCGAATAGTACCTTTTATAGCATTATAATATTGATAAAATATAGCAGTAATAGGATCAGCAGTTGCATTACTATTACTAAATTCAATACCAGATTCAGAAATACTAATAATAGTTTTATTAACTTTAGGATTAGCTAATTGCCCAAATACATAATTTCTAAATACTATATCGTTCTCCATATCTTCAGCAAGTTTAATTAAACCCGCATAATGAGAAATATTGTTAGCAACATTTTTAATTTCTTCAATTAAAGATTTAGGAGAAGTAAAAGTGCAAAAACTATATATTGCAGATATAGCTTTATTATATCCAATAGGAGTTTCTACTCCTAATTCATTATTAAGATCTAAAGTTTTAGACTCAGCACTTTCTAAATTAGGAATAGTTTCAAAATATAATTTAAGTCTTTGAGAAACAGTATTTAAATAACTACCTCTTGAAGTTAAATCTTCAATATGAGATTTCATCATTTCATCAATACCATCATTTTCTTCATCAACAAAATTAATATCTTCTTCATTATTAGCTTTTTCTGCATTAATAATATCAGATACATCCTTAAATGTTTTAGTTAAAAATGTAATACTACTATTATTAATTACTTCTTCATAAAAAGCTTCTTTATTTTCAAGTAATTTATTTACAAGATTTCCATAATTTTTAGTTTTAATATCTCCATATTTAGCTGCAATATTGCCATAAATAGTATATAATTCTTTAATAGTATTTTCAAAATTTTCTTTATCTTTAATAGCCTTATATTGATTAGCTTTTCTACGAAGATCATTAATTTTTTCAATATATTTTTTACCTGTAGAATTATTCTTAAATTCATCAGAATTAATCAAAGGATTAATATATTCTGTAACAAATTTAGAACGAATAGTAGTACTACATCTACGCAAAATATCTGCCCTATCTTTACGATTAACATCTTTATTTTTTGCTAAATCGTAATATAAAGCAGATATTATACCAGCAGTATGCCGATAAGCTATATATTTAGCATGAACAGAACTAAAACCGTTTAATTCTGTACCTATACGACTACGACGAAAATTAACAACACTTGGATGTTGTTTTTTATAATATTCATTAAGTAATCGTACACAAGTATTATGAGGAGTATTTTCAATACTACCTCTCCATTTAGAATCTTTTGATGCAAATTCAATAAAATTAGCATCTTCTTTTAAATAAGCAGCTATAATAGCAGCTTTCTTGTCATTACCATTTGCTACACCTTCTACGATAGCAAGTTCTTTAGGATTTAAATTAAGTCCTTTAATTGTACACGGCATAATTTTAAGTTTATTAGTTTCACCAGAATAAACATTAAGATTTTAACCTTATATGTTCAGAAAATTATTATAGGAAACGAGCCGTTTTTAGCCCGTTTCCTATAATTAAAATTTATTTATATACAGATCATCAGCAAACTATTTTCATCCAGCCATTTTTAACAAAACGAGCCATTAACGGCTTATCTTGCTCATTATAATTATTCAAATATTCATTTACCGATGCCGTTATATTTTCATTACTTTCAATAAGTTTATCAGTAACAGCAAAAACATCATCTTCAAATTCACTAAAAGTATCAGTTTCAATATCTTCTAATTGATTTTTAGTTATAATATCAGCAGATTCTTCTTTAGTTTCAATAGTAGTGTCTTTTTGTTGTTCAACAGTTTGAATTTCAGCAATAGTGTCATTAAATAAATTTCCAAATAAATTATATTCACGTGCTAATATAGTATTATTTTCTATATTATCAAATTTTATACCAAATATTTTTATTAAAGCATCTATAATACGCTGCCAAAGAGTTTTTGGAGTTTGTTTATCAATAATAGCTTTATCAGAAGTACTTTTAATTTCATTTAAAGCATCAATAAGAGAACGCTGAGTAAGACTTTCAACAAGAAATTCTTCTGCAAATAAAGAATCTCTTTCTTCTTTACTTCTACTATTCCAATATTCTTGAGCAGATTTATCAAGATAATTAAAATAAGTATCAGGATTTAAAATTGTATCAAAAGCTGAAATTAAATGACCATATTTATCAGGATTAGATTTAATAGCTAATTTGGCTTCATTATAAATATCTAATATTTCATTAACATATTCTTGTTTACGATTTCCAACTTGTTCATTAAGAATTTGATGAAGTCTTTCGTGAATAAGAATACGCATAGCTTCATATTTATCTTTATTTACAGCAGTAACAAAATGTTTAAATAAAAGAATACTATTTTTATTAGTTTGTGCTTTAGCTTTAGTATTTCTTTTACTATATCTAACTTCTTTTGGGAGCAAATCTAAATCTTCTGCAATATTAATAATACTTTCATCAATTCCTACTTTTTCTGCAATAGATCTTCCAGAATAAACAGTTTTAGAACTATCGCCATCAAAAATATCATCAGGAGTAAATAATCTATCTTGCTGTTCTTCCTTTACGGGCGTGCTCTTTTGAGCTTCAATAAAAAATCCTTTTTTATTTACTTCAAAATAATGACCAAATTTATCAACATCTTGATTAGTATTAAACGCATTATTTTTAAGTATAAATTCAGTAAAATTATTATAAACAAATTCTTTTCCATTAAGAGTAAGAACTAACTTACCATTTCTTTTAGAAAGATATTTATTAATTTTACCATTAATAACATCTTGATTTCTTATAGCAACAAAACTTTTAAAATATTGAGTGTTACTTAATATTTCCTCAACAATATCATCAATAATTCTTTCATTTCCCTCCACTTTAGATATAATCTTACCAGGAGAAGAACTATTCCCGTTCTTATAATATCTAATAGCAGTACTCTCTTCATTACTATCTTTTTTATATCTATAAGCAACTAATGTGTAATTATCTTTTCTTCCTTTAAAAGCTAAAGCCGTAATATCTCCAATAGAAGCTACGCTATAGCCTTTAAATAAATTATTAAATCCTCTATTATTTCCTCCAAATAAAGAAGCTAATTTATCTGTAAATTCATCAAAATTACCTCCAGATAATCTTTCTTTAATAATATTTTTAAGTTCTTCTTTAAGATCATTATATATTTGATTAGACTTATCTACTTTATTTTCTTCAGTAAATAAAGCATAAGCTGGACTTCCATCATTATCTTGAATTAATAATCCCATAGTTTTTATAGTCATGCCTCTTGATGGATAAGTAGTTTTAGATCCTTCAATATTAACAGTACCACTATTCATAACAGCTATTACAGGATTATTCTCATAAGTAAATTTTAAAGCAGGAGAATTAATAGGCAAAGATTGCTGAGAAGTAATAGGAACTCCTGTAACAGTATCTTCTACAGTTATTTTATAATTTAATCCATTATCTGCAATATCTTTAGTTTGTTGTAAATTAGCATACATAGAAGATAACCATCTTCTATAACTTCTAATCTTTAATTCAGGACTAATATTTATTCTATCATAATTAAGAACAGATAATATTTCATTAGCAATAATTTTAGCAGCATCAACAACTTTATAAGTATCAACTCCTATATATCCATCATCTATTAATTTTTTAATTATAGGATGATTTACAATAATTTTAGCTCCATCTATATTACTTACAGGAGTACCTTTACTATTAACAAATTCAAAAGGCTTTTTAGATTGTTCAGAAATAGAGTTATAAATATCATCTGTTTCTTGTTCAGAAAGACTTTCATTAATTATAGCGCCAACTTCAATATTAGATTCGTAAATACTTAATATATTAAGTAAATCTTGAACATCTTCAGATTGTTCTATTAATTTAGTAAATAATTCATCAAAATAAGGACTACTATAAGTAGAGCCGCCTTTAGTAATATTATATCTAAAACCTTTTTCTTTAGGCATATATACTGTATTACCATCAGAACTTGTAGTAGGAATAATAGAATATCCAATTTCAACGCCATCCTTTTTAAAGAACAATAATTTACCGTTACGTTCAATATCTAATTTATCTCCAGGTTTAAGATTATAATATATTTCTCTTGCTCTACTATCTGTTTTTACTTTATTAGCAACAGCTGTTCTTAATCTTTGATTAGCAATTTCATATTCTCTTTTTGCATATTGCACTTGTTGTAAAAAATAATTAGCTCTTTCTAAAGCATTAGTGAAAGATTTATTAGTAATATAATTATCTTTTACTAATCTAATATTTTTAAATATATATTTATTATATTCTTTATTAGAAGTATGATTAATTATATAATCATACATATTAATATAAATTAATTTTGCTTGTTCATAACCAATATCTTTATTATTAATTAAATAATCAAATAATTGAACAATATCTATAAGAGTGCTACCATTTTTATTTGGCTTAATATTTACAGATTTTATATATTCATCTAAAAATTTATCAATAGTATCATTAAGTTTAGATGTAGGAATAGCTGGACTAATAGCGTTTTTAGTAACATCAATGTTATCAATTATTTGAGCTGCAAGATTAGGAAGTCCTTTAGCATGTAATCTATTATTAATGTGTTTTATAGCTATTTTTAAACCTTTAATAGCTCCACTTTTAATAAGATCTTTATTATAACCTTCTAACTCAAGTTTATCTTCTATTTGAGAAAGAAGAGTTTTAGCGTTATCGTTATTAAAATTTTCTCCATCAAGTCCTTTATATAAATCTTTATTATTTCTATACATCTGAAGAGCAAACAAAGAAGCACTTGATGTAACATCAGTTTCTCCTAATTCATCATTACTTGGAATATTTATGGCTTCTCTAATTCTAATAGCATCTTGTAAAGCTAATGCTTCAGCTGGATTTTGTTCTTCCTCAAAACCTACTACTGTTCTATCTTCAATTAAATCTGGAATAATAGGATTAATAGTTTCAATTGGAGCTTTTACCTGTTCCCCCGTAGAGGAAGGCTCACCTGTGGCTTTTTGTACATCATTAATAATTTTAGTAGTTTCATTATTATTATCAATAATTTCTTTTTCAGTTGGAATAGGATGTTTTTCTAATATTTCTTCTCGTTCTTTATTAACAGTTTCATTGTCATTATTATTATTTTTTATAGATTCTATTTTGTTAATAGCTTCATCTCTTACTTCTTTGAGTAAATAATAATATTCAAGATCATTACTTGCTCCAAGATTTAAAATTTCAATATCTTTTTCTAATTCTGGAACTTTTTTAGCAAGAACATCATTAAACGCTTTAGTTGGATCGACTGAAGTTTCTATATAATGTCCTATATTAGTAAAAGCATCATTGAGTGCTTTAGAAACAGTTTGATCTACTACTCTATTAATTTGATTATATCTATCTTGTAATTGTTGTTTAGTAGTAGGAATAGAATTACGAATATCATCAGTTTGATACAATAAAACTGTTTTATTTCCTATAAATTTAGAAATAGCGTCAGGCACATTTGAAAAATCGTTATTATAATAATCATTATCTACATTATTTAATAACCAATTTTCATCAGCATTTATAATAATATTTCCAGAGTCTTTAGTTTTTAATTCTGCAACAATAGTATTTTTATTTAATCTATCAACAATATTTTGTTTCTTTTCTTTTAATTCTTTTATTAATTGATTCTTTACAATATCATCAGTATCTTTAAGTTTATATATATCATCAATATGTTTATTAATTTCAACTAATTGTTGTATTCCAAATTGATATTCATCAATATATGAATATCTACTAAATTCGCCATTAGGATCTAATTTAGCAATATCTGTATCTATTCTATCTATTGCTCTATTAATTAAATCTAAATTAAAATATTTTTTAACATTTTCTCTTGCAATATTTCTAATAATTTGATCATTATCACCATCTATAGAATGAATACCTTTATATATTTCATTTTGATATAATTCAATAGTATTGTTCATTCTATTAACTAACTCTTGAGTAAAATTAGTTTTATTTTTAGCAATATTTATATTAGCTGCATCAAAAAATTTATTAAATTCTGGATTAGTAATATATTCTTGTAATAATTCAATATTTCCTGCATCAGCTGCATTTAATACCATATCTACTACAAATTCATTTGCTAATCTATCGTATATAATATCAGCTTCATCTTGAGTTATATTTTCATAATCAGAAATAGTTCCATTTTCCGTAATAGGCTTAAATGGATTTTTTCCTTCATTGAGTAAAGATAATTGCTCAAGATAATCATTAATTTTAGCTCTACGACCAAGAATTTCAGCTTCTCTAATTTTTTCGAAAGTTAATTGACTTCGATTATAATCTTCAGAAGACATATGTTTTTTATTAATCTTTCCCTGAATTTTATTTTGAAGATTCCCTAAACCTCTACCAGCAGCTTGAAAACCTACTCCTCCAAGATAACCCCAAACAGCTTGCTCCCATATTTTAGGATCAGATAAATAAGAACTTAAATCTCTTGGTCTATAAGTAGGATCAAATATAAGTTCTGCAACTTCTTTTCCTTTTTCAGTTTGAACACCTTGATAACCTTCTTCAAAACTTTCAGATAAATTTTCTGCAAGAAAAGTAGAATTGCCTTGTAATAATCTTTTAATTAAAGATTGTTGTTCAATATCTATATTAGCTGCATCGGCATTTAATTTGTTAGCAGCTTGTTTATTTATATATTTTAATTTAGCTGTGGGTTTAAGTTTAAAAGCTCCTTTCCATAGACTACTAATAGCTTTAAATTGAACAAAATCCATTAATACCATAGCATAATCATTAAAAAATGTTTCTCCAGCAGAATCACTTGCAATTTTTTTAGCTATTTCATCATTACTTAAACCAACAAATTCAGGATTATTTTTAAAAAATTCTTCTCTTTGTATATCATTAAAATTTTGTAATCTTTCTATGGAAGTATCATAAATATCTTTATAAACTTCACGAGCTTCCATATAATTTTCCATAGTTCTACTTAATACAGCTGTTGCACCAAGATCTAAAACAGTATTAATACTTTTAGCAGTTCTTGCAGGATTAGAAGTTAGATGACTTTTTTCAGCAATTTTACTTATACCATAAATTCCTTTATTATATAATTTTTCAACAGTTTTGGTTCCTTTACCTATTTTTCCAAGAGCTTTAACCCCTTTCATGATACCCGTAGATGGAATAAGCATAGATAGTGTAGATGCAACAGTAATAGCATTATTAGCCCACCATCCAAAATCTCCAATATCAAATGATTTTCCAGGATTTTCTTGATATATAGCAAATCGCTCTCTAATAGAATCTTGAGCTTTTTCAAGTGCTGTACTTACAGCATTAGTATAATCATTATAACCGTCATTAACTATAAGATTATAAACAGAATCATACATATTAGAAAATCCAGAAAGCGTTCCAAGAATAAATTCGTTTGCAACAGCTTGTGTAACAGCGCGACCTGTTTGTTCAATCCAACTTTGATTTTTAGCTCTTTGTTTTTCAGCTTCTTCTCTTGTAGTATAAGCATTTAAATAAACATCATAATCAGCAAAATTTTCATAATCTTCTTTACTAACAGAAAATCGAGGGAGATTCTCAATTTGTTTATTAACAGCTGAAAAACCATAAGGATCTTGAAAAGGAGAAGGTTTATTATCAGTATTTCCGAAACCAGAAAAAGGAGAAGGTTTATTACCCTCTCCTTTCATTATTCTATTCATTTCTTCACGTGTAAGTTTCATAATTTTTCTATATACTCATTAGTAAATATCATTGCTGTTTCTGGATCAAAACCTTTAATTATAAGAGAATTATAATAAGCTTGCCCTATTGCTTCTTTATCATTTTCTGTATATTCACCATTGCGTACTTTATTTTCTACAACACTCCACAATGCAAGTTTTTCAACATCTTGAAGAGAAATATCTTCTTTTATAGTTCTTAAATCTTCATCTTGTAATATAAATTTACCTGTATGTTTATCCTTAACAACAATATCTGTACTATATGGAGTATCATAAGAAAACGCTTGATAAGCATATGTAACATTATCTAATAATAATTTTGCTTGAGTGCTTATACTATTATTAACAGCATCAATAGATGGATCATTTAGTCCTTCTTTTAATATATATTCTTTAACATCACTGTCATCTGTAACAGTAGTTTTAATTTTCCATCCCATAGTAGGAACATATGTTAATTGATGCTTTATATTACTATCATTATAAGTTGGAATTTTAATACGAGCATCTTCTATTTCGTCAGAAGTCATATCTCTTAATGTTCCATTTTTATCAACTACTAAATAATCACCTGAAATCATAAGTTGAGGATTAGCTTTAAATATATTAGTATATCTTTTTACAATATCATCTCTACGATCTTTTTCAAGTTTAGCATCAGCAGGATTACTAATAGTTTGATATAATTGATCTCTCATATAATGTTCAGGATTTGTATGAGAAGAAACTGAAGTATCAACAACAACTTCATCACCAACTGGAAGAATATCTTCTTGTAATTTATTAGCTTGTTTTATTATATCAGTATAAAGATAATCAGCTTGAGATATAAGTAATTCTCTATTTGGATTATTAAAATGAACTTCAAGAGGGACAATATTTCCATTTTCGTCTACTCGTCTAATTGAAGTATATTTTTCTCTTCTTAATCCTCCTCCAAAAACTCTACTATCTAAATTTGTAGCTTTTGCAGCTTGAACAAATTTATAAGTTCCATCTTTATGGTCTGAAGAAAGAACTAATCTTATATCTCCATTTTCAGTATTATATTGTTTAATTTCATAAGTATCCCATAAATCTCCAATATTTCGTTTAAAAGTATCTAAATCTCTTTGATTTTTTAATGTTATAGCTATGCCAGCAGAATTATCTCCGAATAATCTATCAGTAATATTAGCAAAACTTTGTTTCCATTCTTTCATAGTATCAGTATCATCTGGTGATATATCATCAATAATTCCACTATTTACTTGCGATATAAAATTAAAAGCACTTATTTTATTTGGGTCATTTACATCTCCAATAACATTATTAATAGTAGCTCTATATGGTAAAGTAGCTCTTTTAAAATTATCAAATTCTCTCATAACATCTATGACTACTTCACCAGAAATATTATTATTTTTTGCCCAAGTACTTAAAGCATCTGGAGTAGTATATAAATTAAATTCAGGAATATTTACATTAGGATATTTTTCATTTAATTTTTCAGTATAAGTGCTTCCAATAGTTCTAACTCCAGTTAAAACTTCTAATCCAGGATCGATTTTAACTTGAGCTCTTGGGCCCTTTTCAACAATAGTATTAGCTAAAAAATTATTTATTTGTTGATTATTTCCACTATTATTTGCTTTAGCTGTTACTTTAGCTTTAGCGATTTCATTTATCATAGAATCATTATAAGCGGTAGAAGTATATATTCGTCTATATTGTTTAGCTCTAATAAATGGATCTATTTTATCATTTACATATTGATCAAAAGATTTAGTATATCCTTTTGGATCAATTACATCATTTGCAATATTAGGATTTTGACTATGATACCATTTATCAATTTTATAATCCTGTTCTAAACTTGCTCTAATTGCAGGATTTGCTTTAATTGCAGCATCTACAGCAGCTCTAATTTTTTCTGGAGGAAGAATCTCATATTTTCCAGTTATTGAATTATATCTTGCCATAGTACTATTTTCTGTATAAGTATTAGATACTTTACCTGTAGAAATATCTATAAAAGTAGTATTTTCATATCCTCCAGCATCAGGAGAAACATATTTAAGAGCTTCATTATATATTTTATTCATATCTATACTTGACACAGGTCTTTCATTAGGTTCCCATTTAGTACCTCCAATTACTTGTCCTTTATCATTATAAATATCATTATATCTATATTTAGTATTTGCTCTATAATAATTTTTATGATATTCAGATAAATCTTGTCGCTCATTAATATTATTTAAATATGCAGTATAATCTTGTTGTGCTCTAATACGACCTATTAAACCTGGATCAGAAGTAATATCACCTTGAGCTTTTACTAAATCATCATAAGCCCCAGCAGCATTTCCATAATTTAAATTATTATCAAGAGTATTCCTAATTTGTTGAATTTTATTTTGCCTCCATTCATCTTCAGCTTCATTAAGAGGAAGCTGAGCCATTGCAGTTTGAAGTTGAGAAGCAAGTTGCATACTTTTTTGATGGCCTTGTTCAAGTTCTCTATAAGTATTAGCAACAGTTTCTAAATTAATAGGAGATACTCGTTGTCTTATAATAGGATTAAAACCTTTCATAATATTATAAATTAATTTTTCTTATTTTTAATCCTTTTACCATTTCTAATCAAATAACTAAAATCTACACCTAAATCTTTTAATATTTCAGCAGTTACATTAGGATTTGCAGCAGCAATTGTAGATAAAGTATTATTAATATTTTTTCTTTGTTCAATTCCACCAATAATATCTTGTACTGTTGTAGTTAAACCTCTAATTAAATCAGAAGTATTTTCAACATGTTTTTCTAATAACATATTATCAAAATTACTTTTACCTTCTCTCCACCTATTATACATTTCAACATTACGAGCTGCAACATTTTGTTGATTCATATTATCTTGATTTAATAATTGGGTTTCAGCATTTTCTTTAGTAGCATAAAGATTATTAGTTTGTAATAAAGCATTAGTGCGAGCTATTCCTTTACGGGCGAGAGCCACACGAGAACTTGCTGTATTTGCATCAATATCTCTATTAGTAGCTTTTAGATATTCTCTAATTTTATCTAATTGAGGATTAATATTAAATCGAGTTTTAAGTTTTTTTGCTTGAATAGGAAGAGGTGCAGAACTATATTTCATATTATTTAAAGCACGTTTATTACTATTATAATTAGTAATAGATCCAATAGTATTAGTTACTCCTCCTATAATATCTCCAAGAGTAATTTCATTAAAATGCCCAGCGGCAGGACTAAATTTATTATTAATATTATTTGGAATATTATTTAATTTTTTAATTTTTAAAGCATCATCTGTACCAGCGGCATTAGTTAATTGTTTATATACATTATTAGGAGATAATCGAGGATTAGTTATGCTTGCTTCTTCTATTATACCTTTATATTTAGGAGTATTAATATAATCAATATCTTCATTAATTCCCATTAGAGCTTTTTGTCTTTCCCCCGTAAAGGAAGATGCAGGCACTAACTTCTTTTTACCTCCAACATTAAGTTCTACAAATATATTTTTTTTAACTTGTCCACCCATTTTTTTAATATTTATAAAAGGCGAATATTCATTTAAATCTCTACCTTGTTTTATATATTTAGTTGCTCCATACATACCTCTATTAAATGCAGCAGATGCAGCAGCATCTAATTGTTCATCAGATAAATTAGGAAATCTTTTTTTCATTTCATCTCTTCTATATTTTAATTCAGCAGCAGTTGCAGAAATACCAAAATTCCAATCAGGAGAATATACTGAATTAACTTTTCTATCTTTTTCATTAAAAAATTCTTCATCATAATAATTTAAATAAGGCTCTTTTAAAGTAATAATTCCTTCATTTAAATTATTACCAGTATCGTCTAATCCCCAATCTCTTCCATGAACTTCTCTTCTATCAAATTCTCCATTAGTATTATTATAATAATTGATAGCTTTATCTATTGGCCCTTCTTTAGCCATTCTACTTGCTAATAGATTAGGATTAATATTATATCTTTTAGCAATTACTTTTACGCTATCAGTAAATTCTTTATCTGTATCAAAATATTTTTGTCTTGCTTCATTAGTATTACCTCCAATATATCTTCTTTTTCCACCAGCTTGATATTTTTTACTACCATCATCATTATAATTATTTCTATCTTTAAATTCTTCTTGTTCCTTAAATACTTTATTGGCATTTTCACCATTAATTACTTTTTCAGCAGGACTTTTACCATTAAGCATAGGAACTGCACTAAAAACTTTAATAGAGTTTTTAGAGGTGTGAACTACTTCACCACCTTCAACTTCAAGGCCATTCTTATCATCAGCACCTAAATCAATACCTCCTTGTTCGTGCTTTCTGCCTTGCATATAATAAAAGTTATTTCCAAGAGGAATAGCTTTTCCTCCACGAACAACTTTAGGATTTAAAATATATTTCTTCATATAATATTATAGTTAATAAATAAATTTTAGGCTGTTTAATTTAATGTATTTCAATTTAGATATATTTATATTATTTTCAATATTCAATCAATATAACAGCCTAAAAATAGTTTTTATTTATGCTTTATACGTTTTTTGCCCCCGCATCGCAAAGTATTTGAGCGATCGACAAATTGATTATTTTGTTGTTGAGTAGTAGGATTAGTAGCAGTATTAATATTATTATTAATATCGTTATTATTAGTATTATTCATATAATTAGGAGTTTTTATTTCAACTTTAGGGCCAGTAGTACTAAATCCATCAGCTTTCTTTACTTGTTTAGGAGCAGAACTTGGAGCAAATAAAGAATCAGCCAATCCTCCAATTCCAGACATAGCATCTCCAATTTCTCCACCAACTCCATTTTGCCCAATTAAAGAACCCATTTTAGCTTTCTTTTGACCACCGCATTTAAATATACGATTAGATTTAGTTTTATTAGATTTAATTCTATCATTAAATTTTTTATCTCCTCCCATTTTTAAAGTAACTTTTTTATTATATTCATCTACATAATCTTGATCAGCTACACTTGCAGTAAGAGCTTGAGCTTGGGCTTTAGCATCATTTTGATTTTGTTCAATTTGTTGCTGTTTCAATTTTTCTCTTTCAGCTTTACGTTTTTTAGCTGCACCAATAGCCGAACCAGCAATACTTGCAATTCCACCAATTATAGCACCAAGAAAAGCCTTTTTTCTATTATCACGTTTAACTATTTTTCTCATAATTTTCTTTGTTTAGAAACACTGCCATTTAAATTTTCAAATTCAATACAAACTTTATCTTTATTATCAAATGTAAATTTAATAACTATATAATTTCCATAAATACGAGTAAGTTTATCAGAACCGCTACCATTATAAGTAGAAATTTTATTTCTAAAATAATTAAAATTCCAATTACCTAATTCAAACCAAGGTTTAGAATATCTATTAAATTTATTAGTAGTATCTATATTAATATCTATTTCTCCAGTATTTGTAAATTCACTAAATATTTCTAATATATCTCCAGCATAAGGCTGCATACCTTCCTTTACGGGGGATATACTAACAAGACTATTTGATTTACTTACTTTACGAACATTATATTTAATAAATTCTAAAAATTTTATAGCATCATAATCTTCATTAAGAATAATACTTATAGAAGATGGATATGTAGTAGAAAAACTTAAACTTTCATAAGTACCATAACTTTTAGCATCAGTAAAATTATATATGTCGTTATATAAATTATTCCCGCTTACTAAATATAATTTAGATTTAGTATTATATCCTTGAATAAAATTATAATCGTGAAAACTAATAAAATTACCTAATTCATAATTATAACTTAAAGTTTTAGTAGTATTATTAGATAACTTTAAACTAATTAATAAACGTTTATTAAATTTATCATTACCAAATCTAACATTAGTAGGTTTATTATCTTGTAAATATAAATAAATATCTTGATCTATTAAAGATAATTGGCCATTATCAAATTTATAAAATCTGGTAAAATCATTATTATAAAATATATAACCAAATTGATCTACAATAAAAGCTAAATCATCTTGTAATCCTCCAAATCCTAAATCAGAAGTAAATATTTCTACATAATTAGTATCAAAAGCATCAGGTTGTAATAATTGTAAACTTTTGTCTTTAGTTTGTAATGTAGCATCACCATTAAACATAAATAAACTATGTTCAGTGTGAGCTAATAAATAAACACCAATACCTACTAAATTAGTAATAATACCTTTATTCTCATTAATATTTTTATAGCCTTCAGTAGGAAATTGTCTCCAAGCATTTACAGCACTTTCATCTTGAATAACATTACTTCTTCTAATAGTCTTATCAAATTGAGTAATATTTAATATATCATCTCTATAATTGTTATAAACAGTAGGAATAAAGTCATCTTGAGATCCTTGAGGATTACTAAATAAATCAATAGAATTTTTTGGTTCTACAATTAAACCTGACCAATATCCTTCAGCGTTAACATCTTGTTCATCGGGTTTTATTATAGAGAATATAACATTCTGAGGATTATTGTTAAAATATTTACTTTCGTAATAATATGTATCTATAACAGGAAACTGAATATAATTTAAAAATGGAATATTTAAATGAAAAGCTTTTTCTGAAGTTTCATCAAGTACAGATAATCCTATATTTTTATCCGAATTATCAGGAATACTTTTACTTATTTTTCCACGAGCATTATGTAAATTATTATTTTCAGAATTAAATGTAATCCCATTTCCATTATATACAATTACACCATCATAAGTATATACTCCGTTAAAGCCATCGTTTATGCCAGTATTTATAGTACCAGATCCATAAATTATATTACCTATTCTAATAAGAGTTTTTTCTTTATTTACATATAATTTATTATGATAATTATAAAGACTTGCAATATATGTATTTACTCTATATTTATCATCAGAAATAAATAAACTTTCTATATTTTTTAATTTAATAGCTGTACTTAATCCTCCTCTATTGTCTTTAACAGAATCAGCTACTACTAATTTATAATTATCAATAGGGTATATTTTATCTTGTATAGCAGTATAACTAATTAAAGATTTATTTAAATCATAAGCATAATTTATAGAACTGTTTCTGTGAAGAATATCAGATTTACTTATTTCTGCGATAAATCCATCATTTCCTTCAGTAGTAACAGTTATATTTCCACTATTATTATGTTTACAATATTTAGTACTTTTAGCTTTTATTCTTATAAAATTATAATCAGTAGATAAACTATCTTTAATATCAAATGTACTACTATATAAATACATATCAGAGCTTACTTTATTATTTTCATAATTTTTAAAAGTAACTCCTTGCCCAATATTATATTCGATTGCACTAATTTCTCTCGCATCTTTATTAGTAAGAAAACCTGTTATTTTTTTAGTAGACTCAAATTTTTCATAACTAATAAAATAACCTATATAATCTTCTGGTATTTTAACTGTAACTCGCAATCCGTATTTATAATTCACTATTCCTTCATAAGTAGAATAATATTCTTCTTCAGGTATTTTAAATAATCTTTCGTTGTTTTCATTAATATACACTCCAAAATTACCAGTAGTGGCTCCGTTTACATTTCCGCTATTAAATATATTAGCTATTTTTATATCATCATATTTAGTAATATTATCTGCAAATAAATCTCCATATAATGATAATAAATAGTTTTTTATATCACTTTTAGAAGCAGAAGAACCAGAACTGATTAATTTATTATTAAATTTATTAATATTATATATATTTAAATTTCCACTACTATTTAATACATTTTTAAATTCTTTTAAAGTATATTCTTCATTAACAGCTATATACCCTTCTGTCAAATTTTTAACAGGCAAATATATTTTAATTGGTATAAAATATCCACTTCCAGTATTAGTAGTAAGATATGTTTTATTATTTATTCTATATCCATTAGTAGCGTGTCCATATTTATCTATATAATGAATATAAAAACTATACACTTCTCCAGGAATTAATGTAGACTCTTTTAATCTATCATTAAATGAACTAATAGTATCTATACATTTTTTTTGAAAACTAATTATATAATTAGTAGCATCAAATATTTTAAAATTTGTATGATTTCCATTACCATCTACATCAGTTTCAAAACAATATTCTATTGAATCATAAATATCTTTTCCTATTTTTATTTTACAATATCCAGGAAGAGTAGAATTATCACTTGGATCTTTTATTATAGTTATAGAATTTATAGGTATAGTTTCTTTAGTAGTATCGTCTTTAGTAAGTTTTACTATTAAATTTATAGAATTATCTACATTTAATATTTTATTAAAAGGAATACTTTGATTTGTAATATCAGAAATACTATTTATATCTAAAAAATATTGTTTAGGAATTTTTAATTGTTCTTGACCAGATCTAACATCTTTTCGTTTTTCAGTTAAAACAACAATTTGTTTTAATGTACTTACAGTATCTTTATTTGTAGATGAAAAAGCAAAATTAGTAGTATTTACTTTTAATGATATAGAAACACTATCTATAATAGATTGATCTATTTTTTTATTTAAAGTTTGTTCTTTATAATTAGATATATATAATCTATTTTTATAATTAATTATATTTTTTACATTATAATAATTATAATATGCAGTAATAAATTCAGTAATACTTCCCTCAGATAAATATTTAGGATTAAATATATAATTAGTATCTGATATATTTATATCATTAGTAATAAAAGCTTTAGTATAAGCTTTACTTGCACAAACAAAACCTAATTGATATTGGTCAAAATTATTAAAATTATTAAAATTTAAATTTATAACAAAAGTAGTGTTAGATATTTCAGAATTATTGCTAAATCCATCATAACATCCTGTACCAAATCCATCCATAGGAACTGCACTATGACCATCTACATCATCTACATTATATAACTCTAATTCAGCAGCATTTCTTCCAACTCTATATTGATAAAAACAATATCTAAATATTTGTTGTCTATAAATGTCATCAACAAATATAGGATAACCAAAATTATACCATTGTGTATAATCAGTTTTATTTATTTTAAATCTAATATATAAATATGTCCAACCTTTATAACAAGAACCTTTAACATAATAATGACTTTCAATAGAAGGCAATTTAACTTCTGGAATAATTGAAGAAATTTCATCTTTAAATTGATTATTATCTATATTAGTATCATTAAATTTTCCTAAATTAAATACTCGTAAAGGCTCATCAGTATTAGTATTATATAGCGATATTGCTATTATTAAATCGTTATTTACATTATAAGTAAAAGTGCCTTTAATTTTATTTATATTATTTAATAAACTTCCATTATATATAATTTTACATTTGTTTTCTTTTTCATTATAACGAGCGATGACACTTGTTCCTTGCCCGCTTGCAAATATTATTATTTCATCATTACAAGGTATTGCTCCTATTATACTATGGCCACTTCCGCCAAATTCATTATTAAGTGTATTATATATAATTTTATTTCGTTTTAAATCCTCTTCATTACTAATTAAAGTTAAATCGTTAGTAACTTTTACATTAGTAGCATTAACTAAAGATAATGAATCACAATCTTTAGGGTGTTTATTTAAACTTAATTTAGGAGTAATATTCATTAGCTTTTAGACATAAAAGTAAAATTATAAAAATATGATCTCCAAGCATTAGTATTAGAAATATCTAATTGTTTATCTAATACAATAGAAGTTTTAACTTTAGGCTTTAAACTAATCCAATTTACATAAGGATTTATTGCTGGATTATTATCTTGAAGAGTAAGAACAGGATGTTTATATCCTCTCAATAGCATTTTATACATACAATAAGAAGCAATAGCTTCTATAAGATTTCCATTATCAGGAATAACAGGTAAATCGCATTTAAAATACTCACTATAATAAGTTTCTAATTCAATATTTTCTATAATAATTTTATCAGTATCAAATGATAATTCTATTTTATTATCTCCTATTATAATATAATTTTTATTAATATTAACTAAATTAGAACTAATATCTTTAATTATATGTCTATCTTCAAATTTAGGAGAATTAGTATATTCAGCTAATTCATTAGGAGCATATTTAGCTGAATTATTAATATTAATACTAACTGTATCAGAAATAGCTTTTTGATTTTCCCCCGTAAAGGAAGAGCAACAACGATTATTCTTACTATCTAATTTATTTATTTTACAACCATTACTATCATAAACAGCAAATCCTTGCTCTGAAATAGGGCAAGGAGATATAGCTATTCTTTCATTAACAGAAAGAGTTCTTTGTTTTTTAATAGTATTAAATACTTTTAATTGAGCCATAGCGTCAATAGTCCACGCTGCAACACGAGGTATCCAATCACTATTATCAGGATTGAAATCGTTTTCTATTTTTGCTATTATGCGCTCCAAGTTCGTATTCATATTGACTTTCATTTCTTATAAATTTAACATAATCTTCTGGAAAACGATAAAGAAGAACATTTATTTTCTTATTTAAAGATAAAGGTAAATAATAAACATTATCACGAGTATCACACATATTTGCTAATTCTTGTTCACTATAATGTTTAATATCTCTTTTAGCATACATAGTACATTCAAAATCAATTTCTTTATTAACAATAATTTTACTATTTATAAAAGTAATTTTATGAATACTTGTTAAATTTTTAAATATTCTATAATCTACTCCATCATATTTTATTCCGCGAGCGCTATACCAAGCAGCTTCTAATTCATTATAAACTTTAACACCTTCTTTAATTAACTTTTCCTTATTTCTTTTAGTAGCCATCCAATCTACAACTGTTTTAGGATTGACATTTTTAAATATACTAACAATTAAATCCCCTGTACCATGAGCATAATTATAGGCATATCCTTGTAAAACACATTTATGAACAGTATAATAATAATCTCTTAAATAATTTAAATATTGTTTATAATTAATATTTTTTTGTTTAGTATATAATTCAAAAGCTATTCTACTATTATAACATTTTTTAAGTACTACACAATATTTAACTATTTGCAATAAAACAATTCGTTCCTCTCCACTTTCGTATTTTTCTAATAACTTTTTAGCAATATTATATAAATCTTCGGATTTGTTATAAACTTTATTTACCCATTCAGATTCATATTTATCTAAATCAATATTAAAAGTATTTTTAATATATTCTTTCTTTTCTGTTAAATACGCATAAGTATTATCTCTAACAGTACGAGAAGTTTCTAAACTTCTTGCAGCTTCTTTAGCATTTATTTTAGATTTTCCAATAAATGTATAAAAATGTTCTTGATTACTAATATCTGGTTTCATATTATATTAACCGTTTAATTTATTAGGAACAGAAATTGTATTATCTTCTCTTGGTATTTCTAAATGAAGTCTTTGAAGAACCATATCTTTAATAGGCCCTATAAGATCTTCGGGTAATAAAAATTCATTATCATCTATAAAAGGATCATTAATATCAATTTTTCCATCAACAGTTTCAGTTTCTATAATATGAGGATATTCAAATATACTTTCAATTACTATTTTATTAATACCTGAAAATTCTGTATTAGGATTTATATAAATATAAATATATTCATTAATATAATCATAAGCAATAGTATTACACATACCAGGAAGATATTTATTAAATCTAACGCTTGCCTCTTTAGTAAAAGGTATTTCATAAACATTAACACTTCCTAATGTTCTAACAGAATGAAAAGGTAAATTAATAGGTAATCTTGTAGGACGAGGTACTTTTTGAGAAGTTCTTTTTATTAAAGGAAGTTTAAGGTCTTTAGCTTCTTCAATATCTCCATCAGGAATATCTATTAAAGTAGCAACAAATTTTTGTTGTAAAACTTTATCAGAAATAGAATGATTATTATAACTCTTTCTAATAAGTTCATTTCTATAATGTATAATTTCTTGCCTAATAGAACGACGAAGAGGAACATTATTTGGAGCTTGCGCAATATGAGCAATCTCTGAAACAAGTTGATTAATAGATGACATAATATAAATATTATTATTAGTAATTCGATTAAATATATAAAAATTATTTGCAATTACTTGTATTTTAATAATATTTTTTTAATAGAAATAATAAAAGCGCCGATACAAATATATCGACGCTTACTAATAATAATAATCATATAATTTTAAATAGCTCTAAAATAATTCCAAACTTTTTCTATACCTGCATCTTCATCTTCAAACCAATTAACAATAGCGCTTTCTATAATTTTATCTTTAATATTCTCTATATTATCTTCTCCAAACCATTCTTTATATAATTCTATATTATCGTGATATTGAGCATTAAGAGCAACATAAACATCCCAAAAAGTAATATTACTATTTATAGATTTAAATTTCTTATCATATAGTTTTCTAACGTCAATTGGAGTAAACATTGGAGAAGTAATTTTATTACCTTTATTATCAGTATGATACATATTATCTACTTGATAAGTTGCATATACTTCATCAAAATGTTTTCCTCTTAATTCTTCATGTATATCTTTCATTATACACCAAAACATTTCATTATCTTTATCATTTTTGTTTTCTACAATATCTTTAAATCTGCAAATAATATTCCAAGCAGTTTCATTATCTAATCTAATATGATCTTTATAATGATCTATTATATGTTCAAAATTTTTCATATTTATTGTTGTATTTTAGATAACATTTCTTTAAATTCATTTATATCATCTTTATCTAAAGCAATTGCTTTATTAATAAAAGGAATTTTAATTTCAACAGTTCCAGCTCCAATTTTAATTCCTCTCTCTTCCTTTACGGGCGAGATTATTAAATTATCTATCATATCATTAAGTATTCCATCTGCGTCTATCATACCATTTTCATCAGCTATAATAGATAACGCTTGATTTACTTTTCCTATATTATTATTTATAATTCTTGAAAATATAGGTCTAATGAATACATTTATTAATTGATTGTCCTTAGATAAATTAGTAAGTTTAATATCTAAAAATTCTACTAATTTATTAATTAATTCATCTTTATTAACCATAACTTATTTATTATTTATATTTTCACAAAATTCTTTATATGTTAAATTAGGATTTGCTTGTGCAGCAATTTGGAATTTTTTAAATGTTTCAAGTTCCCTATTAGATTCTGCAATTATTTTATCTTTATTAGTTTTAATTAAATTTAATTGTTGAGTAAGTAATTTATTTCCTATTTCAGAATTTTCTATAACATTTTTTACAGAATTAACTAAAGCCTCTTGAACAAGAATTTTAAGTTGAGTATCAATAGATATATAATTTTTATCACTAAAAAGAATATTTCTTTGATCGTCATTAAGACTTTTAATTTCATTATCTATTTTATTCCACAATGACTCAGATTGAATAGTTTGTTTTACAGTAGAATTATATTTATCTTTCATTAATTGTAACTGTCTAACTCTTTCATCTATTTCTTTATTATAATCAATTTCAGAACGAAAAGGATTTTCTAAAATAGGATCATATTTAAAATTAAAACTATAAGGAGCATTCATAATTATATGATTTATATTATTAATAAAATAGAGGGAAATACTTCAAGTTAAAGCTCAAAGTATTTCCCCCGTAAAGGAAGATATGCGAGCTATCTACTATGCAGCAGGAGTAGAAGTCGAATTATCTACACGACAAGGATTATAAGAAGGATAACCAGTAACAGTAGGAGTATTAGGCAATACAAGTTCACCGGTGATCATACGACAAGTACGACGGAACAGATTGAAATCAGCATGCTCTGCAACTCGACGAATATCAGACTGAATAAGTGCGTCTTGATAAGGACGAGTAGCAATTAATACAGCTACTTGTTTTTCCAACTCACCAACGCGAGCATTAGTAATATCAAAACTATCACGAGTACTCTTATATAAACCAAAATCGGCATCTACTTGACTTTTATAAATACCAAACATCTCAGCATTTATTTGATTGCGATCATTAAAACGAGCAGTTTGACCATTAAAAGCTAATTGCCACATACCATTAACAAGTTCACACTTATCTTCTTTTTCCACAGTAGACTCTGCACCTAACGCAGCAGCTCCAGCAGCACCAAAACGATTGCCAAATAAACCACCACCGAGACCACCACTAAGCAACCATAAAGCAGTACCTGCAATACCAAGTCCAAGACCTGCACCAGCAACACCTTTAGACGCATAGTCTTTGTGAGAACCAACTTCAACAAGTTCCTCACCATTTTCACGATTAATAAGTTTCATTGTTGTAATAATTTAATAATTAATAGATAATTTATAATTGTGAATATCCACATCACAAATATTGCAAACACTATTAAATGTATCACAACGATAATAAAAAATCCCTTAATTTGCTGTAAGTTAAGGGATACTATTAGTAAACGGTTACTAATAAGAATTTATATTTATTTTTTATGTATTCTTTGAAGTTTAACACCATCAAAATCTTTTAAGACTCCAACTTAATTCATTAAAACCAATTTCTTTCTTTCCTTTAGGAATTATTCCAGCTCTAACATAATTATCAAAAGTTGCTGGACTACAATGCAAAATATGTTCACAAGCATAAGCTTTGCTAATACGTTTAACTCCTTTATTTAAAACAGATAATGTCTTAACAAGTTCTTCCATTTCTTCTTCATTTAAATTACTATTTCCTGCATCAATATTAGAAATAGCATTTTGTAATTGATTCTTTACTACATCTAATAAACAGTTTGTCTTTTCCATCAATGAAAATATTTTTTTTTGCTGTGAATATATAATATTAACAGTAGTATTATTCCTGCTAATATGTAATATGATAATAATAAATATGAATAAGAACATTCAGTTATGCAATATCTAATAATAAATATTATTGCTATAATAAGTGCATTATAAGTAATAACAAGTTTATGCCATATACAAAAATTAAAAGCATAACTACAAACATACATTAATATTACTCCTGCTACTGATGTACCAATATTAAAATTAAATATATCTACTACTATATCATTACAACCATAATAAGCAATAGTATTGGTAACAAGGATACCGATAGCTGTAACTACCGGTATCCACTTTGCACATAATAGAAATAATTTATGTTTATTCAACATTGCTATTATTTCTTTTTAGAACCACTTTTACCACCTTTCTTAATATCGCCAGAATAAGGTCCTGCTGTACCAACACCTTTTAAAGGTTTTCCTTTACCTGCCATAACTTTAACAATTTTAGGTTAAACATTAAATATCGTTATAAATATAATAATTTATATTTAATAAACAAATATTTTATTATTATTTTTTATTATTACTACTTTTGACTTTAATATACTTAAACCAAGCATAATGTTTTCTTGTATCAATATAATTTAAATTGTCATCATTATTATGAGCTTCTTCTTCAAAAGAAACATCATGATAAACATCATTTTGTTTTTTGTGAAATAATCTAATGATTAAATATTCAATTCCATACCATAAATAAAAGAATATAAATAATAATTCTATCATTTGTTTAGTATGAATTTTTTCATGATTAATAGTTTTATCGCTTAAATTATCACCTTTATAAAAAACTATTCCACAAATATTAATTGCTTTATAATTTCCAAATGGAAACCATTTATTCTTTACTAATATCATTTTGTTTATAGCCAAGATTAAGTTTTATAATAATAGGACGTAAAATCCAACTCCAAATTAAAGGAGCGGCAATAGAGCTATTTATTAATTTAATAATATTTTCATATTCATTAAAATAATAAATACAAAACATTATTATCATTGATATTGTAGTAATTATACGTTTAGCTAATACAGAAACAGGTTTAGGCCCGTTAAGACTATCAAAAATTTTTATTAACCCATATGTAATAATATTGACCATTAAAATATAAACATAGTCAAAATTATCTATAATACTATTAATTATATTTTCTTCCATAACTATTTAGCTTCTAAAGCATCTAATCTGGACTTAATAGAAGAAATTTCAGAATTAATAGAAGAAATGCTACTATCTTGTTTAGAATTTTTAGATTTTATAGATGCAATTTCAGAATTAATAGTATTTATATTATCTTTATTAGTTTCAAAATAATTTATAAATACTCTCTTAATCCATTTTGGAACATCTAATTGAAAAATAGCTTTAATTAAATCTTTCATAATTGTAATTTTTATAAGTTAAACATAATTATTTTAATTTGCTCCACCGCCACTACTTTGATATAATAAAGAATAAAAAGTTTTATATGCTATTATATTGTATACATTATTTTCTACATTTCCATAATATATTATTCCATTAAAAGCACAAGTTATAGAATAATTAGTAGTAATCAAATCACCATTTTGCAATGTTTTAGAAACATTTAATATAGTTAAAGTTTGTTTTATAGAAGAATTATCTTTAACTATTATATTTAGTCTATTTGCATTTTCAACAATATTAATAGTTTGTAATAAACTTGTAGTAAATATATCAGCAGGAACAATATTTTTCATAGCTTTAGAAATAATAACTTCTTTATTTATTATAGTATTACTAACAGAATTAGCAGTAAATGATTTACTTGCAATAGTATATATTAATTCACTAAGATCTCCATTTTCTTCATAATTTATAAAATGAATTTTAATTCCATCAACAGTAGAAGTTTTAAAATATATAACATTATTAAATATTATTGCAGGAGCATTAATAATTTGATTATGTAATTCATTAGTAATATTTCCAAATTTTCCTGTAATATCAATAAATAAATCAGATATAGATGAAGAACTTCCAGTATAATTATTTATAGATACAGCATCAAACTTTTTAGTAGATTTATTATATTTAAGTTGTTTATATTGATCAGCACTATAATTACTTATAAAATATATAGCATCTTCTGTTTCTTCTCCTCTACTAAATTCAATAATTTTATTATCTGTTGGTTTATATATAATTTTTCCACTTATTGATATTTTATTTGCTGTGGAATCATCAACTGCATTAGTTATATTATCTTCTTTAACTATAATAGATGTAGGATATGTAGAATTTATTAAAGCACTATACCAATCATTAACATTTATTTTATTTCCTCCTAATACTTTATAACTTTTATAATTAAATATTTCTTGTAAACTAATAATAAAATCTGTAATTACTTCTCCAGTATCTAAACTAATAATATTAGTAATTACACTATATTTTCTAAAAGATGTTAATGACATTTCTGTATTAGAATATATGCTACATACTCCATAATATATTACATTATTAATATTATATACAGAAGAAAATGATTTATTATTTTTATTTTTTAAATCATATTTTTGTATTTGAGCAAGTCTTGCTTCATTTGTATTAGTAGTAAAATATAAAACATTAAGATTTTCTTGTATATTTTGTTTTTCATTATCAGTTAAAGATAAATTAGCCTTATATAAACAAGTTTTATTAATATGATAAGTATCCATAATTTGTATAACACCAGTAGATTTAGTTAAAGCATAATAATTTAAAATACCATTACTATTATAGCCAATAAATTTAATATTATTAGTATCAGATAAATCTACTTGTGCATAAATAATATTATTATAACTAATATGAGCAGTAGTTACATTAGGGATAATTTTATTAATTTCTAATTTATTATTATTAGTATTACTTGTAATAAATAAAGTAGCATTATTATTTATTAAAGTAATATTATCATCAGTAATATTATAAGTTTGAATACATCCTTTATTTTCTATATCAATATTTATACTAATATTTGTACTTACTGTTATATAATCTCTTGTTAATATTTTGCAATAATAAGATTTGTTATTAGTATCTACTATTCTTAATAACATATTAGCACTATTATTATTACTTAATAATTTAGCTTTTAAAGTAGAAATTCCATTAGTAGCGGTACTTAAATCATAATTATTAGTTAATCCACTTAAATTAATAATGGATAATTTATTTTCAATAACATTTAATCTATCATTAAAATTTTTATCTAAATCTACAAAACTATTACCACTCCATCTGTAACTATGATTATTGGCTTCATTTATATAAATTTTTCCATCTTCAGGATCAATAATTTCCCAATCATTTTGAGAAGTATTAGCATTAGTAATTACTATTTTATTATATAAAGAATCAGAAGTAGGACTATTTACAATAAAACTTTTATTAGTATAATTAGCTTCTCCTATATTATTAACTAATTCTGTTTTAGTAACAAAAGCAGCAATATCAATAACATCATCTACATAAGATGGAAGTTGTTCAGCAGGAACTTTTCCATCAATTAAATCGGCTTTTTTTTCTAATGTATCATCAATAATTCCAAGCCATTTTATAATCATTATAAATAAAGCTTTAATATGCTTATGTATATTAACAAATGTTAATGTTTTTAACATTCTATCTTCATTAATCATAATTTTATAATTTTATTATATTTATTATTTAGTTTGAATAGTAAACATTACAGAAGTACCATCTTCTTGTACTTTACATATATGTAATTCTTTATAATTATATATTATTTGACCATCTCCAAAATTAGGACTTGTATTTTCTGGTAAATATTCATTAATATCCTTAATAGCGCCTTCAATAAAAGTTTTATTTAATTTTATTATTCCATTCTTTAATTTACCGCCATTAAATACTAAAGTACAATCTTCTGGAATATTTATAGTTTTACCATTTAAATCAAAATCATATTTAATAATATATTTAGTACTTTGTTTATCAAAATCTTTTTGAGTAATAATATTTTTATAACTTGTATATATTTCATTTACTACTTCTTCAATATTATATTCATTAGTAAAATAATATTTTTTATGATCAAAACTACATATATAAATATTATTTAATAAAGGATAAAATTTATTATCTATTTTATTATAATTATTATAATCTATACTATCTCTATATTCGTTAATAGAAGATTTCCAATTTACATAATATACAGTTTTTTGTACATTATCTATTGTTTTATAAGATCTTGCACAAAATCTATGATTATATACATCATATACTATAATATCATCATTAGCTAAAGTAAGTATATCATTATCAATATACAATACAGAATTATCTTGACAACCATCAATATTAATAAAATCATAAAAAGTATACACTCCATTAGCTTCCGCTATGTTTTCCTTTACGGGGGAAAATCTACGACGTATAACTTTAATTCCTTCACTAATAAAATTAATAGGATCAACATTTCTATCTTTAAATTGTAATACAGAAGTATTATAATTAAAAGTGGATTTTTGAATAGTTAAATCTTCTTCATCAGGATAATTAATAATAACTCCTTTCTTATTTTCAAATAATTGTTTAAGAGAATCACTTAACATATTAATAGTTATAGAAGAATTAGGAATATGAACTTTAATTCCTTTTTCGAATATATCACTATCATATAAAAGAGTATCCCAATGTTTATTTAACAGCCAAGCTGTATTACTACTCGCTACATTATCATTTCTATTAAATCTTTCAGTAATTAATTTATTATTAATATTATCATAATATGTTATTGTTAATCCACAACGTCTTAATTCTTTAGGAACTTTATTTCTTGTAATAGTATTATTATTTTCAAATTCAATATAAATATGATTATAAATTTTTAATATTTTATCTAAAGAATTTTTACTATTCTCATCAATAACATTTTGAATATAAGTTAAAGGAGTAATTTCTTCATAATTACTATTAGTTTTAGAATATAACTGTTTTCCAGACATAATTAAAATAATATTATAGTTTTTAAAGCTATTTTAAGCTAATACAAAATTAAAATTTATTGAATAATATAAATATATTAAATTATGATTTTTTAATTTATATTAGCTTAAAATAGCTATTTATTTTTATCGTATTATTTTAGGAACCGCCCATACAAAATATCCATTTTCATTACCATTTTGAAAATATCTTATAAAAATAGCACCAATTTTAGTACAATCATTAGTAGCCGTTAGCATATTTACATTAGTGCCCTCAAAATACAGTCCTCCAGTATTTTTTCTATTAACAATAATAATAGCTAAAGGATCTCCCCAACTATTAATATTATTGTTTAACTTAAACTTAGTACTTGCATTTCCTACAGCTATATCATCATATATATAATAGCGTCCTCCATTAATAGTGCCTCCAGGAATAAGAGTTCCTAAATTTATATCTTTTCTTCCTAAAGTAACACTAATAGAAGAATCTTTCATAAATAATCCACTTTTAACACCGGGTCTAACAATTCCTGCACTATTAGAAGTTGCAGCATTAGGATATAAATTTCCATCCTTATCAATAGTCATTTGTCCATTTGCAGGTATTTTAATACCTCCTAAAGTAGTTGCAGAAGCAATAGGTAACGTATAGCCAGAACCACCAGAACCTATATTAGATAAATCTAATTCAAGTGATCGCCAACTACCATCTCTAATAGTATTATTTAATTCTGCATAAGTTAATGTAGCTACTTCACTAAAATCAATTGATTTAGAATAAATTCTTAATACAGGAGCTCCTACAAGTAAATTACTCGCAAATGATAATACATTTACAATAGGATTTGAATTATTAATAGTAGTTCCAAATACAAAATTTATAGTAGTTGGAGAATGAACAATTCTAAAATCATTATATCCACTATTTTGTATAAATTTATTTATTAATTGAATTAAAGTATCAGAAGAAGAATATCTTTGATTAGTTTCAAATTGATTACCTGAAGTAGGTTTTAAAACTAATCCAGACATAATAGTATTTAATACATCTACAGTATTTATAATATTATATTTTTCATTTACAACAATTTGAACACTTGTTGTAAGTTTATTCATTGTAAATTTTATATAAGTGTTATCTAAAGGATTAATATAATTGCATAATAGTTGAGTATTAGAGTTTACAATACAATTAATGGCATATCTATAATATTTTACATCGCTATTTTTAGAAGCAAATATTGTGTTATAAACACAAAAATCCTTTCTCTTTTGAATATCACTTACTAATTCATCAAATTGTTGCATACTAAATTGAGCAGCTGATAAATTAATACTTTTGCCTTTAGTAGGATTATATAAAATATTAGAATCTATATAATAAAATTTAGTATATTTATTTTTTACAGCAAGAATTTCTAAACTTACTCTATCGCCATCTTTATATAAACTTGCATAAATTCTTTTATTTACATCATATATATCATATTGTATAAAAATTTCTTTTGAATTATAATTAAAAGCAATATCACAATTAATATTAAAAGTTTGTTTTACAGCATCATTATATTCATTAATATATATCTTTACATTTTTATCAGAATTAAGAGAATCTAATATAGTACTAAATTCAGTTATATCAATATTTGTATTTTTTACAGAGTTAATATCAGTATCTTCATTTACAGAAGTTAAATCAGTTCCTGTAAGTCTGATTATAATTATATTATCTAATTTAGTTTTATCGTTAGCTGACATTAGACCTCCTTTAGAAGAACTTGCTTGAGGTAAAGCAATATATTGTTCAGATGTAACAATAGTATTTCCAGATTTAATTCTACGAGTAATTTTTAAATCTCCACTTGTATTAGTACTACTTTCTACATTGGATACTACTCCATTATTAGTATAAGATTGAAGTTTATCAATATCTTTTTCAGCTTGTAAACCTCTATTACCTTCAAAAGCTGTTCCAGATGTAGTACCAATAGTTAATCCAGATCCTGCTTCAGTTAAATTTATTACATTAGTAATAGAACAAGAAACATTATCATTATTGTCATTAATAGTTAAAGTTGCTTTAACTTGTTTTAATAAATCTGGAATAACATAAGTAATAATTAAAGTTTTAGCATTAACAGCTACTTCACAAGGAACATTAATATTAGCTTCAGCTCCATCTTCATAAGAAGATAAATATAATTGTACTTTTTTACCATCTAAAATAGCATCTCTAAAAGCATTAAAATTAGATTTTCCCCAAGTAGTTAATGTAAAAGCGTATCCTTGAGAAACACTAAAGAAATTTTCATCATTTATAATATATTCATTATATATACTATCTAATTTAGTCTTATCATCACCTGACATTAGACCAGCTCTTCCTTGATTAGCTTCTGGAAGTTGATAGTCTTTATATTTATTAGCCGTATAACTACCATCGTTATTAGTTCTTTCTGAATAAGTAGTACGAATTATAACATCATCGTTAGGACCTTGAGCAATTACAGATACGTCAGTAATTAATTTATTAGGAACACTTTTTAATATATTTTCATTATTCAAACCACGAGCTCCATCAAATGCAGTACCGGTTGTAGTACCAATTACTATTCCACCATTAACAATTTCTACTAAAGTAGTACCACTCCAACGATACATAATTGCTCCATTAATATCATCAGGAACTACATATATAACATCTGAAATAGGATCAGAAGTAATACCAGATGTAGCAGAAGAAGCAGTAAATATTTTTTTAGTAGAAGTAACATAATATTTATATCCAGCAGTCATTCCAGAAGTAGGAGTAGACTCTACTATTCCTCCAAGTAAATCTATTACATCATCTACATAAGAAGGTAAAAATCGAGAAGGAATCAAAGTATCATCATCTAATAAAACTACACCGCCTGAACTATTAGCATTATATAAATACGTTAATATATCACCATTAGTTAATCTACTAATGCGTAATTCATTATTTTCAATAATACCAGATATAATAGTATCATAAACAAAATCATTACTTTCTTGTAGATAAATTAATATTCTTAAAGTAGAACCTACTTTACTAATATATCCAATATATTCATTAATTATAGTACTACTTTCATTAAATATAAATCTAACTAAAGTATTATATTTAAAAGAATTTACATATTTATTATAATCATCTATATCGGCTATACTATAAATATTTGTAGAAATATAATTAAATTCAAAAGTAGGAATATCGTCATATTTTCTTGCATAAGTAATCCAATTAGGATCACTCGTTTCAGTTTCAGTATCTATATTAAAATTAATTTTATATTTATATAATTTTCCATTATTTATAATTAATGTTTCGCCGTAACAATTACCTAAATTTAAATAATTACTATTTGTATTAACAAACGCTGTAAAAACTAAATTATATAATAATTTATTATTAGAAGAATCAAAAAATTTACCTATAAATGTAACTAAAGCATTATTATTAATATTATTATTTTCTATATAAGAATTTAATTCATCTTTATTTATAATATCTAATGTATCCCCATTAACACTAAATTCAATAGTAAATAATTGTTTAGCTTGTAAACTATTAATAATTAATTGTTTTAATTCAGGATATTTATTTATATTATTAAATATATAATCTACTCTATTTAAAATAGCTACATTAATTTTATTTAATAAAACTTTAAAATCATCTATATTATTAAATATATAATCTACTCGATTATATATATTTGTATTAATTAAATTTTTAAGATTAGTATAATCATTTATATTATTAAATACATTATTAATATTTTCTTTTATTAATTCTTTAAATATATTATATAAATTAGTATAATCTTCAATATTATTAAATATATTTTCTGTAACTTCAGTAATTTGTTGAATCAATACATTTTTTAAATCTGGAAATTTATCTATATTTGTAAATATATATTCAATAACTTTATAAATTTCATCTACTAAAATATCAAAATTATAACCTTCCCAATTATCTTCATTTTGAAAATTAATATCTGAAGTATCATGAAGTTTATATCTACGAGTCCAGGATAAATTATTTTCATCAAAATATGTAATTATAAGACCTTTTTTTCTAACTATATTATCTATTGCCGCAACAGTAGTAGCAAAACTACCTTTATATTCAACAAAAATAGAATTATACATTGCTAACAAAGTATCTAATCTATTTCCATTTGCGGCATTATATATAGCTTGAATAAAAGTAACAGGAAATATCTCATTCCATTTTTTATTATCTTTACAATATTTTCTTAATTGCTGTATATAAACAGCATCTTTATTATTATCCATATATTATTTACCTAATAAATTAAATAAATATTCTTTAGTAACATAAGTTTCTTTTATATTTCTTCCATCTTCATCACAAATAGCTCTATCTGCTACTATATTAGGAAGTCTCGCATAATCAGTAGATATAGGTTCAGAATCAATAGCATCTTTTATATATTCATGATAAGTTTTAGTACTATCAAAAGCATTTATAGAATCTATTATATAAGAAGTATCTTCTTCAATTACGTATATTTCAGCACCAACTAATATTTCTCCAAATTCAAGAGCCTTTAATTCATCAATAGTATTTACTACTATTCTACCTGTTGCAACTTTAGAATTTATATTACTTATTAATTGTAAAACTTCAGCTTTAAAACCTTCATAGTCTTCTTTAACATCTCCATTTAAATCTGCAACAGGTTGCCAATACTCTTCATTAGCTAATTCTGTACCAGCAGGAACTTTCTTTCGAGATATATAACTTGCTAATTTACCATTATGAACCAAACACAAATCATCATAAGACTTACTTGCATCATGTTTACCATTGCAAGTAAGTCTTACTTTACCTAATTGTTTAATAATTAAATCTATTGTTTTCATAATTCTCTTTACCTTATCCCCCGTAAAGGAAGAGCAACGGCAATCTATTTATTATTATAATCATTTTCTCCTAAAGCATAAACTTCATCATAATTGCTATTTCTAACATTAGCTTGTAATAATTGACCTGTTTCATCATCTACTTCAAATTTAGGAGTTTCTCCTCCACAACTAATAATAGCTTTTAATATTCCGTCTTCACTAATAGGTAATGTTATATTTCCTACAATAGTTTCTTTTTCAGTACCATTATATATTAATTTTATTTGAGCATTTATATATTTTATTATAGTATCAGCTTCTTTAGTTTTATTAATTTGATATGCAGCACAAGCTGTTTGAAACATATTCCAACAAGTAATAATATTTTTATTATTTCCTTTACAATTAGCGGTACAATCATTTAACATCTCTATACCTACATCAGCAAGCATAACTAATAATTTATGATATGTACAAACATACTTTGCAGGAATAACCATATATACAAAATCAGGATTAGCTTCAACAAGTTCTTCAGAATTAGTAAAAACTTGTGAGAAATTAGTTTCCGGCATACATTAATTTATGATAAATATTAATAATATTTTGTTGTTGTTCAGTTGTTAATATTTTATTTATAGATATTGCGTTTCTAACTATATTTAAACAGTTAATAACACAATTAGATTTTTCAGTAGGAATATAACCAATTTGTAATTGATTAATATTATTAATACATAAGTCAGTTAAATTAGTAATAATTTCCTCACTTAATTTATCTGTATTATTAATTATATTCATTTGAATACTTTATTGTTTATATAAATAATATAATTTTCAAAAGAAATAGATAATTTACTAACATAACTAAATATTTTTGTTTCTTTATCTAATTTGCTATTATAAACTAATTTTATAGTATTATCTATTAAATCATTTTTCCATTGTTCTTTTAATATAGTAGCTACATTAATTCCATTGATAGTATACATAGATAATGTATTATAAGTATTATAAAATTCAGCGTTTATAATTGTTTTAATATTATCTACTATATTATCTTTATTATCATTTATATTATTTTTAGCAATAACATCTACTATATATTCAGTAATGTGCATTCTTGCACTTTCAAAAGAATTTTTAATAGCGTTTTTACATTTATCTTTATCTTTATCTATAATATTATTTATTACATTATCTAAAAAATTACTTATTTTAGAAATTGCTTCTAATAATTCATTAGTTATTTTAATAGCATTTTTTTCTTTTTTAGTATCAATAATTTTAATAACTATAAGATAAATAGCTACTACTATTGCTGGAGCAATACCTTGTGAAATAGCTGTTCCAAATAAATCCATATAATGTTAAATAAAAAAAGAGAAGTTGCTAATATTATTAATTAAAATAATATCAACAGCTTCTCTTCGATTAATATTTATTAATATTTAAAATTAATACGAAAGCGTCTATATTATGCAACAGATTTAATACCAGCAAGAATAGTATCCATAGTAGCTATTTGAGCTGCCCCGGTAGGAATAGCAATTTGTACAATCTGATGAACTAATTCATCACGAGTTTTAACATCACGTGGAACAGCAAATCGTAAAGTATAAACTGTATAGCCTGCATCCGTAGTATTTGTTCCAGCATTAGGATTAAGAGGATAATTAGGATATAAATAATGAACATCGTCCATATAAGTATATTCAAATCCTGCGTCTGCGGCTGCCATATTAGCCATCTTTTTAATAGCCTCTACGTCAGCAATTCCAATCTCGCCACGAGTTACATAAGTTACAGTAGTACCACTTAAAGCATCTGCCATAGTAATTTCATAATCAACAGCAGGTTCAGTAGCGGTAACTGTTACGGTTGCTGCAGATACAGTAGCAGTTAAGCCTAAAGTAGCAGTATTATTATTAACATAATTTGCTATTTTAGCAGCAACTTGTTCAGCAGTTTCAGTATCTTTAAATACATGAATAGAAGCAGTCCAATTACTACGTTCATTAAATTGAATACCTTTCTTTGTAAAAATAACAGTATGATCACACATTATAACAGGCTCAGGAACAGTAAATTTTGCAGTAAAAGTTTTAGCAGCCGAATAAGTAGATTTACTATAACTAAAATCTTTATTATAAAAAGGAATAATTATAGGACCTCCATCTTTACTTGCTCTACCCATAACTATTTGTCCATAACCTGTAATTAATTTGCCAGTAGCATCAACAGTAGGAACACCGTTATTCATATAATAAAATCCAAGTGCTCCAGCCGGTGCTTTATCTATTACAGTAGATGCAGCAATAGCTGCAACATTACCAGCAAGAAGAAAATTTCTCATATTTATTTATATAATTAATTAGAAGTACTAACAACACTTCTTAAATATAACTCCGCCGCAGCTTTTACAATATCAATATGTGTATATTCAGGTAAATCGCAATTGATATTCGAAGAAGAAGTGTCATTTATATAAGTTATAATATTAGGTTTCTTAATAATATTTAATACAACCTTTGAAGGCTTTTTATGAGTATTAATATCTTTAGAGTTATCTTCAGTATATATATCTATTATAATAGTATTAGTTTTAGAATCAGAATTATCTGTAAATACTATAATAGGATAATCAAATGTAGCTCTATTACAAAAATCATGTAATGTAGAATATAAATAATCATTATCTACTATTCTTGCAGAAAATCCACCAAATATGTCATTATAATATATATAAGAACTCGTAAATAGAAAAACATTATTATTATTTATTTCAGCAGTAAATTTATTTTCTTCTTTATTAATAGTAATATTGGATATTTCTAACTTATCAATTAATGTACGTAAAACATTTATTTGACCTATTTTAGCATTATCAATATAAATTTTATTATTACCACTCATCTTAACATTATCAGCAATGACTTTTTTAATATAATCATTTACTGCAATGTTAAGACAAGTGTCAATATCTTCGGATAGAATTGCCCGTACTGTCTGCATTCCCATTTGTTGAGCCAATTCTCTAAACATTACGTGCATTTCTACTACTGTCATAAACTATACGTTTTTTAATTTATTTTTATAGGCATTAACTACATCAGCATTTGCAGGATTTTTAAACCAAGCAACAGCTTCTTTAACATTAGCACCTATAAATTCTCCTTCTGGAGTAATAATATTTTGATTATACTGACTCCTTACAAATTCACCACGCTCAATTAAAATTTCAATAATAGCTTTAATCTTAATATCAGCATCATTAAACATCTTATTAAATTTAATAGGCTCGTCCGAAGAGAATTTATCTAATTCATTCTCTTTTATCATACGATCTTCAAGAGAAGATAATATAACAGGTTTACCTACATTAACACAGTATTGAGCATAAATAGCATCAAATAATTCATCATCAGCAATCATACTAACAAAATTAGCTTTTGCTTTATTATTCTCCAAACGAAGTTTACGTTGCAAATCAGCTTCCTTTTGATCGTCTTTAAAATAAAAACGAATACTCGGATCACTATTAATTAAAGCTGTATCTTTAGCAATATCTTTATATAAAAGACAATGACGATACATTAAATAATCTTCAATATTAACAGGACGACCAAATTGATATTTAGAACTCTCAAGATCATTAATTGCGGCTATTTTAGCAGCAAGAGCTTTCTTAAGTTCTCCAAGATTAGATTTATCAGCTTGACGATATTTCTCTTCAATTAGTTTTTCTTTATCTTGAATAGCTCTAAAATCTATGTATCTATCATAACGAAAACTAATATCAAATTTTTTGCCAAGTTCATTAACTGAAATTTGAATATTATTTAAATACTGTTTAACACGAGTAATAAAATTTTCGTTATTAGGAGAAAGACCTATTAAATCAGGAAAATAGGCTTCAACTTCGCCCTTATTAGAAGATAATGTACGAGAACTTGTAACTGAACTTCCAATAAAATCTCTACGTTTAGTTAAAGATTTATCATTAGCTCGCCTAAATAAAGAATAATTTTTAACTAACGCAATAGTAACACTACGTTTATCTATATATTCTCTATTTTTTACATTAATATCCTTTTCTTCAACACTACCAGGAATAGGTTCAGGTTTTTCATCCACACTTTCCTTTACGGGGAAACCGCCAAAAGCAGTAACTTTATTATCAGAGCTTCCTTTAGATCTATCAGATAATCCAAAGTTTAATTTAGCACTGTTATTACTTGTATTATTTTCCATAATTAAATATTCATTAATTTAAATTAAAGTACACACTTTAACAAGAACATCTTCGAAGAGTTATTTACTTGAAGACCTTGAGAGTGCTTAACCTCATAACGACTCATATCAATTTCAGTCGAAATGTAATTGGTTTCAGGTACGCCCCAAGATGCAGGAATATCAGTAAGACCTTTAAATACTTTAGCCTTATGAATTTGACCCTTTTGACGAACAACTCGAACATTCTGAGTTCCATCATAAATAGAGAAATCAATAAAGCAAGCTTGATGCGAAGTAATAGGATAACCTGTACGAGGATGAATTTCACCATTCTTTTTAGCAGCTTCAGCAATAGTGCTCTTATCAAAGAAAGCACAATGTTTAACCGTAATAGTGTGTCCATCAACAGTCTTATAACGACGGAAGTATTTACCATACGTTAAACCTGCGTCAGAACCATCAATCATCTTATCGCCAAGAGGAGTAACAAAACCGTTCTCTTTAGCATCTAATCGCATAGCTTCATCAAAATCTTCAATGAAGCCTTTACCACCCATAAGAACAATGTTCATTTCACCTGTATCAGTATCACGATCAAGAACATCGCCAATAGTACGCTTAATTTTGCTTAAAGTAAGATATTCGCCATAAGTATCATAGTTAGACTCACGACAAATCTCTAACATACCAGCAGTAGTAGGAATAGGTTTACCGTTATCGTCATCCTTAAGAGTTATTTCTCCATTAGGTAAACGGTTATATTCTGCCATCCAAAGACGCTCTTCATTATAAACACGACGCTCAATATTAAATTGGCGCATCTCTTCACTAATCCATAATTTAGAAGCCTTACCAGCACCATCTTTAAATTCATATTCGGTAACTACATTGCTAATATTACCAGCAACTTCCTTAGACTTACGATAGAACTCAAGCTGAGAAGTCATACGACCAGGACCCATAACATTGCTACGGTTTCCTTTAGAATATGACTCAGAAATAAGAGGAGCACCCATTGACCAATACTTACCTTTAGCAAGTAAAGCAGGATCAATAAACGCATCAGGATTAGGCGACATAAGTTTAATTATATAACCATATCCGTAAGCACTCTCACCTAAATCTCGTTGAATACGAACTTGAGTTTTTCCATCAGGGCCAATAAGAGTGTGTTGCTCAATAAACCAATGAGTAGAAGTATGAATTTCTACAGGAGCACCGCCAAGACCAGGTTTATCACCACCAGAAAAATGAGTAATAAAATCATCAAATTTCATACGACCCATAGTCTTCCAAGTCCATTGAACAGTTTCAATATCTACTGTACCAACACTGCCTTGACCCTCAGTCATAAACAGAAGCGGAAAACGATCATCGTCCATACCATAATTATAGGTAAGGAAAGAATTTATTTCGACAGGTTTTTGTAATTGAAGATTAGCAATACTCTCTTCATTAGAGTATCCGCGATCATCATAATTACCTCTCGAAAGAACTCGCATTGAATACATAATACAAATAATAATTAATTGTTAATAACCAAAATCAATTTTTCCTTTATTTTTATCGGAATTAGGTTTAGTTATTTTAATTCCAGTAGTGTTTCTTGTTTTAGCTATAAGTTTAAGTTTTTTAACTTCTTTATCATTAATAGCCATATCTACAAGGTTAGAATAACTTCCACCAACAAATTTTAAATAAGCACGAAGAATACTATCATTGCGTCTTGCTTCAGGAGTTTCATTTTCTAAATCATATTGATAACGAGATTTACCATTTTTATCTATTTGGTAAATATACTTAAAGAAATCATCAGGAGTAACAGAAATTTTCTTTCCATCTTTATTAATAATAATAGTATCTGGAATTTTATATCCAGCAATATTACGACTATCAATTACTTCTTTAACTCCTTTCCAATATTTTTCTTCTTGTTCAATAGCGTCACGTTCAGCTTGTTCAGCTTGTTCAGCAATAGCTTTACGTTTTTCTTCATCTTTTTCTTTAAGAGCTTCAAGTTCTTCTTTAGCAACATCAGCAAGAGTTCCAGTTGATTTAAGATAATTAATATAACTATCTACATCTCCCTTACGATTTTGCTCACTCCAGGACATTTTAATTATTTCTTCTTGTTGTGCTTCATCATCATCTTTTAAAACTATATTACTTCTATCTTTAATTTCTAAAAATCCATCTAACGAATTTCCATTTGCTATATAATATGGAACTAAATCTCTAAGAATAGGAATTTTATCATAAAGAGTATTAATTGCGTTTTCAGCAATTTCTTCCTCTCTATTATTAATTACTGCATCTATATAAGATTTAATACCATTAGGTGTATTTTCAAATTCAATAGGTTTATCATTTTCATCTACAACTTCTACATCGAAAAGTTTACGAATATTATCTATTGAAATTTCATTTTCTGAATTATCATCATTTACTGTAAAAGAGTCAATAAAATCTTTTACATCTTTAGCTTCTTTAAAAATATTTCCATTTTCATCAACAATGTTACCGTTATCGTCTATTGTATATTTTTTATCATCAATATCTAAAACAGTACCAGGTTCAATAACAAATTCAGATTTAGATTTATCATCATTATCATTGTCATTATTATCATTGTTATTATTATCAATATTATTATCTACATCATTATTATCATTATTTTTATTTTTATCTAAATCAGTAGTAGAATCATTATCATCAGGAGAACTTAAACCGTTACTTTTAGATAAATCAACAGCATTGCCGTTATTATCTTTTGTTACATCTGCATTATCAGCATTATTTGTAACACCATAACCAAAATCATTCATATAATTAGTTTTAAGTGAATTATTATAACCGATTATAAGCAATAAATTTGTTATATCCAATAATTAGATGAAAATAATTAAAAATATTATTCGCTCCAGCATATAAAAAATTATAAAGCTATTTTAAGTGGCTTTTATCATTTCCCCCGTAAAGGAGAGATTTCGCGTTCGAATATTCTACATCATATTCTCATTTAACGCCAAATTTAAGCTTAAAATAGCTTATATTTATACAAAAATAGTCCGACAATATATGCCGGACTATCAAATATATCTATAAACACTATTTATTTTTTAGTTTTAGGATTATCATATTTATTTTTATTTTCTTTAGCAATAGCTAACTTAGTTTCAATATCTTTAAGTTTAACAGCTCTATCTGCCGCTTTACTTTGAAAATCTAAAATATTCTTTTCTCTCGCTATTTGATTTTTATCTCTTTCAACATTAGCTCTTGCTTGTTCAAGACGCTCCATACCAGCTTGTTTATCTTGATTAGAAACTCCATTATCGAAACTAATCATATTAGCATCAGCTTTAATAAGTTCGATTTGCTGATCAAGATATTTTTCAAGTTCAACAGTTTTACGATCTTCTTCTCCTTTTGCAGCAATTTTTTGAATTTCAAATTCAGCTTCCATTTGTTTAGTTTGTTGTTCTAATTGTTGCATAGACTGTTCGTGTTGTTGTTGTAATTCTTGAAATTTCATTATTAACTTTTTAATACTTGCAACATTATCTCCAGCAATAGCAGCAATAGCCATATCCATATTTCCATTTTGAGCAGCACTAAAAGCAAATTGTTTTATTTGATCTAACTTTTCTTTCTCTTGTACACTATTTTTTGCTTTAATAATATAATCTGCATAAATATGAGAATCAACGTCTAAACTAATATATTTAAGATTTTTATCTTTATCTCTATAAGATGTATCTAATCCATCAATCCAAGCAAGTTTACTAAAATCTAAATCACGAGCATAATCTCTTTCTCGCATACAATCAAATATAAATTCTATTATAACAGAACCCATAGATCCTCTCATAATAGCTTCTTCAGTTATTCCTTTACCAGCACTATTAGCTATTTGACCATATCGTTGAGGAGTCATATCAACTTGATCTTTAGCAGCATTATCTATTTCAATCATCAATTGAGTAAGTTGATTAATATAAGCACTAATATCAGCAGTCACCATACGTATTTGTTGTGACTTTAGCATATTAGTATCTTCTTCATCGTCAATATATAAAACTCCATCAGCAGCCATTCTATAAATAGTTTCATCAGGATTTTCTCCTAATAAAGATTTAGCTATAACAAGAACAGCAAGTTTATTCTTTGCTAAAGCCATTTCTCTATGATATGCAACTATATTTTTAAATACTTGATAAGGACTAACAATCTCTACAATAGAAAACTTACCAAATCCAGGAAGTAATTCACATAAACCATTATAAGGAAGTTTACCTTTACGATTATATGCAATAGCACGAGCTTTATAAGGATAGATTGCTGTATTACGAGTACCTATACGAACAGACTCATATACTTGAGGCTCATAGAAATATTCAATAGAAATATCTCCTATTTCTGGATTAATTGTATAATTATCATCAACGACTCGTTGAGCTATGATACCATTATCTATATATGTTAAAACGCCTCTTCTAATTTCTCCTCTCCATACAACATGCCAAACATCATATAAATTAGAATTAGTATCTCTAACTAAATATGGAGATTTGTTATAGAGACTACGTTCTGTTTCAGTAAATTTATTACATATATCAGGATAATAAGAATAATAGTCCGCATAAGTAATATATGATGCGTCAGTAGAACTATGTTGAGCATAATATGTTTCTAAAAACTTTTTGTCTTTATCATCTAAATATTCGTCAAAAGTATCTATTATTTGTTGATATGTCATTTTCATACGTTCAGCAAACATATCATAATCTTCAACAAACATACTATTATTAGGAACAGGAAAAGCATCTATTGGAGAAATAATTTTTTTTACAAATTTATTTCCTATTATATCAGTATATGTATAACATTCTCCAAATGATACAAAATCAAAATAGGCTTTAGCATAAATTAATGTAGACTCAGTAATATCATCTATAACATTTAATAATTCTTGTCCTTGAACAGATATATCATCAATATAATTATTTTTAAAATCCTCAGTAAATTTTTCAATATCTATACTTTCTTGAGGGTTAAATTGTTTAGGATCATTACCTTCATTAATATATTGTTGATAGCTTTGAGTAATTCTTGCCGCTAATTGAGCTTCTAAAATAGAAAGAATTTCTTTTCTTACAGCTGCATCCTTAGCCATTACAACATCTGGATTATTAGCACCTACAATAAAATCATGAGGATTTTTAATATATTCAGAAACATATCTTCGAATTATTCCTTTCATAATATCATAATTGCGAAGAGTTGCTGGAAATCGAGTATATTTTTCTTTATTAGCATTATATGGATTAAGTATTTTTCTATAAAATTCATCAGGAACTTCTCCATTCAATATAAGATATTTTTTTTCTAAATTATCTTTATCTGCACAAGATTGTCCCATAGCTATTACATAGTCACAACATTGAGCATACCATTCAGGTTTTTCCTTTTCAGCATTAGAAACTCGTTGAGAAGGAAAATTATTAGCATAAAAATAATCAATTACTGCCATATTATTAATTATATAAATTTTATATTAATACCATTCTCTATGAAAGAATGATTTATTATCATCATCTGTTTCTGTTGTTATTTTCTTTCTATGAGCCATTTCATCTTTAGCAGCTATATCCATAGCTTTATATTCTATTCCTCTAATAATCATTTCAGACACTCTATCAAAGTTTCCAAGTGCGCTCCATTTCTTTAATTCAAGTATTGTTTGATAATCATATATTCTATGAAAATTTCTAATAGGATTGCCATTTTCATCTTTACCTATTTCATCATATAAAAATTCTTTAAGTAATCGTAAAGCGTCTAATTTTCGTTGATTGCCACCTCCAATGTTATATCCATAAGTAGTAGAAATTTTTCCTTTAATAGTATTATCCCAAACAAACAAAGGTTCTTTAGCTAAATATTTTGTAGCTCTCCAATCTCTAAAGTTTTTAACTGTTTCTCCTCGGTTTACCTCGACACAAGTAGTTCCAATACAATTATAATAAACAGCTAAATAATAACAAATTCTATCAGCTTCTTCAAGAGAATCTGGACGACCATAATAAGATGCAACAAGTTTTTGTTTAAATCCATTTTTAATACAAGGATTCATCCAAACTTTAATACTATTATGAGAATGTTTATTAGTAATTTCTTTCTTATCTTTATCTATACCTACAGGGTCATAAGAAATACTATATCGTCCTACAGGAATTTCTTTTCGTAAACCGTATTCAGTATAGTTTTCATCATATTCTGGAGGAAACCATCGTCTAATACATCCATGAGGATCTTCATTAGCTCTACGAGGAACTCCAATAATATAATCATAAACTTTTTTACCTTCTTTACTTAATCGTTCATTACTTTTAAATTGTATTCTACCAGTATCGTCTAATTCAAGCATTCCATCAATATAAAAATCAAAATCTTTATCAGTTCTAAGTCTTTCTTCCCAAGCAGTTAATTCTTCAGAAGTAAAGATATTTTCAGCTGCGCTACTAAAACTTTCAGCAGGATAATTAGCATACTGTCCTAAATAATTAATATATTCTGCATAAGTTTTAGAATCATTTTTCTTTTTTATTCGTTCTTTTTTAGCAATAGCAAGTCCTATACTTAAATTACTATTACCATCCTTATCTACTCCATAAATACCAGATATTTCACCTTGTAGCCCCCAACAATAAGGTTTAAAGAATCCACAAATTTCATTTCTACTATCTCTGTCCCAAACATTCTCAAAAGACATAAAATTATAAGCACGAGGATTATAAAAATTCTCTTCAAAGACTTGCATATTTCCAGAAGTAGCAGTACCCCAAGCCATAAGAATACCAGTAGTATATGCACCAGTTCGCATAGCTGGTTCAGTAACATTCATAAATTCATCAAAGTTATCCATTGTAGATAACTCTTCAGCTTTGATACAGACAGCATCTTTACCAATAGCACAATCAGGATTATTTAAAGCACTAACAGAAATCAAAGAACTTTTCCAAGAATCATCAGCCTCTATACCACTTGGTAATTTATATCCAAGACGAAAATCTTGTTTAACAGGAGAATATATACCTCTAACAAAAGGAGTTTTTTCTTCATAAAATTTAAGATTATTAACAGAAAAATCTGTTAAACCTCCTGTTTGAATAAGATATTTATTATCAATAGCTACATGAATAGCAACTTTTCTTGATTGAGCGTTTACTCTATTAGCACTATCAGCAGCCATCATATATGAAAATCCACCACGACGAGTTTTATCAATAATTAAATGAAATCCATTATTTTCTGCAAACTCCATACAGTGAAACATCCAAAATTGGCTATCAATAAATTTAGGAAAATCATAAACTTTTTTAGCAGTATTAGTATTACCTCGTTTAATAGTACTTTCGTCAAGTTGCTCCATTCGAGTATAATTAAGAAAATTATAATGAGAACCTGTTATTCTAACTTCTTTAATAGTACCATCTGGACATAATAAACAAGGAGCACTAAAACCTTTAGTTCGTCTATATTCTTCTCTTTTTCTAAATTGTCTATGAGGAATACTATCTACTTTATATTCACAATATCGTTTATATCTTCTATAATAATTTCCAACTTCATAAAATAGCTCAGTATTAACAAACTTATATTTTAAATTAATATTCATTAAAAATCCACCACTATCACCTATAAGAAACAAATTATCAGGATCGACATATCCAGCTTCAGTAGCAGTTTTATATTTAGATTTATCCTCTTCTATAAACTTAAGAAATGGATAATCTTTAGCATCTAAATTATCTACCATACTATTTTATAATTAATATTAGTGCTGCAACAGCAATAACTCCACAACTTGTTCCAATAAGTATTTTATTTCTTTTTTTATATTGTTCAATCTGTTTATTTAAATTATTATTAATAGTATTATAAGACACAATTCTATTTTGCATATCTCCAACAATAACAGAATATTCTTTTAGTTCAAGTTTTTGCAGTTTAATAATATCTTCTTGTTCTTGCATAACTTTCGTAAAAGAATTTCGTTCTATAAGCTTAATATTAGCTTGTTTTATAAGTTTAATTGGAACAATACAAGTACTATCAGGAGCTAATTGGATTTCCCCCGTAAAGGAAAGTTCACTAACTTTATTCTGACACCAGCTTTTGAAACAACATAACAGTAGTGCTATCGTCAGCATTAATAGCAAAATTAATTTCTTCTTTAACATTTTCTTTAATATTATAAATTATACTATCCTTTTTAATTATATTATATTCAAGGCTATCTATTACTATTTTATTATATACAGTATCTGGTTTATTAATTATATATTTATCATTATTTATTTCTTTTTGTTTAACTACATATCCTATTATAAAAAATATAATAGCTATTATAATAACAGCTATTATATTCAACATATTATTATTTTTTTCCATATTTAACTAAACGATTAAATAACTCATCATCATATTTTCCAGTTTCTTTTAAACCAACAGCTTGTTGTGCAAATTTAATAGCTTTAACAAGACCCATATTAATAGCAGTATCAAATATTAAAAAAGATATATCAAAAGAAGGAATTAAATCTAATTTAAAAGGATCCCAAAAATTATCTTTATAAAAAGAATGAACAAGCGCCATTAATTTTTTATCAGAAAAACATTTATCATTAAATTGTTTTTTATCTTTAGGAAGATTAAATTCTTTCTTATAATTATCAATAATTTTCCAACCTTTCCAAATTTTATGATAACGTCTTGCTATTCCTGCAAATGTTTCTCCTCCTGCATCATCAGGATCAAAAACATATCCACCCTCATTTTTAAGGGCTTTTTCTATTGCTTTTTTATAATCAGCCATCTTTACAAATTTTATTAAAATACTTAACAGCTTTATTAACTACTTTACAATAATTATCTGTATTTTTAGAATAAGTATATATTTTGATTGTTCTAAATTTATTAAAGAAAATCATATAAGGAAACTTAATTTGAATACAAAATTCTATAATAGTATCACTAACAGGAGGATCATAATATTTTACTTTAAATCTTTTAGATATAAGACGAATAGTCTTATATCCATTATCTTTAATGTTTATTATTCTAATTTTACTTATATTATTCATTGAGAGTTCTATTAATCCAACCTCTTAAAAATTTAATATTATTTCCATTACCAGCTAATCTATTATATTCTTTAATTTTAGCAAGTTTATAATTAGCTATAAATAAATCTTGTCCAAGACTATCTCTAATATAATTTAAACTATCTTTATATAAAGATAATTCATATTCTAATCTAATTATTTTAGCTATATTTTCTTGTTCATTTATAGTATCTTTAACAGGTACATATACTATTTTTTCAATAGGAACAGTATTATTACAAGACGTATTTATAATAGGAACTATAAATAATAATAAAATTATATTTTTTATCATTTTATAAATTTAAATTAAATTGAGTATTAATTTCTTTCGCTTTAAGGTTTTTTCGTCTATCTTCTAAAATAGATTTAACTTCATTAAAACGATACATCATTTTATGCAAAGTAACTTTTTCTTTTGGATTAGTTTTAACTTTAAAAGTTCCATCTGGATATTTCTTAGGCATACCATATTCATTAAGAACAAAATCACTATCTATATGAGCAAGCCATAAACCGGCACAAGGTAAACCTAAAATACACTGAACCATTAAAGCATAAAGAGAAAGTTGAAGATTATAAATACTTCCATTACAATTAGGAAGTCCTCCTACAGGAGGCAATAATCTATCATTAGTACCTACCCATATATCAGTTTCTTGATGAGGCTTTTGAGTTTTATCTTTTTTATAATATCCAGATTCAAATTTAAGTCCTCCTCTATTTGTTTTCCAATCACCAATAACAAATTGATCATCTCTTAAGCAAAGAACATCAATTGTACCACTTACTAAATAATCTATGAGAAAAGCTCCAATCTCAGAATAAATTTTATATCCATTATTTTTATAATAATTAAATACATTATAAATTTCAGGATATTTATTTTCAGTAACATCTATAAATTCATCAATATTTAATTCTTTAACATTTAAATTAATATTAGGTAAATCTGCAACTGTAATCATTTCACCCTCTTTAGGTAAAATATATCTTATAGCATCTTTAAATTTAGAAGCATATTTAATACCGTCTTCTAAATTATTATGAGTTTTTGTTCCTCTATCACAAGCCTCATCTTTAATAGCATCCCATTGTTTGGCAAGTTTACTTTCAGAGATACCAAGTTCTTTAGCTTTCTTTTTAAGCCAATAAGACTTATTAAAACTCGGTTGATACTCATGTAAAAGAGTAGTAACAGATTTATAAGAATTTCCTAATGTATCGGTATAAGAATGATTAGCTTCTTTAAATATAAGTCTAATATCATTATATCTGGTATCTCTTAATTGTAACATAACTATATTATTTATTATTATATTTAAAACTATTAATAGCTTCAGTTAAAAAAGATGAAAAACAACAAACAAATTTTTCATTTCCAGATAATTCTACTTCACCCATAGTATCTAATATAGCATGAGTTAATTCATGAAAAAATGTATTTACTTTAACATTATTATTTTGTTTATTATCTTTATTAAATGTATCAGCAATATTTATACATCCTTCTGCAAGTAAACAAGTTCCTAAAGCATTATTGTCACAACGATCTACAACATTAACTTTAATGTTAGACCCTCCTAAATTAAATTCATCTGGTATCTTAAAATCCATAATAATTATATTTTAATCAGCTTTCATACTACTTAATACCGAAATACCTCCACGAGCAATTTTTTGTTCTTCTTCATATCTAAGATTATCTTTTGCTGTATTAAGAGCTTTTTGAAGATTAGGTATTTCTTTTATTTGAGAACTTAAATTATTAATAGTTGCTATTATAGCTGGAATATCTTGATCTGTAACTCCAGCAGCAAGTTTATTACTTAGTAATTCATTGCATTTATTAGCTACCACACTTGTAGTATGTAATGCTCTTAATAAATTTTCAATAGCAATGCCAGCAGGTCCTACGGCATTATCATAATATCTTTTAATAAGTTTAGAAACTAATACATCAGGTATATAATCTTTAGGAAGATCATATTGAATAATAGCTTCTTTTAGAGCTTCTGAATCATTAAGCCCTTGTTGCTTTGCAGGACTTCTTGGATCAGCAAGATAATATATAACTCCACACTCCTGTAAATATTTCTTTTTATCTTTAGATGTATCTCTTGAATATAATAGAAAAACATCTTTATCGATAATTTGATTTATTTTTGGAGCTTTAGGTATTCCTGTATCATCAACAGAAATAAGATTTTCTATAATAAGTCCGGTCATTTGTTTGTCTTATAAATTTCATCAAATTGTTCTTGAACGTCTGGATCAAAATCAATAGGTTTACAAGCGAAAATACTAAATATATAAGCATCAGCATACCCTTTTCCATAAGTACTTAACAAAGAAAAATATTTTTTACTATTATTTTTTCTAATAGTTGTAACAGCTTGTTTAGCACTTGATTTTAATCTAATATTTTCTTTTTCTAATTTATATATTCTATAACAATATTCAGCATAATCTTCTTTAACCATTGTACGTCTTGCAAATTTCATTTCTTTAGTATGTTTTCGCATAGCCTTATGAAGAGGATTTTTTCTTAATACTCCAACATAAGGAATAGCTACAGCTTTGCCTAATTGTAAATGTTTTGCAATATTTCTTTCAAGACTTTCTACAATAGCTCTTGTTATAGCTTCATCTTCAGAATTTTTAAAATTTAATTCTCTAATAATATCATCTTCTGTTTTATATATTATAGGATAATCATCACTAAAATATTCAGTGTCATTAGCAATATTAATATCTGCCATATTAATTATAATTAATAGAATTATATATTATTACATTCACGCCCGTAAAGGAAGAATTGCAACAATATCTAATTCTCATAATATTTTAATTAACTTTATTTTGTTCTACAAACACTTCATTAATAGGAGTTGTAATATCATAAGAAGCATGTATATCACAAACAGGAATAATCTTAAATTCAGGGAAATAACAATAAGGAGAATTATTCTTGCTTTCTAATATAGTTTTACCTTTTTGTTTAAAATATTCTCCTGTCATAATATCTTTACTTAATTGAGGATCATTTTTAATAAATAAACGAACCTTATCAATACTAATTGCATTATTAGGAAGATTAATATGCTCTCCTCTTTCAATTAAAGACCTAACTATATTTACTTTATATCCTACTTTAGTATTTACTTTATTTGCATCTTCATTAGATATTTTAGCAATAATAGGTATAACTCCAACTTCGGTAGGATATTTTTTATCAATTGCCGCACTAAATTCAAATAATTTAGTTTTATAAATAATAGCAATTATTGCATAATTAGGAGCAAGATTTATATTACTTGTCATTGAATTTAATATTTCTGGAGTAAATTCATTAATACTTGTTGGAATAAGTAAAGAATACTTTTTAAGATTACTTTCAAGTTTAATCATAATAATTTAATTTTTAGATTTGTTAATAGTTGTGTCTTCGCTATCGCCAGCTTTAAGATAATTAATAAATTTGTTCATAATAAAATTATAATTAAAATTAGATTGTTCACTAATTATAATCATAAAATTCTTACTATCCAAATTTATTTTTCATCGTCAGCATTAATGATATTATATAGTTATAAATTTATAACAATGGCTTTACATTTATTTGTAATAATATTTTCAGGACAATATTGAGAATTTAAAGAATATCTATTTTTAAATAAATTATCAGAATCTGGAATAAATTGTTTAATAATAATATTTTTCTTATAAAGACTATTTAAAGAATCTTTAGCATTAATATAACCATAGCCGGTAGATTGTTTTATATCAATATAAAAATCACTATTAGCATCAAAACTATATGATAATTTATTATATTCTTCGTATAATTTAATTTTAGATTCTATAATATATTTTAAAACAATACATTCTCCTTTAGATAAATCTTCAAAAACTTTTATAAGTTTTATAATAATGTCAGCTTTATTTTTATCATTAGATTTATGAATAAAACAACTTTCATTATTATTTATAACATCAAATGTATTTTCGTTAATAATCTTTCCATTAAAAGTTTCACAAACCATATTATTAATAACTTTTAGACCATATCTCAAAAGTAAGTATTTTTTTTGAAATATCAAATATTTTTCTTAAATTGTTAAATGTTCTGAAAAAGCTGTTAGAAGTGCTTCTAACGCAAAAACTAAAGATCGTGCTAACGATTTTTGTGCTGAAAAATTTAGCTTTATTTCGCGCGCGCTACGCGTCAATGTACCGCACGTGCGCGCGCTCGCACGTAAGAAGTATTTATATATTATTAATATATAAATATCTAATATATAATTATATATATTTATATATATAATTATTTTATATATATTATATCTATTACTTAT